>Ga0070694_100001796_pt1 | contig 12690 bp, 14 predicted proteins | sample KBSK1251metaG_FD_65470 | JGI IMG/M metagenome (GOLD analysis project Ga0070694, IMG submission 65470) | Corn, switchgrass and miscanthus rhizosphere microbial communities from Kellogg Biological Station, Michigan, USA - KBS K1-25-1 metaG | ecosystem: Host-associated > Plants > Roots >... | reverse complement strand
GAGGCGGAGCCCGAACCGCCATCCCGCCTCCTCGTCCTTCGATCGACCCGGGCGCTGCGCGATCTGGCGAGCTCGTTCGAGCAGACGCTCCGAGCGGCCTACCCGGAGACCACGGAAGACGCGGTCCGGGCGCTGACCGAGCCAGGCGTGCGCTGGCCTGGGGCCGCGATCATCTGGGCAGAGGTCGCCGCCGATCGGACGCGAATCCTGCCGACACCACCGCGCGGCGTGCGGCTCGGGAGGTGAGGAGAGCCTCCGGTCCGCGGCGGGCCGCCGGCGTCGGCGAGCGGACCCGGCCTCTCGCCGACGACCCCGGCCCGAGTCCGGGTCCTTCGGATCCCGGTCAGCCCCCGCCGACGGTCGTCCGGAGCAACGGCAACACCGCTGAGCGGACCTCTCCGATCGTCCGCTCGATCGCCCGGCCGATCGCCGGCTCGGTCGCGGTCGGCGGATCGTCGAACGTCGCGGGCAGCGGGGCCTGGCCGTACCGACGGGCCTCGGCCGCCCAGGCCTCGCGCCAGGCTCCTGGCGTCTCGTCGGGAACCTCGCGATGAGCCGCCGCGAGCCACACGAGCGACCACGTCCGGGGCACCACGCGGTACGCGTCGTAGCCGCCCCCACCCGTCGCCAGCCATCGACCGGCGGCGTGCTCGTGGGCCAGGTCGTGGACGAGCCGCGCCGCCGCGCCCATCGCGGTCGTCGTGGTGCGGAGATGGGCGAGCGGGTCCCAGAGATGACTGTCGGCGCCGTGCTGGGAGACGACGACATCCGGACCGAACGTCGCTGCCAGCTCCGGCAGGAGCGCCTCGACCGCCCCCAGCCAGGCGCCGTCACCCGTGTCGGGCGGCAGCGGCACGTTGACGACCGTGCCCGCGGCCGGGCCCTCGCCCACGTCGTCGGCGAAGCCGGTGCCCGGGAACAGGTAGCGGCCGCTCTCGTGGAACGACACGGTCAGGACGCCGGGGTCGGAAGCGTGGATCGTCTCGACGCCGTCGCCATGGTGGACGTCGAGGTCGACGTAGAGGACGCGGAGGCCGTCCTGGCGGGCCCTCGCGATCGCCAGGGCCGGGTCGTTGTAGACGCAGAACCCGGACGCCCGCGACGGCATCGCGTGGTGGAGCCCGCCGCCCGGGTGGAAGGCGTGCTCGACGTCGCCGCGAAGGATCGCCTCGATCGCCCGGAGCGAGCCTCCGGCGACCGCGGCCGAGGCGTCGTGCATGCCGTGGAACGGCGGATCGTCGCCACCGACGCCGATCCCCGCCTCGGGCTCCATCCAGCCATGGTCGAACTCGGAGAATCGCCTGACGACCTCGACGTAGTGGGCGGTGTGGATCATGAGGAGCTCGTCGTCGGTCGCCGGCTCGGGCGCCAGACCGGGCTCGGCGCCGATCGCGCGGAGGAGATCGATCCCGGGCCCGAACCGGCGCGGCGTCAGGGGATGGGCCGGGCCGAAGTCGTAGTCGAGCGAGCGCGGACCGAAGACGAGCAGCGGCTGGTCGGCCATGGGTGGCACGATACCGGCGATGGAACGGGTCTACACCGCGCCGCTCCTCGACAAGCTCGGGGTCCGCCCGGGAATGCGCGTCGCGATCGTCGGCGACCTCGAGGACGCCGACGAAATCCTCGACGACGCGGGGCCGTTCCGGACGCGTCTTGCCGAACGGACGAGCGACATCACCGACGGCCGTCCGAAGCCGGACTCCGACATCGTGTTCCTCGCGGCCGACACGACCGCCGAGCTCGGCCCGCTCGCCGAGCTCCGAACGCGCATCCGCCCGAACGGCGCGATCTGGGTCGTGTCGCGCAAGGGCAAGGCCGCGACGCTTCGCGATATCGAGGTCATGGCCGCGGCTCGCGAGCACGGCCTGGTCGACAACAAGGTCGTCGCCTTCTCGGCCCGCCGGACGACCATCCGACTCGTGATCCCGGTCGCTCTCCGGCCGAAGGGCTGAGGCGAGTACCATCCGCGCATGGGATCGGACTTCGCCGTCGTGCTCATCATCGTCCTGATCGTCGCGATCATCTGGCGCGGGCCGAAGACGCTGCCGAAGATCGGCCAGGCGCTCGGGCGCGGGGTCCGCGAGGCGCGCGCCGAAGCCGCCAAGCTGGGCGAGGACAAGGACACCGACCCGAAGGTCTGACCGGCGGCCGTCGGCGACGCTCGCCCGGCCTCGACCGTCACGCTCAGCCGGCGATCCGCGCCCCGAGCGGCCCGGCGGTCCGCGCCCCGGCCGCGACGGCCCGCACCGCGGCCACGGTCGGCGATGTCTCCGCCGCCTCGGCCGCCGCGCGGAGCGCGACCGGATCGAGGCCGTCGAGCGCCTGGTGAACGCCGGCAATCGACCGCGGGGCGACGCTGAGCTCGCCGACGCCGAGTCCGACGAACAGGGCGGCGGCATCCGGGTCCGCCGCGGCCTCACCGCACACGGCGACCGGGCGTCCGTGCGCAGCAGCGGCCCGGCAGGTCGCCCCGATCAGCCGGATGATCGCCGGCTGGAACGGCGACGCGAGCTCGGCCAGCTCCGGGTTCGTCCGATCCGCCGCGAGCGTGTACTGGATCAGGTCGTTCGTCCCGATGCTGAAGAAGTCGACCTCCGGGGCGACCAGGTCGGCGAGGAGGGCGAGGGCCGGAACCTCGACCATGACCCCGATCCGGACGTCCGACGAGATGGACGCCCCGTCCGCTCGAGCGTGCTCGGCGGCCCGGGCGATCGCCGCCCGCGCGGCCCGCAGCTCCTCGAGGCTGGACACCATCGGCAGGAGGATCCGGGCGGCCCGCTCCGGCGACGATTCGAGGATCGCGCGGACCTGGGTCTCGAACAGGATCTCGCGACGGAGGCCCAGCCGGAGGCCCCGAACGCCGAGCGCCGGATTGGCCTCGGCGGCCGTCGGCTCGAAGCCGGCCGGCTTGTCCCCGCCGACATCGAGCGTCCGGAAGGTCACCGGCCGGTCGCCCATCGCATCCGCGATCCGGCGATAGATCGCCCGCTGCTCGGCCAGCCCCGGCGCGACCGTCCGGCCGAGGAAGATGAGCTCGGTCCGGACCAGGCCGATCCCGTCGGCACCGACCCGCGCGGCGAGCTCGGCCTCGGCGATGGATCCGACGTTCGCCTCGACGAGAATGCCGAGTCGATTCGGCGTCGCCACCGCGATGATCGAACCCGCCCGGTCCCCGGCCGGACGGAATCCATCACGGCCCGCGTCGGCCGCTCCGGGCTCGCCGGCCCCGGCCCCGGCCTCAGGCCCGGTCCCGGCCCCGGATCCGGCCGGATCGGTGCCGGCCGAAGGCAGGGTCGCGAGGTCGGCCTCCGCCGGTTCCACGACGAGCCGGCCGCCGTCGCCGTCGAGCAACGCGGCACAGTCCTCGAGGTCGCGCCCGAGCTCCGCCCCGAAGCCCAGGACGAGCGGAATGCCGAGGGCGCGGGCGACGATCGCCGCATGACCGCTCGGCGCGCCGCCGACGAGGGCGATCCCGCCGACCAGCTCGGGCCGGATCGCCGCGACGAGCGACGGATCGAGGTCGTCGGCGGCGAGGATGGCGGTCTGACCGTCGCGTCGATGGAGGACCGGCCTCGTCCGGCCGGTCAGCAGGTCGGCGACGCGCCGGCCGACGTCGCGCAGGTCGGCGGCTCGCTCGCGGAAGTACGCGTCGTCGACGCCCGCCAGCAGGTCGGCCTGCTCGGCGGCGACCCGGTCGATCGCCTCGACCGCGGAGGCGCCCGCGGCGACCGCGGCAAGCGTCGGGTCGACGATCCCCGGGTCGCGGGCAAACAGGGCCTGCGCCTCGAAGATCGCGCCGACCTCCTCGCCGGCCCGGCCCGCCGTCTCCCGGGCGAGATCGTCGAGCTCCTCTGCCGCGGCCGCCATCGCGTCGCGCAGCCGCCGGGCCTCGAGATCGGCGTCCAGCTGTCGATCGCCGGCCGGCTCGGCCCGTCCGGGCTCCGCCGCCTCGACCCACAGGAGGCGCCCGACCGCTGCCCCGGGCGAGCCGGGCCGGCCGATGAGAAGGCGTCTGGTCATGGAACGCGCCATCATCCGGAGACGGTGTCGGCGAGCGCGGCGAGCAGCAGCGCCGCCGAGGTCGCGCCCGGGTCCTGGTGGCCGATGCTCCGCTCGCCGAGATAGGATGCGCGGCCCTTCGTCGCGAGGAGCGGGATCGTCGCCTCGGCGCCTGACCGCGCCGCATCCCTCGCGGCCGCGATCGTCGCGGATGCATCGCCGCCGCCGTCGAGCGCGGCCCGAGCGGCCGTCGCCGCGGGCACGATCGCGTCCAGCATCGTCTTCTCACCGGTTGTCGACTTGCCGAGGGCGGCGATCCCGGTCGCGGCTGCCTCGAGCGCTGCGACGATGGCGGCCGCCGAGGTCGCGGGTTCGGACAGCCCGCCCACAGCCGCCGATGCTCGCAGGAACGCCGTTCCGTACAGGGGCCCGGATGCCCCGCCAACGGTGCTGATCAGCGTCCGGCCGACGACCCGCAGCAGTTCCGCGGTCGCGGCCCGGTCGGTCGTCGCGGGATCCGGCGCGGGCCGCGCGTCGAGCGCCGCGACGATCGCCTTGAAGCCGCGATCCATGTTCGTGCCGTGATCGCCGTCGCCGATCGCCTGGTCGAGCTCGGTCAGGTGCGGCGCTTCCGTGTGGATCCGCTCGGCAGCGGTTCGAAGCCAGGGATCGAGGATCTCGAGCATGCGCGGCTCCTCGGCGTTTGGAGGGCGTGTGACGGAGTCTAGGCCGCCGGATCCCGGTCAGGATGGGACCGGGATCCGGCGACAGGCGCTGGCGGGGTCAGACGCCCCAGCGCAGGGCGGCCGTATGAACCGGCGAGTCCCAGAGCCGGACGAGGTCGTCGTCGAGCTTCAGGAGGGTGACCGAGAAGCCGGCCATCTCGAGGCTGGTGATGTAGTTGCCGACCAGGCTCCGCCCGATCGTGATCCCCTGTCCGCCGAGGATCTTCGCGACGCTGTTGAACGCGATGTAGAGCTCGATGAGCGGCGTGCCGCCCATTCCGTTGACGAAGGCAAGGACGCTGTCGCCGCGGCTCAGGCCGAGATCCGAGACGATCGGCGAGACGAGCCACTCGGCCATGTCGTCGACCGGGGCGAGCTTCTCCCGGCGCCGGCCGGGCTCGCCGTGGATCCCGATCCCGACCTCGACCTCGTCGTCGCCGAGGGCGAACGTCGGGGTGCCGGCGGCGGGGACGACGCAGGACGTCAGGGCGAGGCCCATCGAGCGGCCCTGGCCGTTGACCTTGACGGCGGTCGCGGTCACGTCGGCCAGGCTGGCGCCCGCCTCCGCGGCCGCGCCGGCGATCTTTTCGACGAGGACGGTCACGCCGACGCCCCGCCGGCCGGCCGTGTACAGCGAGTCCTGGACCGCGACGTCGTCGTTGGTCACGACCGAAGCGACCTCGATCTCGCCGCCGACGAGCTCCGCGGCCATCTGGAAGTTGAGGACGTCGCCGGTGTAGTTCTTGACGATGTGGAGCACGCCCGCGCCGCCGTCGACGGCTCGCGTCGCGGCCTCCATCTGGTCGGGAACGGGCGAGGTGAAGACGTTGCCGGCACATGCGGCGTCGAGCATCCCGAGCCCGACGAACCCGCCGTGGAGCGGCTCGTGGCCGGACCCGCCGCCGGAGATCAGGCCGACCTTGCCGGCCTTCGGGCCGCCGGCCCGCAGGACGACGGCGTTCGCGACGTCGATCTTGACGATGTCCGGATGGGCGGCGGCGAGGCCGGCGAGGCTCTCGGGAACGATGTCGTCGATCCCGTTGATCAGCTTCTTCATCGTGTGGGTCGGGGCGGTTGCGGCCATGACGGGCTCCTTCGCGGTAGCGTGGGTGACCGGGTTGCGCGGGCGATCAGGCGTCGGCGTGGGCCAGCTCCGCGGTGGCGACCCCGGGAACGGGGGCGGTCGCGTGATGACCGACGAACTCGTACAGGAAGGCGCCGACGAGACCGCCGCCGATCGGGCCGGCGATGTAGACCCAGAGCTGATCGAGGTGGGTCGTCGCGCCGATGATGCCGCCGAGGATCTCCGGACCGATCTGGCGGGCCGGGTTCAGCGCGGCGCCGGTGATCGGGCCGACGAGGATGATGATCCCGTAGACGATGAACCCGATGACGACACCGGCGAAGCCGGCGGGCGCCCGTCCGTCGACAGCGGCCCCGAAGACGGTGAACACGAGGATCGCGGTGCCGATGACTTCGGCGAGGAAGCCGACGAGGTTGCCGGCATTGGCGTTGACGGCGACCGCGCCGAGGCCGAGCGTCTTCGGGTCGTTGCCGCTCAGGATGATGAACGTCAGCGCGGCGCCGATGAACGCGCCCACGAGCTGGGCCAGGATGTAGGTGACCGCGGTCTGGCTGTCGATCTTGCGGGTGGCCCACAGGGCAACGGTGACCGCCGGGTTGATGTGGCAGCCGCTGATGTGGCCGACCGAATAGACGGCGGCGAAGATCGCGAACGCGAAGGCGAACGAGATCGTCGAGAGCTCGGCGCTGCCGAACGGGTTCTTGCCCGTCAGGAACACGGTCAGCGGCACGGAGCCCGCGCCGATGAACACGAGGATGGCGGTGCCGAGTGCTTCGGCGGTGAGCTTCTGGCTCAGGGTCGGGGACGACATGCCGGGGTTCCTCCAGTGCTCTGCCCGGGCCGTGTCCGGCCCGGCGTCGATTGGGTGAAGAGGTCAGGCGGGTTCTCAGGCGGGTTCCGGTTCGGCGACGATCGTGGGCGTCGGCGCCGCCGTGGCGAGGTACGGGCCGAGCTCGGCGACGAGCGCCTCGAGCGCGGCGTCGGCATCGGGGCCGACCGTGATCAGGTCGATCTCGGTCCCGGGCCGGATCGTCAGGCCGAGGACGGCGATCAGGCTCTTGGCGTCGGCGACGCGATCGCCCAGCTTGACCGTCACCGTGCTCGCGAACCGGCTGGCAACCTGGACGAACCGGGCCGCCGGCCGGGCATGGAGACCGGCGGGATCGATGACGACGAGACGACGCTCGGACATCGGGTTCAACCTCCGATCGATTTGGACAGGCTCGCCGCCGAGACCGCCGCTGCGGCGACCTCATCGAGCGACGCGCCGACACTGGCCTGGACGCCCGCGGCGAAGGCGCCTTCGACGAGTGGCGCTTCGGGCACACGGACCCGATCTCGCTCGGCCGGCTCCAGCTCCTCGAGCGCGAGCTCCAGGGACAGAGCCGCGCTCCCGAAGTCGAACAGGACGACTGCCCCGTCCGCGGCAGCGTCGCTCGAGCCGAGGACGTCCCGGATGGCCGCCACGATCCGGTCGGCCGTGGTCCCGAGTCGCCCGTCCGGGGTTCCACCGGCCAGGGCGACCGGGACGTCGTCGCCACCGAATTGGGCGACGATGTCGCGGAGTCCCTCGACGAGGGTCCGGCTGTGCGAGACGAGGACGAGACCGACCATTGCGCCTCCTTTCCGTTGCGGTCCGGTAGGCCCGGATCGTCACCCGACGGTCATCAAGAACCAAGCAAGAACCCATTCGGATCTCCGATGAAGGTGCCGATCGCGGCGCGTGAGGGGGTCGAAGTCGTTGCGACACGCGTCGGGCGCTGCCTACACTCGACCCGTCGGACCGCAGCGAGGAACCGGTGCACGTCCCCTCCCCAACCCGCGACGATGCCGTCTCCGCGACCATGACCCGCGACGATCCCGAGCGGACGCCGGCGGATCGGGTCGACGCCGCGCGCCTCCGGCTCGGCCTCCGCCGGGCGGCCCGTGCCGTCGACCGCCACGCGGCCGCGCTGACCCGGCTCGACACGATCCTTGGCGACGGCGATCACGGCGACAACCTGTCGATCGGCTTCCGGGCCGTGCTCGAGCTCCTCGACGAGCTGCCGCCGGAGACGACCCCCGGCGACTTGCTCCGGGCAGTCGGTCACCGCCTCGTCGCAACGGTCGGCGGCGCCTCCGGTCCGCTCTACGGCACCGCCTGCATCGAGGCCGGGTTCCATGCGGGCGATGCCGAGGTGCTCGATCCGGACCTCATGGCCGGGATGTTGTCGGCCGCCGCGGCGGGGCTCGCCAGGCGTGGCCGCTGCGCCGTCGGCGACAAGACGATCCTCGACACGTTGCAGCCGGCCGCCGACGCGCTGAGCGCGTCGCTCGCCGGCGGCATGCGGCCCGCGGACGCCCAGACCGCCGCGCTCCAGGCGGCACGGCGCGGGATGCGCGCAACGGCCGCGATGGTCGCCCGCCGGGGGCTCGCCCTGCGCCTCGGCGAGCGATCGGTCGGTCATCGCGATCCGGGAGCGGTCTCCTGCTTCGTCCTCCTCCTCGCGCTCGCCGAGCGGTGACGGTCCCACCCGTGACCGAGCCGCGGGAGGCGCGGGAGCCCGCCGCCGAGAGCGCGGACGACGCGGAGCTGGCGCGGCTCCGGCGTCGCGTCGCCCAGCTCGAGCTCGAGCATCGCCGCGCGTTCGACCAGGCCCAGCGCGAGGCCGATGCGCTCTTCGCCCAGTACCAGCTCAGCCAGCTGATCGCGACCGCCGGGTCGCCGGCGGAGCTCGGCCGGGCGGTGGTGGTCGAGCTGGTCCGGCTGGCGGGCGCGGCGTCGGGGGCCCTGTACCTCGGCGAGGCCGGACGCGACGGGCTCACCCGGGTCGCGACCACCGGTCCGGTCCCCGATGCGCTCCCGGCGTCGATCGCGGACCTCGGCGCCGCGCGCGAGCTGGCCGCGGCCGACCCGGCGCGCGAGCTGCTCGTCCTCGGCGACGAGCGTCCCGAAACCGTGCTCGTCGTGGTCGCGCCGCCGGACGGAGCGCTCGATCGCGATGGCCTGCGCATCGCCCACCTCGCTCGTCACGAGCTCGCGGTCGCCTTCGCCGGCGCTCGCCTCCGCGCCGCGCTCGATCGCGAGCGGGAGGAGCTCCGCTCGGTGGTCGCCGGGGCGACTGACGCGATCGTCCAGGTCGACGATTCGCGCCGCATCGTCCGGCTGAACCCGGCTGCGGAACGGCTGCTGGGGGTGGATGCCGGCGCGATCGGTGGGCTGTGCGGCGAAGTCCTCGGCTGCGCCGTCGCCGGCGGCCACGGCGACGACCAGTGCCCCCTCGCGGAGGTCCTCGCCTCCGGGCAACCGATCGCGTACCGCGACACGGCGGTGCGCGGCGCCGGCGGCGAGGCCATCCGGGTCGCGGGCGGCTACTCGCGCGCCCCGGTGACCCCCGGCGGCCCGATCCGGGCGACGGCGATCCTCCGCGACGTGTCGGCGGTCCGGGCCCTCGAGCAGCTCCGCGAGGGCTTCGTCGCGACCGTCAGCCACGAGCTCCGGACGCCGCTCGCGCTCGTCCGCGGGTATGCGGAATCGATCCTCCACCTCGATCTCGCGGCGGACCAGCAGCGTGAATACGTCGACCGGATCCACCAGGTCACCGGCCGTCTCGGCGAGCTGGTCGAGCAGATCCTCGACGTGACCCACCTCGATGCCGACCCGCTGATCCTCGAGCGTGCGCCGGTCGCCTTCGCCTCGCTCGTCGCCCGTTGTCGCGGCGATCTGGCCCTGTCCGGGGACGACAGCCGGCTCGTCGCCGACCTCCCCGACGACCTGCCGCCGATCGACGTCGACTCGGCCCGGGTCGGGCGCGTCCTCGAGAATCTGGTCGGCAACGCCCTGAAGTACGCGCCCGCCGGGTCGCCGGTCACGATCCGGGCGTTCCCCGACGGCGGCTGGCTCATCGCCAGCGTCGAGGACGAGGGGGTCGGGGTTCCCGAGGAGGAGCGCAGCCTCGTCCTCGAGCCGTTCCACCGGGCCCGGAACGTCCGCGAGTCGCGGTTCCCGGGAACCGGGCTCGGTCTGTACATCTGCCGCCGCCTCGTCGAGGCGCACGGCGGCCGGCTCACGCTCGGCGAACGACCGAATGGCGCCCCGGGCACGCTCGTCACCTTCAGCCTGCCGATCCTCCACGAGACGCGCCGCCCGCCCGGCCGCGGCGGTCGCCAGCGATCGAGCGGGGTCGCCGATGGCTGACACGATCCTCATCGTCGAGGACGAGCCGGAGTTCGCGGCGCTCCTCGAGCTGTGGATGACCCGGGCCGGCTACCGCGCGGTCGTCGCGACGACCGGCCACGACGCGCTGGCCCGCTTCTACGACGAGCATCCGGCTCTGGTGATCCTGGACGTCGCCCTGCCCGGCCTCGACGGCTGGCAGGTGATCGAGCGGATCCGCGAGTTCAGCCGGGTGCCGATCCTCATGGTCACCGCCCGCAGCTCGGAGGCCGACAAGGTCCGCGGCCTCAAGCTCGGCGCCGACGACTACGTCACCAAGCCGCTCAGCTTCCCGGAGCTGATGGCCCGGATCGAAGCCGCCCTGCGGCGCGCGGCCACGCCCAGTCCGGAGCGTCCCCGACGGATCCACCATCACGATCTCGTCATCGACCTCGACGACCACCGGGCGCGCTATCGCGGGACCGAGGTCCGCCTCACGCCGACGGAGTTCCGTCTGCTCGCCTACCTCGCCGAGCACGCCGGCCAGCTCGTCGTCCACCGCCAGGTCCTGGCCGCGGTCTGGGGCTCCGGCTACGACGCCGACATCCACCTCCTGCGGATGACGATCCGGAACCTCCGGATGAAGCTCGACGCGGTCGCGCCGGGCGAGTCGCTGATCGCTACCGAGTACGGCCTCGGGTACCGGCTGATCGGCCCGCGCTGACGCCCGGAGCGATCGGCCGGGTACCCTGCGACGGTGAACGACGCGATCCCGCCCAGCGTTGAGGCGCTCCTCGAGCGGCCCGGACCGGGTCCCCATCGGACGACGATCCTCGTGGACGGGGCCGAGGTCGAGACGCTCGCCGACCTGCCGCCGCTGCGCGACCGGTTGCTGTTCGTGGGCTTGAACCCGTCGCCGGTCAGCGTCGAGGCCGGCCACTACTTCCAGGGCCGCCTCGGCCAGCTCTTCTGGCGCCGGCTGATGAGCGCGGCGATCCTGCCCGCGGACACCCCGATCCCGTCGGCCGATGACGCGCTCGTCGCCGCCGGGCACGGCGTCACCGACCTGCTGAAGATCCCGACGCCGCGCGACGAGGCGACGGATGCGACGCTCCGATCCGGGGTCGGGCCGCTCTGGCAGAAGGTCGCGATCTGGCGCCCGGCCGCGATCGTGTTCGTGTACAAGCGGGCCGCCGAGATCGTCGCGGCCCGGCCGCTGGCGGAGCCGTGGGGACAGCTCGCGGGCGTGGCGATGTCGGGCCGACCGTGCTTCCTGATGCCGGGACCCTATGCGCCGGCGCCCGAGGTCGACGCGGCCCTGAACTTCCTGCGCAACCTCGGGGCATCGCTCCCGCGCTGAGCGGGTCCGGGGCGGAGCGTCAGGGCTCGGGCGGCGGGCCGCTACCCGGTGACGATCTCGAGCCGGCCCGAGCCCGGCGGTCCGAGCCGGACGTGGAGCTCGACGTCGGCCGGCAGGCGGTCGCCGTCCGTGAGCTCCACGGTCGCGTACGGAAGGTGGCGGCCGGCGCCGGGCGCGACGAGGATCGGGAGCTCCAGGGGGATCGCGAGCGCCTCTGCCCCGGCCGCGTGATCCGGATCCGTCGCGGTCAGGACGATCGCCCGGATCGACCCGCCGCGCCGCTCCACCGTCGCACGGATCAGGTCCACGGCCGCATCGGACGGGTCGCCCGGATCGACGAGGACGAGCTCGCGCCGACCGTGGAGCGCGGCCTGACCGCTCCGACCCGGCAGCGCCCCGACGGCCCCGAACGTGAACCGGACGAGATCCGGCTCCTCGACGCCGATCCGCGGCGGGACGATCGGCGCGAGGCGGATCCGGTCGGCGACCTCGGCGGCGCTCGTGGCGCTCGTCTCGATCAGCCGCTGGAGGACGCTGGTCGTCGGCACCCACATCCGGATCTCGCCCGAGGCGACCTGGTCGAGCGCGGCGGCCGGCGTCAGCCAGCGATGGGCGGCGACCTCGTCGGGCTCGAAGACGGGCACCGCGTCGGGCGGCAGGTCGGCGACGAAGAACCAGGTCGAGAACCGGCGCGGCATGAACCGGGGCGTCGTCCAATGGCCGATCGGCGCGAGCCGCCCGACTCCGTCGAGCGCGATACCGGCTTCCTCGCGGAGCTCGCGCAGGGCCGCCCGATGGAGGGCGATCGCCTCGTCCGGCGTCACGTTGTCGCCGAGTGCCCGAGCTGCCGCCTCGGCCGCCCCCGGAGCCTGATCGGCCGATGCTGCCGCGCCGTCCTCCGGGTCGACGCGCCCGCCCGGGAACACGTGCAGCCCGGGGCCGAACGCCATCGTCTCCGGCCGGTGGATGAGGAGGACCTCGGGGCCGCCCGGTCCGGATCGCAGCAGGACGACGGTCGCTGCCGGCGCAGGCACGACCGTCGCCGTCACCGCGGGCGATGGCGCCGGCATGGGCGGCGGCACCGGTTCCGTCATCCGGCCACGATCGCCCCGCCGAGCTCGGCCGTGAGCGCGGCCGGATCGGTCACGGGCAGGCGGCACGCGAAGTCGCGGCAGACGTAGGCGGTCGGGCGGCCATCGCGCATCGTCCGGCCGGCGAGGAGCGGGATCGCGGAAGCGTCCGGGTCGGCGTGCACGGCAACGACGAGGTCGGCCCGTCCGCCGCGCCGGGCGGCCTCCAGGAGCGCCCGCGTCGCCGGGTCGGCCGGGTCGCCCGCGATCGCCAGCTCGACGATGCCGCCGACGGCCAGCTCGGCGCACGAGAGCCA
>Ga0070694_100001795_pt1 | contig 12692 bp, 10 predicted proteins | sample KBSK1251metaG_FD_65470 | JGI IMG/M metagenome (GOLD analysis project Ga0070694, IMG submission 65470) | Corn, switchgrass and miscanthus rhizosphere microbial communities from Kellogg Biological Station, Michigan, USA - KBS K1-25-1 metaG | ecosystem: Host-associated > Plants > Roots >... | reverse complement strand
GGGCTCCACACGTTCCTCGGCGACGACCCCGAGCTCGCCGCCCTCGCGCGCAAACAGGGCGTCCGAATCTGGGACGTCCGCAGACCCGAGCGACCTCCACGCATCGCGACGGGCGAGGGGCGACGCGTCCCGAACCTCGTCGTCCATACGATGGGCAGCGATTGCAACTCGGGCAAGATGACGACGACGGTCGCCCTCGTCGAGGAATCCAAACGACGGGGCATACGCGCCGCCTTCGCCGCCACCGGCCAGACCGGGATCCTGATCGGGTGCGACGCGGGGGCGCCCATCGACCGCATCGTGAGCGACTTCGTGGCCGGCGCGAGCGAAGAACTCGTCCTGGAGTGCGCGGCCAAGGGATTCGACCTCGTCGCCGTCGAAGGCCAGGGCTCCATCGCCCACCCCGCCTATTCGGGCGTGACCATCGGCCTCATGCATGGCTGCTTCCCCGACCAGGTCGTCTTCTGCCACGTCGAGGGACGCACGCACCACGGCGGCTACGCGGAACCGCCGAACGACTTCGCCCTCCTGCCGTTGAAGGACGAGATTGACCTCGTCGACCGCCTCCTGGCGCCGGTCTCGGGAGGGCGCGTCGTCGCCGTCAGCCTCGTCACCCTGGGTCTTTCCGATGCCGAGGCGCGCCGCGCCATCGAACGCGTCGCCGCGGAGACGGGCCTGCCCACGACGGACCCGGTCCGCTACGGGGCCGCCGTCCTCGTCGACGCCATCCTGCGCGCCGCACCCGCGTCCACCAAGAAGGGGGTGAGGCTCGCATCCGCGTTGAAGTCAGCCGCCTCCCGCTGAAGACCGTGCGCCCCTTCGTCATCGCGCGCGGCACCACGAACGAGTTCGCGAACCTCGTCGTCCACGTGGACCTCGACGGGACCGTCGGGTACGGCGAGGCGGCGCCCTCGGGCAAGGTCACGGGGGAAAGCCTGCGCGAGGCCGCCATCGAGCTCGCCAAGTGGAGGCGCAAACCCGACGTGGCCCAGCGCCTCGTCGACGAAGCGGAACACGCCGCCGGCGGCCACCTGCGCCCCGCGGCCCGCTCCGGCCTCGTCGTCGCCCACCTTGACGCCGTCGGCCGCAAGCGAGGGCGCGCCATGCACGCCCTCCTGAACCTGCCCGAGGGCCGCATCGAGTCCAGCGTGACGCTGAGCATCGGGCCGCCCGCGGCCGTCCTGGCCGAGGCGGCGGCCCGCGACGCGGAGGGGTGGCCCATCTTCAAGGTGAAACTCGGCGGCGCCTACGACGAGGAGGTCGTGAAGGCCCTGCGCGACCGCTACCCCGACCGTCGCCTGCGCGCCGACGCCAACGAAGCCTGGTCGCCCGATGTCGCCGCGCAGCGGATCGCCATGCTGGAGCGCGCCAACGTCGAACTCGTCGAACAACCTCTGCCACGTGAGCGTCACGCGGAGACGGCGGAACTGGCGCGGCGCTTCGAGATGCCCATCATCCTGGACGAGTCCCTGTACGATTCCACCGACGCGGTCGACCTCGTCGAGCGCGACGTGGCCGACGGCGCCAACATCAAGTTCGCCAAGTGCGGCGGACCCTGGGAGGCCCGTCGCATCGTCAAGATCCTGCGCGACCACGGGTGGAAGGTCATGATGGGCTGCAACCTCGAATCCGCCCTCGGCATCGCGTCGGCCGCCGCCTTCGCGGGCGTCCTCGACTACGCGGACCTCGACTCGCACGCACTCCTGGCCGACCAGCCCTTCCTCGGCTTCACGACGCCCAACGGCGTCGTCGCGACGCCCGCGCGCCCCGGCGTCGGCGTCGACCCGGCACCTAGCCTTCTTTTGGAGCCCTTGCAGAACTAGCGTGCGCAACCCTTTAGTCGACGGCCTCCTGTCCACGACCGATGGGAGGCGTCCTCGAGCAGACGGCGATCACGTCGTCCGCCCAAGAGGCCTACTTCCAGTCGATCCAACGGGAGGCCGAGCGGGCCCTCGCCGTGGCCCGCGCCGCCCGACGCCAGGGCTGGGACCCCACCCTCGAGGTCGAGATCGTCCTCGCCGAGGACCTCGCGGCGCGCGTCGAGGCCCAGACGGAACTTCCCGGCGTCGCGCGCCTCGTGCGCGACCTCACCGCGCGCCTCAACGACCGGGAACTCGTCGCCCTGGAGGCCGCGCGCGCCATCGCGCGCGGGAGCCTACGGTCGTTCCCCAAACCCGAGCAAGCCATCGACAAGGCCGTGCGGGCCGGCCTGAGCATCCTCACCGAGGGCATCCTCGTCGCCCCGCTCGAAGGCATCGCCAAGGTCCTCATCGGGCGCAACGAGGACGGCAGCGACTATGTCGACCTCTACTTCGCCGGGCCCATCCGCGCCGCCGGAGGCACCGCGCAAGCCATGAGCGTCCTCCTGGCCGACGTCGTCCGGCGGGACCTCGGCATCGGCCGCTACCAGCCCACGACGCGGGAGATCGAACGCTACAAGGAGGAAGTGCCCGCCTACAAGCAGGCCCAACACCTGCAGTACGTGCCGGGCGCCGCCGAGATCGAGCAGATCGTGAAGAACTGCCCCGTCTGCATCAACGGCGAAGGCACGGAACGCGAGGAGGTCACGGGACACCGGGACCTGCCGCGCGTCGAGACGAACCAACTGCGCGGCGGCGCCGTCCTTGTCCTGGCCGAGGGCCTCACCCAGAAGGCCGCGAAGGTCATGAAGCACGTCACGAAGTTGGCACTACAGGACTGGAACTTCCTCGAAGCCTTCGCCAAGAAGAAGGCCTCCACCGCCGACGAAGGCTTCCACGAGATCGAGTCGAGCGACAAGTTCATCCTCGAACTCATCGCCGGCCGACCCGTCTTCGCCCACCCCAGCCGGCCCGGCGGCTTCCGCCTGCGCTACGGGCGCGGGCGCACGTGCGGCATCGCCGCGACGGCCATGAGCCCCGTCACGATGTACGCCGTCGACGAGTTCCTCGCCGTCGGCACCCAGTTGAAGCTCGAACGGCCCGGCAAGGGCACGATCGCCACGCCATGCGCCAGCCTCGAAGGCCCCACCCTCCTCCTCGACAACGGCGACCTCGTGCGCGTCGACACCGTCGACGAGTTCCGCACGCTCAAGACCCGCGTGCGCCGCATCACGGACCTCGGCGAGATCCTCATCCCCTTCGGCGAGTTCGTCGAGAACAACGCCATCCTCCCCGACGCCTCGTTCACGATCGAGTGGTGGGGAGAACTCGTGCGCCAACGCGCCGGCGACGCCGTGGCCGAACACTTGCTCCAACGACACCAACCCACCTTCGACGAGGCCCTCGCCTGGTCCCGCCAGTACGGCGTCCCCCTCCACCCGGACCACACGCTCCTGTGGCACGACATGCCCCTCGCGGACGCGAAGGCGTTCGCCAAGCGCGTGGCCGAGCGCGCCCGGTGGACGCCCGAAGGCCTCGAGTGGCCCCGCAACGACGCCGACAAGGACGTCCTCATCACCCTCAACTGCCTCCACCGCGAACGCGACGGTCGGATCCTCGTCGACCGCCTCGGACCGACGCTCGCCGCCAGCCTCGGCTACGCCATCGAAGGCGAGAACGTCCGCACACGCGACGTCGCCGCGGCCGCGGACGGCCGATTCCCCACGATCGACTGGGTCGCGGCCAACCTCGGCGTCGCCGTGAAGCCCCGCGCACCCACCCGGGTGGGCGCGCGCATGGGCCGACCCGAGAAGGCGGACCTGCGCAAGATGGACCCGCCGGTCCACGGACTCTACCCGGTGGGCGAGGCCGGCGGCCTCCAACGCGACGTCGGCAAGACGGCGGAGAAGCGCACGACGCTCGTCGAGCTCGCGCGCCGCAAGTGCCCCGAGTGCGAGCGCGAGACGCACGCGTCCAGGTGCTCCTGCGGCGCCCATACGGAAGACGTCGGCGCCCCCACGAGCGAACGGCTCCTGCCCATCGGCGCCGAGTTCGACCACGCGATCGCCCGACTCCGCCTGGGCAAGACGCCCGAGAAGATCAAGGGCGTCGCGGGCCTCATGTCCAAGTCCAAGACGCCCGAGGCCCTCGAGAAGACGATCCTGCGCGCCCACCACGACGTCTTCCTCTTCAAGGACGGCACCATCCGGTACGACCTCACCGACGCGCCCCTCACCCACTTCCGCCCCGCCGAGATCGGCACGCCCGTGGCCAAACTCGTCGAACTCGGCTACACGCACGACAAGGACGGGCGCCCCCTCGTCTCCCCCGACCAACTCCTCGAACTTCGCGTCCAGGACGTCATCCCCGCCCGGACGTGCGGCGACTACCTCGTGCGCGTCGCGAAGTTCGTCGACGACCTCCTGGAGAAGCTCTACGAGCTGCCGCCCTTCTACGGCGTCTCACGGAGCAGCGAACTCGTCGGCCACCTCGTGGCCGGCCTCGCCCCTCACACCTCGGGCGCGGTCCTCGCGCGCATCGTCGGGTTCACGAACTCGCAGGTCTGCTGGGCCCACCCCTTCTTCCACACGGGCAAACGCCGCAACACGGACGGCGACGAGGACGCTCTCCTGCTGCTTCTCGACGCCTTCCTCAACTTCAGCAAAGTCTACATCCCCGACCGCCGGGGCGGCCTCATGGACCTCCCCTTGGTCCTCTCGCTGCGCATCGACCCGCGCGAGATCGACAAGGAGGCCCACAACCTCGACACGCACTGGCGCTACCCGTTGGCGTTGTACGAGGCCGCCGAGCACCACCGGCCCGCGAAGGAACTCGCCAAGCAGATGGCCCTCGTCGAGGCCCGATTGGGCACGCCGAGCATGTACGAGGGCTTCGGCTTCACCCACGACACGCCCTCGATCCAGGAGGCCCCCCGCGAATCCAGTTACAAGACGCTGGGCACGATGGAGGAGAAGATGCAACGCCAACTCGAACTCGCCGACCGCATCCGCGCGGTCGACGCGGGCGACGTGGCGGGGCGCGTCCTCTCGACCCACCTGTTGCCGGACATCCTGGGGAACCTGAAGGCGTTCGCCAAGCAGAAGGTCCGGTGCACGAAGTGCAACTCGAAGTACCGCCGCGTCCCGCTCGCGGGCCTGTGCACCCACAAGGGCCCGACCGGGAAGATCTGCGGCAACGCGCTCACCCTCACCGTGCCCCAGGCGGGCGTCCGCAAGTACCTGGACCTGGCCGTCGAGATCGCCGAACGCTACCCCGTCCCGGACTATACGAAGGAGCGCGTCAAGTTGGCCCAACGCTTCGTCGACGAGAGTTTCGCGCCGGAGAAGTTCCGCGCGTCCTCACTGGCCGATTTCGGCTGACCCCCGTGTGACGCGCCGGCTACGATAGGCACACCGTGCCGAGGATGCCGGGGGCGAGCGTGCCGCAGGCCGAGAACGTCGGAAGCCCATCGATGGGGCCGTCCACGAAGACGAAGACGTCGGACGCGGGGTCCCAGTTGGCGTTGCCGCTGACCGAGCCGTCGTCGAGCGTGAGCTCCACGCAGAACGACTGGGCGCTTTCGACCGTGCCGCTGACGGTGCCGTCGTCGCCGCAGATGCCGTCGCTGTTGACGTCCTGGCAGTAGAAGCCCCCGACGGTGGGGAGGAGGACGTCGTTGATCGTGATGGTCGCCTGTCCGCCCGCGTCGGGCGTCGCCGTGCCCATCTCGCCCGGACCGCCCAGGAGGTACGTCCGGCACGTGGAGGCCGACGCGGGGCCGACGGCGACGATCAATGACGCGGCAAACCATACCATCCATCCGATTCGCATGGGGTCCAACCTTCCTGCTTGGCGATGGACCTGCTCTGGCGGGCCATGTAGCTTCTGGTCGCCACGTGGACACATGCGCCGTGTCAACGGCGCAGTTCGAGGCGCCGCCCCAGGATGATGCCGAGGGTGCCCAGCACGAACCCGAACGCGGCCAAGGCGGTCAACCAGGGCAAGGCGGCCTCGAAGCCGAAGCCCCGGAGCATGGAGCCGCGCAACGCGGCCACGGAGTGCGTGAGCGGGAAGAGACCGGCGACGAACCGGGCGGCGGGCGGCATGAAGCTCACGGGGTAGAAGACGCCGCCGAGGAAGAGCATGGGGAACGTGATGAGGACGCTCAACAGGACGGTGCCCGTCACGTCGCGGCTCAGGCTCGCGAGGAAGAGCCCCAAGCCGATGGCGGCCGCCGTGCTGAGGAGGACGACGGCGAGCGTGAGGGCCGGGTTGTCGACGCGCGTGTGCCACGTGACGATGGCGATGGCGAGGATGAGCAACGATTGGCCGAGGATGATGAGGACGGTGAGCAGGATTTTGCTGCCGTAGATGGCGAGGACGCCGGCGGGACTCAGGCGCAGGCGCTGGTACGCGGGGGATTCGCGCTCGTAGACGACGAGGCTGCTCGTGGCCAGGCTGCCGGTCCAGAAGATGCCCAAGGCGAGGGCCGCCGGCACGATGAGGTCGCGCACGAAGAGGCTGCCCGATCGTTCCTGGTCGACGCGGACCTGGATAGGTTGCGCGACGCTCTGGACGAGGCCGCGGCTGTTGCGCAGCGTGCCCTGGATCGTGTCCATGAACTCGACGCAGGCCGCCAGGTCGTCCCGTTGCGACTGCGAGAGATTGGCCTTGCTCGTGCGGATTTCCTCGCAGCGTTGGCGGACGCCTGGGAACCCGGGGTAGAGCGCGTTCGAGGGGTCGCTGACGAACCCGAGGGACTCGTCGATCGTCTGGATGACGAGGTCCACCTTCTGGGTGATGATGTAATCTTGGAGGCTCTGGATGGCGCCGCGGATGGAGATCTCCATGATGCGCGCGCGGACGATGTCGCTCTGGTCGGTGATGATCTGGATCTGGCTGCTCGAGCCGTAGTTGACGACGTCACGGGCGAAGTTCGCGGGGAACCGGACGACGGCCTCGACCTCGCCGGTGAGCAAGAGGTGGCGGCCCTCTTCGAGTGTGGTGTAGTGCAGGTCGGCGATCTCGGTGAGGTTGGCGATGATGAGGGCGCTTGAGAACGTCCGTTCGGAGGGCCGGCCCTGGATGGGGTTGGGGATGAGTTCGACGCGCGGTTGGCCGTTGGCGTCCACGTCCTCGTTGATGAGGGCGATGGGCACGTGGCGTTGCGGTTCGCTGAAGGCGAAGCCGATGATGCCGACGAGGACGAGCGGATAGATGAGGAGGACGCCCAGGAGCATCCGGCTGCGCAGGATGATGCGCGTCTCTTTCTTGAAGAGCGTCCAGAGCGTCACGAGGTCCGCCTCTGCGCCTGGGGGTCATCGCTCGTCGTGCATTGGAAGAAGATCTCTTCGAGGCTCTTGCCCATCTTGTGGGGGTTGCCCTGGGCGACGATGCGGCCTCGGTTGAGGATGGCGACGCGGTCGCACAGGCGTTCCGCCTCGTCCATGTAGTGGGTGGTGAGGATGATGGTCTTCCCGGTGCGCTGCAGGAGGCGGATGATCTCCCAGAGGCCGCGCCGCGCGATGGGGTCCAGCCCCGTCGTGGGTTCGTCGAAGAAGACGACGGAGGGATCATGGATGAGGCCGAGGATGATGTTGAGCCTATGCTTCATGCCGCCCGAGTAGGTGGCGACGGCGTCGTGGCGGCGTTCGGTGAGGCCCACCATGCGCAGGAGTTCGCCGGCGCGGCGTTGGGCCTGAAGGTCGCCGACGCCGTGGAGTTCGGCGAAGAGCGTGAGGTTCTCCCACGCGCTGAGCTTCTCGTACGCGGCCGCCGTCTGGGGCACGATGCCGATGAGCGAACGCACCCGTTTGGGCGACGAGCGCACGTTGACGCCCTGGACCCAGAGGTTGCCCGAGGTGGGCTTGATCTGGGTGCTCAGCATGGAGAAGAGGGTCGTCTTGCCGGCGCCGTTGGGGCCGAGGAGGCCGAAGAGTTCGCCTTGGGCGACCTCAAGGCTCACGTCGTGTACGGCCCAGATTCGTCCGAAGCGGCGCGACGCGTTCTCAATCTTCACGCCGGGCACGCGGTGCGAAGTCTGGGTTTGACTGTGGGCCAACGACGGTTCCCACGGGATTCGGCTGGCCGGGATTTAACGTTGTTGAGTCTGCTCCGAAGTCCGGCGAGGCTCGGGCCGCGCCTAAGGCGAACGCGGCCCGAGTCGCGGGATGGGCCTTAGATGGAGGCGTTGTTGGCGAGCTTCACCGGCTCGACGACGAGCGTGCGCTTGCCGACGCCGGCATGGGCGGCCCCCTGGCCGACCACTTGGGAGTCCAACTCGGCCTTCACGACGACGGTGTGCGTGCCGGAGCCGACGTTGAGGCTCAGCCACTCAAAGGAGTTGGCCGTGCGCGTCTCCATGTACTGGCGGAATTCGGCGTCCTCGTCGTCCAGGAAGTTGATCTCCATGCCGTGGGTGCGGTTGCAGAAGACGACCTTGCCGGGTTCTTGGGCGTCGTTGGAGCTGACCTTCACGACGATGCCGTCGATCTCGATCCAGGCCTTGACGCTGGCCATGGATTGGGCGTCCTCGTCGTTGAGGGCCGTGATCTCGGTCCAGAGGGCGCATTCCATGTTGAGCGAGACGATGAGGTCCGTGGGCGAGGACGTCTTGAGGGTGCCTCGCAGGATCTCGGCCACGACGGGGGCGGGGTTCTGGTCGTTGCCCGCCGTGGGGCCGAGGAACATGATGCTGCCGCCCGACATGGCGATCTTGTTCGCGGGTTGCGCGTTCGAGTTCTCTCCGCCCTGGGCTTGGGCGGTCGTCTCGTGATTCCAGCCGAGCCAGACGGCGAGGAAGCCGACGGCGATGGCGATCCCGATGATCTTGGTCCAACGTCCAACGTGAGGTGCATTCGATGCGGCCATGTGTCCACTTCCACCCAGAAGGTAGGTGAACCAGCAGCCGCGTCTGGCATTTAATCCCTACAGAAACCTCGGGATTCCGCGGCCGCGTCCGCGCGGCGCGTTCAGTCCTGGTGGTCCCGGGGATGCGGTCGGTCCTTGGTGAGGTCCTGGGCCGCGGGCGGGATGGTCCGCCGCTCGGCGTCTTCCTGGCTTCGGGGCATGGGCCCGCGACCTCGCTCCGCCTCTTGAGGCCTCTCGGACGAAGGACGAACCTTCACGCGGCCGCGGGCGCCGGCCGCAGCGCCGCGCGCAGGGCCTTGGGGAGGAACTTCGCGAGTCGGGGTTCGGCGAAGAACAGGGGGACGAGGAGGCGGCTGGGGTGGTCGATGTCGCCGAAGCCGTCGAGGACGGCGGTCGCGCGTCGGCTGGTGAGGAGCCGGAACGCGTCCTCGAGGTCGGACTCGGACAGCGAGAGGAAGGCGCGTCGCATCCTCCACCCGATGCGGATCTCCCGGCCGATCGCGCTCCCGTTGAAGCGGGTCTCGTAGCGGCGCAGGAAGGCGCGGTCCGTGCGGTCGCGGCGCAGGGCCTCGTCGGCGACGTCAGCGCAGACGAGTGCACCCTCCAATCCGGTGTAGATGCCGCCGCCCGAGGTCGGTTTCGCCATGCCCGCCGCGTCGCCCACGAGCATGACGCGGTCCGTCGTGTACCGTTCGCACAACCCCACGGGGACCGTGCCGACGATGGGCTTCGTCACGCGCGCCTCGGGCGTCAGGTAGGGTTCCACCTGCCGGTGGCGTCGGAACGCGTCGAAGTTGGCGAGGGCGCTGCGGCGGCGCACCTGCATGCAGAGTCCCGCCCGTCCCCGCGTGCGCGTGACGGGGATGATCCAACTGAAGAAGCCGGGAGCGAGCTTGGGGTCGGTGAACACGGGGATGGTGTCGTCGGAGGGCAGTCGGAGTCCGTCCATCTCGGCCTCGTAGCCGGGCAGGAACTCCGTGGGCCGGGGCAACCCGAAGAGGCGCCCGACGTTGGATTGGACGCCGTCGGCGCCCACGAGGAGGCGCGTCTTGACCTGGACGGTGCTCTCGCGTCCGTCCTCGTCCTTGCGCGTGAGCGTCGCCTGGACGCGGCCGTTGTCGTAGCGCGCCGTCTCGAAGTGGGTGCGCGTCCACAGCTCCGCGCCCGCCTCGACGGCGGTCTCCGAGATGCGTTGGTCGAGGCGCACACGGTCCATGACGACGGCGTGCGTGTCCCCCGCGTCGAGTTCGAGCCGTCGGCCCCGTGGCGAGTAGATGACGGCGCCGCGGATCTTGTTGAGGACGACGTCGGCCATGGGGAAGCGGACGATGCGGAAGAGGCGCGGGGTGACGAGGCCCGCGCACTGCATGGGCACGCCGACGACGGCGTCATCCTCGACGAGGAGCACGTCGTGGCCCCGCTCGGCCAGTTCCAGCGCCGTCTGGCCGCCGGAGGGCCCGGCCCCCACGACGAGAACGTCGACCGACTTGGGGGCCGCCACGTCGCGGCGAACAGAAGGAAAGTTATTAAATCGCGTCGGCCGCTCGACGCCGGGATTTGGGATGGTCAACGAAGTCGCCCTCGGCGCCGCCATCGTGACGGCCGTCATCGCGTTCGCCCTCATGTGGCGCCTCTCGCGCTCGGCCCGCGCGACGCCCGCCGGCGCCGCGGCCCCGTCCATGGAGACGGGCGCGCCGCGCGACGACCTCCTCTTGCGCTTCGTCCACGACGCCTCCGGTGCCCGCCGCGGCGAGACCGTGGCCGTCGAGGGCGCGCACGTCATCCTCAAGACGCCCGAGGGGTTCGCCGCGGTCCCGGCCGAGCGTCTCAAGGCCGAAGGCCCGACGCTGCGCCTCGAGGGCGAAGTGGACTGGGAGGCGGCGCGCCGCGAAGGCGAGGCCTGGCGGTCCCGCTCCCACAAGGAGATCACGTACACGTCGGACGAGATCCCGCAGGACGCGTCGTAGTCCGTGGCCGACGACTTCACGCACAAGCTCGTCGTCGTGACCCGCAAGAACCTCAAACTCTCCGCGGGCAAGCTCGCCGCCCAGGTCGCCCACGCCGCCGTCACGTGCGCCCTGCGCGTCCAGGCGGACGACCCGCGCACGTTCAAGAAGTGGATGAGCGAGGGCCAGAAGAAGGTCGTCGTCAAGGTCGAGTCCGAGAAGGACTTCTACCCGCTCAAGGAGGCTGCGGAGGACCTCGGGCTCGCGACCTCCGTCATCCAGGACGCCGGCCACACGGAGATCCCCGCGGGCACCGTGACGGTGCTTGGCATCGGACCCGGGCCCAACGAGCGCGTCGACCGCGTCACCGGCGAGTTGGCGCTCCTCTAGGCCGGGTTGTTAATGAGGCCGCGCCCCATGGCGCCCCGCGTGAAGCCGTCGGCGCGCGTGCTCGCCATCGACGATGCCCCGTTCCGCAAGGGGGATGCGTCCGTGCCGCTCGTCGGCGTCGTCACGAACGGCGCCCAATACATCGAGGGCGTGCTGGTCTCGCGCGTCGGCGTCGACGGGGACGACGGGACGCGGGCCGTCGTGCGCCTCGTGCGGCGCTCGCGGTTCCAGCCCCTCCTGCGTGGTCTCCTCCTCAATGGCATCTTCGTCGGCGGGTTCAACGTGGTGGACGTGGACCGCGTCCACGAAGCCACGGGCCTGCCGGTCCTTGCCATCGTGCGCTCGGCGCCACGGCCGGCGCTCGTCAAGCGCGCCGTGCAGGCGGCCTTCGAGGACTGGGAGCCGCGGTGGCGCCGCATCTCCGAGCTGGAACCCGTCGCGTTGCCGGGCCTGCGGTTGTGGGCGACGGTGCGCGGCCTGTCCCTGCGAGAAGGCGCCAAGCTTGCGGCATCGCTCACGGTCCGCGGCAACCTTCCCGAACCGTTGCGCCTCGCGCACGTCATCGCCTCGGGTCTCGTGCGCGGCGAATCGAAAGGCAAGGCCTAACTGAGCCGCTTGCGGATCTCGGGCGCACGGCCGGACTTGCCCAGGACGTCCTTGAGGGTGCCGATGACGTCGACCGGCGTCGGGTCCACGCCGCGAAGGAACGCCGCGTAGACGCTCACATAGTCGACGAAGAGCAGCGCCTCGAGGACGCGGCCCAACGCGGTGGGAGCGTCCGTCGTGAACGTCTCGTAGCGGATCTTGCGCCGTTCGAGGACGGAGGCCACGAAGTCGAATCGGCTCGAGATCTCCGGCATCTCGTCGGGTTGCCGCAGGAAGCCGACGAAGTAGTCGCGCCCGTCCTCGACGGCGTTCCACGCGACGAGTTCGTTGTGGTTGGCCTCGGGCAGTTCGTCGTTGCGCGCGAGCATCTTGGCGTTCTCGTTCAGTTGGCAGCGGGCGCGTAGGGCCACGGAGGCCAGCGGCCCGGAGCCGTAGAGGACGGGGAACGAGTCGTGCACGAGGCGCGCCCACTGCTTGGCCGGGTTGGTCTTCTCCGGCACGCCGGGGCGCAACGCCTTGTGGAAGCGTCGTAGGTGGGTCTCGAGGCTCGCGTCGGGCGCCATCGTCGTGAGCTTGAGGGCGTTCGCCGCACCCAAGAGCGTCCCGAAGAGGTGGGGCAGCGCGACGCGGGGCATGAAGCCGGCCTTGACGGGCAGGTGCGTGTTGCCGCGTTCCTTGGCCAAGGTCTGCAGTTGGCCGCCGCTCGAGATGCCCACGAGGGTCGCGCCGCGCGCCTTGGCCTCGAGCGCCGCGGCGAGCGTCTCCTCCGTGTTGCCGGAATAGGAGACGGCGAGGACGAGGGATTTGGCGCCGACGGCGCCGGGCACCTGGTAATCCTTGAGGATCGTGATGGGGACGGGGCATTCGCGTCGGATGAGGCCGGCGACGAGGTTGCCCCCGATGCCGCTGCCTCCCATGCCGCAGATGAGGACGTTGCCGAGTCCCGCGGGCGCCGCCAGCCGCGCGTTCGAGGCCGTGCGGAAGGCGTCGAGGAAGCCGTCCACGTAGGTGTCGAGGACGC
>Ga0070694_100001793_pt1 | contig 12706 bp, 6 predicted proteins | sample KBSK1251metaG_FD_65470 | JGI IMG/M metagenome (GOLD analysis project Ga0070694, IMG submission 65470) | Corn, switchgrass and miscanthus rhizosphere microbial communities from Kellogg Biological Station, Michigan, USA - KBS K1-25-1 metaG | ecosystem: Host-associated > Plants > Roots >... | reverse complement strand
CGATGGTACTGGCTCGAACGATCTCTCGGGCACCAGTCCGGTGGATTCGGGAGCAACGCTGCAGGCTGACACCTGGGCCCTTTCTGAAACAACGGTCACTGGTTACGCCGCTTCAGCCTGGGTCTGTGTTGGTGGCACACAAAACGGCAGCAACATCACCGTCGGTATTGGTGGTGAAGCTACCTGCACCATCACCAACAACGACATTGCGCCGAAGCTCCACCTGCGCAAGGTCGTAATTAACGACAACGGTGGCACAGCAACGACCGCCGATTTCACACTCACGGCAAACGGTACCGGCACCAACGATCTCTCTGGCACCAGCCCCGTCGATTCCGGTGCAGGTCTCAAGGCTGACACTTGGGCACTATCTGAAACGACTAAGTATGGTTATACGGCGTCCGCGTGGGTCTGCGTTGGTGGTACTCAAAACGGCAGCAATATCACTCTTGGCGTTGGTGGTGAAGCAACCTGCACGATTACCAACGATGATCAGCCCGGGACGATCATTATCGAGAAGCTGATTAAGCCGCAAGGTTCGCTGACAAGCTTTAGCTTCGACGCCACCGGAACCGGATACAACGACTTCTCGCTGTCTGCCGGGCAGACGAATACGCAAAACCTAAGCGCCGGGAGTTACACAGTTAAGGAGCTTGTACCACTTGGCTGGGTGTTGACCGGAATCGGAGGTTCGTCTGATCCCAATACTCCATACAACTGCATAGTCACTGGTACCGGTGGAAGCACTGGCGTGGGTGATTTGAATACGCAGACCGCCAGTATCAGTCTCAAGAACGGCGATACAGTGAAATGTGTATTTGAAAACACTGGCCAGGGTGTCACACGAACGCAGGGCTTCTGGGCCACGCACCCGCAACTCGCTAACATCGCGTGGTTCGGTGGAACGGCGTTTGGACATACATTCCCAGGAGTGTCACTTGTTTCCGGCATCGGTGATAAGACGATGTGTACGCCAGTCACGAAGGACATCAACACGTTAGCTAGGCTGATGGGTGGCTTCTGGAGTGATGTTTCGAAGACGACTACGGGAGCTAAACGTTCGTCGACTGACCAGGCAAGAATGCAGTTGTTACAACAGCTACTGGCGGCTGAGCTCAATGCCTCAGCCTTTGGTAGCGTGCCAAGTTCGGGCACATTTGCTCAGTGGGAGTCAGCTTACTGCAGTGGCAATGCAAATCAAATTAAGACGGCCCAGCAGCAGGCGGCCTCGTTCAATACGAACGGTGACAGCGGACAATTCACACCTGGAACATCGGCCGACAGCAAGACAGCCAGAACGATCGCCGACCTGGTGTTCTGGAACATTCTACCGTGAAGCTCGTCCGTACCCGACGCGGATTAGCGGCGAGAAAGGGGCTCGAGAGATCGAGCCCCTTTCAATTTATTGACTCTCTTTCCAAGGCCTACTTCACGACAAAACTCACCGTACTGCTCCCAGCTACTCCGTCCTTGTTAGCCTGGGCGCGCACTTGATAGGTGCCGGTCGGATCTTTCTTCCGATTGAACGAATACTTGAACACCGCCATTCCGTTCGCGCTTGTAGTCGCCGCACTCGAGACCGTCGTTCCATTCGACTTCGTCATCGTAAACGTCACCGTCGCACCTGACACAGGAGATCCGGCGGCTCTTACGGTCGCATTGACTGTCGCCGTCTGATTCCGTGTGTACGTGGCTTGGGTCGCCGTGTTCGTTACTGCGAGTGTCGACACGAGTGAATACGTCGCAGCAGCAGAGCTCGAATACGATCCGTTGGCGGCGCTCACGTTGACGGCATAAAAACCATCGGCTGTTCCAGGCCCTGAAGTAACTTGAACCGCCGTCGTCGTCGAGGCACCCGGATTTACAAAAGTTACAGGAGGAGCGCTTATGGTCCATCCAGCCGGAGTTGTTGTTTGCCAACTGAAGCCGGCGGGCTGGCAGCCACCACCATCATTGTTTTTCAGCGTGACGTTGAACGTGGCAGTCGAACCGGCCTGCATCCACGAGCTCTGTGAAGGACTCAGTGTCAACGTCGGATTTGCGCGAACACAAGGCTGACTAGCCACAGACACTTGGACCAACGCCCCCGTTGCATCTGCTGAAACGACTGTAATCGTTACTCCTGCATCCGCATCCGTAAAACTCTGTCCCATAGTTAGTGCAGCGTCGTACCAGGATGCAGTTGCGGGCGTCATGTCGATCAGGTAAGTATCCTGCCCGCTCGAGTCAGAGCCGGTGCGAATGATCACGCCACTGAGAACGTTTGTGTTGCCAGAGAGGAAACTATCGAAGCCAAACGCCGTGCGGCGCTCGAGGTAATACCACGTTTTTATTCCCGTCGACGCGTCCGTTGACTTCAAAACCTTCAGGCCTTTTGACGTCATCGTTCCCGGCTCGAAAGAATCCAACCAATAAGTCCCACCGGTCGCAACCGTGGTAATCGGTGGATTAGTGCCGCCGTTGATCCAACCCAGGCGTTCCTTCTGAAACAGATTGAAATGCGCCGAGCTGGAGCCACCCATCAGGTCGAACATGTCACCGTACTCTGACATAGTGCAATTGGTGCCAATACTGGTGTCGCCGCAGTCCATTGATCGCGAGTGATACAAACCGAAGTTGTGGCCCAACTCATGGCCTACGATCCCAAGTTCAAACCATTCATTCACCCACGCCTGCGAGGGGCTCCCACCGACTGAGCCTCTTCCCTGCCAAGTGCACGCGTTCTGAGGAAAGGCATAGACCATGTGATCGTATGCGTTTAGATTTGCGCCTGCGTTCGCAGCAGCTTGCTGGGCATAGTTCGCGATCGCAGTTGTGTCGCACGTGCTTGAACTTACGGGTATGGTGTACCAGCCATAAACATCACCCGTAAGCCACGTTTGACCATACGAAGCCTCGCGGTAAAAATCGCTGGTGGTGCCAAACATCACCGCCTGTGCCTGCTCGCGAGTAAACGGCTGAGTCTGTTTGTCCTGAAAGTTCACCATCACGACCAACACTCGATGTTGGCCCATGGGGTTTCCCGGAACGATCTGTTCATTGGAAGGGGCGCTCACGGCTTCGCCTGAATTCAATTCCAATGTTTCACCAACCTGAGCTCCGTTCACGACCACGTGCATCCCGGTACGGAGTGCCGGCGGTGCGTTGTGCGTAAATCTGAGTTCGAGTTTCTTCGATCCGGTGTGGAGAAAGTAAAACAGCCGTCCATAGCCGTGAGAATCTTCATAGACGACCTCAACCTCACCTTCGACTCTGACCAGTTGACCGGGACCAGCTTGGATCGGGGTTATGGGTTTAGCGGGAACTACTACAAGGCTCAACAGAACGAACGTCGTTGACCAAACGACGGAGCGCAACCTCGTCTGATTGTTCGGGAAACGGTTCGGGTTTTTCACGGCTTCTCGGCTCCTACTATTGGCGGATGAGCGAGGACTGCAGGAGCAAGACTGATCGCATTTGAACAACGTTTGATAAACAATGTCAAGAAACTTTTATCAAACGGTTAAAATGGGCCACGGGCGCATGGCAGGATCATGCCAATTTGCCCCTAGTGAAAAACCCGAATTTCCTGCCAGTAAAATCGGCAAGTACCTCCGTTGTCACCGTTTTGCAACATCTTCATAATCTACATACCCGAAATTCTTCGTACGTCGGCCCAGTTTTATGTACCCGGAACAAAGAGCTAATTACATCCTCGACAGCCATCTTCCCATCACCAACTCGACTTCGCGCCGGCAGCACGCGGTCCTTGAACGACGTGCAAAGCCTCGCTCGAGCCAGACGCTGCCAGCGAGAGTTTGGGGTGTCGATATACACGATCAGCCGTTTAGCTTTGACTGCCATCTCGACAACATGAGTGCGTCAGGTCTTTACCTGCGACTACCACGGCAGATGAAGTTCTCTTCAGTTATCAGTGTCGTCGTGCGCCTCCTGTACGGACCACTGGCCGGAATGTCGGCGGCGATCAAAGGCACTGTCATTCGTGATGAGTCAAAGCCTGACGGGCACAGAGGTGTGGGAATCAGAATTATCGAGCATAGGTTTATCTAGGGAGAACGAGCGGCACGAGACAGGCACAGGTGAGCGGAAGCTCCGCCGCTTATCTGTGCCGAAGGGAGGCTGATTGGTATGCCAGGCGACATGCCCCCGACTGTCGATCAAAGCTATAGCAGCCTCCCATTTTCCCCAGGAAAGTAAAACTAAAATTCGCTCGTAAAGGCGCGCCCGATTTGATATAGAGGCGAGATAGGCTACGAGCACAAGTAGTACTGGAACGACCTCAATGTTGAACCTCAAGAGAGTATCCGGCCGTCTCAAAGAACTCTTACTCCGTGGCCGAGCACAAACTGATCGTGTCGAAGCGGGCGTGCGGAATTTGCTTGTGGTGGACGACGAGGAGTCGATCTGTTTTTCCATGAGGGAATATTTCTCGCAGCACGGGTTCAAGGTAGATACAGCGCGTGAGATGGAAGAGGCCGAAGGCCTGATCAACGTCACTGACTACAAAGTGATTATTCAGGACCTGCGATTAGGCCAGGCACGACGACCTGACGGTATCGAGATCATCAAGCTCGTGCATGAGCGGAATCCTGACACGCGCATAGTAGTACTCACATCGTATGGGTCGCCTGAAGCAGAAGCAGAAGCTCGCAGCGCGGGTGCAGATGCTTTCCTGCGGAAGCCGAAGCCCCTGTCGCAGGTCGCCCAGGTAGTACAAGGTTTGATCGAATCACCACGGACACGCACGATCCATTCTGCCAACCAGATGTTGGCGTGATCTGCTTTGAAATTCTTCTCTGTGCAACCTCTGGGTTCTCTGTGTCTCTGTGGTGACCTTTCTCTCGAGTGACTTTTGACCACAGAGACACAGAGAACCCAGAGGTTGCACAGAGCGCAGGATCCGGCCCAGCCCAGAAACCAGGGTCCTGCGTTTTGGAAGGTTACCGAGGGATTACCGGGGACTGGTTAATGAGAGGGCGGTTCCCGACAGTCTACCCGACCGGTCCTTCCGAAGAGGGCTCGGCTGAGTCTGAGCCCTCTTTTTTTGTTCCTCTTCGCTCAACTGCTCGCCAGTGAGCAGTTCTCACAATCAAAATCACTGTTTATCACTTCCGTAAGTTGTGAGGGGGTTGGGTTTGTCTCAACCGGCAGCTTTGATCGTCTTCGGCCCACAGATTGCTGCTATGCCACGCACCACGAAACTGCGCTCAACGAGTGGTAATCCTCTCGCGTGAAAGGATCGCGGGTCCCGTGCGGGAACGATCCCTCCTTTCCTGAGCTTTGCAAAAGCAGTTTATCAACGTGCCCAGGGGTCTTGGCTGGTAGGTGTTCCGGCAACGGAACGCGTGCCGGTCAAGGCAGGTTTTCCATCTTCCACAGGAGCCTTTAATGAAAATGACTGCCCCCACTAGCCCGACCTCTCACTTTCGTCTGTCTTCCAACAAAAAATTTCGCATCGCATTTCTCGCCGGCTTGGTTGTTGCCGCCGTTTCGGTTTTCTGCGCAACCAACTCTTTCGCCGGGTCGATTACGCAAAGACTATTTGCCAGCGCAGCGTCGATGATGGGCGGAGCTACATCCGCTCGTGAGCCACATGCAAACTCGACAGCAGCGCTTGAGTTTGCAGCAGCTGCACCAACTCAGAGCTCGACGATGAGCGTCGAGCGTCGTGGTCACACTGCTACGCGCTTGTCAGATGGACGCGTGTTGATCGCGGGCGGCGAGAATAGTTCGGGCGCTTTGAATCAGAGTGAGATCTATGATCCAGCGTCGGCGACATTTTCGCCGGCGGCGAACATGGGTGCGGCGCGTGTCGATCATTCTGCAACGCTGCTCGCTGATGGTCGCGTGTTGATCGCTGGTGGACGCAACGGTGGAGGGTCGCTCGATACAACTGAGATCTTTGATCCGGCTGCGGGCGCTTTCACAAGTGGTCCGTCGATGAGCGTCGCGCGTGCAGGACACAGCGCGACGCTTTTTGCTAACGGTCGCGTTTTCATCGCCGGCGGCGAGGCGGATGCCAGCGCTGAGATTCTCGATCTGGGCGCGGGAACATCCGCGGCGGCGGGTCACATGGGCATTGCACGCTCGATGCACTCTGCGGCTTTGCTCCAGGATGGACGCGTGCTGGTCGTTGGCGGACGTGACGCCAATGGTAATGAACTGAGTTCAGGAGAAGTGTTTGACGGTTCTGCGTTTTCGACCGTCGACAGCGATCTGAAAGTGAGCCGTGTGCGCGCGCACTTGCGTGTGTTGTTTGACGGCAAGGTACAGATAATCGGCGGCAATAACGATGGATCGATGGAAATCTACGATCCCGCAATCTCAGGCTTTGGTGGTTACGCGCACGTGCTTCCTGAAAGCGATCCCTGCACGGGTTTGGCAGGACAGATTCTCGCTTCGCAAACACGCGCTGCGCTGTTTCATATCGGTCACTCAGATCCGCTGTTTGATCGATCGGGCCATACGATCACGGAATTGAATGGACAAGCGCTGGTGCTTGGCGGCGTCAATGGTGGTGGCGCGGTGCTCAGCTCGAGTTCGGTAGTGGCGAGCTCAGCGGCGTCGATTACGACAGATAAGATCGATTATTCACCTGGTCAAATCGCGACGATTCGCGGCCGAGGTTTCCAGCCGGGAGAAGTTGTTCGCGTAAAGATTCACGAAGATCCACACACGCCGCAAGAGCGAGGCTTCGATGCGACTGCTGATGCAGACGGTAACTTCAGCGGCGAGTACCTGGTCCAGGTATACGACATCGACATGAAGTTCATCGTCGGTGCCCGAGGTTTGACTTCGGGTGCGACTGCTCAGACGACGTTTACCGATTCGAACCCGCAGCTCATCACCGTAGGTGCTCCCACGAGCGCCACAGTTATACAGGGCGCGACAGCAAACTATGGGACTGTGACGTTGCAGGTTGGTGGTAACACTAACCCGTGCAGCGTAACGTTCGGAGTTAATCCTGCGCTTCCAGCAGGAGCGACCGCAGTTTTTGGAACGAATCCGGTTACTACGACCGGATCAAACGTTACTACAACGCTGAGTGTTACCACGACAGGGGCGACTCCCACTGGAACCTACACGTTCCAGGTAACAGGAACCAATAGTGGAGCTGGCTGTCAAGGCCCTGGTCCAACTGCAAGTAACACACTTACGTTGATTGTCAACTCCGCCACGGTTAACACAACAACCGCAGTGACCAACGCCACTGCCACCTACGGCGACACGTCGGTAACGCTCAACGCCACGGTAACTCCGGCGAGTGGACCGGCAGTCAACAATGGCTCAGTTACGTTTACCGTCAAGCAAGGTTTGACCACGATCGGCGCTGCTACTACCGACAATACGGTTGTGGCAGGTGCAGCGAGCGTGAGTTACGCGTTGCCTGCTGGAACGGACGCTGGTCCATACACGATCGAGGCCTCGTACACACCCGGCTCCGGATTTAACGCGAGCAGTGGAACCGGCACATTAACGATCAATAAGCGGGCCATCACGATCACCGCGGATCCGCAAACGAAGGTTTACGGCGATGCCGATCCGGCTCTCACTTATCAGATCACCAGCGGCTCACTGGTCGTCGGCGATACGATCGTCGGTGCTCTAACCCGCGCAGCAGGTGAGAATGTTGGCACCTATGCAATCACGCAGGGCACGCTGGCAATCAACGACGGCAATGGTGGCAATAACTACAACCTGACCTTCGTGGGCGCCAACCTGACCATCACTGCTCGGCCGATCACGATCACTGCTGATCCGAAGAGTAAGGTTTACGGCAATGCCGATCCGGCTCTCACTTATCAAATCACCAGCGGTTCGCTTGCATTCAGCGACACGATCGTCGGCGCTTTGGTTCGTGCAGCAGGTGAGAACGTCGGTACCTATGCGATCACACAGGGCACGCTCGCGATCAGCGATGGCAATGGTGGTAATAACTACAACTTGACCTTCGTGGGCGCCAACCTGACCATCACTGTTCGGCCGATCACCATCACGGCTGATCCGAAGAGCAAGGTTTACGGCAATGCCGATCCGGCTCTCACTTATCAGATCACCAGCGGTTCGCTCGCGTTCAGCGACACGGTCGTCGGCGCTTTAGTTCGTGCAGCAGGTGAGAATGTTGGCAGCTATGCCATTACACAGGGCACGCTGGCAATCAGCGACGGGAATGGTGGCAACAACTACAACCTGACCTTCGTCGGCGCTAACCTTACCATCACCGCTCGACCGATCACGATCACGGCTGATCCGAAGAGCAAGACTTACGGCGACGCCGATCCGGCTCTCACTTACCAGATCACCAGCGGCTCGCTTGCGTTCAGCGACATGATCGTCGGTTCTCTAACCCGCGCAGCAGGTGAGAACGTGGGCACCTACGCAATCACGCAGGACACGCTCGCGATCAGCGACGGGAATGGCGGCAACAATTACAACCTGACTTTCGTTGGCGCCAACCTGACCATCACGGCGCGGCCCATCACCATCACAGCTGATCCGAAGAGCAAGACTTACGGCGACGCCGATCCGGCTCTGACTTATCAGATCACCAGCGGCTCGCTTGCGTTTAGCGACACGATCGTCGGTGCTTTGACACGCGCAGCAGGTCAGAACGTCGGCACCTATGCCATTACACAGGGTACACTCGCGATCAGCGACGGCAACGGCGGCAACAATTACAACCTGACCTTCGTTGGCGCTAACCTGACCATCACGGCGCGGCCCATCACCATCACAGCAGATCCGCAAACTAAGGTTTACGGCGCTGCCGATCCGTCACTCACTTATCAGATCACCAGCGGCTCGCTCGCGTTTAGCGACACGATCGTCGGTGCTCTGACACGCGCACCAGGTCAGAACGTCGGCACCTACGCAATCACGCAGGGCACACTCGCGATCAGCGACGGCAACGGCGGCAACAATTACAACCTGACCTTCGTGGGCGCCAATCTGACCATCACGGCGCGGCCCATCACCATCACCGCGGATCCGCAAACGAAGGTTTACGGCAATGCCGATCCGTCATTTACTTATCAGATCACCAGCGGTTCGCTCGCGTTCAGCGATACGATCGTCGGTGCTTTGGTTCGTGCAGCAGGTGAGAACGTCGGCAGCTATGCGATCACGCAGGGCACGCTGGCAATCAACGATGGCAACAGCGGCAACAACTACAACCTGACCTTTGACGGCGACAACCTGACCATCACCGCGCGACCTATCACCATCACCGCCGATGCAAAGAGCAAGACCTACGGCAATGCCGATCCGGCTCTCACTCATCAGATCACCAGCGGCTCGCTCGCGTTCAGCGATACGATCGTCGGTGCTCTGACACGCGCACCTGGTGAGAACGTCGGCGGCTATGCGATCACACAGGGCACGCTGGCAATCAACGACGGAAATGGTGGCAACAACTACAGCCTTACTTTCGTGGGCGCCAGCCTGACTATCAACAAGCGCCCGCTCCAAGTCACTGCAACGGCAGGTCAGTTCAAGATTTACGGCGCAAATGATCCTGTGTTTGCTTACACAATCACGAGTGGAACGCTCGCGTTCTCCGACACATTCACCGGCGCTCTTGGCAGAGTCGGCGGCGAGAATGTCGGACTCTACGCGATCGCCATCGGGAGTTTGAGTGTCAGCGACGGCAACAGTGGCAACAACTACTATCTCACCCTGGTAAGTAGCAACTTCGAGATCAAGAAGCGGGCAATCACCGTCAAGGCCGATCCGAAGACCAAGACGTTCGGTAGTCCCGATCCGGTGTTCACCTATCAGATCACCGTAGGCTCACTCGCATTTACCGACACGTTCACTGGAGCGTTAACACGCGACCCAGGAGAACTCGTCGGAACGTACGCCATCAAGATCGGCACGCTCGCGATCAACGATGGCAACGGTGGCAACAACTATACGTTGACGTTCATTGGGGATAACCTGACGATCCTCACTGCGTGCAGTGTGTTCAACGGTTTCCTCTCACCGATCGGTGGAGCAGTAGAATTCAATACGGGCGGCAGCTTTGCGGATCCGGTCAGAGCGTTCAAACTGAACAGCACGATCCCGGTGAAGTTCACTGCTATCTGTTTCGGAGCTCCTTTAACGACCGGCAGCCACACGCTGACGGTGCAGAAGTTTAGTAGTAACGTTGACTCAGATCCCGCGATTGATGCAACGCCAACAGACGCCGTGACGACCGGAAATCAATTCCGGCTTACCGGCACGGAATGGCACTACAACCTGAACACGAAAGCTCTCGGCGGCAACGCGAACGGAACGTATCTGTTCAAGGCGACGCTGTTCGACGGCAGTAGTTACAGTGTTTGGGTTTCGATAAAGAAGTAAGCACGAAGAGCACAAAAGGCACAAAGACTTCACTTTGTGCCTTTTGTGTACTCAGATAAACATCCGCATTACGGCCCACACGATCAAGAGGCTGACGAATCCACCTGAGAACGTAAACATGCGTTCCGCCGGTTGACTCTTCCGGTGCAGCAGCGCGCGCATAATAACCACGCCACACTTCCAACCGTCGTGCTGGTAAAAAGGAAGAATGTTGCCGGCCGCGAGCAGCAGGTTCAGCCAGCCGAACATCGTGCCGTAGGTGAGTAAGCAGGCCACGAGGTTGAGAATGATTCCGCCAAGGTGCACCATCAACTGCGCTCGCACCGACTTCTCCTTCAAAGCCGTACCATCAAGCATCACGAACGAGCCAACCGGAATTGCCCGAAAGTTGACGCGTATGCTGCCGAGGCGAAAGCCGGTCAATCGAGGACCCATCCCGAGACCCAGCTCAGAAGCAGCGACGCCAAACGACCGAGCGGCCAGAAGATGGCCCAGTTCGTGAACGATCAATGCAAGAGCGGCGAAGATGATGACTGACACTATTAAAGACATAAACCACCCGATCGCGGATGGCTTCAAGTGCCGTGCCCTTCGTATTTCTTAGCAAATATGCGGTAAGCAGGTTTGGAGTGACGAAAAATGTGACCTGAAAACAGCCACAAAAGGGCACAAATGAAGCGTTTAGGATTTAGGACGACGCAGAGGTTTACCGGGGCGACTGCCTGTTACACGACCTTCAGACCAGACTTCCGTTCCGTTGACGAAGACTCTCTTGACGCCTTCGGCCGTCAACTCCGGATTCTCAAAAGTTGCGCGATCGATGATCTGGTTTGGATCAAATATGACGAGATCCGCCTTGTAGCCTCGACGAATCAACCCCCTGTCATGCATCTTGAAACGGCGAGCAGGAAGTGAAGTCATTTTCCTGATTGCCTCGGGTAACGTGAGCCAGTGGAGCTCACGAACATAACGCCCGAGCACGCGCGGATAACTACCGGCGCCGCGCGGATGCCGTGAACCGATACCACCATCGCTGCTTACCATCACCCACGGCTGCCGGTAGAAAGTCCTGATGTCGCCGTCTTTCATCGAGTGACAAACAACACCCGCACCACCATCGCGCACGATCTTCATGTAAAGCTCAACCGGCGTGATCCCTTCACGCTTGCTGATCTCTTCCATTGTCTTGAACTCGTAATCGGGATGGGCTCGACAACTCACGATGGTGATGTTTGCTGGTCCACCAACATCCGCGAGCGCGCGTGCGACGTCGACCGGATCGTCATGACGACCACTCGGAATCAGAACTCTTATCGTCGAACTCCACGCATCGTACGGATAACAGTCTGCCGTGATGTCCTGCCCGCCCGCCCGTGCCTTACTTATCAGAGCAACTACATCATTTGCGCGACCCCACACGCCAACAGTACCCAACTTGATGTGCGAGATCTGCACTGGAATGCGCGCTTCCCTGCCGATGCGAATCGCTTCCTCGAACGCATCGAATGCTTGATCCGCTTCATCTCTGATGTGACTGATGTAAATCCCTCCGTGCGCGCTTGCAGCCTGGGCCAGTGCGATGACCTCTTCTGTCGAAGCTGGTTTTGCGGTTTCATACTCGAGTCCGGTTGAGAGCCCGATGGCGCCATCGCGCATCGCCTCTTCAACCATCTGCTTCATCTTTTCGATTTCAGCAGGCGTAGCATGACGGTTTGTATCCTCGCCCATGACGCGCGCACGCAGCGTCGCGTGTCCGACAAACGTGAGCACATTTAATGCGATTGGATTCTGGTCCAGGCCTGAGAGAAAAGTGCCGACAGGAAACGGTGAGCCGCCGTCCTGACCCACAACTACAGTCGTGATGCCTTGCGACACTTGTGAGGCTGCGGAAGGATCAGTTTCAAAGCCACGCTCCGAATGGTTGTGAGCGTCGATGAAACCAGGCGCGACGACCATGCCTCGTGCATCGATCACACGAGCATCACGAGGGATTCTGACCTGGCCACGCCGCCCAACAGCGACGATCTGGTCACCTTCGATTACTACTACTGAGTTTCTGATTGGAGCGCGACCCGAGCCGTCTAAAAGTGTCGCGCCGAGAATTACGATCGCGGCAAGTTTCAGCATGATATGTGTAATTGTACTGTTTGAAACGCCGAAGGCGTTCGCTAATTCGAGCCCAGTGGTTGGAGCGCAGCGACAACCCTGGGTTACGTGCAAGAAAAACGTTTTCCAACCCTGAAAGGGTTAATATCGCACAGGCCTAACGCTTTCAGCGTTGGTCAAAATTTTTGATTGAGATCCAGGGTTGTCGCTGCGCTCCAACCCTGGGCTGAAATTAGCCAACGCCTTCGGCGTTTTT
>Ga0070694_100001792_pt1 | contig 12711 bp, 12 predicted proteins | sample KBSK1251metaG_FD_65470 | JGI IMG/M metagenome (GOLD analysis project Ga0070694, IMG submission 65470) | Corn, switchgrass and miscanthus rhizosphere microbial communities from Kellogg Biological Station, Michigan, USA - KBS K1-25-1 metaG | ecosystem: Host-associated > Plants > Roots >... | reverse complement strand
GGCACCCCTCCGGGGTGCGGTCATGACTAACGACTTTTCCGGTGGTCTCCGCGGACTCCGACCACCGGCTACTTTCTTGCAACCCTTCGGGTTGCGCTGGGGTGAGTCAAGTATATAAATACCGTTTTAACGGTTTCCTCTTGTGGTCACCGCTAACACCGGGCTGAAGCCCGGTGTGAATGAAAGGCGTTTCACGCTCGCTGCACGAATATGCCGGAAAAGTATTGGCGATGTCCGTAGAAGACAATGAACCAGAGGATTGTCACGACGATGGCCAGAGCGATACCGGCTAGATTCAGGAACAGGTGATACAAAAGAATGTTCACAATCACAGGTCCCAGCAGCACCAGAGCCAGCGGCACAAAACGGTTCACCAGCAACAGCAAACCACCAACTACTTGCAGACCGGCCACCACCCAGAGGTAATGCGACTGGAAGAGTGCGCCGATGAATTGTCCCGCCAAACCCGTCGGCATTGGTCCCATGCTCAGGAAATTCAAAAACCCGTTCAGTCCAAAGACAAAAAAGACCAGTCCCAGTAAAAGACGAGCAATCAGGATTACGATTTTCATTTTCCTCTCCTTTCAGATTTCGTTGGTTTCGCGGTTTCTGGTTTTCCTCTGCGTTCCTCTGCGAAAGTCCTTTGCGCCCTCTGCGGTTCAAAGCATTTACCGCAGAGAAACAGCCGAGGTCTGCGCAGAGATCGCGGAGGACCGACTCAAGAACTTCAAATTAGGACACCACTCCGACTCCGCCTAAGACAAACCGCTTTCAATCAGTTACTAGCTAATCACGCCCATCCGGCCGAGTTGGTAGTCTTCGATCGCTTGCCGGATTTCGCGTTCCGTGTTCATTACGAATGGTCCATAGCGAGCGACCGGTTCGTTCAAAGGCACTCCGGCGATGAGCAACACTTCAAGAGTGCTCGTGGCACCGGCCGCATTTTCGATCTGCACCGCGTCGCCGTCCTGAGCGAACAGGATCATCTGTCCATCCGTAGCGCCCTCACGCTCGGCTCCGAATAAACCTTCGCCTTCAACGATGTAGGCGAAGGCGTTGAAATTGCCGGGCAGGTTTTGGATCGCCGCACCGCCGGGTTTGATCCGGTAGTGCAAATAGATGATCGGCGTGCGCGTTTCAATAACGGCCTTATGGTCCATCGCTTCACCCGCGATCACGCTCACGTCCACCAGGCCATCGGCGGAAGTCGCTTTAGGAATCTGTGCACCGGAAATTTCCTGGTAGCGAGGTTTGATCATCTTGTCTCGCTGCGGCAGATTTACCCAGAGTTGGAAGCCGTGCATCCGTCCGCCGGTGCGCGCGAACTCGCGGCTCGGCATCTCTGAATGGACCACGCCCGCGCCGGCGGTCATCCACTGCACGTCACCGGGCCGGAGGCGGCCGGCGTGGCCCTGGGAATCCCTGTGCTCCATGTCCCCCGACAGCAGATAGGTCACCGTCTCGAAGCCGCGGTGCGGATGATCCGGGGCGCCTTTCGCTTCGCCCGGCGCAACCGCCATGGGACCCATTTCATCAAGCAACAGGAACGGGTCAAACTCGGAGAATGATGCTTTGGGGAAGGGACGGCGCACCAGAAAACCGCCACCCTCCAAAGTCTCGATGCTGTTCACAATGCCGGCCACCGTGCGACCGCGGCCGGCGCGAATCTCGTCACTAATTAACTTCTCACTAACTGTCGACATAACCTCTCCTTATTATCGGGCGTAAACAACTTACGCCGTATTCTTCTTCACACCTGATGTGCTTGCAGCTTCATAACCAATCTTCTTTAACAGGAGAATGAGCGTTTTGCGCTCCGGCTTGCTGAGGGAAGCGGCGGCGAGTTTTTCCATATCGGCGGCGTGATCGGCGTAGATCCGCGTGATCAGCTTCCGGCCTGACTTAGTCAAATGCACAATCCTGGCCCGGCGGTCCGTACCGTGAGCGCGGCGCTCCACTAAACCCTTCGTCTCCAGGCGGTCAACGGCGACCGTGATCGATCCGCTCGTCAACAGGACTTTTTTCCCAATCTCATTAACCGGCAGCGGGCCTTTGTGCAGCAGGGCTTCGAGCACGGCGAAGTCGCTGCTACACATCTCCAGCTCCGCCAGGCTCTTTTCGGCATAGGACTGCACCGCGCTGGCCGCTTTCCACAAAACCAGGAACACGTGCACGCCACTTCCACCGGTTAATGATTCCAATTTGTTTGTACTCATCTCGATTTATCTTGATATCAAGATACTGTAAGTCAAGGGATATGTCAAACGGAGTGAGCAATGACATACTTGAGCAAGCAGCGGTGGTTGAGTTGTAGTAAGCGCCAAAGGCGCGTGATGTGAAAGCCCGGGCCAACGGCCCAGGTCAGGCGCGAAGTGTTCTTAAAGCGCTGAGGGCGCGGAATTCCGGAGTTGGCGTTGACGGTTTTGATTTCATCTCGCGCCTTCAGCGCTGCGGGATATGTCGGGATGTTACCTGGGGCGTTGCCCCAGGCTTTTGCATTGCGCACCTTTGGTGCTGACTAATCACTCGGCCAGCACCTGGTGCACGAAAGAGACGGCAATCGATCCTTCGCCCACCGCTGACGCTACCCGTTTCACATTACCTCCGCGAACGTCCCCGACAGCGAAGACGCCGGGCAGGCTCGTTTCAAGTAAATAGGGAGGGCGGGCCAGCGGCCATTTGGCTCGTTCCAGGTCTTCCTCTGAAAGAGCCGTCCCGGTCTTGATGAAGCCGGCGTCGTCGCAGCCTACACAACCTTCAAGCCAGGCTGAATTAGGCACGGCGCCGGTCATGGAAAACAGGGCGCCGATTCGCTGCTGTTCGACCTTTCCGGTTTTGTTGCTACGCCACTCAATGGCTTCCAGTCGATCGTTCCCGGTCAGGGCCGTGACTTCAGTGTTGGTGCGCAACTCAATATTGGGGGTTTCCTGGATTCGCCGAATCAGATAACGCGACATGCTTTCAGCCAAACCATTGGCGCGAACAAGGACATAAATGTGACGCGCGGTCTGGGACAGAAACACGGCTGCCTGGCCGGCGGAATTTCCGCCACCGACGATGACGACGTCCTCACCACCGCACAACTGCGATTCCAGGTGGGTCGCGCCGTAATAAACACCGGCTCCTTCGAACCGGGACAAGTTTTCCAGCGAGAGTTTTCGATATTGCGCGCCGGTCGCGATCACTACCGTGCGCGCCGGCACCTTTTCGCCATCATCGAACTTCAGCGCATAAGGCCGCCGGTCACAGCCTAAACCGTTGGCGTTTTTGGCAATCAGCATCTGGGCGCCGAACTTTTGGGCTTGCGCGTAAGCATTGCCCGCCAGCTCTCGGCCGGAAATTCCGGTGGGGAACCCTAAATAGTTTTCGATCTTCGAGCTGGCGCCGGCTTGTCCACCGGGCGAGTTGGATTCAATCACCAGCACGTCGAGCCCTTCGGACGCGCCGTACACGGCTGCCGCCAGGCCCGCCGGCCCGGCGCCGACGACAATCATGTCGCGCACATGAGTTTGATCGATGCCTTCGTTGAATCCCAGGCAATTCACAATCTCCTGGTTGCTGGGATTGCGAAGCACTACGGTGCGTCTGCAAATCAGCACCGGGAGTTCGCCAATCGTCACGTGGAACCGATCCAATAAATCCTGGACTTCGGCATCGCGTTCAAGATCGATGTACGCGTAAGGCTGATAGTTGCGGGTAAGGAATTCCTTAATGCGGAAGGTTTCAAGTGAGTGACTCGAACCAATTAGAATCAGATCTCCGATTCCTCGCGCGATTAGTTCCAATCTTCGCAGGATGAATGCGCGCAGGAAAATGTCGCTCAACTCGCTGTCGGTTTGAACCAGGCCGCGCAACTCTTCACGGTCGATCTCAATTAGTTCGCTGGGTTCAGCGGCGCGAATTCGGACCAGGCCCCGGCGTCCGGAGAGAATGTTCAGTTCGCCGGTGAACATGCCGGGACCACAGACCGCGAACACTTCTCCACGGTCGTCATTCGGCCGGGAAAGATTCAGCTTGCCCGCAACTACGACAAAGAACTTCAATCCCTGTGCGTTCGGTTCAACGACGGTCTCACCACTCTCGGTCTTTCTTGATTGGCCATGCGCCAGCACTCGCGCCTGTTGCTCGGGCGTAAGCACCGGAAACATTTCGTCGGGCCACGATCCGGCCAGTGGTATTGGGGTGGATTCCATCGGTGGTGTTATCGCAAAAGTTGCATGACGTTCGCGTGCGCCATGACGACAGCAGGTTCGTGTTGTAAGGCCGCTTGATACTTTGTTTTGAATTCTTCGTTTTCCGGCGCAGTCAGGAGCCGGCGCGCCTGGCTGGTCAACTCCGCAAAGTCGCTCACGTTGACGGGGTCCTCGTCGTTAAGAATTTCATCAATCTCGACGACCAGTGCCGAGATGATCCGAAGCCAGCCAAACTGTGGATGGTTCACAACCATTTGCAGCAGCTCTCCGCTGTTGACCCGGCCCGAGACTTTTTCGTAATTGATGCGCTCCATCTCCAGCAACGCCTTGTGCAGGCGCAACAAACCGAGACGCAGATCAGCCAAACGATGAACCTGTGAATCAGCAAGAACTTCGCCTGGGACTATTTCGCCCATCTATCCTCCGGATTATCCGATGAAACGCAGCGGCGCTCGCCGCCTTCGTTAATAAGAGTTTAGACATGATTTACATGATTTACAGGATAGAAATAAGAGTCTTATTGAGTCGTTTCTGAATCTTGTTAATCCTGTAAATCATGTCCATTCCTCTTCCTGGCGTTAGCCGTCTCTAATCAAGATCAAGCAGTTGAATCCGTCGCAAATGCCGCCCGCCTTCGAAGGGAGTATCCAACCAGACGCGGACAATTTCCAAAGCAGCCTCTTCCGTCAGCATGCGTTGGCCTAACGAAAGCATGTTGGCATCGTTGTGCTGGCGCGCGAGGCGGGCACTCTCGCTATTCCAGCAAAGCGCGCAGCGCACTCCTTTGACGCGATTTGCCGCTATCGCTTCGCCGTTTCCGGAACCGCCGAGCACAATGCCGCGTTCGGCTTCGCCACTGGCCACGGCGAGCGCCACCGGCCGGATGAAAAGAGGATAGTCGACCGGCGCTTCTGAGTCAGTGCCGAAATCTTTTACTTCGTGCGCCAGCCCGGCAAGGTTCTGCTTGATGATTTCTTTGTAACGAAATCCCGCGTGGTCGGATCCAATTGCAATCTTCATAGGCTTAACGGTGTCGGCTTTGGTGATAAGAACTTATCGATCGTTTCTCCAGGAGAACTATCTGCATGGAATTGAAAAAAGTTTACCGCGCTGCACGTGCGTTCATGCAATCTTCAGAGCGCAAACTTACACCTCCACCGGCCAAATTTATTCTTACGAACTATAAACAGATTACTCGTTTTACGCGATGAGGGCGCGGATCGGGTAACGCCCGAATTCAGGCTTTGCTCTCTGGGGTGGCGCAGAAACGACGGTAAGCGACCCTTAGCATTACTAAAGCGCCGGACTGGAGCGCAAGCGTCCTCGCTTGCCTGCTCAAGCATCGGTCGCCGGATTGCAAGCGAGGACGCTTGCGCTCCAGTCTCCTCATTCTCAAACCTGAATCGACCTCCAGGCGCCTGCAGGTTCACCACGAATTCACCCAATTGCTGGCACTCTGCTATAGTCCGTCCCACGCGGCGTGGCTCTTGTCATACAGATCCATTCAGAGACGATCGCTTCGCGGCCGAGGTTGCGGGGCGAATCCAGCGTCCGGGCCGATAGCTTCCACTAAGCGAAAGAGTTAGTGAGGTTTATTCAATAGACCGTGCGCGAAACCGGATCAGAAGAGTGTGACGCGGCGCAGCAACTTTCATCCAGGGACTAAGAGGTCGTAAAAGACATGAGAGCAAGACTCTACTCAAGAAAATTCAAACAGCATCCGGGAAGAATTCTGGCGGCTGTAATATTCGTTGTGTTCGCCTGCGGCGGGCTCGCCGCGCAGGAGCCAGCGACGACTCCGGTGCCTGCACCAACGCCAACTCCCGCGCCTGCACAGGAAACGCAGCAGGAGGAGATACCGAAGATTCCGAATGATCAGTTGGACTCACTGGTGGCGCCAATTGCGCTTTACCCGGACCCGCTATTGAGTCAGGTGCTGGTGTCTTCCACCTATCCCCTCGAGCTGGTCCAACTCCATCAGTGGCTGGAGAAAGCCGGCAAGTATCTGAACGAGAAGGCGGTCGCAGAGGCGGTCCAAAAAGAGAACTGGGATCCAAGCATTCAGGCCATGGCCGTGCTGCCGTCGGTGGTCAGGCAACTGGTGGAGAACATTAAGTGGACCACGGATTTGGGGAATGCGTTTCTGGCGCAGCAGACTGACGTGATGGAAGCGGTGCAACGCATGCGCCTGAAAGCGAAGGAAGCCGGGAAGTTGCAGTCCAATGATCAGATCAAGGTAGAGACAGTGCAGGCGGCAAGCACCAGCTACGTGGTGATTGAGCAAGCCCGGCCGGAAACGGTTTATGTGCCGACTTACGATCCGTCATGGGTTTGGGGAGTGACGGCTTACCCATATCCGTATTGGTACGGAGGTTATTACGGTGGCGCCGCGATCTGGTACGGCTCCGGAATTGCGATCGGCGTAGCGTGGGGCGGCGGTTGGGGTTGGGGCGCCGGATGGGGAGTCAACAACGTCAATATCAACGTCAACAATAGATTTGTTAACCACTACAACAATATCAATCGCGGCGGAAATCGGATCAATGGCGGCAACTGGCAACACAATCCTCAGCACCGGGGCGGAACGCCCTACGGAAACCGCGCAACCGCCCAAAGATTTGGCGGAAACACTGCAGGCAATCGGCAAACCGGAAATCGCGGCAGTGGCGCACGAAGCGGCAACATGAATCTTAGCGGGTTGAGTGGTGGCGGCAGTAACCTGGGAGCCAACCGCGGCAATCTCGGGGGAGGCGCCAGCCGAAGCGGTGGCCTGGATCTTAGCGGCATGCGCGGCAACGGTGGTCCGACCAACATTGGAGCCAACCGCGGCAGTATGGGTGGCGACCGCATCGGGAATAGAAACGTTTCTGGAGGATATGGTCAACGAAACGGTTCGTTCGGCGGGAGTGGATCCTTTAACGGCGGCGCGGCGCGGTCCAGCAGTATGCGAGGAGCTTCAAGCATGGGACGCGGGGGTTACGGCGGTTATGGCGGCGGCGGAATGCGAGGCGGCGGAATGCGCGGTGGCGGCGGTCGAAGATGAGAAGACAAGTGTTTGAGGAAAAGAAAATGAAGGTGAAACCGAACAAACTGTTTACGCCGAGAATTCTCTTGTGCGTTTGCGTGATGGTTCTTTCCTGTGTTCCCGGCTCAGTTGCGAGTTCACCAGTCAAACAAAAAGGGTTCGCCACCTCACAACAGGCGGCGGCGGCTTTGATTGACGCGGCGGAAAAATATGATGTGCCGGCACTGCTGGAGATCCTCGGGCCGGGTGGCGCCGACCTGGTTGAAACCGCGGACAAGACACAGGACAAACAAAGGGCGGCTACGTTCTCAGCCAAGGCAAAAGAAAAGTCCCAGGTGACTCCGGATCCGAAAAACCGTAATCGGACCTTCCTTTCCGTCGGCAACGAGGAGTGGCCGTATCCGGTTCCGATCGTGAAGCGCAGCGGCAAGTGGTATTTCGACGCGAGAGCGGGCCGCAAAGAAATTCTTGATCGTCGCATTGGCGCCAACGAGCTCGACGCAATCGCTATCTGCCGAGGATATGTCGAGGTCCAAAAAGAATATGCGCTCCAGGCTCATGACGGAGTTAACCAGTACGCACAGCGAATCATCAGCACGCCCGGGAAGCGTGATGGTCTGGCCTGGAAAAATGACGACGGTACCTGGGGTGGTCCAGTGGGCGAGGGGATTGCCAAAGCTTTGGAACAGGGTTACTCGAATCGGACTGAACCCTACCACGGCTATTACTTCAAGATTTTGAAGGGACAGGGACCCGCTGCGCCGCTGGGGAAAATGGACTTTGTGGTGAATGGCGTGATGATTGGTGGGTTTGCCCTGGTGGCTGTCCCGGCTGAGTATCGCGTCACTGGTGTGAAAACTTTCATAGTCAGCTATCAGGGCGTCGTATTTGAGAAGGACCTTGGGCCAAACTCCCTGAATATCGTCAAGCAGATGGAGTTATACAACCCGGACAGGACGTGGCGTCCGACTGGGGACTCCTGGTAATGACGAAGGGAAAGAGTGAGTGGCACAGACTTTAGTCTGTGAACTCGTGTGGTTGATCACAGACTGAAGCCCGTGCCACAGAATAAGCGCTGAAATGAACCGGAGAATTCAACGGCAGCCGCCGCTTTGCGTCAAAGTCGGCGAAGCCGACAAATAATAATAGCCAACCGATCAGAGGCTGTGTTAAAAGGCGATCCGCCGAGCGCCAACGGCGCGCAAATGTAACAGCCTGGGGCAACGCCCCAGGTGAGCGTCAAATGAGATTTAGAAAGCGCTGAAGGCGCGAAATAGAGTCGTTAAACAGAAGACCGCACTGATTCGTAGCGCTGAAGTTATTTCGCGCTTTCAGCGCTTGGATCCTGCAAACTACCTCGACCTGGGCCGATGGCCCAGGCTATTACATTTCGCGCCGTCGGCGCTGGAGCTCCGAGTTATGACACAGCCTCTGAAGCACTGGACTCGTCTTTTTCAGCCCGCGAAGCGGACGATGAAAAAACACTTTTCAGGCAAAGCCGGCAGCAGCAGATGATTGAGAGAATCTCTCGATAAGTCTTTTGCTTCTTCTGACCAAACAGCCGGCCGTTGCGGGTGACGAACACTATGTTTGAACGTGTCTTCGATGTTTCCCTTTGGATCTCCGGACCTGTAATTATCGGCGCGCTTTGCCTCTTTGCAGTGGTCGGATTGTTGTTGGTCCGGCGTAGTCTGCTGCCGCGTCTGCGAGTGGCGAGTGCAGATTCGGAATTCACCGGCGCCATGCTGCAGTCAGTGATGGTGTTCTATGGCCTGGCGGTGGCGTTGATCGCCGTGACTGTTTTCCAGACCTATTCCCAGACGACGTCAGTCGTAACCGCAGAAGCCACCGCTTTGAATGCGCTCTACCGCGACGTGACCAGTTATCCCGATCCCATCCGCACAGATCTCCAGCGCAGCCTTCGTGAATATACGGACCAGGTCATCAATCAGGCGTGGCCACTACAGCGACAGGGAAAGATTCCGAGCGCCGGCGTCGAACATATGACTCGCTTCCAGGCAATGCTGACGAAATTCGAACCGGCAACTGAGGGCCAGAAACTTCTGCACGGAGAAACGCTGCGGGCTTATAACCAGCTGATCCAGGCGCGCCGTTTGCGACTTGATGCCGTTGGCACCGGACTGCCATCGGTGATGTGGGCCGTGATTCTCATCGGCGCGTTCATCAGCCTGAGTGCCTCGTTCTTTTTCAAAGTCGAGGATGCGCGCCTGCACCTGATCGAAGTGCTGCTGCTGGCGGTGTTCATCGGACTCGTGATTTTCATGATCTTGTCGTTGGACCGTCCCTTCCGGGGCAATCTGGGAATTCGAGCTGATCCCTATCAATTGGTTTACGACCAAGTGATGAGGGGTAACCCATGAATCACGGGCTCAAGTTTTAGCACGACAAAAAACGCAAAGGTTATCCCACATGAAATATGCAATATATGGAGTATTGCTATCCTTGGGTCTTTTTGCCGGCATGCTGGTGATGCTGGAAGTGGGCCGGCGTACGGGAATCCGCCGGATTGCCAAAGGCACTGAAGCTGACCTGTCGAGCGGCGGCGCGCTTAATGCTTCAGTGTTTGCGCTGCTGGGTCTTTTGCTTGCTTTTACCTTCTCAGGCGCTGCGTCGAGGTTCGAGACGCGACGGCAGCTCATAGTGGAAGAGGCGAACGCTATCGGCACCGCCTATTTGCGACTTGACCTGATGCCGGCCAGCGGCCAACCCGCTCTCCGTGAAAAATTCAAGCAATACGTAGATGTGCGGCTGGCGGCCTACACGAATCCCGATGTCGATTCGGGTAAGCAACAACTTGCCCAGGCCGCGAGTATTCAGCACGAGCTGTGGATCCAGGCGTTGACGGTCTCACGCGCGCCGGATGCTAGTCCGGAGGGCGGGCGGCTTCTCTTGCCAGCCCTCAACACGTTGATAGATACGACAACCAAACAGACGATGGCCACGGAGATGCATCCACCGATGATTGTCTTCGCGATGCTCGTGGCCTTGATCCTGGTGAGTTCGCTGCTAGCGGGTTTTAGCCTGGCCCAGGGAACGCGGCGCAACTGGATCCAGGTCTTGTGCTTTGCCGCCGTCCTGTCCGTCACCTTCTACGTTATTCTCGATCTCGAGTTCCCACGGGTGGGCTGGATTAAGCTTGACGACCGGCCCCTGGTAGAGCTGCGGCAGAGCATGAATTGAAGCAACTGCCAAGAATTCTGTAGGGGCGTCCCTCCGTGGGCGCCCTTTTCGCTCGCTCAGGGGACGCCCCTACAGTTTGCTCCCGGTATATTTGTTCCGGTTACAGAAGGCCTTACCGCCGGCGTCCAGTTCCAGTTCGGCGAGTTGGATCACCGTCCGGCGTTCCTGATGAGTAAAGTAAAAGAGCAGGCACTGCTCGCTCCCCTCGCGTGTTGATTGGACGACGATGCCCGGATGATGGCCCACGTTGTTGTCGCTCGGCCGCGTGCCGTCGGCCTTGTCCAGCACAGTGTTGTTGTATTCCCACTGGTCAATGCCATTGGGCGATTTGTAGATTCGCAGTCCCGGGCTCTTGCTGTTGACGCTATCGACGATCATCCAGTAAGGCACCCTGCCAACGGAATACGAAGGGCGCCTCCTGCCGTCCGTCCGGTGTGGCCGGCTGGTGTCTGGTCCATTCGGACAGGTCCTTGCTCTCAGAGCGATAGGTGCGCGATCCCACCGCTTCGTCTTTATAGACCATGTACCAGGTGTCCTTGATCCGGTAAACCATCGGATCGATAACGCGCTCAGAGCTGAGCGCACAAGTGTTGATGTATTTCCATGTCACCCCGTCGGCACTGGTGAAATGCAGGATGTGGCGTTGGCCAGTCCAGTTTGGGTAGACGCCATCAACCAGCGTGACAAACATATGAAGCGTCTTTCCCTGGAACAGAAAACAGGGCGCCCACCAGGTCACGCCCGGCTCGGGCCCGAGGCCTTTCGCGGACAGCGGATCAGAAAGATCATGATCTCCCTTCGCGGTACCGAAATAGGACCACCGGATGCCGTCAGGGGAAGTAGCAATGCCAATTCTCGATCCATGCACCCAGGTCACGCCGTTCGGATTTGGCATCGTCGCCCGGCGCTGAGTGTAGTACATGAACCATTGACGCCGGGATGGGTTCCAGATGACGAAGGGATCGGTAGCTCCGTGCCACTCGGGATCGTCAAAGAGCGGGGCCGGCGCCCGAGCGATGTTAATACGAGGCGGGCGCATTTGGGCGGCAGCTTGTGCGGCTCCAAACGCGATCGCGAACAGCGAAAGCAATACCAGAATCGCCAGTCGGGCTTTGCCGGGCTTGATCGGTTTTTCCACGGTTAACGTCTATCGTTTCCAGAATGACTCTTCTTAAAGGTTTAAGCGGTTTTTCAAAAGTGGCACGGGCGTCCCGCCCGTGATTAGTTCGCAAGATGCGTGTGCCACTTTCACATGCATGGATCCGATCGTCAATAGATCCCCTTGTGTTAATTGGGCAGAGCGAGCTATCGAACTGTCCGCCGATCGCCAAAGGTTTATAGACCCCAACGCCAAACTAGTTCATCTAGATCCGGAGGAGCTTAACAAAAAAGGCATTCGAGCCGAATGTTTCGCTCCTCCGAGTAGTGGTGCGGTTTGCTGTCCGACAAGCTTTAGCTTGTTGAAACTTCGGCGACAAACTGAAAGTTGTCGGAAATTTATTCCAAACTGCATTAGTACGCTCCTCCGGAGCTTCTTTTCAATTCACAGTCGAGTTTCCATAAACATTCGGTTCCCTCCGGGACCGCGGCGCTGAGTAGGCGGAGCATGCCAACGATTCATTCGCTAACGCAATTCTGCTCCACCGATTCGTTCTTAACACCAGATGTGGAAGTTCTGCACCCTACTGAGTGCCACCTTGCTTGCTCTCTCACTGGGCGTTGGGCAGCGAACCGCGCAGACTGGCTTCTTGCAATCACCCGGCAAGATGATCTCAGCTAAGAGCCCAAATAGCCGGTACGAAGTGCGATTCTCCGATCAGCGATCCGATTCACCGTTGGCTGACAATTTATGGGGCAAGATCATTGTCCATGACCTTACCCAAGGCACGGAGCAGACCGCCCGAGTTGCTGAAGGTCAAAGAGGTAATGGAATCTTCGAAGGGTTTAGTTTGTACGAAACTGCTCAAGCGTGGAGCCCGGACGGACTCTATCTGGCCTACTGGGACAATTATTGCCAGGATGAAGGATCCTCACCCGGAGGCGTAGTTTGCCACTTGCATGAGGTGCACTTTCTGAACGTGCAAACGATGTCCTGTCCAGAAGAATTGGTGCTCAGCCGTTATGCGTTCGGAGGATGGGCTCGAGGCCAGAAGCACACCGTTTTGGAAATTCTGATAAATGAAGCCGGACAAGAAGTGCAAAGATTGCCGTGTGCGGGTCGAAGGGACGATAAAGTTATCCTTAACGTTCCGGTAAAAGATGCCGCCCAGGCGATCGCCTTGTTTCAGCATT
>Ga0070694_100001791_pt1 | contig 12712 bp, 11 predicted proteins | sample KBSK1251metaG_FD_65470 | JGI IMG/M metagenome (GOLD analysis project Ga0070694, IMG submission 65470) | Corn, switchgrass and miscanthus rhizosphere microbial communities from Kellogg Biological Station, Michigan, USA - KBS K1-25-1 metaG | ecosystem: Host-associated > Plants > Roots >... | reverse complement strand
ACCGTCGTCAGCCCCCGATACGTGTTAGCATTGGTGTTAGTGTTGGTGTTGAGCGTGACCGCGCCTCTCCATACATTATCCCCGCCCTTAACCTCACCAGTCGGTTCCAGGTCAGTCAATTAGGTGTTTTGTTCGATCTGCTGATGGTCGTTGTTCTGTGATTCGTTCTGGTTCATTTTGTCGCTCCTTAATCTTGGGCTGTTCGATCAACTATCGCAAACATACGATGATGCCCACCTTTGACCACTGCTTCCTGCTCTTCATTGACCGGCAGGTCTTGAAGTTGCGCGGTGTCGCGCTCTTCCACATTTTCTCCCAGGTCGGGACTCGTGGTTTGATTTTCCTGTTCGTTCATGGAGAGTTTTCCTGTCTGTGGTTGTCGTTTCAATTCCTCGTGAGTGCTTTATCGCGCTCACCTGTTAAGGCGGAAAACGGCAGGGAAAACTATCATCGGGTGAGTATTATTTTTGGCGCGGGGCCGTTTATGCCGACTCAGCCTTACAAGGCGGATGTGCGCAAGCTTGCCGAGGAGCGTGTTGCAGTGGGCGGCTCGCCAAGATTCTCAACAATGAACTAAGGTAAGACTCTCTGATGGGGAGATCCGGGGCATCCTTGACCGAAGCGGGGCAGGAGAAAAGAGCCAGGCGAAACGCGGCACCAGAGTTTGCCGACTTGCGTCAATTTGGTTGCTATTTCATTGAGCAGGATTGGATAACAACAGTCTCAAGCGCTGTGTTTCCGCCACTTGACGGGTAGGCCATGAGGGTGAGATCTGCGTGGCACTAAACTCGCATTCAATCTGACCGGAATGAGGGCGGCTGGTTGATCGGTGCCGTTATTTAGTTGGGTTGTTCGACGGCATTGATTCGGGGCCACCAGTCGCCCAATTCTTCTTTCTCTCCATCTGATTCGGCTGCGTCCAAAGCTACACGCTTTCACCATCGCCCGGGCGCGGCAACAAAACGAATCGTCTACACCGCAATCCCTTCAACATCGAGCCTTCCACGATCCTGCCTGAGAGCCTACCTGTCTCTTTTGGTAGAGACTCGAAGCATCTCTGTTTGGCAGATCGGCACATTTGGTGAGAGATGATGTAAAAAGCAAGACGGCAGGCCCCCGCTCGTACTGACGCAAGAATCTGCCGCCTTATTCCAAGAACTATACCTTTATTCCGGTGTTGAGATATTGCCAATCGGGGAAGGGTTCCAGGGTGTGCGAAGATTTGGCTTGGCAGCGTATAGTCTCAGGTTATGAAGTCTTTCGCCAGGAATCGAAGAATTCCTTCTCTGCCTTAGTTAATTTACCGCTCAATATTTTTCTCAGGAATACTTTCCGTATACCAGCCAGCTCCATCACGGCATCAGGTGAATCTGCTTTCATGCCGCGTTGTTTCGCCGTCATCAGTAATGCTGCCTTTTGATAACACTCAAAAGTGTTCACCATCAGATCCCGGCGAGCGTCGCCAGAAGGTAGCAAGTCGGCGGTTTTCATCGCTTCGGCTTCGATGGGTGTGGCGGTAGCGATGAATTGCTTAGTTGCTGCCTTTTGCTGATAGAGCGAATCAAGCTGGTCGGTCTTTTTGAGCACAGCTAGAACTGCTTTTTTCTGGCGCTCGGACAGAGGAGAGAGGTTGTCAAAGTTTGAATGCCCAGCCTGGGAGACTGTCTGCTTGGTTGCACTTGAATTACTGGGCCGAGTGGAAAAAATTGCTGAGGCGATCAATAAAGTCAGAACCAGCCCGGCACCTATGCCTGATACTGTCCACATCAAGTTATTCTGCTTTTGTGGGACGGCGGGTTGTTGAGCCTGCGGTGTTTGAGTTTGGCCGCCAATCTTGCCGAGATTTTTTCGATAGTAGCTGCCCTTCCTGCCCGCGTGAACATAAGTATGCCCTTTGGCATTGACGCCAATGCGCGCGCCTTTGACTCCAATTGATGCGCTGATGCCGGACTTTGAGAGATTCAATCTTAGCGGCCCGAACTTAATGCTCTTGCGAAAGAAGAATGAAGCCCATAATGCGTCTCCACTTACTTGATAGCCTTATCTTCTGGGAACGGAACGCACACGCCATTCTGCGCGGAGATCTTCTTGGGCGTGGCGGCTGGTTACCTGCTCACTGACTGCCAAACATCGCGCCGATAATGAAGATGCCAATGAAAAAGACGATTAGGCAGACAATGCCAATCCGATCCCGAATAACTCGCACTCGAATCGCTTTCAACTCTTCTGCCGATGGCGGCATTGAAGCCGCTAAATCGCGGTAACATCTTGGGCAGACAGTCGCTTTAGCGTAGATTCTGCTATGGCAGAAAGGACAGGTTTTACCACTGGCAAAGAGTGAGCCGAGAACTCCGAAGGGCCCGAACATTATTCCAAACAGGAAATAGAGACCGCCATTCGCGCCTTTACTGTTGGCGATGACTGCGGCGGCAGTGCCGCAGAGCAGCCAAAAGACTACGATCAGTCCTATGACGATCAGTTCCATGATGGCGAGGCGCCTTTCTACCGGTTGTGAGGTAACAGGCGCGACAAGAGCAGAGCCGCGCGATCGCGCCCGAAGGTGGCTCTGACTAATCACACGCGCAATAGAAGTGAAATTCCATTTGATTTTGATTGCTCCAGTCGAGCGGACTACGGACGCTCAGGCAGCTTGAGTATTGGCTGTTGGCTATCCACGCGCTGCACGGTGTTGGTGATCTTGGACATGATGTTGCTCACGCCGCCGCCCATCATAATCACGAAAACAAGTACTACTGCACCGATCAATGTGAGGAGCAAACTGTACTCCGCCATATCCTGCCCGCGCTTATCGCGAAGAAATCCCATTATCATGGTAGACCTCTTTTTCTGCCCCAAGCAGGGGACATTGAGCAACTGGGACAGGCTGCTTGAAGATTGCTTGTAGACTGGTCGCCAATCACACGAAGATTAGGTGTTGGCACAGAGCGAAAGCCTTTAGGCAACCGATGAGAAGAGCGCAGGCAACATTGTCTGCTCCGCCCTCAACTCTCGAAGCATTTGCTGCGCTTGCTTCATTTTCCTTCCCTGAAGCTCTATCTCGAACTGGTTTTTGGAGTCTCCAAGCAGCATCTGAGATAACTTTTTCACCTCTTGCAGGTAATCTTGTTCGGCCTCGTGTATCCGTTCATCCAGTGATTTCATGTTCGCTCCTCGAAACTATCGGCTTGTTCTCTAAGTGAAGGAACTCTGCATCATCTCCTCGACCTTTGACTTCAATGCGCCAAACTGCGAGCAGAAAGATAAGGCAAAGTGTGATAGCTATGACATCGCCAATCATGGTCATTCCTCCAGGAAGCGTCTCCAATCACGATCTCGACTACTGATCTTGGATTGCTGTTTGCAAGTGCAAATGCAGTGCCTGTGGAAACGTCGGCTCCGTAGGCATCCGACCTGCTTCCTCAAATGCAATTGAAATCAAAGCTTAGGCTGTGTTGAGCGAACAAAGCGCGGCTGCGTTTAATTGCGTCCCGTGGGGTAGCGGGTATCCACAAAAACTATTACCGAGAAGCAAGGGAGAATCATCAAGCGATAAACTAAACAGATGCGATTGAAACAATTAGCGGGAGGCAGAGATGCAAAACCAAGCGCACAAAGAACGCGATGGGTAGTCAGTACCTGTGTGTCTAAAACGGGTAGCTGATACCCTCTGATATATCAGATGTCGAGTGAGGTTGCCATGATGCTAGAACTTGAAACCCCTCGTGTCAGACTGCGTCCATACACGCCTGACGATCTCGACCCGTTGGCGGGCGCGATGGACAGGCCGGTAGCTGACGGACGGCTGGATAGCGACTTCTCAAATTTGCGGGGTAATGCCGGGGCAGTGGTATTGAATACCTGGCGCGCGGAGGCCGTAGACGCTAAACAATGGAACTAATTCGACCTCACAAATGAAACCAAAATAGAGTGTTAACTTTCCAGGGTCGAAGGGCATGTGGAGTCGCGTTCTTCGATCCTTTTTTTGTGGTCACAAAGCCGCAGACTGTGGCTGTCTCCCCCGTGCGGTCTTTGACTTTTCTCCCTTGCTCATCGCTCCCTCTCAGTCAAGCCAGCGACTCTCTGTGCGCGCGAAAGTGCAAGCGGCTCATTCTTCCACTTGCTCCAATAACTGATGACCAGCCAAGTGAGAGCGAGGGCGATGATGAACTTAATGATTTTGCCGATCATCGTTGATTCCTTCCGTGCCTGACCCGCCGCGACGCGGGGCGAGGGGCAGGGCGTGAGCAGCTTACTCTTATGGAAGCGTCGCGGCAATTGTCTCGCGCAACTTGGCAACGATCTCTCGAAAAATCGCCTAACTTCTATTTCACTTTTTCGCCGCCGTCCACGAACCGCCGACTTGCTCGCCGTCCTGCTCATGGCCCCATCAGTCTCCGAGCCGGCTGAGCCTCTTATTTCCACTCACCCTGCATGACAAACGCCGCCCAGTAAAACGGTGACTGCCATGCTTTCTGTTGCCACATCTCCACCTGCGCGGCGCGCAAAGCTGCGGCTGGCGACTGCCCCTCTTTGAGCATCTTCCGGTAAAACTTCGTCATGAGCTCCGAGGTCGCTTTGTCATTGACGCTCCACAAACTGACGACCACGCGCGCCGCTCCAGCGTACATAAAACCTCTCGTGATTCCAACCAGCCCTTCGCCTTTGATCTCTTGACCAAGCCCGGTCTGGCACGCGCTCAAGACCACCAATTCCGCCGGGAGGTTCAGATTGAGGATGTCGTTGGTGCGCAGGAAGCCGTCCTGCGGTTTGCCTTGCTCATCCACCAGTGAGAGCACCAGCGCCGAGAGCCCTGGCCGTTCGCTGTCGAGCAATCCGTGCGTGGCGAAGTGGAGATAGCGGTACTGCCCTAACTCGGCGCTCATCGCGGTGGCGCGGCTGGCTTTGAAATCTATCGCTTTCAGATTCGCGGCGTTGGGCGCGATCGAGAGAATCTGTTCGGCCTCTTGCCGGGTGAAGGGCAGGCGCGGGATGACTAATTGGCCTCCACCCGCCGACTTCTCCGCCAGATGCTCGATGATGCGCGTGTCGGCAAGGCCGCTGGATGGCGAGTGTGGAGGCCGAAGACAAGCTGATGATCTCGTGCTCGACAATCAGTGGTCGGTGGTCGGTGGCCGGTGGTCGGTCGGCAGAGTTCTTTTCACTGACCCCTGACCCCTGACCTCTGACCACTGGCTTGGGCAGCATGGCAAACGGCACATATTGCAGCGCGCCATCAGGGACGATGACCAACCGTTTGTTGCCGAGTTCGGCGGCGACGGGCGCGAGCAGCATCTGGCTCAGGGCGGCGGCGGCGGCGGGCAGTTGCGCTTCCGCTTGGGTGATCCGGTTGCGCCGTTGCAGAGCAGTCTCGCCGCGCTTGCTCACGCTGCGGGCAGTCAGCAGTTCTTGGACTTGCAAAGCGTTTTGTTTGATCTGCTCTTCCTTCGGCAATTCATAGCTCTTGAGCGAATCCTTCGTGATCGCCCACAAGTAACTGTGTTCCTCGCCGAGCGCGTATTCGAGCAGCAGGGTGTCGGCATCGAGTTGCTGTTGAATCTCTCCGAATTTGAGCGGCTGCGGTTGTGTCAGCGCCGCGTAATGCGGGCTGGCTTTGCGGATGGCAGCCTGCGCACGCTCATAATCGTTTTCAATCTGGCTGCTCTCTTGCTTCAGGGCGGCGGCCTGTTCGGGGGTATTGGCTTTGAGCAGGCGTTGCGCTTTGTCTTTAAGTTGTCGGTCCAGCAATCGCTCGCGTTCAAGCAGCGCGGCGTCGACGCCTTCCCGCACATCGGCGCGGGCCTCAGTGAGCAGGTCGAGCAGGCTGCGGGCACGCTGGCGTTCGCTGACTTCAACGGCGAGGGCATCGAAGCCTTTCGTCGGTTCGGCCTGATGCTGGCGCATCAGTAAGTCAGTGTAAAACTGGTAGCGGCTCTGGGTATTGGCGAGAAAGGCGGCGCGTGATTCCGGACTGATGATTTGTTCGGCACGCAGTAACTCGCCAATTTTCAGGCTCTCCTCGATGCGGGTGCGTGCTGCCACTAGATTGCCCTGCCCGCGTTCAGCTCGGGCCAGACGGTAAAGTGTCTCTGCCTCACCGGCCCGATCTCGCGCCTCACGGAGATGCGGGAGCGCCAGATCGAAATGTTCAATTGCTTTCTCGTAGCGGCTGAGACTGGTATAGGCATCGCCCAAAGCGCTGAGCGTGGATCCTTCACCTTGAAGATTCTTGATCTGGCGGCTGATTGCAAGCGCCTGCTCGTAACACTTGATGGCCTGCTCATAGCGGCTCAGCGATTTATAGGCATCTCCCAAACCGCAAAGCGCGCTCCCTTCGCTGTAGAAATCCTTGATCTCGCGGAAGATCACCAGTGCCTTCTCGAACTGCTCAATAGCCTTCTCATAGTGTTTCCGACTGGTATAGGCATTGCCCAAAGCGCCGTACATGGATCCTTCGCCTACGAGATCCTTGATCTCGCGGCTGATTGCCAGTGCCTGCTCGTAATACTCAATGGCCTTCTCGTCGCGGCTCAGCACTCCATAGGCAGCGCCCAAACCACCGAGCACAGCTCCTTCGCCCGCGCGATTCTTCACCTCTCGCTGGATGGCCAGCGCCTGCTCATAATATTCAATCGTTTTCTCGCCTGTTCTTCTCTTCAGCCGCAGCTCGACTTGTGGTTGCATCTGCGCTCAGAGGAGATTTACTGCCTTCGTCGTTGCGTGTGTGTTTGTCCACTTGGCCTGCTCATTTCCCATTCAGTTGATGCTTCATCCACAGTATTTGACGAGGAGCATGGTTAAGTCATCGGATTGTGGCGCGCCGTCTGCAAACCATCGCACTTCCTGGCTGACGCCGCGCGTCGTTTCTTCCAGCGAACTGCCGCACGCGCGCGCCAGCACCTGTTCCAGGCGATCTTCCGAAAACATTTCGCCCGCCTGATTCATGGCTTCTGTCACACCGTCGGTGTAGAGGAACAGACGTTCTCCGGGCCGAAGTTGCAGGCGGTGGGTGGGATAGTCCACATCTTTCATTATTCCGATGATCAGTGCGTTGGGGTGATTGAGCATCTCAGGCGGCGAGCCGGGGCGCAGCAGGTACGGATGGTTGTGTCCACCGTTCGCAAATTCGACTTCTCCGGTGTGCGCGTTAAGGATGCCGTAAAAGGCCGTGACAAACATGCCGGCGTGATTCTCTGCGTGAACTAGTTCGTTGACTCGCTTCAGGCATTCGCCCGCCGACAGCCTCGCGCTCGCCGTGGCCTTCAGGTAAGCGCGGCTGAGCGCCATAAAAAGCGCTGCCGGTGCGCCTTTCCCCACCACGTCGGCAATGGCGAAGCCGTACCGCGTCTCGTCAATCTGAAAGAAGTCATAAAAGTCCCCGCCGATGGCGCGCGCCGGTGTCATCTCGGCAAAGATTTCCATCCGTTCGCTAACAGGGAATTGACGCGGCAGGATGGATTGCTGAACGCGCGCCGCCAAATCCATCTCTCGCTCAATGGCTCGCAGTTGCTCGCGCAGCCGGTCACGCAACCGTTTCTTCTCCAAACACGCGCCGATCCGCGCCCGCAGCAGCACCGGATCGTAAGGCTTGGATAGATAGTCTTCCGCACCCAGACTGATGCATTGCACCACGCTCTCCATTTCACCCAACGAGGAAAGCATAATCACGGGCAGGTCGCGCAAGCGGCCCTGCGCCTTGAGCTGGTTGAGCACCTGATAACCGTTCAGCTCCGGCATGATGACGTCGAGTAACACCAGGTCGAAGCTGCCCGCTTCGATCATCTCCAACGCCTCGCGCCCATTGGTGGCCACTGCCACCTGATGCCCTTCACGCGCGAGCCGCCGCAGGAGCAGGTCGCGGTTGCTCTCGTTATCATCCACGATGAGCAGCGAACCCGTCTCCGCTTGCTGCCCCCCCGCTCCACCCGCGGCGCTGGGCAGCAGGTCGCTGATCGCTTGCTGGATCATGATGGGGACGGGCGTTTGGGTGAATTGTCCCGCCTCTTGCTCGATCCGCGCTAAGTCAAAGACGCTGTCAATCAGCGTCAGAAACTTTTCCGCCGCCCGGTGAATTCGCTCCAGGTCGGCAGTGAAGGCTGTCCGCCCGGTTTCTGTGGCTTCTTCCAGCAATAGTTCGCAATACCCTGAAACAGTAGTCAACGAGGTGCGAAGTTGATGGCGCATATTCACGACGAGGGTTTCCGTGGTGCGCACCGAGATCCTCACTTCCAACAGGGCAGGGTCGAGCAAGTCATTGACGATGGCCAGCAATTCACGGCCAGCGGTCAGCATCTTGCGCAAGCCGTCGTCGAACTCGCCCGCATCAGCCTCTTCCAGCAGTAATTCGCTGTAGCCGATGACCGCGTTGAGCGGCGTGCGCAACTCATGCCGCAGATGCGTGAGCAGCGCGCGTCCGGCTCGCCCGTCATTCTGCAATTGTGTTGGCCTCTCAATTTCGCGCATCATGCCACCTGCTTACTTCTCAAATAATTTTCGATCTTGTCGAGCAGGCGGGGCAGGTCAATCGGCTTCGTCTCGTAATCGTCGCAGCCCGCCTCCAGAGCCATGTCGCGGTCGCCTGCCATGGCATGCGCTGTGAGGGCGATGATCGGAATCGCCTGCGTTGCGGGCAGAGCCTTCAGTCGGCGCGTCGCCTCGCGTCCGTCAATCACGGGCAGGCTGATGTCCATCAAAATCAAATCCGGACTTTCACTCTGCGCCTTCGCTACGCCTTCTGCCCCATCCACGGCGATGACGACCTCATAATTCTTCCGTTCCAATCGCCGTGAGAGCATGTCACGGTTCATTTCGTTGTCTTCGACGAGCAATATCTTGGCCATGTCGTTTGGTCTCCCCTCTTTATCTCACAAGCTATGTGCGGCAACCCCATCGCGCACGCAGGCCGCCACCAGATCACGCACTTCGCCGAGCAACTCTTCCCGGCTATAGGCACCCTTTTCCAGTATCTTCTCTACATACCCGTTGAGTCGCAGCCGGTCTTCCACTGTCACGTCTTTGGCGGTAATGACGACCACCGGGATCGCCCGCCTGATCGGGTCTTTGTTCAACTCCTCGACAAAGGCAAAGCCGTCCATCTCCGGCATCATCAAGTCGAGCAAGATCAGGTGCGGCGTCTGGTGCTCCAACCGTTCCAGCCCCACGCGCCCGTTTTCTGCTTCGCTCACTTGCCAGCCTTCTTTTTCCAGCAAGCGCCGCAACATCTCGCGCGTGGCCGGGTCATCTTCCACGACCAAGACCGAGCCGGTGTGAATCCCCGGCCGGTACTTGGCGAGCAGCGTCAAGAGCCGCTCGCGGTCAATCGGTTTGTTCAGGTATTCCGCTGCGCCGAGCGCATAGCCGAGATTCTTTTCGTCCACGATGGTGAGCATAATCACGGGCAGGTCGGCGGTCATCGCATCGGCCTTGAGCGCGGAGAGCACTGCCCAGCCGTCCAGGCCCGGCATCATCACGTCGAGCGTGATCGCGGCGGGCCGCAGTTCACGCGCCAGGCGTAGCCCCTGGTGTCCATCCAATGCGCTTTCGACGCGGAAGCCCTCGCGGTTCAGGAAGCGCTCCATCAACTCCTGCACCGACGGGTCGTCGTCAATCACGAGGATGAGCGGAGCATCGGCGCCTACCTCAATCATCGGCGCCGCAACGCGCTCAGCCTGCGCTTTGACCTCACCCACCTGCGCGGGCAGTTCGACGGTGAAGGTGGTGCCGCGCCCAGGCTCGCTCTCGACGCTCACCCGGCCGCCCATCATCTCGCTGAACTTCTTGGTGATCGTCAGCCCTAGCCCCGTGCCGCCGTACTGGCGCGTGGTGGAGGCATCAGCCTGCATAAAGGGCTGGAAGAGTTTGGCCATCTGCTCCGGCGTCATCCCAATGCCGTTGTCAATCACGCGGAAAACAAGCCAATCACCCGCTTCGCCGCCGCGTCGTGCGACATCGAGCGTGATCGTGCCGGCCTCAGTGAATTTGGAGGCGTTCGAGAGCAGGTTGAAGAGCACCTGGCGCACTTTGGTCAGGTCAGCGCGCATCGCGCCCGCATCCGGCGCGCAGTTGATTTCGAGCCGGTTGGCTTTTTTCGCCACGAGCGGTTCAATCACGGCCGTCACGTCGGTAATCAAATTTTTCACCTCGAAGGATTCCAGATAGAGTTCCATCTTCCCGGCCTCGATCTTGGAGAGGTCGAGCACGCTGTTGATGAGTTCGAGCAGATGACGACCGGCGGAGTTGATCTTCTTGAGGTCGGGGATGAACCCGTCCTGGCCGAGGTCTTCGGCTTCTTCCTGCAACATCTCGCTGTACCCGATGACAGCATTCAAAGGTGTGCGCAGTTCGTGGCTCATATTCGCCATAAACGTGCTCTTGGCCGCGTCCGCCTTCTCCGCCGCAACTTTGGCCAGGCGCGCCGTTTCGTACAGTTTCGCGTTGTGGAAAGTGACACCGACCGCAGTTGCAATGGTCGAGAGCAAGCGTTGATCAGCTTCACTGAAGCGGCCTTCTTCCTCAATTGACTGCACGCTAATCACGCCGACGATCTCTCCGCCTGCACGGATTGGAACGCCCAGGAACGAGGCTGGCTCGCGTCCGATTAACCGGACGCCCAATTCTTCTCGGCTGCTGCCAAAGTTGCGGTTGATGAGCAGGGGCTGCCCCGTCCGAATGATCTGCGAGGTCATGCCCTCGCCATACGGGATTGGTTCGAGTTCTTCGCCATAAAGGTACGGAAACCGAATCATCATCGTCGCTCGATCCAGCAGCGCAACGAAGGCAATCGAAGCGCGAAACACATCGCGCACTTGCTCACCGACGAGTTGGATCAGCGCGTCCTTATCGAGTTGCGTGGACAGCGCCTGCGTGATGCGGTTGACGGTGGCGAGTTCGGCGGCGCGCACGCTGATTTCCTGTGTCCGCGTGGCGACCGTGGCTTCCAGTTCCTCTCTATGCCGCCGCGCCTTCTCGCGTTCTCGGTTGACCAGCCATTGGCGGGAGCCAGCCGCAGCCAGCAAAAACAGCAGCGCGTACACCCCGTAAGCCAACCACGTGCGATACCAGGGCGGCAGGATGGTAAAGCTTAAAACGCCCTCTTCGCCGGTACGCCCTTCAATATTGCGCGCCCGGACTCGAAACCGGTATTGCCCCGGCCCCAGGCTGCTGTAGTTGGCTTCGGTCACCTTGCCCCACGACGACCAGTCTCTGTCCGCGCCTTCCAGCATATATTGATAGTTGGTCCCGGTTTCATCTGCGAACGTGGGGGCCGCAAATTCAAAGCGCAAGCTGTTGCGGTCGTAAGGCAGCCGCGGGGCGGTGTTGCTGACCAGCGCCGCGCCGTCATACACGATTGCCTCAGGGCCGGAACTGACGCGCCGCACCAGCGCGGAGAAAGGCTGCCCACCGGAAGCCATCAGTTTCCGGTCGAAGCGGAACAGGCCATTGCCACCCACAAACCAGAGCACTCCATCGGGTTCATCCATAACGTTGCGAATCACAAACTGGGTGAGTCGGCGAAAGGGATCTTCTTCGAGCGCGTAGCTGCCATCGGACTGGCGCCGGAACAACCCAAGGCGATGCTCAACGGCTGAACGGTTGTATGACCAGACGTCTCCGTTGAGAAGCCCTCTGGAAGTATCGAATTGAGAGTTTTTCAGCGGCAGGAAAAACCGCTTGTCCGGAACAAACATCCTGGTGGACGGATCCCAGCGGCGGAGGTCCTGGGAAGCTGAACTAGCATAGATATACCCGGCGAGGGCATAGATATCTGCGCTGCCTTTTTCCAAGCCGTCTTTCTCGCCCAGACGCTCTGCTTTCGCATCTAGCCAGCCGGTAGCGGGAACTTCGATCCGGATGGCCCCAACATTGCTACCGACCCAGAGCATGCCGTCAGAGTCCTCGGCCAGATAGTTTGCAGCATTGCTGAAATCGGGAAGCCGACCCTCATCAACCCACTTGCCGCCTTCCCAGCGAATGGCAGACAACCCGTTGGAGTGCCCGACGAAAACCCGGTTAGGAAACTTCCTGGATTGCAACAACCGGACAACCGATTGTGTTGGTCCCTGCAAAACAGGAACGGCTGGTGAGAGCGTATCGTTCTCGAGTTTCATCACCCCTTCTCCGGTTCCGACCAGCAGTTGTACGGGCACCTTGCCTGTAGAGTCCTGGACGGAAAGGAGTACTCCACCGCCGGAGATAGAAGTCGGAATCTGTTGGAGCGCTGGCACACCCGTTTGCTTATCCGGGACCAGGCGGAAGAGTAATCGGCCAGGTTGGGAAGACGATACGTACAACGTTCCGTTATGGCGAATCACCTCGGAGAAAGAACTCCGCGAGAGAATCGAGATGGGCGAGTTGAAATCAACGCGTGTGATTCCCACGTTGTGCGCCAGCCAGAGAGAGCCAGCGCGATCCGTGAAAGCCCCATTGACTGTCTGATTCGGAAGCCCCGCTTCCTGGTTGATAATGAGTCGGAGTTGGCCGTCATGGCCGATGAGCACTGCCCCTCCGCGCCGGGTATTTAGGCAGAACCCGCCATCCGGGAGCGGCGTCGTAGTGCCAAGCTCGCTCTTCTTCAGATATTCATCCGCCTGCGTCGGGAACGGCGTCACGTTTTCGCCGTCATACAGCGCGAGCGGCTCACCCTGGGCCGAGACGAGGAGTCGCCGGTCGTCGTATGGATGCAGACGAACTTCGCGGGAGTTTTTCCAGGCGCTGC
>Ga0070694_100001789_pt1 | contig 12721 bp, 11 predicted proteins | sample KBSK1251metaG_FD_65470 | JGI IMG/M metagenome (GOLD analysis project Ga0070694, IMG submission 65470) | Corn, switchgrass and miscanthus rhizosphere microbial communities from Kellogg Biological Station, Michigan, USA - KBS K1-25-1 metaG | ecosystem: Host-associated > Plants > Roots >... | reverse complement strand
ATGTTCCGGGACCTGGTCGACACCTTGGCACAGCACACCGACGCGCTCGAATCCGAGATACACCCGAGGAAAAAGGGGGCAGCACCGTGAGCGAAGTTCAAGACCTGACAGCCGCAGTTACCGGTCTGCGACAAGTAGCGACGGAATTGCGCGACAGGTCAGAGGTCCAGGATCAGGTTCTGCGTCGGATCGAGAATCTCGCCAAGGGTCAGGAGGTGATCGCGGCGTACGGACGAAAGAACCGTTTGGGGATCCAGATCGGGTCCATCGGGCTGACCATCGCCCTGTTCGCGGCCGGTCTGTCGATCTATCAATCGGCTCGGCTGAACGAGACCACACATCAGCTCTCCGCCGTCCAGTCGCGTACGAGCACCGAAGTGCTATGCCCCCTGTATCAGCTGTTCGCCCTGTCGCTGACCGTCAACCCGGCCCCCTCCAACTACACCGCTGAACAGCTGGAGCTTCGCGAGAAGTACAAACTCGCGATCAATGACGGTCTGGCGAAACTCGACTGTCCGCCACTGAGCAAGTGATGCACGGGCGGTGCCTAGTGTTTGCAATGAAATCCCGTAGGCGCGGGGGCTTCCCGACCTGCATCAGAGAGGAAGTTCTGTAATGGCCGTGTTCCCCCTGTTGAAGGGCTACAAGCTGAGAGGAACCCGGGTTAATTCCTGTGGCCTGCCTCAGTCCGGCGCATCCGCCTACGTGGTGACGGACGGATTCGTATCCATGGCGATCAGTCCGCAGTTCCAGGACGCCGACGAGCTGGAGCAGCGTAACGCTGAGGGCCGTCTCTGCGTGCAGGACCGGACCCCGCCCGAGCGCAAGTTCTATAACTTGACCTTGACGTTGTGCCAGGTCAACACCTGTCTCATCTCGATGTTCACCGGCTGGCAGCAAGAGCTGGATTGGGACGGCAACGCGGTCGGCTTCCGCGATCAGCGCCGAGTCGAATCCGATTACGGCGTGGCGGTGGAGCTGTGGGCCGGTGGTAAGTCGGGTACAGACTGCCCGCTGCCGACCGATGACAGCATCTTCGAGGGCTCGGGTACCGGCCGTCAGTACGGCTACATCCTGACCTTCGGTACCGAATGGGTGCCGGGCGATATCGAGATCTCGGCGTCGGTCTCGAACTTCACCTTGTCGGGTATCTCGTTCGCCGGTGCGCAGTGGGGACTCGGTCCCTGGAACGTGGCACCGGCCGACGCGCTGAACACGCCGCGTCGCCTGCTGACCCCGGTGACCAACGATCAGCACTTGGTGAACTTCCGCACCCCGGTCCCGCCGCCGGATTCCACTCCCGGTGACGAGTGCTGCCCGCTGGAACTGACCACCCAGTTCGCCGCGCCTGACTACTACTTCGGTGGTCCGGCGTCCGAACCGGCCGCTACCGTGGCGCCGGATCCGCGCAGCTGCCCCATCCTGTCGAATGAAATCCAAGAGGTCACCTTCACCGGATCGACCACGATCACATTCAGTGGTCAGACCACGGGCTCTCCGCTCACCGGATCCACCACGGCGGCGCAGTTCCAGACCGCACTGGAAGCCCTGTCCAACATCGCTCCCGGCGACGTGTCGGTGACCGGTGCTGTCGCGGGTGGCCCGTTCGAGGTCGAGTTCATGGGCACCTACGCCGAGACCAACGTCCCGACCATGACGGCGGGTACTCCTGCCAACGCGACCATCACCGTGGTTCAGGAGGGCGGAGAGTAACGAGGCTGTGCTACTCTCAGCGTGTCAGGTAGTTCTGACACTCGTGGTGTGATGATGCCCCCGGTTACCAGTGAGCCGGGGGCATTTTCCTGTCCAGGACCCATGCACCGGCGGCCGATACCGTTGCTGACGTGACCGATCCTGTAGCGACTCCGCTGTGTAGCTGGCCGGTGGATCGTTCGTGCTACCCGGCGGTCGACAGCGAACTCGACATCGCCAAGCAATCCTTCGCCGAAGAGCTGGCCATTCAGGTGCTATGGTCGTTGTCCGGACGCCAGTTCGGTGTGTGCCCGGTGACGGTTCGGCCGTGCCCGAACACCGGCGCGTGCAGCCCGCGCGGCCGATTCCCCTACCCGTACGACGGCGGTCCGTTCTTCCCGCTGTGGGACGGCGGAGCGTGGCGCAACGTCACCTGTGCGTGCACCGGTCCGTGCGATTGGCGCGCGCCCTCGGTCATCCATCTGGCCGCGTCGGCCGGGCTCCCGGTGCAGGAAGTGACCGAGGTGAAAATCGGTGCCACCGTGCTGGACCCGTCCGAATACACCCTCGAAGGTGACTTGCTCTATCGCGTCGACGGTACAGCGTGGCCGTCGCAGGATCTGACGCTGCCGCTGGACGCGGACGGTACCTGGTCGGTCACCTACACCCGGGGCAATCCGGTACCGCAAGGTGTCGGGGTGTACGTCGGGTTGCTCACGAAAGAGTTCCTGGCCGCGTGCTCGGGTGGTAAGTGCCGGTTGCCGCGTCGCGTCCGATCGGTCACCCGGCAAGGGGTGAGCATGGACATGGTCGATCCGGTCAGCATCCTGGCCGAGGGATTCACCGGGCTGTCCGAGATAGACACGTGGATCGCGGCCGTGAATCCGAACCATTTGATGCAGCCCTCGAAAGTCCGCTGATGATCGAGGATCCGGCGAACTGTGTGCTGAACACCGTGGCCAATGCGATGAGGCTGGTCATGTCACCAACATCTGAACAGCCGCCGATCGGCGGTGGAACCGATCGTGTGCTGTTCTTCGCCGGGGAAGCGCTCCCGATCGAGGCGTTCAACTTCTACCGCGACGACAACGAATGCAACGAGCCGTTCGTATGGGTACGTCTGGTGCGTCGCTATCGGTCCAAGAACTTTCCGGCGCCCTACAGCGGTGGCGACCCGTGCCCGGTGCCGGTGGTCGTACCGGTAGAAGTGGGCATTGCACGGTGCGCGGCAGTGAGCATGGGTGATTGTGATGGCGCGTGCTACGAGTCCGAAGCGGAAATTTCCCTGGACGATTCGTGGCGGATCGAACGGGCACTCTGTTTCGCGGCGGGCAAGCTGCGACAGACCCGATGCGCGCTACAGGTCGGTCTCGATGACATCGTCCCGTACGGACCATCTGGCAATGTCGTAGCGTGGACCGGCGTCCTTTACGCCGAACTTGCAGGAGAATGATCATGGCCAAGGTAACCATCATCGGTAGCCAGACACCGAGCACGCATCTGCCGACCGGCGAGGTACGCACAGTGGAGCGTACGGCGTTCATCAACAAGCTGATCAGTGGTGGATTCGTGAACGTGGTCCGGGACCGTGCCCCGGTTACCGCACCGGAACCAGACCAGAAGTCCGAAAAGGTGGAAGAGTCCAAGCCTGCCACCCGTAAACGTCGTCGTCCGCAGACCGATGTCGACCTTCCGGACACCGAAGACGAATCCGATGGCTGAACTGTCCATCGACGAAGGTCGTCTGAACGCCGTGGTCATGGAACGGTTGAGCGTCTTCCATCGCGGCTTCACCTCACGGGTCGCGACCACGGCGCGCGGACTGGCTCCGGAACGGTCCGGTGCGCTGAAAGCGGCTATCCGCGAGGATCCCCAGCGTCGATCCGGGCCGTGGACGATCGACGGCGGTGTCTCGGTCGATGTGCCCTACGCCGCTGCGGTCCATGAGGGCGCGCGCCCCCACGTCATCCGCGCCCGCCGGGCGCCGTTCCTACGGTTCTACTGGCCGAAGGTGGGCAGGGTCGTGTTCTTCAAGAGCGTCAACCATCCCGGCAACGCACCGAATCCGTTCCTGACCAACGCCGGGCACCGTGTAGCCAGCGAAGATCCTCGAATCACCTTCACGGGGTAGCTATACACTGCGCACATGTCCGATGGCCTCGATAAGGATGTTCCGATGACCAAGCCTGTTGATCAGCTCAGCCAGCAAGAATATGACGCCGAGCGCGCCGAGATCGCGCGTGAACGCGCCGCACTCGCGAAGCAACGCGCGGCGTTGACCAACGGTGACTATCTGCTGACGAATGGCAACGGTGACACACCCCGGACGCTGGGTGCACTGACCGATGACGACGCGTTCAATGCGCCCATGCACATCGTCGAATCGCAAGAGCCCGAAGAGCTGACCGACGACGCCACACCAGCGCCGTGGCCGCATGAGACGAAGATCTTGGATGACGGCTATGTCCTGGAGTACCGCAAGCCGGACTCGTCAGCGCTGATCGCGATTTCCATGGTCGGTATGGATGGATTCGACGCCGGTCAGCAGATGAACATCTTTAACAAGTTCATGGCAAAGCATCTGTCGATGAACGGACTGTCCTACGTGCTCGGACGCATGGCCGACCCCGATGACGGGTTCGGATTGGGCGAACTGATCAGCACGCTGACCGCTGACGAGTAAGCCTTTCCGGTGCATGGCGCGCCGATAGCCTGAGCCGGTGAGCACCTCGGTAGGCAACATCAACTTCGGCGTCGGCATCGACGCGAGTGGTATTGCCACCGAACTGCAACGGCAACTAGAGCCCGCCATTGCCATCGCACAGGCGAAGCTCAAACAGAAACCTCTCAAAGTACCGATCCAGATCGAGGACCTGGGCCGTCACGTCGACGCGGCCATCGGTATCGCACAGGCGAAGCTCAATCAGAAACCTCTCAAAGTCAAGATTGAGGCGGATACCGCCACGATCGCGGCTGAGCTCGCGACGCTGACGCGTGATCGAAAGATCAAAGTCGATCTCGACATGAACATCAGCACGGCGGATGTCGCCGCGCTGACCGCGCTTCAGAACATTTCTGATCGCAATGTCCGGGTCCGCGTCGCCCTGGACATGTCGCAGGCCGAGCTCGATCGGCTGAAGCAAATCGGACCGGCGCTGCGCGGCATCCGGACACTGTCCGATAAGGATGTCCGGATCCGGATCCGCGTCGATATGTCCGATGCCGAGCTTGCCCGGCTGCAAGCGATTGCTCCGGCGCTCCGGTCGATCAATCGCCTGTCCGATCGCGATGTCCGGATCAGGATCCGCCTCGAAGTCGATGAGGCGCAACTACTCCGTATCGCGGCGATCCTGCGGTCTATCCGAAGTAGCAATGTCCGCGTCAACGTCAACACCGACGCGGACCGGGCCGGATCCAGTATCGGCCGACTCGGTTCCAGCCTGTCGGGTCTGGCCAAATTCACCGGGATAGCGGCCGGTATCGCGGCAGGGATAGCGGCCATCGGTGGTGCCGCCGGTGCGGCACTGGGCGCTGTAGGTGGTCTGGCGGCCGGACTACTGGCGCTGGCACCGGCGGTAGGGGCGATCGGTGCTACCGCCCTGGTCGGTCTCCAGGGCATGAAGGACGCGTTCACCGCGCTCGGGAACGCGTCCTCGAACGCGGCTGCGGAGTCGCGTACCCATGCCAAGGCCGTGGCCAGTGCGCAGGACTCCGTAGCCAGCGCGCTGGACGGCGTCGATTCCGCGCAACGCAGCCTGAACAGCGCGCAGAAAGCGTCCGCGAAAGCGGCGCTGGACGTCGGCAAGGCCTATCGAGAGGCCGAGAAAGACCTTCACAACTACCAGATCACTCTGCGCGAGGCGAGCCTGGACGAGCGCGAGGCACGTCTTGATCTGGCCGAGGCGCAGAAAGAACTGGTCGACGCTCAGAAGTCGACCGATCCGCTCGAACGTGAGCGCGCCTTGCTCCGTGTCGAGCGCGCAGAGATCAACCTGACAAAGGCTCAGGAGGCGAACAAAGATCTCCAGGAGGAAGCCGCCGACGCGCAGCGCAAGGGCGTCGAGGGATCAGACAAAGTCGTCGCGGCGAAAGAGAAGCAAGCCGATGCCGACGCGAACGTCGCCGAAGCACTGGCTGCGGTCCAGAAGGCCAATGAGAACGTCGCCAAGGCTCAGCAGGCGCTGACCGAAGCACAGAACGAGGCGTTGCCCAGCGCCGAGAAACTGTCCGAAGCGCTGGCCAATCTCAGCCCCAACGCGCAGGCGTTCGTGCTCGCGTTCCGGGACCTGAAACCGGAACTGGACGAGACACGCAAGGCGATCCAGGATTCCCTGTTCGATCAGCTGGGCGAGCAGCTGAAGACGACAGCATCGGCCACCCTGCCAGCGTTCCGTGACGGCATGTCCGGAGTAGCCGCTGAGCTGAACGGCGCCGCCAAGAACGCGTTGGAGTTCCTGGCGTCGGCGCGCGGCATCGACGCGATCAACACGACGTTCGCGAACACGGAGAGCCTGCTCCGGGGGCTGCGTTCAGGCACCGGCGAGTTCACCCAGGGACTGATCGACGCGGGCACGGCCGCCAAGCCGGTCATGGAAAAACTGGGCGCCGACATCGCGAATATCGGCGAGGGTATCGGACGGGCGTTCAGTCGTTCGGCCGAGTCCGGCGAGCTCACCAGCGTGTTCAGTGGGTTCGGTGATTCGCTGCGCGGTCTCGGCTCACTGCTCGATGGTGTGGTGTCATCGCTGCTCACCATCGGCGACAAGGTCCTACCGGCGCTGAAACCGCTGTTCGAAACACTCGGTGGTGTCTTCAAGGAAATAGCGCCGAGTCTCGGTGATCTTGGCAAGGTCTTTGTCGAGTCGCTGACCTCGATTCTGCCCGAGCTCGGCATCCTGATTCGGTCGCTGGCCGAAGGACTGAAGCCAGTACTTCCGGTGATCGCGGAACTTCTGACGACCATCGGTCATGCGATCGAACCGCTGATTGGGCCGTTCTCAGAAATAGCTGTGATCATCGGCACGACCCTGGCCGACACCATAAAAGCGCTTCAACCTGCGCTTTTGCCGCTAGCGACAGCGTTTACTGACATTTTGCGGGCCGTCTCTCCGCTGATTCCGTTGTTCGCCGAGTCGCTGGCCACGACACTGATCGCGCTGGCACCGGCGATCAGCGACATCGCTCGCGCACTGGCACCGGTGATCGTGCAATTCGCCGATCAGATGAAACCGGTTATCAAGGAATTGGCCCCGGTACTCGCGCAGATGGCGTCGACGATCGGTCTGGCCCTCGCGGACGCCATCAAGGGAATCGCGCCGGTCCTCCCCGATCTGGTCACGTCGTTTACCGATTTGCTGATCGCGATCGTGCCGATCCTGCCAGAGCTGGTGAAGCTGGCGCTGGAAGTGCTCCCGCCACTGATCGACATTCTCGTCGACGTCACTCCGATCATCGTCGACATGATCGACGCGTTCACGTGGTTCGTCGACAACGTTCTCGTTCCGCTGGTCATCCCGGCGATTCAGATGATGGCCGAGCAGTTCACCAGCTCGTTCGACAACGTCGCATCGGCCGTGCACTGGGTGACCGATACCGTGTTCCCGATGCTCCAGGGCGCGCTGGAGGGGCTACAGACCGCGTTCACCACGGCGACTACCGCGATAGGTGTCGTCTGGGAAGGTCTGAAAGACAAGATGGCCATCCCGGTCAACTTCGTCATCACGACTGTGCTGAACAACGGCCTGTTCAAAGGCTGGAACGCGGTCTCCGATCTGCTCGGCGGATCACTGGGACATGTCGACCCGCTCCCGGAAATCCCCCGCCGCGCCGGGGGTGGTCCGATGTTCGGGCCGGGTACGGGTACCTCGGACGAGATTCTGACGTGGCTGTCCAATAACGAGCACGTGGTCACGGCCGCCGAGGTCATGAAAGCGGGCGGGCACAACATCCTGTTCGCCATCCGCGACATGATCGCGCGCGGGATTCCGTTCACCTGGGACAACGGCAAGATCATCACCGACCTGGGCCGTCAGAACCTGGACGCGTACGGCGCCGCCGTCGCGTCGCGGGGCATTGGCAACGTCCCGCCCGAGGGTCTGTTCGACCAGCTCGCCAAGGGTGCGATACCCCAGTTCGCGCAGGGTGGTCCGATCCTGCCGTGGATGTACCAGCTGCGCGCGGGCCATGACTTCGCTCGCGCGCAGAACGGCAAGCCCTACAAGTGGGCCGGACCGCAATTCGTCGGTGACAGTTTCGACTGTTCCGGATTCATGGGCGCGATCGCGGCCGCCATCCTCGGTCTCAATCCGTGGCAGAGGTACTGGGCTACCGGCTCGTTCAACGGTCAGCAGGTCGGCCCGCAAGGCTTCACCAAGGGTGCGTTGGACGGCGGATTCGTCGTCGGTATCAGCAACGGTGGCGAGGGCGGTGGCCATACCGCCGGTGTGCTCGGCGCGATCGAGGAACTCGGCTACGCCGTGGCGCGCGTCGAATCCGGCGGTGCGATCGGCGACGTGCACTACGGCAGGGGCACCGACCCGCGCTCGTTCCAGATGCTCTACGGTCTTCCCATCGGCGCGAATGGCTTTTTCCAGCCGGGCGAGGGCGGTACCGGCGGGCAGATAGGGCCGACGCCAGCCGATCAGATGTCGTTCTTGGCTAAGACCATCAAGGCGATGATCGAGGTCAGGACACTACCGGTCCGGGCACTGATCAAGTCCGTGATCGGCGATCCGCCTCCGCCGACGCGCAAAATCCCGCCGTCGTTCCTGGATCGCACTGAGAACGCGATGGCCGTCTATCTGGCCGATCAGCCCGGCAAGCTGGGAAGCGCGCTCGGCGGAGTCTGGCAGCATGCGACCGACCTGGGCAGCAAGGTCCTGGACGCGATCAACCCGTTCGATACCGGCGGCATCGCGTCCGGCGTCGGCGTCATGACCAAGAATACGATCGAGCCGGAACGTATTCTCAGTCCCGAACAGACCCGTCTGTTCGAGGCACTGGTGTCCTCGCTCCAGTCCATCGCCGGATCCCCCAGCGCCGCCGTGCCAGACCTGCTGACGGCGGACATCTTCCAGCAAGGCATCCTGTTCCTGGGCAAGGAACTTACCGGTCTCGCGCAACGTCAGGCGGCCGCCGTCGCGCAGGCCGTACCGGACGAGAAACCGCAGGATCTCAGCCAGTCCAACGCGATCCAGATTCTCGGCGACAAGATCGACGGGATTGTCGTCACCACCCAAGATCTGATCCTGCGCACCGAGTCGAACCAGACTCTCGCGGCCAACGAACAGGCCATGCAGATACAAGCCGGTCTCGATCAGCTGGGGATGATGCTGACCGATCAGGCTTTGATCCCGATCATGCAGGAAGCGGTTACCCAAGGTATCGGCATCCTGCGCAAGTGGCTGGACGCGGGCGCCGACCAGGTCACCGCCGGTACCGACCGCACCACATCCGCTGTACTCAGCACAGCGGGCAGCAGCGGTGGGGGAGCGGCGTCGGCGCCGTTCGGCTCGCCGGGTAGCTCGTTCGACGCGGTATCCGCGATCAGCGACGCGATCGTCGGCGTCGCGAACACGGCGCGGCAAGCATTCGAGTCGGTGGCCAACTCGATCGCACAGGCGGCACTGGCGCAGACACCGAGCAAGGCGGATCCGTCCAAGGGCCGTCTCGGTACGGATATCTCCGGCGGCGCCCTGGTCGATACCCTGGTCCGGCTGACCGGCGTCGAAATCGACATCCGGGAAACACTGATCAACACCTACGACCAGATCATCGAATTCCGCAAAGACCTGCACACGGCGTTCGACGAGTCCGGCCGGATCGTCGGGGACACCGCCGAGCTCATGCAGCGAAACGAGTCCAGCCGTGACCTCGTGGTCAGCGAGATGGAACGTATCAATAAAGCGCTGATCAAGGCGGTACTGAAATACCTGGTGCTGAACGTGCTGTTGCCGATCATTCAAGCCATCCTGGGCGCGATGATCACCCTGGCAACCACGGCGATCGGTGCCGCCATCGGCTCGATGATCCCGATCATCGGAACCGCCATCGGCGCGGCCATCGGCGCCGTGATCGGCGCGGCACTGGCAGGGTTGGCGGCCGTGTTCACCTCCGCATTGGCGGTTGGTGCGGGCGCAGCCATCGACGCATTCGACTCCGGCGGTGTCGCGACCGGCGTCGGTTTCATGCCCAAGAACACGATCGCCCCGGAACGCGTCCTCAGCCCTCGTCAGACAGAGTCGTTCGATCAGCTGGTCAGCCTTCTGGACCGGTCGCAAGGATCACGCAACGTCACCATCAACGCCCCGTTCACGGTGGTCGGCGGTGCCAATGCCGGGCGTACCGTACAGAATGATCTGCTGAGCCTGATCAACAGTTAGGACACACCATGAACCCTGGCGAATTTCTCGCTGACATGCAGCTACGTACCGAAGCAAGTACCGATCAGGACGTCGACCAGCTAGAGGACACGACTCAGCCGGAAGAAATGTATGGCGGTGTCATAGGACATCGCGCGCCGGGCGTTGTCGTGACTGTGGACGTGGATTCGGGGGCATAGGTGTTTCGCGGGTACCTCTCACTCGGCGGTGCGGAACTGGTCAATGTCTCGCGCCTGATGGCACACGCCAACCCGGTGCCGTCCAATGACCTGGTTCTGGCAGGGGCACAGTGCTCGAACATCTGCCACGTCGATTTCATCCGGTACGACGACAGCTGGCCAGGGCTCCCCGCGTACCTCGGTGACGGCCCGTATTCCATCACCAACGCACCGTGGTACGACGTCGACATTCCGCAGTCCGCCGAGTTCCTGGGCATTTGGGTAATGAAAGTGGACGGAGACGGTCCGGCGCCGATCGACCGGCAAGTCAACGATGCCATCTGCCCCGGCGGTATCGCGTCTCCGAACCGGGACACGTGGCGTGTGTTGTCGTTCGAAGCCCTGCTCATCGGCTGCACCAACCCTGGTGTCGAGTACGGGCGTGAATGGCTGGCCTGTCAGATGCGCGCGGCGAAGGAATTGAACGGGACGACGCTGGACTTCCTGTCCGCGCATCCGGAGAACAGCTCGGCCGTGGTCACGGACCTGGCGCGCACCATGAACCGGGTGGTGCTCACGAAAGCTGTCCAGGTCGAAAGCCGGTTCAACATCGGATCCGCGCAGAACCGGCAAGGCAACAAGCTGACGGTTACCTGGGAGATGGCCGTACTCGATCCCTACACCTACGGTCCGGCGACGACCGGGACCGTGGTATGGGACACCGACGTGTCGGAGTCGATCACCTGGGCGCACGCCCCGGATTGTCAGGATCCGGCGAGCTGTGACGATATCCCGGTGCTGGCCAGTGTCGAATGCGTTCCCAACGTCATCGACGTCACCCCGGCACCGCCGCCGGTGTGTGCGGGCTGTGTCCCTGTGTGCTCGGTGGAGACACGCACCTATCAGCTACCCAACGCGGGTGGCGTGTTCTGTCATGACCAGGTCTACAGCTTCACCATCACCGCCGATCCCGGCAACGACGTGAGCGTGAATTTCTGGCTGCGTCCCTGCGGTATGACAGACCTGTGCGACCGGTCCAACTTCCTGTCCCTGGCAGGGCTGCCAGCCGGTGAGACGGTCATGACCGACAGCATCGCGGGCAAGGTGTACGGCATCGTCGGTGGAGAACAGATCAGACAAGTCGGCATCGTCTACACCCCGTCCGGCGCACCCTGGTCTTCCGCCGTGGTGGACGCGTCGGAGTGCTGGGAACTGGTCGCACAGCACGCGCCGGGGCTCGACTTCACAGTCGAGTTCGAGGTACGCGGGCGGTCCGCGTGAGACTGCTCCCCCAATCGTTCAGTATCGAGACCAGCGACGGCATCTCACTCGGCGCGATCGACTGTCCCGCCTCGTTCACCTGGACAAGGGAACAGTCCGAGGTCAGCTCGCTGACATTGACCGCGCCCCGGCAAGAACTGACAACCCAGATCATCCCGTGGCACACCTGGATCAGCGCATGGGAGGGTCAGCGGCTGCAATGGCGTGGCCCAGTACAGACGAACACGTTCGACAACATGGCCATGGTGATCACGGCGAAAGACACCGGACGGTTCATGTGGCGAACACGCACGGTCACGACCAAATCATGGGCATCACTGGATATCGCCTCGATCGCGGCCGACATGTGGCGCGACATGCTGGATTTACACGGCATCAACGCCGAGCCGGTGGTGCTCCCCGCGTTGTCCGGCGCCGGTCGCTACAGCGTGTCCGTGAAGGCGGATGTGCGGATGCTGCACCAGGAGATGGCCGAGCTCGCGAAACTCGGACTGAAATGGACCGTGGTCCGGGGGCGGCCGGTGCTCGGGACACAGCCGACCAGCATCGCGGCCGAGCTCGGCGAATGCCATCTCTCCGCCGGTGCGAAGATCGTCCTGTCCGGCGAACGGACCAGCAATGATGTCCGGGTGCAGGGCACCAACTACAGCCACACCGAGCGCGTCAATCTGGGCGGGCTGCATCTGCAAACGATTGTGTCAGCCGATGACATTTTCGGTGTCAGCAACATTGTCAACGCGGCGCGGGAACAGGCCTTGAAACGCTCCCAGATCAAGAATTCCCTGGTCATTCCCACGTCGGACACTCTGACCTCGGACGCGCCGGTAGAGCTGGACAATCTGATTCCAGGTATGCGACTGGCCATCTCGGCGCTGGGGATGCGCACGGTGTGCGAGTTACAGAAAGTGGATGTGAACGGAACCAGTGCCGGGACGACGGTAGCCATCACCATTTCAGCGATCAATGACGCGACCGAGCTGGAGACCATGACCGGGGGCACGCAATGACCGGCACCACCGATCAGGCCAACGAACCGACCGACAACGCCGAGTGGGCGCGCTCGGCCGATCAGCGACTGTCCGCACTGGAGAACCCGACCAATCAGCGCATCGGATCCTGGGTGCTGTCCGAGAGCGCAGACGGCAATCTGATCGCGTCCTACGCAACCGGTGGATCCACCGTGCTGGCGAAGAAACCCGCCGGGGGGGA
>Ga0070694_100001787_pt1 | contig 12731 bp, 7 predicted proteins | sample KBSK1251metaG_FD_65470 | JGI IMG/M metagenome (GOLD analysis project Ga0070694, IMG submission 65470) | Corn, switchgrass and miscanthus rhizosphere microbial communities from Kellogg Biological Station, Michigan, USA - KBS K1-25-1 metaG | ecosystem: Host-associated > Plants > Roots >... | reverse complement strand
TGCTCGCCGTGGCCAGCCGCGTTTCCGGAGTCTTGCTGGTCAACGACGTGTGGATCGCGGAAGGCGATAAACCTAAGGCGGATCAGATCTCGGTCAATGGCCTGGAGCTGCCGCGGGTTTTGGGCATAACCGTAGCGATCGGCGACCCGATGGACATCGATCAACTGCGTGGACAAACCACAGCGGCGCCGGTGGACGCTACGACGCCGCAGATCGTTCCGGTGCCCGTGATTCCCGAGGAGTGTTAGCGAATGGATGCCAACGGAACTCGGTTTCATCTCTTCTTCGGCCGCGACGACTGGGCCAGGTGTTCAGCCGTGACGCGGACAGGAGAGGAGCGCTTGCTGGTTGACGCGTGGAAAATCAACCCGGCGCCGCACGCGATCGGTTTGAGTTGGAATGACGAGCGTGGCGAGGTAACGCTGGAGCCGCGCCTCTTCAATTTTGCGCCGAACGGGAGCGCGCCTTCAGTCGAGAACCGGCGCGGCTCGGCGCGCGATCGCTTTGGCAACTGGTATTGGATAGATGAAAGTACTCTGAAAATTCGCGCGTTGTCGTCCGGATCGCGCATGACCACGGATTTCTGGCGACTGCCCGAACGGTGCGCATGTCCACCAGCAGCATCTTCGGGTAATTTCCAACCTTTGAATGAACCAGCCCCGTTGCCGCCGATCAAACTGAGCGGTCTCGCGGTCACGGAAGACCATTATCTGGTCGTGGGGACCATCGAACCGGCGGGATTATTGATCTTCGATTTATATTCCGGCGGGGAACCGCGGCAGATCTTCTGGCCGGCCGAGTCTCCTTTCGCGCCGTTTGACATGGCGCCGCGGCCGTGCGGCGGCGTGTGGATTCTGGATCGCGAGAATCGTTGTTACTGGGCACTCGGTCGAAACTTCACCGTCATCGGCTCAGACAGCGCAACAGCATTGTCGCCGGAGAGGACTGACGAGTTTCAGCCGATTGATGGCAGCTCTCTGCGGCAAACTCAGGCGCGCGGTTTTCCCGGAAGCTTCTCGTTGATGCAATCGCCCGAAGAGCTCATTGATCCCATTGCCATCGAAGCGTTGCCGGACGAAACCGTCCTGATACTCGATTACAACCCGGCCAGGGACTTTTCGCAGGTTCGCCGCTATCGATATGCCGAGCGTTTGCCGGACGAAATCTCGACTGACGCGGTTCTCGGTCTGATCGAAGAAGGCGACCAGACGGGTTTCAAGCTGATCGGCTATGACATCGCCTTTGTGGCAGAGCACCTCGAACGCGGACGCAAAGTGCAGGATCGCCTGTACGTGGTCGGCGCGGATGGCAATCAAACGTATGCGTTTCGCGTGTGCCTGCGTGACGGAAGAATCAAACTCACGCCCGTCGCTGAATATTTGCCAATGCGGCTGTTTGGCGGCAAAGCGTTAGTGGCGGGCGACAGCGGCGCTTACTACGATTTCGCGGAAGATTGGATTCCGCTGGCACAGCAACGCCGGCCGCGCTACGCGCACGAGGCAACTTTGCTAACGCCCGCTCTCGACGGTCGCGATCCCGATTGCGTCTGGCATCGGCTGATGCTCGACGGCTGCATCTCGCCCGAGGCGAAAATCGAAGTTTGGAGTCGCGCGGCCAACGATGAAAGGGACCTGGCCTTAGCTCAGTGGCAGCTCGAGCCCGGGCCGTACCTGCGCACGACCGGTTCTGAAATTCCATTCCTGCGCTCGACGCGATCGAGCAACGGCGCCAAGTCATCGCTTAAGCTCGGCGAAGGCACGTGGGAGCTCTTGTTTCAGCGCCCGCGTGGGCGTTATCTGCAACTGAAGCTGCGTTTGAGCGGTGACGAGCGCAATACACCGCGCCTTTCCGCGCTGCGTGCCTACTATCCACGGTTTTCTTATCTCACGAATTATTTGCCGGCCGTTTATCGGGACGACAGCCAATCGGCGTCGTTTCTCGATCGATTTCTCGCGAACCTGGAGGGAGTCTACACCGCGCTGGAGGATCGAATTGCGTCAGCCCAGATTTTGTTCGACGTGCGCAGCGCACCGAGTGAAGTCCTGGATTGGCTGGCGAGCTGGTTCGACGTAGCGCTCGATCCCAGTTGGGACGAACCCAAACGCCGCGTGTTCATCGCGCATGCGATGGAGTTCTTCCAATCGCGCGGCACGATTCGCGGACTGACGACGGCGTTGCATCTGGCGCTCGACGCTTGCGCGAATGAAAAGATCTTTACGAATGATTCGTGCTGTAAGCGCCGTGAAGACATTCGCATCATCGAGAAATATCTGACGCGAAAAATGCCGGCCGTCACGTTAGGCGACCCAACGGAAGCGACGGGCCTGCGGACGGTGGCGACCGCGGCAACATGGTCGCCGGAGCAAGGACGCGCGAACTTGAGTCAGCGCTATTCGACGTTCATCGATAGTGCCGGCAAGTCGACGATTCAATATCCCCTGATTGCTCCGACCGATGCGAACGAAGCCGAAAAATGGGCGCAGTTTTCGCAAGCTACGCTTGGATTTGTTCCTACGATTTACGCAGCGGAACAAAACGCCTGGCAGACATTTCTAGGGAATCGTTACGGCAACATTGGCCAACTCAACAGCGCTTATCAAACCAGCTATGCGGACTTCACCAACATTTCGTTACCGCGCGATCTGCCGAAGGCCCCGGCTGCACAGACTGATTGGATCGATTTTGTGACCTCCCCAACGAACCGGGTTGAACGGCATCTTTGGCAGGACTTTCTCGCGCGGCGCTATCGTCGCGCGAATGCGCTCAATGAGATTTATGGCACTGCCTGGACAGGATTCGACACCATGGCGCTGCCCGGCGAATTGCCCAGGGACGGCGCGCCTCTCAACGACTGGTTTCAGTTTGAAACCGTCGTTCTGCGCATGCAGGGCGCGGCGCATCGGTTCACGGTACTGCTCCCTGTTCCTGCTGCTCTGGCTTTTGATACGGAAGAACATCAAACGCGTCTCGCACTCGCTCGTCGCATTATCGATTTGGAAAAGCCGGCGCACACGGTTTTCGACGTGCGGTTCTATTGGGCGATGTTTCGTGTCGGCGAGGCGCGTCTTCAACTCGACACGGTTATCGATCAAGGAAGTCGCGCACCGCAGCTTCTGCCCCACCTGATTCTCGGGCAAGGCTTCGTCGGCGAAAGTTACCTGGCACCACCGGCGCTTGAAGATGCGAGCGATCGGAACCTTCTCGGTCGCGACGCGCTGGGAACGGCGCCCAATTAAGGAGAAAAACTATGAGTTGTTTCTCATCAGTTACCAACACCTCAACGGCGGCGCCAGATCCGGCGAAGCACGTGAATTACAACCTGGGCATGGTTCTCGGGGTGGACGACTTCATGCAAGAGTTTGCTTATCTTTCGGGCCGCGATCAGTGGATGGCCCGCGACCTGATCGGCTATGGCACGGCTCGAGGTTTACGGGTCACGACCGAAGTCGATCCGGCTAAGGGCCCTCGCGTGGTCGTCGATCCCGGTGTTGCCGTCAGTCCGGGCGGACAGATGATCTGCGTTCCCACTGCCCAATGTGCTTACCTGCGAGACTGGATCGCTGATCACCAGGACGAGACATCCGGCGCCTTGGGATCGCCGTTCGCCTCGTCGGTAACGATGCACGTGGTGCTGTGTTACCGCGATTGCAAGGTCGACAATGTTCCGATCGCCGGCGAGCCCTGCCGCACCGAAGACCAACTGATGGCCCCATCGCGCATCAAGGACGACTTTTGTTTGCAATTGCGCTTTCAGAAGCCGAACCAGCGAGAAGAAGACGCGATGCGTGATTTCGTGGCGTGGCTCAGGCAAATACCGGTGCGAGCTTTTGGCACATCTTCGTCGCTGACGACCTTCCTGAACGCGATTCGCGACAGCGCATCGGCGTGGTCTACTTCTCCGCCGTTAGCGTCGCCGCCCGCGGATTTCATGTTTGGCTCACCACCGATGTTCCTGCACATTCAGTCGATGGATCTCTGCAAGTACATGGCGGCCGCGTTTCGTTTGTGGGTGACCGAACTCAGACCAAAGTGGGCTGCTCGTTGGCATGGATGCGCAGCAACTCACTTCCAAACCGATAACGCTGCCGATGAAGATTGTGTGCTGCTGGCCGAATTGAGTGTGCCGGTTGAGCCAAAATCTCCCGGGCCGTGGAACGTGCCGAACCTGCCCGTCCTCGTGAATGACACCGCGCGTCCTTACCTCGTGCACATGCGCCTGCTACAGGACTGGCTCATATGTGGGGTGCGGCAGCATGTCGCCAACGAGTTGAAGATTCGCAAAGTGACCGGCCCCGCCACGATCCACCTGTTTGCCGCCGATGAACTGATCATCGGTGATACGTCAGCAGGAGCGTTAGAGATCGACCTGCCACTGGCGGACGACTATCCGGGCCGAGTGGTAACCGTCAAGCGCGCCACGACCGGTTCGCAAGTCAAGATCATTCCCACGAACCCGGATAAGATCGATGGCGGCCCAAATATCACCCTGACTGCCAAGAATAAGTTCGTTCAGCTGGCTTCCAACCCACACGACGGCTGGCTGGTCATCGGAGCCAATTAGGCGTCGAAGACCCGGAGGATCTGACTATGGATTCACAAATCGATCTTCAACAGCCCGTACTCGATGGCGGCATTCGCTCGATCAATTTCTTCAATGGCCGTTTGTTGAGCGCAAACGATTTGACGCGCGAGCAGTCGGCATCTCGCGAAGCGGACCGGCGCTTAGGAAAGGCTGTAGGCGAGGGCGTCGCTTACGGGCTGGAAGTTTTGCGGTCGGGGACCCCAAACAACCAATCGCCCGCCGTAACTGTGGAAGCTGGATTGGCAGTCAATCGGCGCGGGCAAACCCTGATGCTCGAGGCCAGCACTGACATCGCACTGGTCCGTACCGCCGGCGCGACCGAAAGTTCACAGGGTTTCGCGGAATGCGCGCCGTTGCAAACCGGGGCCTATGTGTCTGGGGCAGGTGTGTATCTACTCACGATCGCGCCGGCGCAACAGACTGAGGGTCGCGCGATCACCAACGGGATGAATCCGGCGACCGCCACGTGTAACTCAGACACGATCGTAAGCTGCGTACAGTTCCGATTAATCCAAATCGATCCGCCAATTACTTCCGCGGAAATGCAGGACACCAGTCACCTGCGCAATCTGATCGCGTACAAGTGTTTCGGAACCGAGGAGACGAATAAATTCATCACCGATCCATTCGGAAAGGAACTCGAGCAGTGGGGACTGCTCGACGGGTTGCGTCCGAATCAGCTAACAGACTGCGAGGTCCCGCTCGCGGTCCTCAGCTGGACCGAGCAGGGGATTGACTTCATAGATATGTGGAGTGTGCGCAGGCAGTTAGCGCAGTCGTCTTCCGGTAAGTGGCCGCCATTTGCATGCGACTCGGAACTGGCAACAGCGGAGGCACGGCTGCTGCAATTTCGCGATCACCTGGATGACCTGCGAGGAACCAATTCCGCACAGCTACGCGCGCTCGACGTTTTCAATTACCTGCCGCCGGTGGGATTGCTACCGGTGACTGACGCCACCTCGACGGCATTCAATGTGACGAAGTTTTTTCAAGGGGTGACCGTTCGTCAGGCGGTTTTCATCGACGTCGCGCAGGTGGAACAATTGGTTCGCTCATCGCTGCTCTACGGTCCGATCGATTTGAGCGAGCACGAAGTCATCTGGCTTTATCGAGTGCGTGAGAACGTCCTTGGCAAGAACGCGTCGGCGCCGACACACCCGTTCATCATTTTTGCTAACGGTCACCTGCCGCCGATGGGCGTGGGACGATTCAATCTCGGTCATTGGAATTACAGCAATTACGCGATTCTTTGAAACTGCCGGCGTCTTTCCGGCAAATGCAAGACTAGAGGAGGTCAGCGATGTCACAGGTATTGAAGATTGGCGTGCTTACCGGCACACATACAGAACGAGTTCAACCCGGAGATCTAATCACGGCCGAATTCATGAACACGATTCTCGCGCGGCTGGATGAGATCGAGGACCGGCTCACGAAGGTCGAAGAGGGTCTCAGCGGGATCAAACCGCCGCAGCCGACGTTTACGATGCCGACGACGTTTTTCCCCACTCTTACGTTCACCCCGACGTTCACACTGCCGACGACTCTCTTCCCGACGTTGAGCACTTTCTTCCCCACTCTCACGCAGACCTTCTTCCCGACGTTTCTGACGCCTACGTTGATGCCCACTGGAGGATTCAACACGTTCGTGGCCACCTTGCTGAATCCCACGATTGGCATGAATCCCACGCTGGGCATGAATACGCTGGGCATGAATACGTTGGGTATGAATACGCTGGGAATGGGCGGAATGCCCACTATGGGAATGGGCCCAAGCCTTGGCGGTAACGTCCAACCTTCGGCTTCAATTCTCCCGGCCGGAAGCGTCATCTTCCATCCAGACACCGATGCCGGGGCGCTGCCGGGCGTGGGCGCAAACGAGCGCACGGCGATGAGCGAGGCCGGCATACACACAGTCCAGGACGTTTCCAAGGCGGACCCGAAAGCCCTCGCCGGCGCGCTGAAGGTGAACATTGACCAGGCAAACGTGCTGATTGGAATCGCAAAAAATGTAATGGGCGGACATTGACGCGCAAACATCGAGGAGCCGCATGAGCAATCAGGCAACAAATCAATTACACGAGGTCGCGCCGGCGAGCGGCGAGCTGTTGCGCGTTCTGTTTGTGCATCCGTCGTATCCCAGCCAGTTCACGGACCTGGGCAACGAACTTAACCAGCACCCGAACTTTCAGTGCTTTGGATTGGCCCATGAAGCTTGTGCGCCAATGATCAGGGCGGCAGGAAGCGGCATGCCGCACTTCTGTTTTTGGCCGGACGGCGAAGCTAACCCGTATAGCTATCCGTTTGCTTTGCCGTTCGAAGCCGGGATGCGGAATGGACGTGGCATAGCCCATACGTTTGTGGCGCTTGATGCCGCATATCACTTCGACGCTGTCGTCGGTCATGCGGCGTTCGGTGCGACGCTGCACCTGCGTGATCTGACGGATGCGGCCGTCATTTCTTACTCGGAACTGCCCGGCTATCAATCAGTGATGGCCCGGCCGGAATTTCCCATTACGTTTGACATGCTGCTCAGCAGTCAAAGCTACAAGGCCCTGCTCTACGCCAGCATGATGCATTCCGATGTCTGTGTGGTGCCTTCCGAACATGCGAAGCGGCTGCTGCCTTACGAACTGCAGCACAAGACACGCGTGCAGATGGAAGGGTTCGCCACCGACGTCAACAGGGCCAACCAGGAACAGCGCGCAATGCTTGGACTGCCCGTCGATGCGCCGCTCATTGGGTTCTTTGGACGTACCCTGGAAGCAGTCCGCGGGTTTGATATTTTTGTCAGTGTCGCGAAGCGTTTGCGAGAGATCGAACCGTCCGCGCAATTCCTCGTGATTGGCGATGATCAGACTATCTATGGAAATGAGCGCACCTATCTCGGCCCGATAAGCTTCAAAAACTATGCATTGGCGCGCGCCGGCGTATCGGAAGATCTCTTTCACTGGCGATCGCACCTGTCCTACGACGACTTTCGTCGCCACATAGCATGCCTCGATCTGGCCGTGCTGCCGCTTTTCGAAGGCGCCGCGAATTGGAACCTTTTCGAAGCCATGGCGGTGGGGTTGCCAATCGTTTCTGCTGACCGCGGTTACGTTCCGGAAGCGATCCGTAATGGCCAGGATGGATTGCTCACAGATCCAGCGGACGTCGATCAGCTTGTGCAGTTGAGCTTGCGCCTGCTGAGGGATCGCAAGCTGGCTGATCAGTTGGGAAACAGTGCCCGTCAAAGAATTCAATCGGACTATTCAATGCCGGTTGCGGCTGCCGGCTATGCCCAAATCATTCGAGAAGCTATCCAGTTGCGGCGCGCCCGCAACCAACTTTATGAAGTCGCGGTCGCGTAATGTCCACTCCAGTCTTACAGAATTGCATTGACACACTTCGTGTCGTCGGACAGGCCGGTGATTCGTTAGCGTTTCGCTTGAAACTGCAATCGCTATTATCGTCGACAGATTTTTCCCTCCCGGGAATCTCGCCTTCGGCGATCGTTTTCATTCGCAGCATGGACGATCCCCGTCCCGGAACTCTGCGGCTGGTGCGCAACGATCTTGAAGGCGCTCACCTTTGGACAGATGCTCTCCAGGAGTCGCTCGCAAATAAGATCCGGGAGGCCGAGCGCCCGGCATCAGGGACCGTACCAGGCAAAGCAGGGTGTGTTCTCTTTGCTGATAAAGCGGAGATGCTGGCTTGTCTCGCCGGCGATTGGCGGAGCGGCTCACTTCGAACTCGCTGGTGGTGGAAGACGTTGTTTCGCTCCGGTGATGAATCTGAAATTGTGAAGCAAGTTTGGCGTGAGCATCCGCAATACGTCCCTGTCGCGCTTGATTTGCTTGAACGTCAAAGCAAAGCCGCGCCGTTCATCGGAGCGCTGACTGATGCTGAGTGTCACCAGTTGCTGCAGAATGTTCTTAGTAGCTTCGCTATCCAGGAACTCGCGCAAGTCTGTGAGATCGACCTCCCGTGTGGGCCCGCGCAGGCTACTGCTGCGTCGGCTACCGCGAAAGCACTTGGACGATTCGAAGATAACGACGATCCGCATGCTGAGAGGCCTTGGTCAGTACAATCTGAAACCTCCCATGCGGATCTTTCGCTCGAGCAAGAACGCCTGCTCGGCATTGCCTTGATCATTCAACGCGCACCTGTTTACGCGCGCTCCAGTGATTTTGCGCAGGCCGTGCACCGATGGCAGCAAGTCGTGAGTGCGTTCGCGCGGGACATCGGCCCCGCCCCACTTGCTCCGGCGTCACCCGTCGCCACGCCACATCCGGAGCGAAACAATTTATGGCACACTACGGTTGTCGCCTCCTCTGAACGCGAGTCGCAGCAAGCTCACAAAAGAAGACGTCTGTCGAATGTGGTTCTGAGTCAGGTCACCTGCGAATCGGAACCAGCGCTTGAGGTGGGTCACGAAAACTGTTTATTGACGGTGGCTGGCGAGGGCATTCCATCTGAAGATTCGATCGAAGCAGAGCTGGGTCCAATTATTGCCGGTCATGACACGCGATCTGATGCCGACGGAGTAGAAACCCCTCGCCACACCGCACCTTCAACACAGCTCGAACGAATTACCCCGATCGGATCCAGGAATGACCATTTCGAAACCGTCTCAACACACATTGCCACGGAACTAGGCGGGCTCTTTTACCTAATCAATCTTGCGTTGTATCTGAATCTTTACGGCGATTTCACGATGCCCGCGAAGCCCGGACTCGATTTAGTCATTTGGGATTTCGTGGAACTCGTCGGTCGCGAGCTGGTTGACGATGCTCATGCGGACGATTCGATTTGGTCGCTACTCGCAAACCTCGCTGGGCGCTCAAAAGGTTCACCGCCCGACATGAATTTCGAACCCGCAGACGAATGGCGTCTTCCGCCTGATTGGTTAGCACCATTCAGCAGTGATCAGCCGTGGCAATGGAACGCGAGCCGCGGTCGCTTGCGCGTGCTGCACCCCGCAGGATTCGCTGTCCTTGACCTAAGATCAAAGAACAATCCGAGCGAGCAACTGCAACACGAGCTCGAACCGTACGACATTCCTTTCAGTTCGCTAATGCGCGCGCGGTCACCAAAAGTTATGCGGCTGAAATCGAGAATCGCGCGCCGCCGGCACCTCCGGCGCTGGCTCTCGCTGCTGATGCCTTACGTTCGCGCGCGTCTGCGTGTGGCTCTTGATCTCGAATCGCAAGACGACGTCGCAACGACACTTTGCTGCCGTAACGCACGCGTGCACGCATCCGATACGCACGTCGATATTTATTTTGGTCTGGCGGACTTGCCTTTGCAGGTTCGCTTTGCCGGATTGGATCGCGATCCCGGATGGGTACCAGCGGCCGGTCGCTTCATCGCTTTTCACTTCGATTAGAATGATGGGAAAGAGAAATCTATTTGAAGGTCTGGAACCGACTCCGGCGGAACACTTCAAACTGTTTTTCTATGGAGCGGTCCTCAGCCTGTTTCACCATGTCGTGCAGGTGTTCGGCTCCAGCGAAGCCGCCTTCAAAGAATTTCCATTTCTCGTCGGCTACAACAATGAACTGGCTGATGGCGGTCTCGCGGGAGTGAACTCAGGTAAAGCTGTTTCGTTGTGGCTTGAGTCCCTGCGCGAGTGGGAAAAGAAAGCCTCGGGACACTTGCCGCTGCGGGCCTTGCGCCAGGCCGCAGGCTTGGATCATTCTGCGTTGATTCTGCTGACGGTCATTGGTTTGATCGAAGAAGACCTGCGCTTCGGAGCCCTCTTCGAAACGATGCAAGCCACGCTGGGCCAGCACCGCGTCACCCCGGGCTTGCTGAATTGTTGGGGCCGCGACGAGGCAAACCCGAGCGACGCGCGGGCAAACTTGCGGCGCATGCACGAACTCGGATTGGTTCGGGTGGTCAATCCTGAAGCACCACGCCTGGAATGGGCGATGGAGGTGCCAAGTCCGTTGTGGGACGCCCTGCGTGGTGAGCAAAATCAATTTCCGGGCGCCGGGTTTCGTTATAGATCGTCAAGCGAGCTGCTGCTGATCGATCAACTGATTCTTCCCGCCGCGCTACATGAACAAGTAAACGCGATTCCGAAGCTGCTGCTCTCCGCGGAAGCCGACGCCGTAACGGTGCGCGGCGCAAATCACAACAGCCGCCGCACTTTGCTCGGCGCGATCGCGCGCGAACTCGGCTTAGGACTGTTGGAAGTCAGTCCTTCGGCGGCTGCCGGCGATGAGCAATGGCGATTAGCCGGCCCGCTCGCGACCGCACTCAATGCTTTCCCTGTGATGGTCCTGGATCATCTCGCGCCGCAGGAAACGGTCGCAGTGCGACACCTGGGGGCCTGCAGCTCACCATACGGCATTGTCATCGGCAAGCAGGGAGGAATCAGCGGCGACGGGGTGGAGCGCGCCATCACCATCAATTTGGAAATGCCCGACGCGAACTCGCGACGGCGGCATTGGCAGAGCGTATGCAGCGCCGACAATCTCGCCGACCTCGATGGCGTCAGCCGCCGGTTTCGTTTGACCGCCGGAAACATCCATCGCGCAGCGCGGCTGGCGCAATCGTATGCAGCGCTAAACCAGCACCCTTCGATCACCCTGGCTGACGCTCAGCGCGCCATGCGCTCACTCAATCGGCAAGCTCTTGACGCCCTGGCCCTTCGGCTTTCTGTTACCGGAGACTGGGATCAACTCGCGGTGTCCGCGGACACGCGCGATGAACTGGAAAATCTGGTCAGCCGCTGCCGTCATCGGGAAAACCTGCAAGCGCAGAATGGCCACAATGCCAACGCCGGGGTCCGCGCCCTGCTCAGCGGGCCGAGCGGCACCGGCAAAACCCTCGCCGCGCGTTTGTTGGCGGCCACGCTGCAAATGGATCTATATCGAGTCGATCTCTCGAGCGTCGTAAACAAGTACATCGGCGAGACAGAAAAGAATTTGAACCAGGTGTTCTCGCGCGCCGAAGAATTGGACGTCATTCTTTTGCTCGACGAAGGAGATGCGCTGCTGACGCAACGCACCAACGTGCAAACCTCAAACGACCGTTATGCCAATTTGGAAACCAATTTTCTGTTGCAACGACTTGAGTCATTCGATGGAATTCTTTTAGTCACTACGAACGCAGGTGAACGCATCGACACGGCGTTTCAGCGCCGGATGGACGTAGTGATCAATTTCTCTGCTCCCACGCCGCCCGAACGTTGGGCCATCTGGCAGTTGCATTTGCCACCAATGCATGCCGTCGAGTTTTCGCTACTGGAAGAAGTCGCTGCGCGTTGCGCCATGACCGGCGGCCAAATTAAGAACGCGGCATTGCACGCGTCGCTACTGGCGCTCGAGGACGGCGGCACGGTTACGTCGGCCATGGTCGAGGCCGCCATCGAGCGGGAGTACCGGAAAGCCGGAGGCGTCTGCCCGCTGCGCCGGTTCTGATCGCGAGAAGGGACGGCAACGGCAATTCCGGAAACCATCCGCACAACCAAACCCGGCACGACTCCGGCGCCGCCCACAAAACGGCCGCCAACTCCCGCACGTGCTTTGGCCGCAGCGGCGCCCCGGCGCACTGCTGCGCCGGCAGTGCAAAAGCCGAGCGGCCCGCCCTCGATGTTTCTGGGTGGCAAGCCGGTCGAGATGCTGGGAAAGCTCTACTACCGCACGGCTGACGGCCAGATCATCGAGATGCCTTCAGACATGACCAGGGACCAGGTGATCAAGCTCGAGGCCGACGCGCGCGCCGCGGTCACCAAAATCGGCAAAGGTCCGCCTCCCAAACCCGTTCCCGACGTCAAGCAACTCGACAAGAAAATAGATAAGAAGACGCAGTTGAAGTCATTCGTGAAGGGGAAGAAATTCGGCGCCGCAGCCAAGGGTCGTGGAAAACCGCAGGGCAGAGGGTCGCCGTCGTTGGCCGGCGTCGGCAACCGCAAAGTCGCGCAGTACCTCGCGAGCAAAGCGGCGCCAATCATCTCGAAAGGATTTGCGCGGCTACAGCAATTGCGGCAGAGCCAGCAAACGCATGATGAAGCCGGCGAGAAGCGGGTCCAGGCGGAAAAAGCCGTACTCATTCCCGCCAGCGAAGGCCAATCGAAGAGTAACGCCGGTCAGGTCGAGGTCGTCGGCGATCGTCCCGCGCCGAAAGTGGACGCGAGCAAGGGCAAGCAGACTCTGCAGAC
>Ga0070694_100001785_pt1 | contig 12735 bp, 8 predicted proteins | sample KBSK1251metaG_FD_65470 | JGI IMG/M metagenome (GOLD analysis project Ga0070694, IMG submission 65470) | Corn, switchgrass and miscanthus rhizosphere microbial communities from Kellogg Biological Station, Michigan, USA - KBS K1-25-1 metaG | ecosystem: Host-associated > Plants > Roots >... | reverse complement strand
CGCCGCGGCCGAGCGCGAAGTTGGCGATGTTCACGTGATGGCGGCCGAGAATCGTGCCGACCTCGCCGATGACGCCCGGCTGATCGTCGTTGGCGATGAGCAGCATCGTGCCGCCGAGCGGCGCCTCGACCGGCACGCCCTGGACCGAGACGAGCCGGAGACTGCCCGGCTCGAAGACCGTGCCTTCGACCCACCGCTCGCCCGCATCGGTGTGCAGCTTGATCGACAGCAGGCTCGTGAAGTGGCGCGCGCGCGAGCTGCGCGATTCCACGATGTAGATGCCCCGCGCGCGGGCTGCCGCGCAGGCGTTGACGATCGACACGCCGCTCGACAGAATCGGCCGCAGCACGCCGGCCGCCGCGCTCGCCGCGAGCACTTCGACGCCGCGGCTCTCGACGAGTCCGCCGTAATACCGCACGCCAAGCTCTTCGATGCGCGCCGCGCCCATCTGGGCGACCAGCGCGCCCAGATGATCGGCCAGCCGAATCCAGGGCTGCAGCCGCTGCAGTTCGTCGGGGTGCACCGACGGAAAGTTCACGGCGTTGCGGACGATGCCGTCACGCAGGAAATCGCGGACCGTCGCGGCCGTTTCAATGCCGACGAGCTCCTGCGCTTCCTCCGTCGACGCCGCGATGTGCGGCGTCGCGATGACCTGCGGCAGTTGGGCGAGAGACCAATCGGATGGCGGCTCCGTCTCGAAGACATCGAGCGCGGCGGCGGCCACGGTGCCGGTTTCGATCGCGCGGCGCAGCGCACTTTCGTCCACGAGCTCGCCGCGCGCCGTGTTGACCAGGCGCATACCGGGTTTGCAACGCGCGAACCGGTCGTCATTGAACAGGTACTTCGTCTCGGCGGTCAGCGGCAGATGGAGCGTGATGTAGTCGGCGGCGGCGCACATGGCGTCGAGCGAGATCAGCTCGGCGCCGGAGGCGGCGGCGATCTCCTTCGAAATGAACGGATCGTGCGCGACGACGCGCATGCCGAACGCCCGCGCGCGCTGCGCGACTTCTTGTCCGATCCGCCCGAGTCCCGCGACGCCAAGCGTCTTCCCGCGCAGCTCGGTGCCGACGAACCGCTTTTTGTCCCACTTGCCGGCCTTCATCGCGCGGTCGGCGGCCGGGATCAACCGGGCGAGGGCGAGCATGAGCGCGCACGTGTGCTCCGCGACGCTGATGCTGTTCGCGCCTGGCGCGTTGACCACGAGAATGCCGCGCGCGCTCGCGGCGTCGACGTCGACGTTGTCGACCCCGGTGCCCGCACGGGCCACGATGCGAAGGCCCGGTCCGGCTTCGAGCAGGCGGGCGTCGACCTTCGTCGCGCTGCGCACGAGCAGCGCGTCCGCGTCCGCGAGCTCAGCCGCGAGCGCGGAGGGCTGGCGTCCGGAGCGGGCATCTACGACCCAACCCGTCTCCGCGCGAAGCAGCTCCAGCGCGGAGGGCGGGAGATCGTCAGCGACGACGATTTTCAATGGGATTTGGCGGGCCCGATGCTGCGGACGTAGTTGACGACGTCCCAGATCTGATGCGTCGTCAGCTTTTTGCTGTACGGTTTCATCCCGGTGTTGCGCGCCCCGTCACGAATGACGAGGAACATCTCGCCGTCGGTCGATCCGTGCTTCCAGTCGGCGTCGGTGAGGTCGGGCGGCTTGGGATCCAGCTCCTCGCCCATCGAGCCGTCGCCCTTTCCGGTGTCGCCGTGGCAGCCCGCGCAGTTCTTGTCGTAGACCACGCGCCCCGCCGCAATCGACGTGGCGTCGGCCTTGACGGGATTCGTCATCTTCGCCGCGGCCGGATGGCGATGCACACCGGTCGTCGGATGCTGATGCCCTTGCGCGAAGAGAGACGTTCCGGCGCCGACGGCGAGCCCGAGCGCGATCGTCGCGAGCACTGATGGCGTTTTCATCGCTACAGTATAATCCTCCGGTTTCGCACATCGCGATTGACGCGGCCGTGTTGCCCTGCCGTGGTGCAATTCGCTAAAACATTCCGAATGCAGCGTAACAGCGTGGTAACCAACGAGCCTTTTCCACAGAGTTTTCCACAACGTTCGCGGAAATCTTCCGGCGTCTGACGGTGGGCTGACCTAAAGAAGCGCTCAGCTCGCGGCAGTCGGCCGTCAGCTCGCACTGTCTGGAAAAAATGCGCTGCGGGCAAGCGTTCAGAGAGCTGAGCACTGTGGCAGAGAGACACCAATGATGAAAGCGCCAACGACCGGAACTGCGATCTCGCGCAAGAGCGGCCAGCTTGTCGTTCCTGATGATCCGATTATTCCGTTCATCGAAGGCGACGGCACTGGTCCCGATATCTGGCGTTCCAGCGTGCGCGTCATGGACGCCGCCGTGCAGAAGGCATATGGAGGGAAGCGCCAGATCGCGTGGATGGAAGTGTACGCCGGCGAAAAGAGCTTCAAGCAGTACAACACGTGGCTGCCCGACGAGACGGTCGAAGCATTTCGCGAGTACTACGTCGGCATCAAGGGCCCGCTGACGACGCCCGTGGGCGGCGGCATTCGATCGCTGAACGTCGCCTTGCGTCAGCTGCTCGACCTGTATGTCTGCCTGCGTCCCGTGCGCTGGTACCGCGGCGTCCCGTCGCCGGTGCGGAATCCAGAGAAGGTGGACATGGTGATCTTCCGTGAGAACACGGAGGACATTTACGCCGGCATCGAATATCCCGCCGGGTCGCCCGAAGCCCAGAAGGTCCTCGATTTCTTCGCGCGCGAATTTCCAAAGGACTTCAAGAAGATCCGGTTTGGATCGGAAGCGGCCGCGCGCGAATGGCAGCAGCAGCTCGAGTCGATCGGCGCGCCGCCGCGGCAGGTGGGCGTCGACGTGGGCATCGGGCTGAAGCCAGTCAGCCGCCTTGGCACCGAGCGGCTCGTGCACAGCGCGATCGGCTACGCCCTCAAATACAAGCGCAAGAGCGTGACGCTCGTGCACAAGGGCAACATCATGAAGTTTACCGAAGGCGCCTTTCGCGACTGGGGGTATCAGGTGGCGAAAGAGTTCTACGGCGCCGTGGAAGTGGACGGCGGCCCCTGGTGCCGGATTCCGGAGGGGAAGCCCGGTGCCGGCCTATTAATAAAGGATGCGATCGCCGACATCACGCTGCAGCAGGTACTCACCCGGCCCGACGAGTTCGACGTCATCGCGACGCCGAATCTGAACGGCGACTATTTGTCGGACGCGCTCGCCGCGCAGGTGGGCGGCATCGGCATCGCGCCCGGCGGCAACATCAATTACGTCACCGGCCACGCCGTCTTCGAGGCGACGCACGGCACGGCGCCCAAGTACGCGAATCAGGACAAGGTGAACCCCGGGTCGGTCGTGCTCTCCGGCGAGATGATGCTGCGTCACCTGGGGTGGGTCGAAGCCGCCGACCTCGTCGTCAAGGGCATGGACGGCGCCATCGCGGCGAAGCGCGTCACGTACGACTTCGCGCGGCTGATGGACGGCGCCACCGAGCTGCGGACCTCGGAGTTCGCGGACGCCATCATCAAGCACATGTAGCTCAGCTGTCAGCTCTGAGAGCGACCGCGAAGGAGCGGAGATGAATCGAAAAGTCACGGTTGTGGGCGGCGCGGGCAACGTTGGCGCCACCGTCGCGCGCGGGGTGGCCGACAAACAGCTCGCCGATGTGGTCGTCATCGACATCGCCGACCAGAAAGCGGCGGGCGTCGCGCTCGACATGCTCGAGGCGTGCCCGATCTGGGGATCGGATTCGAGGGTCCTCGGCACCGGCGATTACGCCGAGAGCGCCAACTCGGACGTCGTGGTCATCACGTCGGGCCTGCCGCGCAAGCCGGGCATGAGCCGCGACGACCTGCTGAACGTGAACTACAAAATCATGCAGCAGGTGACGGAGCAGATCGTCAAATACTCGCCCAACTGCATCATCATTCCGGTCTCGAATCCGCTCGACGCGATGGCGCAGGCCGTGTACCGGCTGTCCAAGTTCCCGCGCGAGCGCGTCGTGGGCATGGCGGGCGTGCTCGACTCGGCGCGGATGCGCGCGTTCATCGCGAAAGAGCTGAACGTCTCGGTCGACAACGTACACGCGTTCGTGCTCGGCGGCCACGGCGACACCATGGTGCCGCTGCCGCGCTATTCCACGGTCGCGGGCATTCCGATCACCGATCTCATGGACAAGCCGACGATCGATCGCATCGTCGCGCGGACGGCGGGCGGGGGGGCGGAAATCACGCAACTGGTCGGCACGAGCGCGTGGTACGCGCCCGGCGCCTCGGTCGTCGACATGGTTCAGGCGATTCTGCTCGACAAGAAGAAGATCGTGCCCTGCTCGGTCTACCTGCAGGGCGAGTACGGCGTCCGCGATCTGTTCGTGGGCGTGCCGTGCAAGCTCGGCGCGCGAGGCCTCGAAAAGATCATCGAGATCAAGCTCACGCCCGAGGAAGACGCGGCGTTCAAGAAATCGGCCGCGGCCGTGAAGGAGCTGGTCGAGGTGATCAAGGTCTGAGGGTGTCACGAGTCCGACAAGTCAGACTCGTGACAAATCGTCAGGCCGCGGCGTTGACGATGTCGGTCAGCGCGCTGCTCAACTCGTCGACCGTGAACGGCTTGGTGACGCGCCCTTTGAACCCGTAGTCGCGGTAATTGGCCAGCACGTCGTCGTCTGCGTAGCCGCTGACCACGATCGCCTTGACCTCGGGATCGATTTTCTTGAGCGCGCGCAGCACTTCGCTCCCGCCCAGCTCGCCGGGAATGGTCAGGTCGAGCAGGAGCAGGTCGTAGGGCCGGCCCTCTTTCAGCGCGCGCGTGTAGCGTTCGATCGCCGCCGATCCGGTGCTGACCGCTTCCACCTGGTACCCGAGCAGACTGAGCAGCCGAACGGCCAGCGTCCGGATCGCTTCCTCGTCGTCGAGCACCAGCAGACGGCCGCCGGGCGGCGTCGAGATCCGGCTGGTTGGCGGCTGTTCGACGTGCCGCGCGGCGAGGGTCGCCGGCAGACAGATGTGGATGATCGTGCCGCGGCCGACCTGGGACTCGACCGCGATGTAGCCGCCGTGATTCTTCACGATCGAGCGCGAGGTCGCCAGGCCCAGTCCCGTCCCCGTTCGCTTGGTACTGAAGTACGGATCGAAGATTTTCGGCAAGGCTTCCGGGGTGATGCCGATTCCCTCGTCGGCAATCGACACGCGCACGTACGGACCCGCTTTCACCAGCAGACCGAATTCCCACCGGTCCGCGGGCTCCGTGATGTTCTCGGCCTTCACGCCAATCCGCCCGCCGCGCGGCATCGCCTGCTTCGCGTTGATGAGGACGTTGTTGAAGACCTGAATCAGCTGGCCCTCGTCGGCATTGGCGCACCAGATCGTCGGATCGATGTCGGCCACCCAACTCGCGCTCGCGCCCGAGAGCGCCATCCGCAGCGAATCCATGACGACGCGGTCCATGCGGACCAGCTTCTTGATCGGCGCGCCGCCTTTGGCGAACGTGAGGAGCTGCTGCGTCAACTGACGCGCGCGCACGCAGGCTTCTTCGGCGGCGACGAGCGCGTCGTCGGTCTGGTCGTCGAGACCCTCGTGCCGCGCCAGCGAGACGTTGCCGAGAATCGCGGTCAGGATGTTGTTGAAGTCGTGCGCGATGCCGCCGGCGAGCAGTCCCAGCGATTCGAGCTTGCTCGCTTTCATCCGCTCTTCCTGCACGCGGATGGCGTCGCTCGCGTCGCGGAACGCGACGACGAGGCCGATCACGTCGCCGTTGCCGTTGCGGAGCGGCGCGCACACCTCCTGAATCGGGATCTCGCGCCCCTCGCGCGAGACGAGAATCGCGCTGCGCGTGAGGCCGAGCGGGTTGTCGCTGTCCGCACTCGCCGTCATCGCTTTCGAACAGCTCTCGCGTGTGTCGGCGTCGAGGTCGTGAAACACATCGGCGAGCGGACGTCCGCACGCCTCGTCGTACGTCCACCCGGTCAGGATCTCGGCGGCCCGGTTGAACACGCGGACAATCCCGGCGGTGTCGGTGGCGATGACGCCGTCGCCAACGCTGCGGAGCGTGACCGCCAGCCGTTCCTTTTCGGACGCGAGCGCGCGCTCGGCCGACTGGGCCTGAGCCAGAGCGGTGAGCGTTTCGGCGTGAAGGGCGCGCGTCTCGGCGGCGTGGCGCTGCTCGTCCTCGATGCGGCCGAGGAAGACGCGGTAGGTGCGGTACGTCAGGTAGACGGGCGCGACGACCAGCGGCACGAGCCAGTAGTCGCCGTGCGTGATGACGATCGCCGCAAGCGCGCCGGCGCCGCCGGCCACGATGAAGCTCGGCGCGCTCCACAGAAAATTGTCGCGCCAGACGAGCCATGCCGGTTGCCGCGTCGCGAGGCCAATCGCCATCGCGATGAGGCCCGTGTTCATCAGGAAGTAGACCGCGATGACGCCCAGGAGCGGCTTCGTCAGATCGTTCAGCGACGCCGGCGCCGCCGACCCGTTCAGCCACGTGTAGGTCGCCGCGACGGCGCGCATCGTCAGCGCGACTGCCGCAATGCTGAACATCGTGCGATAGAGCGGATACTCGCGCTTGGGCACCCGGCTGCACTGCGCCCACGCGCCCGTCATCGCGATGACCATCGCCTGCTGCGGACCGAGGAGCAGCAGCGACATCAGGTCGGCCGCGTACGACACCGACAACGTCGAGCCGTTGCCGAGCGCCAACGGCAGGTTGACCTTCCACGTCGACGTCAGGTATCCGAATCCGAGCAGCAGGAGAAAAAGGATCGGGCGGTCGATCCTAGTGGGTAGGAACGTCGCCGCGGCCAAAGCACCCGCCACGAGGACGCCGATGACGTACACGCGGGAGGCCAGTCGCAATGTCGAGAACCTCAGATCCAGCCCGGTGGAGGGATCGAACATTGAGAGCGAGTCACTGATTCCAGATGACCGGCTGGCAGTCCTGGCCGCAACCCGTTCCCCAGACAACCGTCTCGTCGCCGTTGGTGCCCCACACGACCGTCTCGGAATCGTTCGTCCCCCACACGACGGTCTCGGAATCGTTGGTGCCCCACACCACCGTCTCCGAGTCGCTGGTTGACCACGTGCCTCCGCAATCAGCGCCGCCGCATTGCGATCCCCAGACGACGTTTGGCCAGTCCTCGGTCCACGTCACGCTGCCGCAGACGGGATCCGCGCACGTCGTGCTCCAGGCGGTCCACGAATTCGTGATGGCGCTCCACGCGTCGCCCCAGGTGGCGGGCGCGCCGCTCACCGTGGTCGACCCCCAGGGAACGGCGAGTCCCCACGCGTTGACGTTCGGCTGGATGCGGCCGCCCTGGACGCGATGATTCGCCCAGATGAGTTGTTTTCCCCACGCCGCGTCTGACGGATAGTCGCCGCCCAGGCTGAAGTAGCGCGCGAGCATGACCGCGCCGAAGGTGTTCAGGAAACCGGCGCCTTCGGTGAGCCAGTCGTATCCGCTATAGACCTGAGCGGTATATTGCAGGATTGCTTTCACCGCATTCGGCGTGAGCGCCGGGTTCGCCTGAAGCATCAGGGCCACGCTGCCGGCGACGACAGGCGCCGCCATGCTGGTGCCCGACATGCTCAAGTAAGGCGGATTCGACGTCGCAATGGTTCCGGGCAGCAGGTACGCCGAGTAGTTCGAGTAGAGCGTGCTGCCCGGCGCGCTGAGCGATTCGATCCCGACACCCGGCGCGACCAGATCGGGCTTCGCACTGTGGTCGTACCGCGTCGGTCCGCGCGAACTGAACACAGCCATCGTGTCGTCCGCGCGGTCGACGGTGCCCATGTGGCTCGACGCCCCGACAGTGAGCACCCACGGTGCATTGCCCGGTGCGGTGACCGCGCCGTACTGCGTCTGGCCGTTCGCGTTCTTGCCGTTGTTGCCGGCCGCCGCCACGACGACGAGGCCGGCCTCGACGGCGCGCTTCGTGGCCTGGGCGAGGAAATCGGTGTTGTACGACTCGTGCACCGCCGCGGCGATCGACATGTTGACAACGCGGATGTTGTACAGCGCCCGGTTTTTGACGGCGTACTCGAGCGCCGCGATGACGTTGCTGATTCGGCCGGCGCCTGAACCGTCGAGCACCTTGAGGACGACGAGCCGCGCGCGCGGGGCCATCCCGCTCCGGGCGCCGGCCGAGTCGAATCCGTTGCCGGCGATGATGCCGGCGACATGCGTGCCGTGCCCGTACATGTCGGACGGCACGCCCTGTCCGTTGACGAAGTCGACGTACTGCGCGATGCGCTGGGGTCCGGGCCCTGAGGAATTGGTGAGGTCGTCGTGCCACGGCGCGACGCCTGAGTCGATGATCGCGACGCCGATGCCTTGGCCGTCGTAGTCGAGCGTGTTGCGGACGGCGGTCGCGCCGACGGTCGCGCCGGTCCGTTCGTTGAGGGCAATCGTTGCGCGGTCGAGAGCGAGCTTCTGGATCAGTGCGTTGCCCGCCAGCGCCAGCAGAGCCGTGTTCGGTACATCAGCGACGCGTGCGTCGATGCTGGGCAGCGCGCGACCCAGTTGACCGCCGATCGACTGGAGGAGCAGATCAACCAACGGGCTGAGCGGCCGCACGATGACGGGCGACCGTCCAGTGAGCTGGGTCGCGCGGTAAGTGAGTGGAAGGTCAAGCTTCGGCGACTGAGCTTCGGCGCGAGCGGAGAGCACGGCGACGAGCACGACCGAACAAGAAACGACTCTGCGATGCATCCCAGAAAATCCGAGCAACGTGCATGCCTGCGCGGTCAGGCATCAACGTTCTCGACTTTTGCGGGAGGCGGCTCGCAAATGATGAGTTTCGACTAGTTACATTTTAGGAACGCGCTGTCCACTTTGCTGCTTCGTGGATGGCCGGGACTCTACGATGGTGCCGCTCTATGGCACTAAGGTCCAATGGTTTAGCAATTTTTTTGGGCGCGGCGACGAGGTCGCACGAGATCGCGGTTTCGCGAGCGCGAATTTACTCAGGAGCGTTCCCTGCGGACCGAATAGGAACCTCGACAGTAGTCGCGGCGTAATATGCCTACAATGAAGTCAAATGAGCGGTGAAGTCTATGTGGGTGAGCTGGAGCACCAACTTCTCCTGATCGTGCTCCACCTGGGCGGCGACGCTTATGCGAATCCGATCCGCGAGATGCTCGCGTCAGCCGCGGGACGGCCGCTCGCGCGCGGCGCGCTGTACACCGCCCTGGAGCGGCTCGAGTTGAAGGGCTGCCTCCGATCGACGCTCGGCGAATCGCTGCGCGAGCGCGGCGGCCGCCCGCGCCGGTACTTCACCGTGACGCCCGCGGGTCTTCGCGCGCTGCGACAGTCGAGGCGGGTGCTGCTCGGATTGTGGAAGGGGCTCGAATCCAAACTGGAGCCGTCGTGACCGCTGAGCCTCAGCGCCCGCCGGCTCGAGCAGAGCGGTTCCTCGCCGCGGCGCTCGGCGAGTCCGTCTACCGCGACGACATCGTTGGCGATCTGCACGAAGCGTATGCCTCCGTTGCCGAACGGCATTCAATCTTCTACGCGCGCTGGTGGTACCGCCTCCACGCGCTGCGGCTCGCGGCGCGCTATGCCGTGCGGCTCAGACCGACTGTGAAAAGAGGCCACGCCATGGATCGATTCGCGATGGATCTGCGCTATGCGCTGCGATCGCTGGTCAAGCGCCCTTTGATGGCGGCGTCCGTCGTGGTGACGCTCGCGCTCGCCATCGGCGCGAACGCCGCGGTGTTCGGCATGGTCGACGCGCTGTTGCTGCGGCCGTTCCCGATGCGCGACGTCGATCGGATCGTGATGCCCGTCCAGACGTCGCCGACCGGCATCGGCCGCCGCGAAACGCTGTCGCCCGCGGACTTCCTGGACTGGCGCCGCGATCTCGCGGGCGGCGCGATCGAGCACCTGTCCGCGTTTGAATGGTGGGACGTGAATCTCGTCGGCCGCGACGAGCCGGAGCGCGTCCTCGGGTTCTTCGTATCGCACGAGTTCTTCACCGCCCTCGCAGCTCAACCGGCGCTGGGGCGGACGCTGCGGCCCGAAGACGAAATCATCGGCAACCACACACGGGTGATCCTGAGCGACGGCTTGTGGAAGCGGCGATTCGGCGCCGATCCCGCGATTGTCGGGAAGCCGATCGTCGTGGACGAGGGGCAATGGATCGTCGTCGGGGTGATGCCGCCGGGATTCGACTTTCCGATGCGGTCGGAAATGTGGGCGCCGCTGGCGTTCGACGAACGCACGTCGAAGTCGAGGAGCAGCCGTTACCTGACCGCCATCGGCCGTCTCGCCGACGGCCGCAGCGCGGCGGATGCGCAGGCGCAGCTGACGATCATCTCCGAGCGGCTGGCCCGCGAGTACCCGGAGACCAACCGCCAGCGCGCCGCGAAGGTGTACACGTTGAGCGGCGGCATGATCGATATCGGGCTGCCGCCCATTCTCTCGCTGTGGCAGGCGGCTGGTCTGTTCGTGCTGCTGATCGCGTGCGCGAACATCGCCAACCTGCTGCTGGCGCGCGGCGCGGAACGCGAGCGGGACGTCGCCATCCGTCTCGCACTCGGATCGAACCGCGGCCGAATCGTGCGCGAATCGCTGCTCGAGAGCGGACTGCTCGCGCTCGCGGCCGTCCCGTTCGCGCTCGGCGTGGCCTGGGCATTTCTCCACCTCATGCGCGCGTTCATGCCGGGACGGATCATGCGCTTCATCGCCGGCTGGGACCAGCTCGCGGTCGACGGACGGATGCTCGCGGCGACGCTGGCGCTGGGCGTGATCGCGGCGGTCGCCTTCGGCATGATGCCCGCCGTGCAGATGGTGCGCGGCCACCTCTCGGACGGGCTCAAGACCGATGGGCGGTCGGGAGTTGGTCCGCGCCGTCAGCGGCTTCGACGGGTGCTCGTGGTCTGTGAGATTGCGCTGGCTTTGCCGCTGCTCGTCGCGGCGATGCTGAGCATCACCAGCGTGAGACGGTACTTGACCGACTGGCAGGGCTACGATCCTGAGCACGTACTGACGCTGCGAGTCGTGCTGCCAGCGGCCAGGTATCCAGACGCCGCGAGTCGTCGCCGCTTCATCACGGCGGCGCTCGACGAGTTGAACGCGGTGTCGAGCGTGCGTGAGGCGGCGATCGGCAACATCCTGCCGGCGCTCGACTCGAACGCGGTGCGCCGGATCGAAATCGGCGGTCAGCCGCCGCCCGATCCGGCGAATCCGCCGGCTGTCGACTATCGCGCCGTGAGTCCGGCGTACTTCAGCGTGCTGAGCATGCCCATGCTGGCGGGCCGCGCGTTCACGAACGGCGATCAGCCGGGGGCCGAGCCGGTGGCGATCGTCAGTCAGTCGATGGCGCGAAAATTCTGGCCCGACGGCGGTGCGATCGGTGGACGTGTCCGCATCGGCCAGGGCGAGTGGCTGACCGTGGTCGGCATCTGCGGCGACGTGATTCACGACTGGTTCGACAGCCGAAACGTCCCCACGCTCTACCGTCCGATTGCGCAGGCGCCCGTCGACGCGTTCGCCGTCGCGGCGCGCACGCCGGGCGACCCGCGCGCGATCGTGGACGACGTGCGGCGTGCGCTGGCGCGGGTGAACGCAACGCAACCGGTGTTCGACATCATGACGATGCGGCAGATGCTGAGCGAGAAGACGATCGGTCTGCAGTACGTCGCCGGCGTGATGGCGGCGTTCGCGGGACTCGCGCTGCTGCTTGCCGTGCTGGGCCTCTACGCCGTCATGACCTATCTCGTGACGCAGCGCGTACGCGAGATCGGCGTGCGCATCGCGCTCGGCGCCACGGCGGCCGACGTGACGCGGCTGACGCTCGCGCAGGCCGCGCGGCTGACGGCGGCCGGCGTCGGCATCGGACTCGTGCTGGCGCTGGCACTCGGCCGCGCGATGGAAGCCGGACTGCTCGGCGTCGTGTCGACCGACGTGCGAATCTCCGCGGCGCTCGCGCTGATGCTGGGCATCACCGCATTGGCGGCGAGCTACCTGCCCGCGCGCCGCGCCGCCGCCGTCGATCCGATTGTCGCGCTGCGCAGCGAGTGATCGCCCGGAATTCGGCGTAGAATGCGCCGATGGTCGATACGGATCTCGTCGTCGTCGGAACGTTCAAGAGCCGCCCGGAAGCCGAGATGGCGAAGAGTGCGCTCGAAGCGGCCGGCATCGAATCGATGGTGCAGACCGACGATGCCGGTGGTCTTCAACCCGGGTTATGGGAGGGCCGCGGCGTCTCCGTCGTCGTCCGAAGCGCGGACGCGCAGACGGCGCACGAAATCCTCGAAACCACTGCCCGACAACTTCCCGAGTAGCATGGCCGCGGGCGACAGCCGCAGTACCAACTACGATACCGTCGCCAGTACCTTCGACCGCCGCTACACACTCCACAGCTACGACGGCGTTTGCGAGGCGATCGAGGGCTTTCTCGGATCATTTGTCCTGTCGGCGATTCTCGAGGTCGGATGCGGCACCGGTCACTGGCTGCAGGTGATAGGTGGCCGCGCGCCGATCGTGGCAGGCATGGATCCGTCGACGAACATGCTGGCGCGGGCGCGCGCCGCGGCGCCGCACGCCAGGCTGGTGCGCGCGCGGGCCGAGCAGCTGCCGTGGCGCGGCGCCGCGTTCGATCGCATCGTCTGCGTCAACGCGCTGCATCATTTCGCGGATCGCGAAGCGTTCTTCGCCGAGGCTCGACGGGTCCTCAGGCCGGGCGGCGGCCTGCTGACGGTCGGTCTGGATCCGCACACCGAGCGCGACGAATGGTGGGTTTACGACTTCTTTCCGGAGACGCGCGCGATCGATCG
>Ga0070694_100001783_pt1 | contig 12744 bp, 10 predicted proteins | sample KBSK1251metaG_FD_65470 | JGI IMG/M metagenome (GOLD analysis project Ga0070694, IMG submission 65470) | Corn, switchgrass and miscanthus rhizosphere microbial communities from Kellogg Biological Station, Michigan, USA - KBS K1-25-1 metaG | ecosystem: Host-associated > Plants > Roots >... | reverse complement strand
TTACAGTAGCGGGCGTGAGATAGATGGAATGCCGGTTTCGGAAAGTGAATTCCAGAGAAGAATGGGCAATGGTTCGATCCGAGGAGAATTACCGCCTGGGAGCAAGACTGATTGGCTACACTCAGGCGGCGAATTTATCTATGAGCAGGCTAAGGTTAAGACGACTAAGGGCGCTGGTGATCTGATCATCCGGCCCGACTCCGAAGTACAGGGAACGCCGGTAACAGGAGGGGAAGGTTCGACATTCGTTGATATTGTCGGGTTTCGATATGTCGGATCATTTGGATTTGGTTTTCAGACTCAGCGGCCACAAAGCCAGCAGCAGCGAACTGTCAACGATCCGCAAGTGGATGACAGTGCGAAAAGGAGATGTGGAAGAAGCCAGATAGCAAATGTATATCTGCGTAACCGTCGCGCGACAATTCTATTTCCTATCCCCCATACTTGGCTGGAGCTACCAGGCGGCTCATTGGGATGGGGACCTGTAGGTTGGGACAACGAAGGCCCTGGTCAAGTAGAAAATAATTCTGATCCTAAGAAATATACTTCGGATTTCACAATGACTTACACCGCCTGCCCGGAGACGCTGGCCATAATAGAACAGGGTATCCAGAAGTGGCGAGCTAGTGAGCACTGGTACGTCTTTAACAATAGACCTAATAGCATACCCAGAACGGTGACACTGAGCTCAATGCGCAGAATAGGAGGCATAGATACCTGGGATGAGACCTACACAGTAGAAGTAAACAAGCCAGGATACAATTGTACCGGCTGGGCATGTATGATACTTGAGGGTGCTGGGATTCGTCCGCCTGCGCCCTCCTCGACTGAAGGTATGTACCCGTTTTCAAAGAAGCGGTGAATGGCTTTCGGGCGAAAAAGGGAATCTCTTGGCTTAATGGCCAGAACATAAGTAATAGAAGCACCGTGTGCTGAAATGAGATCATGAGTATGTGTGATATTCGCCCTAACGGATCACCTCTATTATCTGGCTGGTCAGTGGCAGTTGCAGCTATCTTGTTTACTCTTTTGCTGCCTGTCAATTCTTGTTCGGCCTTGAGCGGACAGCAAAAGGCCACTATGGAACAGAAGTGGGATGAAGATGCATTTACTGTAGAGACCATCTCACTTGCTGATAATCCGACGGCTATCTGGATTATCACAAAAGAAGGTACACCTGGATCACCAGTTGATCTAACATCTCCTTACGACAAAGCAGAAGGAGTGTTAGAGGTCTTCGGTCGGCAGCCACCGCGACGAAAGGATCGCGGGATTTTTATCTATAGCAAGACTTATGCGATTCCAAACACGCCTGAAGAGAAGCAATGGATGACAGAACATCTCTGGCAGCTTTACAACAACCCAGAATGGCGCAAGTCAGAAGCCGCATTGATCGAGGACCTACGCGTTGAGTGTGAGAAACGAAAAATTCCATTGCATGTCAACTTGTCAGCCAATTTGCAGGGAAAGTGGAAACAACTTGCTCCTGCAAAAGTTAGTAAGACAGATAATTGAGGCCCGGCAATAACATTAACGTGTATCCGTGAGCCCCCCTCGCTACTATTGATTTCTCCAAACTCCATTTCCATCATTGAAACGATTATTGGCTCCAGCCCTAATGGACATTAGATCCGGCGAACTTCTGAAATACGTCAAGCGACCAGACGATTTTGCCGGGGTGCGGCCACTGGTATTGACAAATACCTCAGCCCATTGCTAACGTTCTTTCCGCCTCATTGGCTCAGCGAACGTTCCCCTTGCTACCAATCGAAGGCAGGAGGGGTTTGACCCTCATTTCACTTTGCTTCGCGCCCGCCGGGTTCGGGTGCGATATTCGTTTATCTCATCGGGCTGTTGCTGTAACTTGGAGACGCTTAGTCCACGAGCGCACTCACTGCCGGTTACGCCAGCGCGATCAATCAGAGCATATTTATACTATGACAGATGCGCTTCCCCGTCGCTCTATCGTTCGCACTCCAAAGACTCCCTCTTTGCTCACCGATGCGCGTGCCGCCTTGGCCTGCTCTGAAAGCGAAAAGGTCATCAAGCTCACTCGCCACGCGATCAATCATCCCACGATGAGCGAGGACAACAAGGGCATCGCTCGCTGCTTGCTTGCCGAAGCGCTGGAAACCCTCTCACGCGAACGCGAAGCTTTGGAAGTTCTTTCGATCTATCAAAAAAGAGAAGATGCGTGTATCGCTCTCTCTCCCGCCACGCTCGGCCAGGTCTACCTGCGTTTAGGCTCGGCTTATGGCTACATAGGCAATCCGCCGCTCGGCATCACTTATGCCCAGCAAGCTCTCGCCCTCGCCGATGAGGACGATTCATTGAGTATCATTTCAGGCAAGTTGCTGCTGGGCCGCCTTTACCGCGCGATGGGCGAGACGGGCTTGGCGCGGTTGCAGTACGGCGAGGCGATAGAGATGGCGTGCTTCACCGGCTCGCAGCTTTTGCTGGCGCAGGCTTTTTTGGGGCGCGGCACGCTCGGTGTAGTCGAGGGCGATTTGATGGGCGCCCGGCAGGATTTTGAGCACGGGCGGGAACATCTCGGCGTGCAGCCAGCGATTTTGGTGCGCGGCCATCTGGAATCGAACGGCGCCGTGCTGGCTATTCTGCAAGGCCGCCCGCGTGATGGGATCGCGATGCTGGAACGCGCCATCTCCTACTACACTCGCGTGGGCAATCCGCGTCTGATCTCGAATGCCACCAACAACCTTGGCTTCATCCTGCTCCAACTAGGCGAGATTGAGCGCGCACGGCAGTGTCTGGAGAAGGCGTTGGCCCTGACGCGCTCGCACGGCTTGCTGCTGGCTGAATCTGGCGTGCTCGAAACCACCGGCGAAATGAAGATGATTCAGGGCGCAGGCGCGGAAGCTGAATCCTTGCTGCGCCAAAGCATTGAAATCGCGCGTACTGCGCATGGCGGCTTTAACGAAGCGCAATCACATCTGACGCTGGGCCGTTATTATTTGCTCGCCGACGATCTGTCTCTGGCCGAAGAAAGTTTCCAGTGCAGTGAGCAAATCTGTGTGCGCATCAACGACCGGCGCGGACAATTGGCCGCCAAACTTTTTCTGGCCGAGACGCGCCTGGTCGCGGAAGATCAGGCTGCGGCCAGCCGCTTGTTGGCTGAAGCGCATGCCGAGGCTGAAGAATTGAATCATCTGCCGTCCATCGCTCACGGCCGTGAGCTGAGGGGCCGTCTCGCGCTGGCGGAAGGCAATCGCACTGAAGCCGTGACCTTGCTTCAGCAAGCCGGTTCGGTCTATGACTTGATCGGTCATCGCTATCGCGCTGGTGTGGCTTACTATCATCTTGGCCACGCTCAGAAACACGCGGGAGAGAGCAGGCGGACGCGCCGCGCCTTCGAGCAAGCCGAAGAGATCTTTCAAGCGCTCGACGCACGCCCCATGCTGAAAAAGACAGCGGCGGCGTTGGCTACACTCACTCCGTCTGATACGGCGCACGAGCTAACTGCTAGGCCGCCAGACACTAGCACAGCGGTTATCTCGGTCGTCTGTCGTTTGCTGGAAGCCAGCCATTCACCGGAATTGCTACTGCGCGAATTGGCTCTTGTGCTGCACGATGAGTTCGGTGCTTCGCCGGTCATCATCTACGAGCGCCGGGCCGAAGGCGCGCTCACTATGCTCTGCTCGAACGGCTGTAGCGAGTTGCAAGCCGCGAGCTTGAGCGAGAAAGTGGCGCGGATGAAAGAGAGCACGGCTTCCGAAGCAGAGAGCCACGTGCCGCGCCTCTACCATCTGCGCGCTGGTGATAGCCCGGAACTGCTGCTCTATCTGGGTGCGGAAGGCTCATCACTTTCTCAGTCACTGATAGCTCGCTTCATGAAACAAATCGCGGCCCAACTGGAACTCATCCGCTTCCGTCCTTCGGCGCGAGCGCTGCCATTTGCCGCCAGCGGAGCCGTCAGCGATCTCAAGCTTCCCGGCCTCGTTTATCAGAGCGCCGCGATGCGCCACATCGCCGAACAAATCTACGCGATCCGCGACAGCCAGATCAGAGTCCTTATCACCGGCGAGCCGGGCACGGGCAAAGAACTCGTGGCGCGTGCAGTTCACACGCTCAGCCGCCGCGCCTCCAGTTCGTTTGTGCCTGTCAATTGCGCGGCCATCCCCGGCGAACTCATCGAATCGCAGCTTTTTGGCCACCGGCGCGGCGCTTTCACCGGCGCCCATCAAGATCATCTCGGTTTTATTCGCGAAGCGGCCGAAGGCACGCTCTTTCTGGATGAGATTGGAGAACTATCCATCGTGGCACAACCCAAGTTTCTTCGCCTTCTGGAGAGCGGTGAAATCCAGCCGGTCGGTGAAAGCCGCCCGCGTCAGGTCAACGTGCGTGTGCTGGCCGCTACCAATCGCAGCTTGCCGGAGTTGATTGCGGCGGGCAGGTTTCGCGCCGATCTCTACGACCGGCTCAATATCCTGAATTTTCATCTGCCGCCATTGCGCGAGCGACGTGAAGATATTCCGCTGCTGGCCGAGCGCTTCCTGCAAGTCTATAGCCAGCGGGAGAGCAGAGAGCGGCTGCGTTTGTCGCCTGAGGCGATGGAGTTGCTGAGGGCTTATGATTGGCCGGGGAATGTGCGGCAATTATCGAGTGAGATCGAACGTTTGATCGCCTTCACACCGCGTGATAATGAAATCACCGCTGGCTACCTCTCATCCGCGATCTTACAGCAGCGCACTCCCATAAAGCTTGCGCAGCGCCCCACCCTTGATGAAGCGCGCGAATCACTTGATCGCCGCATGCTGCTCGAGGCGCTCTCGCGTTACCGCGGTAACAAATCGCAGGCGGCCAAGGAACTGGGCCTGTCACGTCCTGGCTTGCGGAAGATGCTTGAACGAGCCGCTCCCACATCGCATTAAATGAGGATCAGGCGAAGAGTAACGGCACTGTAGAGGCGGTAACAATATAGTTGAGGTCAGCGATTGCTTACGCGGCAATCACGCTCAGCCATCTTCTCCTCATTGAAGAGGCTCATCTTCCGACAGCACGGGAAATTCGATGCGGTCGTAGACTTCCGCAAGCGGCAAGCGGCACTCCAGGGATGTCAACGCCACACTGCCCGTCAATTCAGTCGTGATCGAGTAATCCCAACTTCCCTCGCCTTGGCGCGCGTAGTGTTCGATGCTCGGATAATCTTGCGCGACGAGCACGTAGTCGGTGAGCGAGGTGTTCTGCTGGTAGCGGAGGAACTTCTTGCCCCGGTCGTAGCGTTCGGTTGTCGGCGACAGCACTTCGATGACCAAGCGCGGATTGATGAGCACATCGCGGTGCTGGTCGTGAAAGAGCGCCTGACCGCAGACGACGAGGCAGTCAGGGTAAGAGAACAAGCCCTTCAATCCTACGTCGGTCGGCAACCGCGAATAGACCTTTATATTGGGCGAATAAGTCGCACAAGGTTTTCCCCTAAGTTGGAGGTTAAGGATGGTGATGATGTTGGCGGAAATCAGGCTGTGTTGCGGACTCTCACCAGCTATCGCATAGATCAGCCCATCGAGCCATTCGTGCCGCTCATCGGCTTCACGCTCGAAGGCCAGATACTTTTCGGGTGAAGCCAACAGTTGAGAGGGCGGAAGACTCATCGTTTGTGCTCCTGAGGACTAGACAAAATTACTGTGAAGCTGCGGCTCTCTTCTCCCTCACATCATAACAATACACCGTATCCTGATCGCGTAAATAAAGCCGCCCGCCCGCGACTACCGGATGGCTCCAAGTGGGCAACGATCCTTGCTGGATCTGAAAGCGCCCTTTCTCTTTGTATCCCGCAGGCGTGGCCTCCACTAAACCCACCACACCGTTTTCGCTGTAGCAGTAAAGATGCCCGTCAGCGTAAGTCAGCGAGCCTTTGCCCACACTGCGATCACGCCACGTGACTTGGCCAGTATTGAAATTGAGAGCCATCAGGATGCTGCTGGAAAAACCATAGAGGTGGTCGCCGATGAGCACGGAACTGCTGTGGTGGTTCCGCATGTCTTTATTGAAATAAATTTCCTGCGCTGCGATGCCATTCTCACCCTGCGGCTTGAGTTCGAGCAGTGCGCAGCCTGTGCCATAATCCGAAGAAACAAAAACGCGATTGTTATGGACAATCGGCGTGGCGACATTGGCTGTGCCGTTCGACGCCCTTCTGTAGTCCCAGAGCAAGCGCCCATCGCGAATGTCCACGCCCAGCGCGCGGTCACCGGTGAAGAAGATCGCTTGTGGCAAGCCGCCGACATTAGCAGTGACAGCGGACGAATAACCGGCCTCATCGCTCTGGCTCTTCCAAATCAGCGAGCCGTCTTTTTTGTTGAGCGCGACGATGGACGCGCCCGGCCCGCCGGCATTAACCAACAAACGATCGCTGAGCACGAGCGGCGATTCGCTCAGGCCCCAGTTAATATTCGAGCCGCCGAACTTTTGGAGCACATTGAGCGTCCAGATGACTTTGCCAGTGCTCGCTTCGAGGCAGGTCAGATCGCCGCTGCCGCCGAGCGCGTAGAGTTGATTGCCATCAATCGTCGGCGTGCCTCTCGGACCGTCGCCGCGATCATTGCTGAAACGGCGCCCGTTCTGTGTGGCCCAAAGCTGTTTGCCGGTTGCCACGTCGAAGGCCATGATAAATTCAGTGCGGTCTTTCGCGCCCATGGTGAAGATGCGGCTTTGCGAAACGGAGAAAGATGAATAGCCATTGCCCGCGCCGCTGGCTTTCCACACAAGCGGCGGCCCGCCCGCTGGCCATTGTTTGAGCAAGCCGGTCTCTTTCGAGATGCCGTCACGATTCGGGCCGCGCCACTGCGGCCAATCGGATGGCGCTTGCGTCGCCTCAACCAGCAGGCATAAAGCTGCTGCCAAAACAAAGATCGGAGCCAACACGATGAGTCTGGCACGAAGATTTTTCATTGCGTATTCCACCTTTCCGTGAAAGTTTGATTATCGGGTCTCGCGTTTTTGCTTTTGCTTTCTGATATGATAAATAACAAATACGAGATCACAAGAGCAAGAGTTTACCACGAAGTTTCATGAGATGTGATGAAGCCATTTGACTTTCAGGCGCGGACGCGCGTTGTTTTTGGAGAAGGAGCGATTGAGCGACTCGGCGAGTTGGCTGGCGAGATGGGTTCTCGCCGCACGCTGCTCGTTGCGGATCGCGGCATGCTGGCGTGCGGTTACGTCGCGCAGGCATCAGAGCTTTTGACCAAAGCTGGCATTGAAGTTTTTACCTTCCACGATTTCGATGCCAATCCGGATACCGCGATGATCGAGGCCGGACGCGCTTTCGCCGCGCCGCTCAAAATTGATTCGCTCATCGGTCTCGGCGGCGGCAGTTCGATGGATACGGCGAAGGGTATCAACTTTCTGCTCACGAACGGCGGCGCGATGCAGGATTACTGGGGCTTTGGCAAAGCCACAAAACCGATGCTGCCGATGATCGGGATTCCGACTACCGCGGGAACCGGAAGCGAAGCGCAGAGCTATGCTTTGATCTCCGACGCGCAAACGCATGTCAAGATGGCGTGCGGCGATCCGCAAGCAGCCTTCAAAATCGCGCTTCTCGACCCGCGCCTGACTGTGACGCAGCCGCGCGGCATCACCGCCACGGCCGGCTTTGACGCCATCGCGCACGCGGTCGAAACATTCGTCACCACCAAACGCAATGAATTTTCGGAGATGTTTTCGCGCGAGGCGTGGCGATTGCTGGAAGCCAATTATGAGCGAGTGCTGGCCGAGCCATTGAACATCGAAGTACGGAGCGCCATGCTGCTCGGCGCTCACTATGCTGGCGTCGCGATTGAAAGCTCGATGCTCGGCGCGACGCACGCTTGCGCCAATCCGTTGACGGCGCATTACGGCACGCCGCACGGCGAAGCGATTGCGATACTGCTGCCGCAAGTCGTGCGCTGGAATGGCGTGACAGTGGGAGCGCGATACGGCGAGCTGCTCTCTCTGACTCGTCAAGGTTCTGATCACGGCCATCCAAGCGAGCGTTTGGCGGTGCGATTGGAGGAATTGATTGCAGTGGGTGGACTGCCGAAAAAGCTGAGCGCAGTGGGTGTGCCGCAAAGTGATTTGAAGATACTGGCTGAAGAAGCTGCTGCCCAATGGACAGGCGGTTTCAATCCACGGCGGTGGGATGCCGCCGGAGCATTGGAGGTCTACGAGTGCGCGTTTTGATTTTTATCTTGGCCCTGTGTTTGATTACTAATTCCGCTCCCTCGCAGTCACGTGGCGGTTCTGCGGCCAAGCCGTTGCCACAACCCGTGCCACAACCTGTGATTGATGCCTGGCCTCAGTTTCGTGGCAATTATCCATTGACGGGTGTGTCTGCTGCGACTGTGCCTGCCACTCTCAAACTTTTATGGACCTACGAGGCAGGCGATTCCATCGAATCGTCCGCGGCCATCGCGGACGGCACGGTCTTCGTCGGCTCGCAATCGAGCGATTTGATCGCGGTGGATTTGCAAACCGGGAAGCTGCGCTGGAAGTATAAGGTCAAAGACGGCATCGGCGAATCATCACCCGCAGCGGCGAATGGTGTAGTTTACGTGGGCGATCTTTCGGGCACGTTTCACGCCGTCAACGCGCGCGATGGCAAAGCCGTCTGGACGTTCAAGACCGAGAGCGAAATCAAATCCTCGCCGGTCGTCGTCGGCGACAAAGTTTTGATCGGCTCTTACGATGGCAATCTTTATTGTCTGTCTACGCGCAATGGCACCCTCGCCTGGAAATTCAAAACCAACAATTACGTTCATGGCACGCCGAGCATCGTTGGTGGTACCGCCTACATTGCGGGCTGCGATGAAATCTTTCGCGGCATCCGCATCGCTGATGGCAAGGAGATTTTTCATATGCCAGCGGGCGGCTACACTGCGGCCTCTCCTGCGTTGGTCGGACAGCGTGCGTACTTCGGCAACTTCAGCAATGAAGTCATCGCCTTGAATCTACAAACGCGCCGCCCGGTGTGGCGCTATCAAGATCCGGATCGGCAGTTTCCGTTCTATTCATCAGCGGCAGTGGCGGATGGCAAAGTCGTGGTGGGCGGGCGCGACAAAGTGGTGCATTGCATCAATGCTGCGACCGGCAAAAAAGTTTGGACGTTTACCACGCGGGCGCGGGTAGAATCTTCGCCAACCATCGCGGGTGGCCGAGTTTACGTCGGCTCCAATGATGGGCGATTTTATGTTTTGGATTTAGCGCGGGGCGATAAGGTGTGGGAATTCACGGCTGGTTCGCCGCTTTCGGCTTCACCGGCGATTGCAGGGGGGCGCATTGTGATTGGTTCGCAGGATGGACGGCTTTACTGTTTCGGCTGAATTGATGCTTTAGGCGCATTCAGGATGCAGCTATGATCAGGATTTATCCTGGTGATCTTATTGCGATCTCCGTAAGTGGCAAATACTATTATGTGCTCGTGCTTGACCGAATCCGCTTGTTTGGAGGCAACTGGACATTTGCTTTCCATAGAACCTCTGATCAATTGCTTTCTTCGGAAGAAATTCTCAGCAGGCCTCAACTTGGTTTTCACGCATTTGTAGATTTTATCTGGGCCAAGCGGGAAGATCGCATCACACGAATCGCAAAGCAAATAAACGTAGAACCATATGATCATGTACAATACCTAAAAAACACGCATACGACCAAAGGAAAGGCGACGACTTGGTTTATTTATGACAGGCAGTTCAATGAAATAAAGCGGACTTCGGAGTTGACAGAAGAGGAAAAACGAGCACCTCTTGAAGAGCGAATAGATGATACGATAATGGCCGACTGTGTTGATCGAAAGTGGACACCAGAAAAGGATGAGAGACTCTAACCTCAGCATCTGCATGACTGAAAACTATAGATTAAGGAGGGACGAATGACTATCAACAAAGTGCAAATCGTTCCAACCGGAAGCGCGCTCGGCGCGGAAGTCAAAGGTCTTGATCTGCGTCATCCTCTCTCTGCCGAACTCGTGGGCCACTTGCGCGCCGCCTTTCTCGAACACTGTGTCCTTCTCTTCCGCGATCAGCAGATCAGCGAAGCCGACCACGTGCGCTTCAGCCGCTATTTCGGCAACCCTTCGCCACACACACGCGAGCAAGATGACCGGCCCATCGCAGAAATCTTCGTCATCTCCAACGTCGAAGAAGACGGCAAACCTATCGGCGCACTCGGCAATGATGAGATCCGGTTTCACTCCGATCTTTCTTATATGCAGGAGCCAGGTTCGATTTCGATCCTTTATGCTGTTGAAGTGACTGATGCGGGCGGCGATACGATGTGGACGAATTGCTATGCGGCGTATGAGGCACTGGATGAGGAGCTAAAGAAGCGGGTGGCGGGATTGACCGCGATTCATCGGCATCCGCGCGAGCAACAGAATCCTCCCGTACCCGCTTCGCATCCCGTCATTCGCACTCATCCTGAAACAGGCCGCCCGACGATTTACGTCAGCCCGCACTTCACCCGCTACATCGAAGGCGTGAGCGAAGAAGAGAGCAGGGAATTGCTCGACCGATTGATTGAGCACACGACACAGCCGCGCTTCGTCTGGAAGCATCATTGGCGGGCGGGCGATTTGATGATGTGGGACAACCGCTGCACCATGCATCGCCGCGAAGCTTTCGACAATAGTCAGCGCCGGATTATGAAGCGGACTCAGGTGTACGGCGGCGAGCCGCATCTTTTTCACGACTAAGCGGCTACTGGTCGAAGAAATAAAAAACTTGATCCTGCCCTGCTCCTTTGTTAACTTGCCCTCCTTCGAAATAAATCCAGCCCCCGAGATAGTTGTGAATGCCAATCGCTGAGAATCTCGTCGAGCAATTTCACAGAGAGGGTTATTTAATTTTTCCCCGCGTCATTTCCGAACCAGATTTAGCTGCGTTACACGTTGAATGTCAGCAATGCCTGGGCCAACAAATCGCAGACATGGAGAGAGTGGGCGCCGAAGCCATGGGCCTGTCTCACAAACAAAAGAGATACTTCCTGCCAAGCCGCCATGATGATCGTGCTTCCTTACAACGATTCTTATTCAGCGATCAAATACTGAGTCTGGTCGGCTCGTTGATTGGCGATGATGTTTTCCTCTTCTTGGAATTGTTCGTCGTCAAGTGGCCCAAGACCGGGACGGCATTCGCCTGGCATCAGGATTCAGGCTACTTGCTGGGCAATCCACATAAACCGTTTGTTGCTTTATGGTGCGCCCTCGATGATATGACTGAAGAGAATGGCGCTTTATACGTGCGGCCCACCAGTCAGACTGGATCTGCCGAGGTCGTCCCACACATCAAAGATAAAAAGGCGGGCGATCTGGTTGGATACCAGGGAGACGATCCTGGCATCGCAATGAATGTCCCGAAGGGAAGCATTATTGCCCTTTCCAGTACCACCTTTCATCGCAGCGGCGCCAATATTACCGATCACCCGCGGAGAGCTTACCTCGCGTCATATTCGCCGGAACCCATCATAGACAAGAATGGGAGGTTGTGGAATCGTGCCGTGGTCTGTCTTAAAGATGGCAAGAGAGTTGATCAGCGTGAGATGAAAACGGCTATGGGTGGCGCCATCTAACGCAGGTACTCAATCGTTACCTGGAGGCCGAAGCGACATCAAGAGGGTAGGCTGTCAGGCGTGCCTACGACGCCTTGTTAGATCGTTTCACTTTTTCCAAGATGGGCGATGACTAAACGATAGCCCAGATCGAGCGCTGGCTGGTGTAACAGATGTCTGTGGCGACGCTCCCATGTTCCATCTGCAAGATCGTCGCGTAATCGCGTGAGCCCCGCGTCAAGATCCGGGAGCTTGGCGAATATGGAGATGGCACTGCGCACGCCGGGATCGAGATAGGCATAAGGCCGACGCCAGTAGGCGCCGAGGAACCCATCGGTACAATCGTGTGGAATCGGGAGCGGATGGACATCAACTGGCCCCACCACGCGGCGGATCTCTTCGAGCGTGGGCAAGCTCTGCCGATCCACCTCTCTGATCGCGGGAAAGTAATCCTCGACCAACCAGAAACCTGTGGTCGCTGGATCATAAGTGACGAGCACGAGACGATGCCGGGTCACCCGTGCGAGTTCTCTCAGGCCACGCACGCGGTCAGGCCAGTGGTGGATTGTGAGGACGGCCAGCGCTGCGGCAAATGCGGCGTCGCGGAACGGGAGGTATGTCGCAGAGGCTTGCACGACGGGGATAGTGCGGATTGGTCTCTGCCGAATCATAGCCATAGATGGCTCGACTGCGACCACCGGGCGGTCTGTAGGTTCGTAAGAGCCAGTGCCTGAGCCGACATTCACGATGGGCGCGAGCTCGCCCAGAGCACGCGTGATCGCAGCGGCGATGCGAGGATCAGGATGCCGGTAACTCCCATAGTTGAGCCCAATCGTGTCGTAGAGTTGCTGCATGTGTGCTGAAGTGCTCAGATTGTTTCAGGTTCACACGCGCACCGTATCAGCCCGCCACTGCTTGATCGCTCGCTTGATTTCGTCGGATTTGGAGAACTTGTTATCCAGCGTTTGGCGAATAAGCTCAGGCAACTCCGCGTCGGAGGCGAAACGCAGCGCCACGACTTGCCAGACGGTTAAGGCCGTGGCTCGCTGCGCTAGATCCGCAGGCAAGATGCGCTGGTAACGCAACTGCTCTTCAAGCCGGATGACGCGATCCTGCGCTCGGAGCGGATTGATGCGGGTCAGAATAGTCAGGACGATCAAGGCAAAAGAAACGACTACCCACCGGCCTTGATCCCAGCCGGGA
>Ga0070694_100001782_pt1 | contig 12747 bp, 10 predicted proteins | sample KBSK1251metaG_FD_65470 | JGI IMG/M metagenome (GOLD analysis project Ga0070694, IMG submission 65470) | Corn, switchgrass and miscanthus rhizosphere microbial communities from Kellogg Biological Station, Michigan, USA - KBS K1-25-1 metaG | ecosystem: Host-associated > Plants > Roots >... | reverse complement strand
CGGATCTTCGGTCTTGTAGACGGCGTGGCCGAAGCCCATGATCTTTTTCTTTTTCGACAAAGCGTCGCTGACATAACCCTCAACCCGGTCGACGTCGCCAATCTCAAGCAGGATCTTCATGATTGCGGTGTTGGCGCCGCCGTGCAACGGGCCCGACAAAGCTCCGAGCGCGGCCGTCACGGCGCTATACATATCGGCCAACGTTCCCGCCACAACTCTGGCTGTAAAAGTCGAAGCATTCAATTCATGATCGGCTTGCAGAATCAAAGCCACGTCGAGCACGTGGGCATCGAATTCGTCGGGCATTTCGCCCTTAAGCATGTAAAGAAAGTTGGTGGCGATGTTCAGTTCCGGTTTGGGCTGGATGATCTCGAGATTATTTCGGGCCCGATCGATGGCGGCCACGATCGTCGGAAACCGCGCCGTCAGGCGCGTCGCGACTCTGATACTGGCCTCACGTGAAAGATCGCGAGCTTCCGGATCAAACATGGCCAGGGCCGAAACGACGGTACGAAGCCGATCCATCGGGTCTGCGCTGCTGGGAACGCGCGCGGCCATGCCCTTGATTACTTCAATGATTTCCGGCTGCAGCTCATAAGACGCTGCCAGGTTCTGTCGCAGTTCATCCAGCTCGGCCTTTTTGGGCAGGCGGCCGTTCCACAGCAGAAAGACAACTTCTTCGAATGTTGATTTGGTGGCGAGGTCGTGGATGTTGACGCCCTGGTAAATCAGTTCGCCCTTCTCGCCATTAACGTCGCCGATCGATGAGGCTGCGGCGACCACACCTCTGAGTCCCGTGGAGACCGCGCTTCCCGCGGAACTACCGTTAGCTTTATCCATGCATTTTGTCCTTCAAATTGTTTTGTGCGTCGAAGATAACAGAGCAATAAGCGAGTGACAAGCGAGCATCATGTCGGGTCAAAAGACATTTATTTCGCACCCTCGACGCCGGTTTGTAAGGTTATCGATTGCCCGCGCCGGACTTTCAAAATCGAAGCGGCCGACGAATTTTGCGCCGCTATTTCGATAAAGCCGGCACTGCCGGGAATCATGAATAACGACTCGCTATCAACGGCTTCCGCCGAGAAGAATTTTCGGATGGAAGTTATCACCTGGTCGTTCACAATTAGCCTGACCCGGCGATTAACGTCACCTGTCAAATGTTCAGTGGTGAGATTGGTGATGCAGTTACCAAACCTGTCGATATGAATAATCGTGGCCGCGAGTGTTCCATCGTCGTTAGCCCTCGGAGTTAATGACTCAAGCACGATCGCGTCGTCGATCACCGGTCCGAATCGCTCCGCGTCGACTCCTCTCGAGAGCGCCGCGGCAACCGGAGCGAACACGTCTCGACCATGAAACGTGCCGCTCTTCGGATGCTGGAAGAACTTTTCATTCGTCAGGTGTCGCGCGAGAAAGTGTCCCTCGCGTTGACAGATCCAGCTGAACAATCCATTGTCCGGTCCCACAAATACTTGCTCGGCGCACTCGACGAGTATCGGACGACGATTTGAGCCTACTCCCGGGTCGACAACGGCCACGTGAATTGTTCCGGAGGGGAAATCTTTGTAAGTAGCGAGGAGATTAAAGGCCGCCGCGCGAATATCCTGAGGAGGAACCTCATGCGTGATGTCCACGATTACGGCCGCGGGATTAGCCGAGAGGATCACCCCTTTCATCGCCCCGACAAAATAATCCGAGGTTCCGAAATCGGTGAGCAGCGTGATGACCGGCATAAAACTGTTTCGAGTTTCGGGTTGCGAGTTTCGAGTTCAAAAAACCCGAAACCCGAACTCGAAACTCGAAACTCGAAACTGTCTACTGATTTATTGAATCTCTACGTCGGCGGAGGTGCGAACTCGTAACTGCTGACCCTGACTCAGTCGAATTTCTTTGCCGCGAGATGTCAGCACACCGGCAGTTCCCACGCCGGCGCCAATGCCGGCGCCGATTGCGGCTCCGGAGCCGCCACCAAAAATTGCCCCGAACACAGCGCCAATGCCAGCGGGGACACCTATTTTACCTGCGTCTTGTTTAGTAGAACTCTCGCCCTGAACTCCGCCCTCAGAATCTACTTTTCCGACACCTTGACTGCCGCCGTTCGGAATCACTTCAATGACCTGTCCACTGATCTTGGCAGCCTGTCCGGTAGGAAACTTTATCTGCTCGAAAGACAACTGAAGCTGCGCCTTACCTTTCGCTTTTCCGGGTCGGTTGAGCTGCGCGACGTGACCCTCGAGGATGGCGCCGTTGTATTGTTGGGGATTGACCACTCGTGCCTGGAATGGATCACCCTGCTGCGAGATTTCAGTAGAGATTTCATTGAGCAACTCGACCACAAGGATTGTGTCACGCGGAATAGTGATGCCGTTGCCAGGCCCAGTACCAGGGCCGTTGTTGGTGTTATCTACCTTGGTGTTATCTAGCGTTGGCTTGTTTTGATCGATGGGATACTGAACCGTGTTGTCCTCGGTCCGGCGTCGCAGATCAGCGGGAATGCTTGAATCAAAGGGCCGGCGGTCGTAACCCGCGCCATAACCAACTTCAAATCCCTGCCGGTAGCCGTCGCGATACTCTTCCAGCGCTCCCCAACTCGCGTTAAAGGCACGATCGGCGCGATCGTATTCGGCCTTGTTGCGAAATTCCTTTGGCGCGTTTGCTCCCTTGTCACCGACGCCCGCTTGGTAGCCGTCCGAATAACCGGTGCGGTAACCCCGCATCAGCGCGGTTACCACCGGATCCTGGGCAATTGCCTTAAACCCAAATTGAGCAGGCGCAAGGAGCGTGAAAGCGAAAAGGAGAGCTAAACTGTACCTGACGATCTTCATTGTTCAACCTTTCTGCCGGCCACGGTCACGTTGCTTTCTAGCTTCATAATACCATCAATTGTTCCGTGGATTCGGCCTTGCGAAAGGGAGAGCATCAAAATCCGTGAGCGAGTTTACTTGCTGGCCCCGGCGTTATCGCGTCAAAATGCTAACACTGGAGCACAGGTGGCAGCAATCGCCACCAATTGTATGTCTTCTGATGCGAAAAAGACGGTTGTCAGTTGTCAGTGGTTATTTGTCAGTTCGTATTTGTCGCTAAGGCCACTGGGGTTCTGGCTCGGCCATTCTGATGCGCGGCAAGTCTCCGACTTGCCGTAAGCGCTACTCTCGCATGGTCTTCGACCTTTTGCGGTCATAGACCGCCCGGTCTGGAGACGGGACATCCCGGCGAGTCGAGACTTGCCGCGCATCAGAGTGGCCGAGCCAGAGCAGAACTAAACCTTGGTGAGAACAGAGAACGACCACTGACTACCGACTACTGACTACTGACCACATTTCTTATGCGTCGAATCTATCTCGATCACAGCGCCACGACCCCCCTCGACGGGAGAGTTCTCGCCGCGATGTTGCCCTTCTTAAATGAAAAATTCGGCAACGCGTCCAGCGTGCATTCGTTTGGCCAGGAAGCGCGCGCCGCGGTCGATAAGACACGGCGCCAGGTCGCTTCGCTGATCAAAGCCCGCGCAAACGAAATCGTCTTCACCTCCGGCGGGACTGAAGCCAACAACCTGGCCATTCGAGGTCTTGGTGAAGCGCATCACAACCAGGGGAAACACATTATTGTTTCAGCTATCGAGCATCCTTCAGTGCGTGGCGTCATTGACAGTCTGGAGAAGCAGGGCTGGGAGATCACGCGGTTGCCTGTTTATGACGACGGTCTCGTGCGACTGGCCGACGTGGGGGGCGCAATTCGGCCGGACACGATTCTGATAAGCGTGATGATGGCCAACAACGAAATCGGAACGATTCAACCGGTGACTGAGATTGGCGAGATCGTACGTGAAGAGAGAAAGCACGGGCGTCGTCTTTGGTTTCATACCGACGCAGTCCAAAGTGCAGGCAGGCTTGCGATCGACGTGGACGGGCTCGGTTGCGATCTGCTGACGCTGTCCGCGCACAAAATTTATGGGCCGAAGGGAACGGGAGCCTTATACATTCGGCGCGGCACGAAGATTTCCCCGCAGCAGGTTGGCGGACATCAGGAACGCGAGCGCCGGGCTGGGACGGAATCTGTCGCGAACATCGTAGGCTTCGGCGTTGCCGCTGAACTCGCGCGGGCCGAAATGGATGAGCGCAATGAGCACGTGCGCCGTTTGCGGGATCGGTTTGAGCGCGAGGCCGCGGCGCGGATTGACGACATTGTTTTCAACGGCGACCGCGATTGTCGTCTGCCTCACCTTGCAAACATCTCGTTCCGGTTCATTGAAGGTGAAGGATTGCTGATTCATCTCGACATGCAAGGCGTGGCCGTCTCGACGGGATCAGCCTGTTCGTCGGGAACTCTGGAACCGTCTCCGGTAATTCGCGCGCTGGGTCGTGACGAAGAGCGGGCGCGCGGCGCGATTCGATTTAGTTTCGGCAAAGACAATAACGAGGACGACGTCGACTACACTGTCCAGGTGTTGTCACGGGCAGTCAAAAGCCTGCGCGAGTTGTCGCCGCTGACGCGCGAGACAACGGTGTCAGTACCATCTGCGTAAGCAGATGGGTTAAGCAAGCAAACCTGGCATACGTGATGGTCCCATCCGCTGACGCGGATGGATCTAACTTCAAGTCCAAACAACTTGTCTTACTCAGAACTCTTCAAAGATCATCTCGCCAATCCGCGTAACGGCGGAGAGCTTTCAGACGCGAATGCCGTTGCCGAAGAAACCAATCCGGTCTGTGGCGATCGATTGCGTCTGAGCTTGCGCATCAATCATGGAAAAATTGAAACGGCGCGATTCCTGGCTTATGGTTGTCCGCCAACTTTGGTGTGTGGGTCAGCTCTGGCGGAGATGATCGAAGGAAGGACGTTAGTCGACGCTATGAATCTGACGCGCTCAGATATCATTAGCGCAATCGGTGGGCTGCAATCAAGAAAGCAACACGCCGCCTTACTTGCGATTGAAACTTTGCAGGCCGCCATTCGAGCGTCAGGTGGGGAATTTGAGTTAGGCCGGGATTGAAGTAATCTCCCGAAAAAGGTCACTCAGCCTGTACGGGAAGTTTGAGAGATCAGCGGGGGACTATCTGGGCTGGGGGTTGACTACTCGAGCGCGATTGGCTACCGGGGGAGTCGGCGCGGGCTTCTTGTGATACTCCGGACCGCAATACTTCTTGGGCTCCTGTCCAATCGCGAAAGTCCTGGTCTTGATCACCGGACAACTATCTACCGCAATCAAGCCTGTCGTGGGATCGATGTCGAGCGTGATCGTTCCCTGAAGTCTGCTCGCAGGTTCGTATTCATACGACTCACGGGTCCTGGATTTTGGATCAGTTTTTGGCGTTGGTTTGGCAAGCGGGGGGACATCAGGCAAGCCCGCCGGTTCTATCTGAGTGTGCTTGTCGTTTGCTTCAGTTTCATCAGACGAGTCCTGCGCCAGGTCCTCAGCGCCCTCAACATTTTCTGGTCCGGGCGTTGTGCCGTTGATGAAAAGCTCGGCTCGTTTATTCGTGGTTTCGGCTTTGGCTATGTCACCGGTGGCTGGATCGATATCAGTCTGTTGAATACCTTCCGGCATTTGCCAGTCGCCTACCCATTCGGGATGCGCGGCAAGCGCGGCATTCATGAAATCAGCCCAGATCGGCAAAGCCGAATTTGCGCCCGTCAGACCCAGCTGAGATCCGTCATCAAATCCAACCCAAACAACGCAGACCAGGTCGGGCGTGTAGCCCGCAAACCATCCATCGCGCGAAGTTCCGGTCTTGCCGGCCACGTTGTACTTGAACCCGCGCGCGCGCACCGGCGCGGCCGTGCCGCGATTCACGACGTCCTTCATGAACGATGTCATGACGTAGGCAATCTCAGGACGGAGCACTTCGTTTTTCTGCGCGGTCGGTTGCGCGATGGTGGCGCCGTTACCGGTGGTCACGCGCGTGATGCCCACCGGCGTTGTCCGCGTCCCATTCGCGGCGAACGCCGTATAAGCGGAAGCCATCTGTAACGGGGTCGCCTCAGCTGTTCCCAGGGCCATAGCCGGGTACGCGCGCGCGACGCGCGGCAGGCCGGCCTTGGCCGCCAGGTTCATGACGCGGCCGATGGTAACGTCCATTGCCACATCCACTGTAACGACGTTGAGGCTATGGACCATCGCATCGCGCAAGGTGACCGGCTGCATTGAATACTTATCGCCAAAGTTGCCGGGAGAATATTCCTGATTGTCATAGGTGAAGGTCTTGGGCTCGTCTTTGTAGACTGTGGCCGCGGTAATCACTCGGGGAATCGGATCGTAAGCGGTATTCAGGGCGGTCGCGTAAACGAACGGTTTGAATACCGATCCCGGTTGCCGTAAAGCCTCGGCGCGGTTGAGCTGACTCTTCGAATAATCTCGTCCTCCGACCATCGCGACGATCTCGCCGGTGTGCGCATTCATTGCCACCAGGGCAGCCTGAACAGTGCCTTCAGGCGCGCGCTTGGCCTCGATCTTGTCGAGCGCCGCCAGCTGTTTCGAGACGGCGGAATAAGCGGCCCGCTGCAACTCCATGTCTACCGAAGTGTAGATGCGCAAATGATCGGCGCCTTCGCCGCTGATCAAATCGCCTAGTTGGTTCTGAACGTAATCCGCAAAGTAAGGAGCGTCGGAGATGTCTATCCGGCCCTTGGCCGGCGCGAGTTTCAACTCAACGGCTTCGGCTTGTCGCGCCTGTTCGTCGGTAATCGCGCCGGTCTCGGCCATCGACTCGAGCACCTGGTTGCGGCGCGAACGCGCCGTTTCGACATCGTGCGCCGGATTGTAACGGTTGGGACTGCGAATCAGGCCGGCCAGAAAGGCTGATTCCGGCAAGGTTAGATTCGTGACGTCTTTGTTGAAGTAAGCGCTGGCAGCCTCGCCAAATCCATTAATTGAGAAACCCGATTGCTGCCCGAGGTAAACCTGATTGCAATAGAGCGCAAAGATCTCCTGCTTCGAAAGCCGCGTCTCCAAAATCACCGACATGTAAGCTTCGGCAACTTTGCGCTTGAGCGTGCGCTCGGGCGACAACAAAAGGTTCTTTACCAGCTGTTGCGTGATACTGGATCCACCCTGGCGGGCGATCGGCGAATTCGGATCGCTGTCATAACGCCGCAGCAGGGCGCGAATGATGCCGCGCACATTAACGCCGTAATGCTCAAAGAAAGATCTATCTTCGGTAGTCGTAATTGCCTGGACCAGGTCGGGAGGCAAATCATTGAAGCCAATCACGCGGCGCTTGGCACGTTCTCGGCCAGTGACCGAACTGATCAACTCAGGTTCAAGCTGGGCCTTATCAAGGTGCGCGCCGTTTTGTCTGTCCGTCAGATAGGCAATTGATTTTCCGCCTCGACTGAACTCGATCCGCAGTTGCTGAAAAGGCCGCGCGCCGTCAACGATCGAGTCTGCGCCGGGATCGATTTCCAGTGTCTGACCACTCAGGCTGTAGCGGCCTCTGGCGCTGTCGGCCTGCTGGTTTCGGTCAACGTAGCCCGCCCGCTTCAAATAGGTGAGCAGGTCTTCCGTGGAAATGTTTTGGCCCGCGCGAATCAGCTTTGGTGCGGCATAGATGCCTGCCGAGCGGGTAAACACCTCGCCGCGCAGGAGATTGTCTATACGTGCTGAAAAAACAACCCAGTAGTAGCCAAGCACAGTAACGGCCGCTATCGTAACGAGCAACAACGGGACGATAACTAAGGGTCTGAAGACTAAGCGTAAGAGCCTGCGGAAGAAGCCGGACCGGGGTTCCTCATAACGGACAACGCGCGGCGGAGGCACGCGTCCGCCCCGAACGACGCGGGGGATGTGATCATCAGGTGGATGCCGAATTGCCATGAAGAAACTATTTGCTTTCGGCCTCTGGGGGGCACTACCAACTCAGATGCTAAACGCTTATGCTTTGGCTGTCTACTATTCAATTGACACGCTGGCCCGCTTTTTATAAGTTTAGGCGCGCGCGTACCCGACAACGTAGCCCCCGAATTCAATCCCCAGACGCTGGCTCGGCTTTACAAAAAGGAGTTCCCCAATGAAAGTACGCGTGTTCCTTCTCTCCTTTCTGTGTTCACTATTGATTGTAATTGCGATTTCGAACTCACTGCCCACCCACTCTCAAGGCAAGACGGCTTCCGTCGGGAAGGCCCTGTCCAAAGAAGAGCAGGACCTCTTTAACGAGATTAATCAGGCTCGTGCTAACCCGGAGCTCTACGTGTCTTACCTGCAAAAAATGAAGCCGCTCTTCGCCGGTAAGATTTATAAGAAGACTCTGGAAACGCAGGAAGGATGGGCAGCTGTTGAGGATGCGATAGCCTATATTCAGACTCTCAAACCGCAAAGTCCGTTCACAATGTCCCTGGGGTTGAATAAGGCAGCTGCGGCCCACATCAAGGACCAAAGTAGCTCGGGCGCCACCGGTCACAAGACCGCCGGTTCAGGTTGGATGATTGAAGATCGGGTCAAGCCCTTCGGCACCTGGGAGGGAAGCATCGGCGAAAATCTTACCTATGGTCGTGAATCTGCTCGCGAAAGAGTTTTGACCTGGCTGATTGATGACGGCTTCGCTACTCGTGGTCACCGTAAGCGCGTCATGAGTGCCGACTATGGGGTTGCCGGACTTTCCTGCGGCAAGCATCCGGAATACGAAAAGATGTGCTGTCTCACCCTGGCCGGCGGCTTCATTGATTCCGTCACCCCCACGCCGGCTACGAACAGCGGGAAGAAATCAGGCACGCCGTTGAAGAGCCAGTCACCAGCTCCCACACCACGAAAGATGGACTGATCGGTCGCGTCCACGAAGCGCACAGTCGTCCGCTGCCGCGGACTCGACGCAACTTCGCATTCACGAAACCGGAATCATCGCCGCGTCAAAGTAAGTCATCTTGGCTATTTGAACCTCGCCGGGTACTGATTGATTATGCCGCTGGTTAGCATGTCGGCCATCTGCAAGATCTGAATGTGTATTTTGTCGTAGGCAGCAACATCGTCTGCCCAGTTGCCTTTCAAATGAGCGACCACTTCGGCTGTGGTCAGGTCGAGATGCTCGTGCATCATCTGCTTCATTTCGGCGGGTTGCCAGCTCTTGGGATTTGCACCGCTCAAGAACGCAGCGATCTCGTCCGCGTTCGTGTACCAGCGCTTATTTGCGTCCGTCATTTTGGCAGTGTCATTGGCTTTCGCGGAGGCTACCTGTTCTGCCGCAGTTGTAATGTGTGTTTTCAAGAGGGCTGTCAGCTTCTCACCCGCGGCGTCTCCGTAGTAGGGCTTGATGGCATTACCGATGTCTACCTGATTTTGGAGCAGGCGATCGGTAGTCGCTCCCTTATCCGGCAAATCCGCGAGGGCGCTCACAATGAAGAGACGCGTCCACGTAATGTGATCTTCCCAAAGTTTACGCATGGCGTCGTGCAGAGCGGCCCCTTTCGTTGAACCCTCGCTGGCGCCTGAAATCGTAGCCGGCGCGCTCCGCAACTTCCGTGTGCCCTTCGCCACAACCGCAGAAAAAGTGAATAGAGCCAAAAGCACAATCATTAAGCCTGACATAATTCGACTACGCATGAATCTTCTCCTTATTTGGGTCGCCCCATGAAAGAAATTACCTTGAAGAGTGCGGCTGCCACGGGATTAAACCGGATTACAGCGACTTCAAGTACTCAACCAGATCATTCTTCTGCGACTCGGTCAAATTCAGTTTCTTGAAGCTGTTGTAGTGGTTGACCACATCCAGCAGAGTTGGAAAGCGGCCGTCGTGATAAAAGCCGCGCTTCATATGCGCAAACAGTCCGCGCAAAGGTGTGGTGCGATAAGAATTGTCGGGCGCACGATTCGCCTGGAAGTCATCGATGCCGATCTCAGATGCCTTATGCGCATTCCAACCCGGTTCAGTAAAAAGCGGGGGAACGTGACACTGCGAGCAATTGGCTTTGCCATTGAAGATTGTTTCTCCCCGGCCTGCTGCTGCTCGATCAAAACTGCTTTCCGGTGGTGTGGGCGGAGGAATGGCCAGCTGGTAAAACTGGAGCGCGGCGAGTTTCGAGGTCACCATGTCATTCTTGCTTCGCTTGTTCCCAAAACCGGCGCGCGCAGCAACCGGGTATTTGTCCGGGTCGTTCAGCCGCGCGTCGAAAAACGTTCCCTGCCCTTGCAACTCGAGGTTTCCCACGAAGGCATTCCAGTAAGTAACGGTGCCCCAGCCTCCACCCCACGTATGCAAATTGACGCCGGCCATTCCGAATGCCGGAGGAATAAGCGTGGCGGCGGGCAGCCCATCGGGCCGAAACGCTTTGCCATCAAGGTTCAGTTCAGCGTCGAACTTTCCTGGTCCCCAACTGGCTAGTACCTTCTTGACCATCGCTTCATCGACTTGCAGTAGGTTGGTCAGCACGCTCAGGTCGGGAGCGAGTGACACGATTGCGCCAACGTTTAGATCCTGATTGGGCCAGCCATCGAGCCGGTGTCCAATGCCAGGGGCGAAAGCATCGTCAACTGTTGAGTGGCAGACGGCACAACTGAGGCCCACCGCCCTCAGGCTGCCGTCCTTATTGAAGGTTCCCTTCACTCCCAGCACTGAGTTGAGATTAATCAGGGCGAGAGTCGTTGCCGGATCGTCCAAATTCACTTCACCCTTCTTGATCTTTTCGACGAGATTCGCCGGCAGCGCGTCCATATCGACTTTCAAACCTACAGCCAACGCGGTTTTCGGACTGACGCCCGGGCCAACGCCACCAAACTTGCTGCCTTGAATTGCGTTATGAAGTTTTGAGCTTGCCGGTCCAATAAACTTCGTCACCGAACGTGTCGTAACGAAAGATTTGCTTTCCCTGCTCGAACATCTGTTTGGCGTTGTCGCTAATCTGACGATCGAATTGCTGCTGCTTTGGCCCACGATCTGAATCATCGGAGCGTTGGGCGCGGCCACGTTCAACTGAATAAACGAGTGCAACGCTGATGCCGACCAACGCGATGATGATCTTCGCCAGCAGTACTTCTCTCCTTCGGCGTGAATTCTCAATTGATCCGCCCTCCGTCTTCTCATTCATGGCTCCTCACTTCCTTCAGTGTTCAGTTAAGGCAGGCTGCAGGACCTGTCGGGTTGCGGTGAATCGCTCCAGGGTTTGCAATCCCCTTTGCCAGGCTGGATTCAAACAAGCTCTAAGAAATGTCCCAGCCGTTCTTTCTTGGTGCGCAAATAATCCCTCGCCGCATCCGCCGGCGGAATTGACAGTGATACTCGCTCAACCAGATCAAGTCCCATTTGCGCCAGCGCCTGCATCTTCTCGGGATTGTTGGAGATTAATCGCACTCGATTCAGGCCGAGGTCGCGGAGAATCTCTGCGCATTGCTCATAGCGGCGCAGGTCAACTGCCAGCCCCAACCGTTCATTAGCCTCAATCGTGTCCGCGCCTTGATCCTGCAGGGCATAAGCACGAATCTTGTTAATGATCCCAATGCCCCTTCCTTCCTGCTGTTGATAGACAATTACGCCCCGCCCCGCTCGCGCAATCATCTCCATTGCCGCGCGCAGTTGCTGGCCACAATCGCACTTGACTGAGCCAAAGACATCACCAGTCAGACACTGCGAATGAACGCGGACCAGCGTTGCCAGATCGTGGCTCAATTGCCCCCGGGCAAGCACAACGAACTCTTCGTTGGTAGTGAGTGATCGGTAGCCAATGATGCGGAACTCGCCCAACTCTGTCGGCAGGCGCGCCTCGGCCACACGCTCAACTGTTTTCAATTTCATAGGGCGCCGGCGCTTAAGCCTTGAGGCATTCAGAGCGAGCACTGCACCCCGGGCCTGGCTGGTATAAGACGAGCGACAATCTCTCGCTCGCGTGGTGGTCAACGTCGCATTCTGCGGATTCGCCAATACCATCTCATCCCTTCTCTTCAAGGCAGACATTTCACTCTTCTCTTTACTCGGGACGAAGCATACTCCTCCTTCACAATAAGTCAAGTACTATTTTGACTTATTGTAGTTATTTGCGAAAAATGTAATACTTGGCCCGCAAAGATGAAGAGAACCAAGTTGGACAAACGCTTTTTCGGCAGCACGCGGGGTCGTATCGTCAGCCTGTTGAGGGGGACTACAAAGACCGTCAACGAGCTGGCTGAAGAGTTGAAACTGACTGACAATGCGGTGCGGGCGCACCTCCTTTCGCTTGAACGCGACGGGCTCATCCGACAGAGCGGAATCCAACAGGGCACGCGCAAACCGCACTTTGCTTACGAGCTGACGGACGAGGCGGAGCAACTCTTTCCCAAGGCTTACGACACACTACTCAATCGACTCATCACCGTGCTCAAAACGAGACTAAGCTCCAGGGCGCTGAAGGAAGTCCTCCGAGAGGTCGGTCGATCGTTAGCGGGCAATCAAACTTCAGGCGGCAATCTGGAAGCCCGTGTCGGCAAAGGACTGATGGCGCTCGAAGCTATCGGAGGATCTGCGCGGGTTGAGAAAGAAGAAGAAAGGCTTTTCATTCGCAGCGGAAGTTGCCCGCTGAGCACCGCCGTGGCCGAACATCCGGAGGTTTGCCAACTTGCTGAGTCTCTGCTGTCGGAGATCATCGGGGCAGAGGTCCGCGAGCAATGCGAACGTGAAGGATCTCCGCGGTGTTCTTTCGAAGTTACCGAACGGCGAAAACCAGGCTAATCTCCGGCACGCGGACTGGTACTCCAAATTCTCAACTTTTGGCAGTTTTTTTCAGAGGTGAGTGATCTTGTTTCGGGTGGGTTCTGCGTCGGGACGATAGTTCTGCCACTGAGCTCAC
>Ga0070694_100001776_pt1 | contig 12763 bp, 11 predicted proteins | sample KBSK1251metaG_FD_65470 | JGI IMG/M metagenome (GOLD analysis project Ga0070694, IMG submission 65470) | Corn, switchgrass and miscanthus rhizosphere microbial communities from Kellogg Biological Station, Michigan, USA - KBS K1-25-1 metaG | ecosystem: Host-associated > Plants > Roots >... | reverse complement strand
TCGGTATTAGGTACCGGGTTCTGCCCATTCGCAACGAGAACAATCGCCGCGAGCAGGACGGCGGTCGCAATGAAGCGCATTCGTAAGATCATCACAAACCCTTCTCAGCTAATTCTATCGCGCGAAACATGGCTCTGGCTTTGTTCACGCACTCTTCAAACTCTCGATCCGGAACCGAGTCGGCCACGATTCCGGCGCCGGCCTGCACGGTGGCGACACCGTCACACAAATCGATCGTACGGATCGCGATGCAGGAATCAAGATTGTTCGCGTAATCAAGATAGAGAACGGAGCCCGCGTAAATGCCGCGCGGCGCCGGCTCCAACTGATCGATGATTTGCATAGCGCGAATCTTTGGCGCGCCGGTAACCGTCCCCGCCGGAAAACAAGCCGCCAGCGCATCGAACCGATCGAGCTCGTCACGCAGACGCGAACGGAGACTTGAAACCAGATGTTGCACCTGCGAGTAGCGCTCAACGGCCATCAATTGTTCGACTTCGACCGACCCGTAATCCGAGACTCGACCCAAATCGTTGCGACCGAGATCGACCAGCATCGTATGCTCGGCGACCTCTTTCTCGTCATTTCGCATCTCTTCGGCAAGCATCCAGTCCTCGGCTTCAGTCGCACCCCGTTTTCGCGTGCCGGCAATTGGCCGGTAATCCAAACGCTGGTCATGACAGCGCACCAGCATTTCCGGCGATGCGCCAATAATCGTTTCATCGCCGAAGCGCAAAAAATACATGTAAGGTGACGGATTGGTCGCGCGCAGGGCCCGGTAAATTGAGAGCGGTGAAGCAGTGGTCGGCTTGGTAAACTGCTGTGCGATCACCACCTGATAGCAATCGCCGGCGATAATATGCTCCTTGACCGCCCCAACCGCAGCCTCGAACTTTGTGCGTGGCCAGTTCGATTGAAAATGAACTGTAGGCTCGCCTTCCGCATGATGGGAGTTGGGCGCAATTGCAGGCTCAAGATTCAGCTGCTCTTCGACCCTGCGAGTTTCAGCGACTGCCTCTTCATAGAGTTCCCGCAGCCTACCCTTGTTCCCGGCGGCTTCATCGGTGAAAACAACCGACGTTATTTCCATCTGCTGCTGTACGCGATCGAACGCGACAATAGTTTTGAAAAACATCCAGACCGCGTCGTTTCGCGAATTCTCCACCTCACCGGTTTTCAGCACCGGTTCAAACCAGCGGGCCGCGCCGTAAGCGAGATAACCGACTGCGCCCCCGGCCAAAGGCGCCAGCCCGCGACGTCGCGCCAGCTTCTTACCGGCAAAGTATTGACGCAGGAATTCGATTCCCTTCTGTTCGGAAACTTCGGTTTGCCCGTCCTTCTCGACAATCGTCTGCTCGCCCCGCACGCGCACAATCATCCAGGGATTTGCACCCAGGAACGAATAGCGTGCGACGCGCTCTCCACCCTCAATCGATTCGAGCAGGAAGGCGCGCGAGGGTTCCGGCGCGATGCGCAGAAAAGCGCCGACCGGCGTTTGCAAATCGGCGAGTACTGTACGCACCACCGGCACGACGTTGCCGCGCTCGGCTTCGCGTTCAAATTCTTCAAAGGATGCAGGCGTCAAATCAAGCATGCGAAAACCCCTGGTACTAATGCAGTTTGGAAAATGTCGGACAAACTTCAGTTTGTCGCCGAAGCTTCGACAAGCTAAAGCTTGTCGGACATCAAACTGCATCGCTACCAAAACTCCGGATTTGTCTTTATAGCATGATTCTTGTCTTCACCATGAAGCAGCCTATAACGGGACTATGTTCGAAACCAGCACGGAGATTGAGCCAGATCCCGCTATCGAGGCCTATAAGTAAAGACATCGATCGGACGTTGATTCGCGAGAACCTGCGGCTAACCGTCGAGCAGCGATTCGAGAATCTGGAGCGTCTGCAAAAATTTGCCGAGGAACTACGACGTGCGGGACGTGAGCAGGAAATAAAGAATTTGAATACTGCGATCTTCAGAGAAGGCGGTTAGCCGCCAGCCAATGCCCACCATCAACCACCAGGACTGCGCCATTTATGTAGTTCGCCGCGTCTGAGCACAGAAACACCGCCGCGTTCTCGATGTCAGCGATCATTCCGAACCGGCCCAGAGGAATTCGCTGCTTAAGCTTCTCTTTAATCGGTTCCGGAACCAGACGCTTCATGCCTTCCGTATCACCAATCGGTCCAGGGGCAATCGCGTTCACGCGAATTCCGTAACGGCCCCATTCAACTGCGAGGTTTCGCGTTAACGCATCGACGCCGGCTTTTGCGGCTGAGACGTGAAGTTGCATCGGCGTGCCCAGGTAATGAAGAGTCGCGCTGATGTTCAGAATCTGTCCCTGGTTCTTCTTCAATTCTGCGAACGATGCGCGACAGACATTGAAAGTTCCTTTCAGATCGATATCCACGACGGTGCCGAAACCATTTGGCGAAAGCTCTTCGGCTTTGCAGAGGAAATTGCCGGCTGCGCCATTGACGACGATGTCGATTTTGCCGAGTCTCTCGACGGTCGCTGCGATTGCCTTCTCGATTTCTTCGGGCTTGCGAACATCAGCCGCGACGGCGAAAGCTTCGCCGATGCTCGAGTTCGCACCACGCGCGTCATTGATTGCTTTCGCCGCCGGATCGAGATGCTCGATGCTGCGACTTACCAGCGCGACTTTGGCGCCCGCTTCAGCCAGAGCCCGCGCCACGCCGCCAGTGATGCCGGTGCCGCCACCCGTCACGAACGCGACGTGACCTTCTAGAATTCCATCAGCGAATAGTTTCATGATTGTGGCACAGACTTCAGTCTGTGATTTTGAGATTCCTTGTTCTAAGAATTTACACAGACTGAAGTCTGTGCCACTCAGCCGCCGGCAATGAATGGCCGCGCTTGCACGATGTACAGCTGGCCCTTCATATAAGCCCATTCGATGTCCTGCTCCTTGCCACCGAAGATGCTTTTGATGGCAGTCGCGGCGGCGGCCAGCCGTCTCACGACCGCGTCGCTTAGAACTGCACGCTCGCCGCTGATCGGGATCTCCTTGATTCCGCCCCGCTCATCGAAAGTCAAAAGGCTGTCCTCTTCTGACCGCGTCAAAACCTGGACCGCGTTCGCCCGCGGGAGAAAAACAACCTGTTCGGCGATCCTCTGGCCCTCAACTACTCGCATTCCCAGTCCACGCTTCGCGCTGATATAGATGGCCGGTACCTTGCGGGTCTTATTAAACGGATCCGTTGTGATCATCACACCGGAGCTCTCCGAATTTATCCCTTCCTGGATCAGGACGGCCATGTAGATCTTTGTGTGCTCGATGCCGGCCCGCTCGCGCGCTTCGTAAGCTTCGAAATTCCAGACCGAAGCCCAGACGGTTTTGATCCCTTCAATCAGTTGATCGTCGGTCCGCAAATTCGGCATCGACGAATAAAGGCCGGCGCCATTGAAGTTGGGCAAGTCTTCGCTGTTGGTCGAGCTGCGTGCGAAGACCCCTTTGCCGGGAAATTCGGCATGCAAACGACGCAGGACTTCGCTCCGCAACTTCTCGTTGACTTTTCCTTTTTGAAAATCGCCACGCAATCTCACGAGATATTCGCGCCGGTAAGCCGGATCATGAACGAACTTCTGATCGCCCAGCATCGTGTAGATTGCGTCATCGAGTTTGTTCTCTCTAAGGAATTGATCGTAATAAAAAAATGGGATGGTGAAGCCCGGAGGGACCGCGAATCCGGGCAGGCGGGCGTGAATGAGCTCGCCAAGATTTGCGGATTTTGCACCATAGGCAATGACCGATGCCGCGCGTTGCTCACTCAGCGTGGCCAACTTCGCGACAGATAAATCGCCGCGGGGCTTCATGATGTCGAACCGTTGCTTCAGACGCTTCTGATACTCATCCAGCGCGCTGTTCTCGGCCCTTTTGATCGAGTACGTTTCACGACGCGCGTCAAACTCAACCCAAAAGCCGTTGTATTGCTTGAATAATTCCTGAGCGTTCCTGATGTAAGCGTTCGGCACCCCCCAGCCTTTGGCCAGCAGGTTGATGTGCGACAGCGGCGTGGACGGCCTGCTGGTAATAATGCCGGCAACCGGGGGCAGCTGAATCGGGACCTCGTCGAGCACCAGAATTTCGTTGTAGCCAATCTCAACATGATCGTCCAGCTTCGGAATCACGTGGATACGACCCAGACTCTTCGCCACATTCAAAACCTGATAGTCCTGCTCTTTCGAGATTTCAGTTTGCAGGACGCGTTGCAGGCCAAGGTTCGCAGATGCTTGTTCCTGTCGCGAAGAATTGGGCTTGTAAGCTACCGGCGTGAAGAAAGTCTTGTTGATGATGTCTGACGTCAGCCGCATCTGATCCGCCGGAATCAGATCTCCCTCCCAGAACTCAAAAGTCCAGCGCCGCACCGGTGTTTGATAGGCCACGGTTCCCAGAATGAACCGCCGGTTGGCCTTCAGGTAATTGTTTTCGAAGAACACCTGGCCTCGCTCGAGAGACAGGTAAGTCCCGTTAACAAAATCCTTGTGAAACTTATAGAGCTTCGTATTGACGTAATAGATGCGGTTCTTCTGCTGTCGATCGATCACGAACAGAACATGAGGCAACGCGTACGACGTGTTTGCGTCGTAGACCACGGCAAGCGAATCGAACTCTGCCTGGGATTTGATGGACGGCACCGAAGTCTGTTCGTCCGCCTGAGACAGAGAAACCACGGCACTGATAATCAGAAAGCAAATAGTAGTAAGAAGGCGCTTCATCTTCGTCTACTTAACGCTGAGCATGGCAGAGATTGATGGCATGTACGAGCGCCACTTTCAATCGCGCTGCGGCGTCGCTCGACTTCAAATTGATAAGAACGGTTCCGGTCTCATCCCATTGCCAGGAACTGTGACGGCGTGTTGATGACATAAAGCAGATCGCTGTCTACTATCGTAACGTCAATCTCCTTTGCGTAACGCGTCCGCACATGCGATTGCTGGCCGCGCGCCGCAGATGTCAGCGCCATCGCGAGCGCCAAAGGTGCAAACATCAGACGGCGACTCATCACGTTTGCGAATCTTCGTTCAGACGGCACAACAGCTCCTCACTTTCCTGGCGCAGCAATTCTACCAAATCATCGACGTGCCTTCGTTCTGTTAAATAACTGTTGATGTTCACGCGCAGGGCGCGCCGGCCGTGCAGGACCGTTGAAGGGAAGAAAGCCTTTCCGCTTCGTTCAACTCGCTGTTGTAAATCTTGTTGGACCCGGTCCTGCTCAGCGGGTGCCAGCGCTCGGACAGGCGGCGGAAGATAACGAAAACAACAAACAGCCGTCTCGACCTCGCCGATTCTTTCAAAGTCAGGACGCTCGTCGAGGCGCGCCGCCAGATATTCCGTCAGTTCGATGTGCCGCTCAGTCGTAGCCGCGTATCCACGCCGGCCCATGAACTTCATGCACATCCAAAGCTTCAGCGAATTGAAGCGCCGCGTCCCCATCTGGCCGTAGCGGAAAAAATCATATTGGGCATCAGTAAAGCCGCGGTCCTCGCTCAAATATTCCGGAGACATGTCAAAAGAATCTCTCAACACCTGACCGCCGTCGCGCACCAGGGTTGCGCCGCACGAGAAGGGAACGAACATCCACTTATGCGGATCGAAGGTAATCGAATTCGCCAACTCAATCCCCGCCAATTTCGATTGATGCTTGTCTGAGAAGGCGAGAGTGCCGCCGTACGCCGCGTCGACGTGAAACCAACAATCGTGTTCGCGCGCAATGGCCGCCAACTCCGGTAAATTATCAATTACTCCGGTCGAGGTTGTTCCGGCAACACCGACAATACAGAACGGCCGGCGCCCCGCTTCGAGATCGTGCTTGATGGATTCACGCAAGCAATCCAGTCTGACATGGTAACGTTCGTCGGTTTCGATTTTGCGCAAACTTTCACGACCCAGCCCCAAAATATCGAGGCTCTTCTCCACTGAAAAATGGCATTGCTCCGAAGTATAAACCGTCAGTTCGCACTCGGACGTGCGCGCACCGTGGCGGGCGATGCCGGCGTCAGCCCGATCGCGCGCGCACTTCAACGCAATCAGGTTCGCTTCTGATCCGCCGCTGGCCAGCACCCCGAAAGCTTCATCTTCGTAACCGATCAATTCACAGAGCCAGCGAATTACCTGAGATTCGATCATCGCTGAGGTGGGGCCATTGCGCCAGGCGCCGGCGTTTTGGTTAAGTGAAGAGCACAGCGCATCGGCCCAGACACCAATCGCCAGTGGCGTCGGGTTGAATTGGCCGAAGTAATGAGGGCTCGGCACCTGCATCGCGTGCGGCGCAATGTCGCGTGCGAATTGATCGAGAATTTCGTCCGCGGTCATACCCGGCTGTGGTAAGGGTTCATCGAACAGTTGTTTCAGGTCGTCCGGCGTTGCGCGCGACGTAACCGGCGCCGCATCCAAACGGGCCGCATGTTCGCTAATCAACCTGGTGACAGCGCGCCCTAAGTTTTCGTGCTGGTCTCTTAAGGATTCAGTGGACATGTTATCTTCGTGCCTGAAGCATTAACCCGAAACAACAACGATGACTTCCGACCGGTAGCGCTCGGTGTTAACCCCGGTAATGTAAACAGAAGATCTAAAGAAATGGAAACGACGATCAGCGAATTTGCGAACACGGCTGGTCAGGCTGGAGCGACGTTTGGCCTGACGATTCGCGATAGCGATCTTCAGACACTAACGGACTATTACGCACTCGTCATGAAGTGGAACGAGCGGCTTCATCTGGTCGCTCCCTGTTCGGCGGAAGAATTCGCAATCCGTCACGTTCTTGAATCCTTGTTGCTGCTCAGGCACTTGCCAGCGAATGCTTCGATCGTGGATGTAGGATCAGGGGCAGGACTCCCCACGATTCCCTGCTTGTTAGTTCGCGACGACCTCAGGGCCACGCTGATCGAATCTTCGCAGAAGAAAGGCGTCTTTTTGCGAGAGGCACTGCGCGCCGTCAAACCTGCAGGCCGGGCGCAGCTAACGGTCGCCCGTTTTCAGGACATCCCCGCGCCCAGAGCTGATTTTGTAACCTGTCGAGCGCTCGATCGTTTTGAGGACACGTTGCCTCAATTAGTCGAATGGGCGCCGCCCACCGCTACCTTCCTGCTGTTCGCGGGCCATAGCGTCCGAAAACGAATGGAATCACTGTTTTCAAACGTCCAGGTGGAGCTTGTTCCACAATCAGAACGGCGCTTTCTCATCATCGCGCGCCGGCAAAACTAATTTCCCCGACCCAAACTGGTATTTCTGGAGGCATCGCTGGATTATCGCTTTTTTCTCTTACAGTTCTTAATTTGAAAAGCGCCGCAGCCAGCGAAGCTACGGCTCAGGCGCAAAAGTGCGGGCGTCAGCTCCTGCAATTTAGGGGTTCTGATATGCGTTTGTTAACTAAGACTTGCCTGGCCTTGGGCGCTTTGCTGATTTGTGTGGCGGCCGTCCCGGCAGTGAAGGCCGATCCAATCACTGTTACCAGCAGCGGATTCTCGCTTACCAATCTGGGCAACGACGGCACTGGAGTTTCCGGCATGGATTCGCTGGTCGGCGCCTCGCGTACGACGACCCGCAACATAAACGGCGGTCGCAGCTTCATCGCGCTGCTGAACCCACTCACGTTCACCACCGCGTTCACGGGACCGAATTCAGGCGGCGACCATCCCTTCACCTTCCGCCAGCTGCTGACGATTAACGGTCAAACCCAGACTTTGAATTTGGTCGGGAACATCAACATCGGACACTTAGTGGATACGGTTTCTATCCTCGCCTCCGATCCGCTCACCTTTAACTTCGATACGCTTTCGGTTTCGGTTACAGTTCTTCCGACAGATATTGATGGATGGGGCGAGGGCATCTTCAAAGGCCACCTGAAGGCACGCATCGACGCTATCGACAACTCTAACCCGGTGCCGGAACCGGCCACTCTTACTTTGTTGGGACTTGGATTGGTTGGAGCCGCGGCCAGGTTGCGCCAGAGACGGCGCGCCAAAAACGCTCAGGTCTGAAAGTCCGATAAGCTTTAGCTTGTCGTTTGTCATGGACAAACTGAAGTTTGTCCAACAAGCCTGCCCTGGCCGTTCACTTCACAGTAACTGCAATCACTTGCTGACCGCTGATCACGAACTCAGCCGGCGGCAGTTCCCTCTCGTAAACCGGTGAAAGCAGCAAGGGCGTGTACCCGCCCGACGTTCGTTCGTTGTTGAGGGTCGCTACCATTGAAGGCGGCAGATTCGGCAACTCGTTTGATCCGATAACCACACCCGGGGCCGGTCGCAACAACTTCAAATAGAGCCGATCGTTCTTCTTCATCTTATTAATCGCCTCTACGAGCTGGCCCAACTCGCGAGGGACAAACACTTTCGCTGATGAGGACTCCTGCAACGTCGCCCCATCGCCGACCATAATCACCAATTGGCCCGAAGGCGCGTCGGCGGGAATCTGCACTGGAATCCTTTCGACGAATTGCTTGCCGGAATCAGTTCGCACGTACGCCTGAATCTCGACGTTCTCACCACGGCCAACTTCCGTGCGGTCCAAAGAAATACGCTCAAGTGTGGCCGCGTTCTTCGCCTCTGTTGAAACGATGTCCAGATTGATCGAGCTAATGTTCACATTATCGAAGCCGCTGCTGAGCAGCGCCTGCGCCGGAGTAGCAATGGCTCCGGACGCCAGCAGGGCCGCATTGCCGGCAGAAAATCGGCGCTGAATAAGAATCGGATCCTGACCGGCGACCGCGATCGAGCCATTAACGCTAATCGTAGCCTCGCCCACCGATCGCTCACGCGCCGCAATGCTGTTAAAGACGCTGATATTTAGCAACAAAGGCGTCAGGAACTCGTCATTGACGATCTCGTAGGTGAACTGCTCGTCCTGTCCGCGACTGGTGTGAAGCGTCAGTTTCACCGGGATCATTCTGGGCGCGTGTCCCAGTTCTCCAAAAACTCCCGTGGAACGGTCCTGTGAAATCGATCCCACCATTCTCCCCGGCACCGCCAGCTTGAACGAATTGAAAGTATTCGGAATCACGATAACGACTGAACTCTCAGTCATCGGCATGTCGGCGCCGCCCAGGCTCAGGAACGGGTGCCCGAAGGCATAGATTTTTTCGCCGTCGCGATACGTGACCGTGCCCGCGGCAGCGATCGAGTAGTCGCCCCGGGCCAACTGCACGGTCACCGACGATCCGGGAAGAAGCGTGTTCGCATCAAAACTCTCGAGCGGTGTGATTGGGGCCGCACCACCTACTCCCGACACGGGCAATAATCCGCTCTCGGTCAACTGGCTAGTAAATAAATTGAGTGTCTCCTGCCTGATCCCGCTGAAGACGACCGGTGTCGCAATCGGCTGAATCTGCTGGCCCATCAAGGGTGCAAGCGCGGAATTGCTGGCGACCGGCGCGATTAAAGAAGTTGCGGTAACGCTCTGCTTCGGCAGGGACGGCTTCCAATCGGCCCGCGCGAGAGACGAAAAAGAGACTGCGCGAGCTTCGGTAGTTTTTGGTTTGTCCTTGCCCTGCTCAAAAATGTCAATCATCTGCTTAATCGGAGTGATGCCGCAGATTGGTTCCTTTGAAAATGGAAAGCTGTAGGCGATCGCCCCGACCAGTTTGTTGTCGATGAAGACCGGCGAGCCCGACATTCCCGCGAAGACCCCCGTACGATCCACATTTGGCCCGCTTAGTTTGGCTATGATGGTGGACTGTCGCGGTCCTGTGTAACCGTTGAGAACTCCGAGAATCTCGATACCGAACTCCTGAGGCTCGCTGCCGGAAAAGACCGTGCGGGCCACGCCTTTCATACCCGGCTTTAAATCTTCGAGAGGGAAAAGCGCCGTGCCATTACTTCTGTTGGAAACCGTTTGGAGCTTTGCCTGGCCCGGAACCAACGCCGAGCAGCTAACCAGGAGAATCAGCCCAAGAGCCGCCACGATTTGTGTTTTGAGAAACTTCATAATTCAATTACCGCGATTTGATTCGAGCCGGAATTAGGGTCACGCGTCACTATAGCCCGACTTCACTCAAAAATAATAGCATGAGAACGCCGATGTTAGATGTTGAGGGATTCATTCTGGTTGGCGGGGCCTCAAGCCGGATGGGCGCGAATAAGTCGAGCCTTCTGCTTAACGGCAAGACGACTGTGTCGCTGATTTCGGAAGCCCTTCGACCAGTGACGAGTAAGGTGAGTTTGGTCGGTACTTCCTTTGAAGCGACCAACTCTGGCTTGCCGGGTGTGCCAGACCTGCATGCACATTGGGGGCCTTTGGGCGGGATTCAGGCTGCTTTGCATGCCTGCGGAGCTGAGCGCTGCCTCGTAATCGCCTGCGACCTGCCATTTGTGACCCGCGAGTTATTTGCGTACCTCTTACAGATGGAAAACAAAGGGGACGCGACTCCCGCCGCGGTGGTCCCTCTGCAAAGCGATGGACGTCCGCAGCCGCTCTGTGCAGTTTACAAAAAAGCTTCCTGCTTACCTGCGGCTGAGAAGTCGATCGCGTTGGGCGAACACACTCCGCGCGCGTTGCTCGATAAGATCGAAACGCAATACGTCAATTTCAGTGAGTTCACTAATCTTTCCGGCTCCGAACATTTCTTCTTCAATCTAAATCGTCCGGAAGACTACGTACGGGCAAAAGAGATTGCGCTCCAGCGATGGCCCGCCAGATGATCTAAAAAGACTTCTCGAGCATTGGCGCCTAACTTCAGCTCTCCCCGGCGTGGTCTCGGCGACCTCGCCGTCTCGGCGCTGAATAATGCTTCAAAATAATACACCGCCGAGATGCCGAGACCGCCGAGGTGGCGCAGAGAATCCAAAACCGCGGCACGTCACTTCAAAATCGTTCAGTCGTCATCCTCCTGCTTTCTGACCCAAAATGAATTCTTACGGTTTGCAAATTTTTGTTCTTGATTCATAATCCCGCTCAATGTCACCGCGCAGCAGACTTGCTCGGAAGGTTGTTAAAGCGTTCTTACCGATCATCCTGGTCCTTCTTCTGGCGGTCGCGTCGGTCACTGCGTGGTTGGTCTATAGCATTACCCGCCCGCCACGCGCGCCGTATCTGGTCACTCCGCAAACATTCGCAAAAGTTACCGGCCCGATGCTGAAGGCGACCGATGTGACGTGGAAAAATCATGATGGGACCGAAGCACGTGGGTGGCTGATGAAGGGAGGCGACGGAGCACCCGCTGTGATTCTGCTCCACGGTTATGGCGCCGACCGATCATGGCTGTTGAATCTGGCGGTGAAGCTGAATGAGTCTACGAACTTCACTGTGCTTTGGCCTGACCTGCGTGGCCACGGCGAAAACCCGTCCGTGCGTTGGACGCTTTTTGGCGGAATAGATGGCGATGATGCCACGGCCGCCATTGAGTACCTGCGCGGATTAAAAACGAACGCCGGACAGCCTCAGGTTTCGCGGATAGGAATTTACGGCATTGAGCTAGGCTCGTACGCGGCGCTCGAAGCGGCGAAAAGAACTCATGAGGTGCGCGCCCTCGGGCTTGATTCAGTTCCCGCCTCGCCGGACGACATTATTAGCCAGGCATCGGACACTCGGTCAGGGATGAAAAGCGCAATTTTCCATCGGCTGGCCGCTTTAGGTGTCAGAGTTTACAGTCTGGGCAAGTATCAGAGCACGCCATCGTGTGACCTGGCCCGCTCGTTGCGGGAAGTTCGAGTGATGTTACTTTCCGGAAACGAGAGCGATCCATGGCAGCGATCAACTATTGAAGTTGCCCAGTGCTTTAATCCACCAGCCGAGGTTAAACGTGATTTGTTTTTAACCGGCGCCAACCTTCCGGCGGCCACCGGTGAGCAGGAAGAATCCTACGACCGTCCGGTTATCGATTTTTTTGATAAGGCGCTGCGGTGAAGCGGCATCAACTCGTTCGCACCGCCACGAGCGCAACCCGGCCATTATTACCTATGACTTCAACCCGCGCCCCGTTGAACGAAGTCAATTGCGACTCGAACTGAAGCGGCACGAAACAAAGAACGACTCCATTGTCTCGCCGGGCTGCTTCCACCACTTGAACCACGCCTTCGAACTTAACCGGCTCACCATCCGCTTGATAAGTGAGGCGCCCGGATCCATAGAATTCAGCCGTGCGTTCAATTGTATGCAATTGGACAATCGACGTTGCGGAATACCCCCGGGCGGCCGCCGCACTTAAGAGATCTCGGACCGATTCAGTTCGCGCAACGACCGGGGCGGCACATTTCAGAATCACGATCGAACTCACGATTACAGCCAGGGCAATGAGCACAAATAGTGGACGGCGTAATTGCGGACGGACCAGCGCTATGGCGCCTACGATCGCCGGCGGCGTCGCCCCCACAATCAGACATAACGGGGTCAGATCATAATGGCTGTGAATGTACCAATAGCCGGCCACCGCTACACCAATTAGCGTCACTCCGGTCAGTCGCACGAGTGACCGGCCGCGTTCCATGCCAAGAGCACAGGAGATTCGCTCGCCTACGAGCAAAGCTATGGCCGGCAGAACGGGCAGCACATAGGCGGTCAGCTTCGAACCGGAAAACGAAAAAAAGACGATCGGGAGGATGAGCCACATCAAAGCAAATACGCGCAAACTATCCAAACCGTTTTGCCCTCGCCAGGCCCAATGCCGCACCGAGTTTATCGCTGCGCCTAAACCTATGGTCCAGGGCAAGGCAAGGCTCACAACCACCGGCAGATAAAAATAGATGGGACCTGGATGATGATATTTGTTGCTGACGAACCGCGCGAAGTGATGTTGAATAATGAACT
>Ga0070694_100001775_pt1 | contig 12764 bp, 5 predicted proteins | sample KBSK1251metaG_FD_65470 | JGI IMG/M metagenome (GOLD analysis project Ga0070694, IMG submission 65470) | Corn, switchgrass and miscanthus rhizosphere microbial communities from Kellogg Biological Station, Michigan, USA - KBS K1-25-1 metaG | ecosystem: Host-associated > Plants > Roots >... | reverse complement strand
CCGTCGACTTCCAAGCGCGGACAACCCGTGACTTCCAGCGACGGGCAACCCGTTGTCGACTTGCTGGCGGCGGCGCCGGGTGATCGGCGCGCGCTGCGCGAGCTCACGCGGGTGGGCTTCGCCGATCCCGCGGCGGCGCTGCGCAACCTGCACGCGCTGACCCCGACGCCGCGCGAGGCCCAGCTCCTGGCCGCAGGCCTGCCCCGGCTGCTCGGCGAGCTGGCCGTCGCTCCCGACCCGGACATGGCGCTCAACAACCTGGAGCGCCTGGCCGGCCAGGGCGAGCGCGCCGCGTTCCTGCGGCTCGTGACCGCCCATCCGGGCGCGATCCCGCTGCTGGCGCGTCTCGGCGGGACGAGCCAGTTCCTGGCCGATACCCTCCGGCGCTATCCCACGCTGCTGCCCTGGCTGCTCGAGCCGCGCACGATGCGTCAGTGGCTGCCCGACGAGCTGGCTGCGGACCTGGCCGCGAGCCTCGTGGCCTTCGACCGCCCGGAGGCGCGGTGGAACGCCCTGCGGCGCTTCAAGTACCGCCAGCTCCTGCGCATCGGCTGCCGGGACATCCTGGGCGACGCCGACCTCACGGTGACCACCGAGGAGCTCTCCCACCTGGCCGACGCGTGCCTGGCCGCGGCCTGGGCGTGGGCCCGGGAGCGGCTCGAGCGGCTCTACGGGGAGCCGACGGGCGCCGACGGCGCCCCCACCGGGCTCGCGGTCATCGGCATGGGCAAGCTGGGCGGGCTCGAGCTCAACTACTCCTCGGACATCGACCCGATCTTCGTCTACGGCGAGGACGGCGAGACCGCGGGCGGCGAATCGGGCCGTATCGCCAACGGGGAGTTCTTCACCCAGGCGGTGCGCGGCATCCTGGAGACGCTCGAGACGGTCACCGAGGAAGGCCACGTGTTCCGGGTGGACCTGCGGCTGCGTCCGGAGGGCCGCTCGGGGGCGCTGATCCTCTCGGTCGACGGCTATCGCCGCTACTTCGCCGACCGGGCCGAGCTCTGGGAGCGCCAGGCCCTGATCAAGGCGCGCGCCTGCGCGGGCGACCCCGCGGTGGCCGCGCGCTTCTTCGAGGCGGTGCGCCCCTTCGTCTACCGGCCCGGGCTCGACCCGGCCATCGTGGGGCACGTGCGCGAGATGAAGGCACAGATCGATCGCTCGCTGCACGGCAAGGACGCCTCACGCCGCAACGTCAAGCTCGGGCGCGGGGGCATCCGCGAGGTCGAGTTCCTGGTGCAGGCGCTCCAGCTCCTCTACGGCGGCGACGACGCCTGGCTGCGGGAGCGGAACAGCCTGCGCGCCATCTTCCGTCTGACCGAGCGGGGCTACCTGCCTCCCGCGCTCGGGCGCGAGCTGGGCCTCGCTCTGGTCTATCTCCGGACGGTCGAGCATCGCCTCCAGATCGTGCACGAGTTCCAGACCCACACCCTGCCGGAGGAGCCGGTGGCCCTGGGCCTCCTGGCCCGTCGCATGGGCGTGGGACTGCCGCCCGCCGCGGCGGCCCGCCGCTTCCTGGCCCGACACCGGCGCGTCACCGCGCTCGTGCACCGGGCCTTCCGCGAGTTCTTCGCGGCGCCCCCCGCGGCTGCCGCGGCGCCGGTGCGCATCCCGAGCTACACCGCCCTCAAGGCGACCGGCTTCGCGGATCCGGATCGCGCGCGCCAGAACCTCCGCCGCGTCCTGGAGGGTCGCCCCCTCGTCCCGTACCCGGCGGCGGCGGGCCGCGCGATCGCCCGGCTCTTCCCGATGCTGCTCGACGCGCTCTGGCAGAGCCCGGATCCCGACGAGGCTCTGGGCCAGTTCGAGCGCTTCGTCTCCGCGGCGGGCCCGCGGACCGCGTACCTGGACCTCCTCGCCGATCGGCCCGAGCTGCTCGCCAACCTGGTGCGGCTGTGCGCGCGCGGGGAGCTGCTGACCGAGCTCCTGGTGAGCCAGCCCGAGCTGCTCAACGGGCTCGCGAGCCCCGAGACCTTCGCGGCCCACAAGGACGTGCACCAGTTCCGGGCCGAGCTGGCCCCGATGCTCGCGCCGCGGCTCGACCCCGGCGAGCGACGGGACCGTCTGCGGCGACTCAAGCAGGCGCAGGAGCTCGGCATCATCTGGCGCATGCTGCTCGGCGTGACCGACGCCGAGCGCTTCTCGCTCGAGATGACCGCGCTGGCCGAGGCCGCGCTCGCGGTGGCGTGGACGCTGGCCCTCGACGAGACCGCGGCCAAGTGCGGGGTGCCGCGCGACGCGAGCGGGCGCCTGGTGCCCGCCGCGATCATCGGGCTCGGCAAGCTCGGCGGCCGCGAGATCACCACCGGCTCCGACCTGGATCTCTTCGTCGTCCACGGCGGCGACGGCACGACCGACGGGCCGGAGCCGGTCGAGGCTCACGTCTTCTATGACCGGGCGGTGGAGGCCCTGAGCGGCCTGCTCGGCGACATCACCGCCGCCGGCGTGGCCTTCGCGGTGGACCTGCGCCTGCGCCCGGGCTCGAAGGGCAGCGGCTTCGCCTCGGCCGTCGACGCGATCGAGCGCTACTACCGCGAGTGGGCCGACCCGTGGGAGCGTCAGACCCTCACCCGCGCGCGGCTGGTGGGCGGCGACCCGCGGCTCGGGCGGGAGGTCCGGCGCCGCATCCGCGGCCTGCTCTACGGGCCCGAGGCCCCGCCCCCCGACCTCAAGGAGATGCGCGTGCTTCGCGAGCGGATGGAGCGCGAGCTGGGGAAGGAGACGCCGGGGCGATTCCACGTGAAGTTCGGCCGGGGCGGGCTGGTGGACGTGGAGTTCATCACCCAGGCCCTGCAGATGCAGCACGGGGCCCGCCACCCCGGGGTGCGCCGGGCCAACACCCTGGCCGCCATCCGCGGGATCGCGGCGGCCGGGCTCCTGCCGCAGGCCGACTGCGACACGCTGGCCGAGCAGTATCGCTTCCTGCGACGCGTCTCCCTCGGCCTGCGACTCTTCGGCACCCGCCCGTCGGACACCCTGGAGGTGGCGGGCCCGAACCCGGCGCGGCTCGCCAAGACGCTCGACTACCCCTCGCGCAAGGACTTCCTCGACGACTACCGCCGCCGCGCCGCGTGGGTCCGCGCGCTCTACGACCGCGTCGTGCCGAGGTGAAGGGCGGCCGCGCCGCCCGGCTCAGGCCTTCGCGTCCCGCCCAGGATCCCGGACAATTCGAGCGCCGAGGGCGCGCAGGCGCTCGTCGATGCGCTCGTAGCCCCGGTCCACCTGGTGCGCGTTCATGATGACCGACGTTCCCCGGGCGCAGAGCGCGGCCCCGATGAGGGCCATGCCGGCTCGGATGTCGGGGGAGACGATCGGGGCGGCCCGGAGCTCGGCGGGCCCGACCACCACCGCCCGGTGCGGATCGCACAGGACGATCCGCGCGCCCATCGCGATCAGGCTGTCCACGAAGAACAGCCGGCTCTCGAACAGCTTCTCGTGGATGAGGACGGTGCCCCGGCTCTGGGTGGCCAGCACCAGCGCGAGCGAGGTCAGGTCGGCCGGGAAGCCCGGCCACGGCGCGTCGTCCACCTTGGGGATCGCGCCGTCGGCGTCGGCGGCCACCCGCAGCTCCTGCGAGCCGGGGACGACCAGCGTCGTTCCCTCGAGCGCGGTCTCCACGCCCAGCCGGCGGTAGGCGAGCCGGATCATCCGCAGGTCGTCGGGGATCACGTCGCGGACCCGCAGCTCGCCGCCGGTCATGGCGGCCAGCGCCACCAAGGAGCCGATCTCGATGTGATCGGGGCCGAGGCGGTGGCGGCCGGGATGCAGCTCGCGCACGCCCTCGATGCGCAGCTGGTTGGTGCCGATGCCGCCGATGCGGGCACCGAGGGTGTTGAGGAAGTGGCACAGGCCCTGGACGTGGGGCTCGCTGGCCGCGTTCAGGATCACGGTGGTGCCCTCGGCCAGCACCGCGGCCATCACCGTGTTCTCGGTGGCGGTCACGCTCATCTCGTCGAGGAAGACTGGGGCGCCCCGGAAGCGGCCGTCGAGCGTGAGGCGCAGCGCGGGCCCCGCCTCGACCCGCGCCCCGAGCTCGCCGAGCGCGAGCAGGTGGGTGTCGACGCGCCGCCGCCCGATGCGGTCGCCGCCCGGCGTCGGCAGCGCCGCCCGTCCGGTGCGCGCGAGCAGTCCGGGCGCGAGCAGCACCGAGCCGCGAAGCTGAGACAGCACGGCGGGATCGGGATCCCGGGCCTCGAGCCGGCTCGCGTCCAGCCGCACCGTTCCCGCGTCGTCGACGGCGACCCGCACCCCCAGGTGGCGCAGGCCATCGAGGAGCGCGGTCACGTCCCGGATGCGGGGGACGTTGTCGACCACCACCTCGCCCCGGGCGAGCAGGCAGGCCGCGAGCACGGGCAGGGCCTCGTTCTTGTTGCCGGCCGGCGTGACCGTCCCCCGCAGGGGATGGCCGCCCTCCACCAGGAACCGGTCGCCGGTCACCGCGGTGTCCTCACCGCGGACCATCATAACCGACCCGATTTTTTCGGAGCACGGGCACGGGCGGCGTCGTCGCCGGCGGTGTATCATCTGCCCGCATGAGCGAGCGCTTCTTCATCCTCGACGGCCCGGGCTTCCTCTTCCGCGCCTACCACGCGATCCCGTTCCTCTCCACCTCGCGGGGGGTGCCGAGCCACGCGGTCTTCGGCATGTCGACCATGCTCTGGAAGCTCCTGCGCGAGGACACGCCGGACTACTTCGCGGTGGCCTGGGATCCGCCGGGGCCCACCTTCCGGGAGGAGAAGTTCGCCGCCTACAAGGAGACGCGCGCCCCGACGCCCGACGATCTCCGCACCCAGATCCCGTACGTCAAGACGCTCTTCGAAGCCCTGCGCCTGCCGGTGCTCGAGGTGCCGGGCTTCGAGGCCGACGACGTGCTGGGCACCGTCGTCGAGCGCACCCGCGACCTGCCGATCGAGCTGGTCCTGGTCACCTCCGACAAGGACATGCTGCAGCTCGTGAGCCCGCGCGTGCGCGTCTTCTCGACCACCGGCCGGGGCGGGGACCGGGTGATCTTCGACGAGGCGGCGGTGAAGGCCAAGTGGGGCGTCGAGCCCGCGCAGATCCCGGACATCCTGGCCCTCATGGGCGACTCCATCGACAACATCCCGGGCGTGCCCGGAGTGGGGGAGAAGACGGCGGCCAAGCTGATCGGCCAGTTCGGCGGCGTGGAGCGCCTGTACGAGAACCTCTCCCTGGTGCCGGGCAAGCTGCGCGAGACCCTGGCCGCCAACCGCAAGCAGGCGCTGCTCTCGCGCGAGCTGGCCACCGTCAGCACCCGGGTGCCGATCGAGGTCGATCTCGAGACGTTCCGGCGCCGCGAGCCCGACTGGGACCGGCTGCGCGCGCTCTGGACCGAGCTCGAGTTCCACAGCCTGCTGCGCCAGGTGCCGGCCCAGCCGCTCGCGGAGGTCGCGGGCGTGGACGTGGCCACGCTGGCCGACGCGGCCGCGCTCGGGCAGTACCTGGCGCAGATCCCGGCCGGCGAGCCCGTCGCCGTCGAGTCCGTCGGCGACGGCGGGCCTCCCGACCCGGTCATCACCGCGGTGGGGCTCTACCATCCGTCGCCGGGCAGCGCGCGGTTCGTGTGCGCGGGGCCGAACGTGACCGAGTCCGTGGATGCGCGGGGCCGGGCGCTCGTCGCCGCGCTCGGCGGCCGGACCCTCATCGGGCACGACGTGAAGGCGCTCGCCGAGTGGTGGCTGGCCCGCGGCGGCACGCCGCCGCCCGTCGAGGACACCGCGGTCGTCGCGTACCTGCTCAACCCGGCGCGCACCAACTACAAGCTCGAGGAGGTGTGCGCGGAGCTACTCGGCGAGGGGCCCGGCATCGCGCGGCCGGGCACGCGCGGCAAGTGGATCTGGGACCTGTGGGCGATGGCGCCGCGCGCGCTCGCCGAGGTGGGGCTCGAGAGCCTCTACCAGGACATCGAGCGGCCGCTGATCGCGGTGCTCGCGGAGATGGAGCGTCACGGCATCCGGGTCGATCAGGCGCGGCTCGGCGAGTTCTCCCGCGAGCTCGAGGTGCACCTCGAGCGGACCACGAAGGAGATCTTCGGCCTCGCGGGCGAGGAGTTCAACATCGGCTCGCCGAAGCAGCTCGCCTACATCCTGTTCGAGAAGCTCAAGCTGCCGGTCGTGAAGCGGACCAAGACCGGCTACTCCACCGACGCCGACGTGCTCGAGCAGCTGGCGCTCGGCCACGAGCTGCCCGCGCGCATCATCGAGCACCGCACGCTGGCCAAGCTCAAGTCGACCTACGCCGACGCGCTGCCCACGCTGGTGAATCCCACCACCGGGCGGATCCACACCTCGTTCAACCAGCTGGTGGCCGCGACCGGGAGGCTCTCGTGCCTCCCGGCGGGGAGCCTGATCAATACGCAGCAGGGCTTGGTCGGAATCGAACAGGCGCGACCGGGGGATCTCGTACGGACGGCGAGAGGCGTGAGGAAGGTCCTCGCACAGCAGCGAACTGGAGTGAAGGCGGTGGTTGCGCTCCATCTCTCGAACGGCGTGATCCTGCGATGCAGCCCGGAGCACCGGTTGCGGAGCGAAGGACGGTGGCGTGAGGCGGCGACCGTGGAGGTGGGGGATCCGCTCTACATGAGCTTCCGGACCGGCCTCTTCGGCTCCCGGATCGATCTGCGCGTGACTCCGACCGCGGCATACCAGACCCGGAAAAGTCCCCGGCTGCCGACCACCTGGTCGGTTCCTCTCGCGGAGCTCGTCGGGTACGCGATGGCCGACGGCCATATCGCGAGAAGCAACTACAACGGGAAGCCGGCGAAGCTGGTTCTGGCCTTCGGATGGCACGAGGATAACCTGGTCCGCCATTTCGTCGATTCGATCCGGGGCCTGTTCGGAAAGGAGCCGACGTACCGAGTCTCTCGGACGTGTCCGATTCTCGAGATCTCGGGCGTCGACATCTGCGGGTTCCTCGAGCAGATCGGGGCGGGCGGGCGGTCCGGCGTGATCCAGGTGCCCGAGAGTCTCTTCGCCGCTCCGGAGCGGGTGGTGGCGGCGTTCCTGCGCGGATACTTCGAGGGCGATGGCACCGCTCGGCGAGCGGTATCGGTGCGGTCGGTTTCGCGCGACATGCTGGAAGGGGTGCATCACCTCCTGAGCCTGTTCGGCATCCCTTCGTCGATCGCCGACGGAGCTGCGGATCCGCGTGGGTATGCTCCACGCCACACGCTCTTCGTGCTGGGCGATCGATCCAAGCGCACCTTCCGAGATCGGATCGGTTTCCTGTCTGGGCGGAAGACGGCGGACTTGGCGGCTACGATCGCCAGGCAGTCCGTGAAGAGCGTCGGCGAGCTGCTGACGCTGCCTGATCCGGGTGAGATCTTGAACGCTCGCCGCCCGCTTCTTGCGGCCTACCGGGGCGCCGATGGGCGGGTGCCGCAGGCATTTTCCGTGTTTCTCCATCGGTTCGTGGCCGGACGGGACACATGTCCGCTGCCGCGGGCAGAACAGCTCGTGGAGGCGCTCGTGTCCCACGGCGCAGCGGTGCCCGCGTTCCTGGAGGAGGCGGTCGCCGGCCAGTATTTCGAGGTGCGGGTGCGGAAGATCGTGTACGAGCCGAAGGTGCCCATGTACGACATCGCGGTCGACGGGGAGGAGTACATCACGGACGGCATCGTCGTCCACAATTCTTCGGCGCCAAACTTACAGAACATACCCGTGCGCACCGAGCTCGGCCGCCGCATCCGCGCCGCCTTCGTGCCCGAGACGGGCTGGCGCTTTCTCGCCGCGGACTACTCGCAGATCGAGCTGCGCATCCTGGCCCACGTCTCCGGGGAGGAGAGCCTGATCGAGGCCTTCCGCCGCGGGGAGGACATCCACGCCCGCACCGCCTCCGAGGTGTTCGGGGTCGCGCTCGACGCGGTCACCTCCGAGCAGCGCGACATCGCCAAGACCACGAACTTCTCGGTGATCTACGGGGTCACCGCGTTCGGCCTCTCCCGCGGCCTCGACATCAGTCCCAAGCAGGCCCAGGAGTTCCTCGACCGGTTCTTCGCCCGGCACCCGAAGGTGAAGGCCTACCTCGCCAGCACCGTGAAGGAAGGGCGCGAGCGCGGCTTCGTCTCCACCCTGCTCGGCCGCCGCCGCTATCTGCCCGAGCTGCGCAGCGGCAACCCGAACCTGCGCGGCTTCGGGGAGCGCATGGCCACCAACGCGCCGATCCAGGGTACCGCGGCCGACCTGGTCAAGATCGCGATGGTCCGGATGGCCGCGGAGCTGCGCGCGCACCGGCTCGAGACCCGCATGCTGCTGCAGGTGCACGACGAGCTGCTCTTCGAGGTGCCGACCGGCGAGGTGGAGCGGCTCCAGGCGCTCGCCACCGGGGTGATGGAGTCGGCGGTGTCGCTCGACGTGCCGCTCAAGGTCGACGTCAAGGTCGGCGACGACTGGGCCGCGGTGTGAGGCGCTTCCTCCTCGTCGGCCTCACCGGCGGGATCGCCACCGGCAAGAGCACGGTCACCACGATGCTGGAGAGCCCGAGCGTGCGGGTGGTGGACGCCGACGCGCTCGCCCGCGAGGTGGTGGAGCCCGGCACCCCGGCGCTGGCCCAGATCGCGGCCGAGTTCGGCCGCGAGGTGCTGCAGGCCGACGGCCGGCTCGATCGGACGCGGCTCGGCGAGATCGTCTTCCCGGACCCGGCGAAGCGCAAGCGCCTCGAGGGCATCACGCACCCGGCGATCCGGGGCCGCTTCGAGCGCATCATGGCCGATCTCGAGCGGGCCGGCTGGGACGGCATCCTGATCTGGGACGCGGCGCTTCTCGTGGAGTCCGGCGGCAACAAGAAGATGGACCGGGTGGTGGTGGTGACCACCGACCCGGCCACCCAGCTCCGCCGGCTCATGGCGCGCGATGGCTGCACCGAGGAGGCGGCGCGCGCCCGCACCGCCAGCCAGATGCCGCTCGCGGTCAAGGCCCGCTACGCCGACTACGTGATCGACAACTCCGGCTCGCGCGAGCAGACCGAGGCGCGCGTGCGCGAGGTCTACCGTAGCCTCCTCGACGATCTGCGCCAGCGCCAGGCGAGCGCCCGGTGAGCCCGCGCCGCAACGCGCGCGCGGCGGCTCCGCGTGCGCCGGCGCACCGGCCCGCCACGCGCGGGCGGACCCGCGCGCTCGGCCAGCACTTCCTGCGGGACCGCACGGTGGTCGACCGCATCCTGGAGCTGGTGGGCCCGACCGCGCGCGACCTGGTCGTCGAGATCGGGCCCGGACGCGGGGCGCTCACCGAGGCGCTGGCCGCCCGCGCCGGCCGGCTCCTGGCCCTCGAGATCGACGCGGCTCTGGCGGCGGCGCTCCAGCAGCGCTTCGCCGGCGCGGGCTCGGTCGAGATCCGGCAGGCCGACGCGCGGCAGTTCGACTACTCGGGCCTGCGCGCGCGGCTGCCCGATCCCGCCGGGCGCGTGCTGGTCGTGGGCAACCTGCCGTACAGCGTGGGCAAGCCGATCCTGGCCGCGCTGGTCGAGAGCCGAGGGGCCATCGACGAGATGGCGCTCATGCTCCAGAAGGAGGTGGCCGAGCGCGTGGCCGCCGCCCCGGGGAGCAAGACCTACGGCGCGCTCTCGGTGCTGACCCAGGTGGCGGCCTCGGCCCGCCTCGCCTTCTCGGTGCCCCCCGGGGCCTTCAGCCCGCCTCCCCAGGTGGACTCGGCGGTGCTGTACCTGCGCATGCATCGGGAGCCTCCGGTTCCGGTCCGCGACCCGGGCCGCTTCGGGGCGGTGGTGCGCGCGGCCTTCAGCCAGCGCCGCAAGAGCCTCGCCAACGCCCTGGCCGCGGGGCTGGCCGTCTCCGCCGAGAGCGCCCGGCGCCAGGCCGCGGCGGCCGGCATCGATCCCGGCCGCCGCGCCGAGACCCTGTCGCTGGCCGAGTTCGCCCGGCTGGCCGCGCAGAGCGCCGAGCCCGCCTAGCCTCCCCGTTCCTTGGGCCGGACGGGGGCCCGGTGGTAGGATGAAAAGGCCGTCGTGAACACCACTTACAGACCAGAGCCCGTTCCCATCGACCTCCCCGGCGAGCCCGCGGTTCGGCTCATCCCGCTGGGCGGTCTGGGCGAGATCGGGCTCAACATGATGCTGATCGAGTCCGGCCCGGACATCCTGGCGGTGGACTGCGGCCTGCTCTTCCCGGACGACGAGATGCCCGGCGTGGACTTCGCGATCCCGGACTTCTCGTATCTGCGGGAGCACCGCGATCGATTCCGCGCCGTGGTGCTCACCCACGGCCACGAGGATCACATCGGCGCCCTCTCGTACCTGCTCCGGGACTTCCCGGTGCCGGTCTACGGGACGCCGCTCACCCTGGCGATCGCGCGCCATCGGCTCGCCGAGAACGGGCTGCTCGAGGCGGCCGACCTGCGCGCCTACGCCCCGGGGGACCGGCTCGTCATCGGGGGCTTCACGGTCGAGCCGATCCGGGTGACCCACTCGATCGCCGACGGCATCGGCCTGGCCATCGAGACCCCGATCGGCACCGTGGTGCACACCGGCGACTTCAAGCTCGACCGGCAGCCGATCGACCGGCAGCAGCCGGACTACTCGCGCTTCGCGGCGCTCGGCGAGCAGGGCGTGCTCGTGCTCTGCTCGGACTCGACCAACGTGGGGCGCCCCGGCCACACCGGCTCCGAGTCCCTGGTGGGCGAGGCGCTCGGCGGGCGGTTCGCGGCGGCGCCGGGGCGCATCATCGTGGCCACCTTCGCCTCGCATATCCATCGCATCCAGCAGGTGCTCGACCTGGCCGCGCGGTGCGACCGCCACGTGGCGCTCCTGGGGCGGAGCATGGTGGCCAACGTGGCGGTGGCCGCCGAGCTCGAGTACCTGAAAGTGCCCGAGGGCCTCGTGATGCCGCTCGAGGATCTCGCCGAGCTGCCCGCGCAGCGTCAGGTGATCCTCTCCACCGGCAGCCAGGGCGAGCCCAACTCGGCGATCTCCCTCATCGCGGCGGGCGACCACAAGTACGTGCAGGCGAGCCTGGGCGACCTGGTGATCTTCTCCTCGCGGGTGATCCCGGGCAACGAGCGCGTGCTCGGCCGCGTGATCAACGCGCTGCTGCGCCGCGGGGCGGAGGTGCTGTGGGAGGACGTGGCCTTCGTCCACGTCTCCGGCCACGCGAGCCAGGAGGATCTCAAGGAGATGCTCGCGCTCACCCGGCCGCGCTACTTCGTGCCCGTGCACGGCGAGTTCCGTCACCTGCTCCAGCACGCGCGGCTGGCCGAGGGCGTGGGTGTCCCCAAGGACCGCATCTTCCTGATCGAGGACGGGCTCGGGCTCGAGGTGACCGCGGCGGGCACGCGCGTGCTCGGGCCCTACCCGGCGGGGCCGGTGCTGGTGGACGGCAAGGGGGTGGGCGACGTGGGCGGCGTGGTGCTCCGCGATCGCCAGCTCCTGGCCGAGGCGGGCATGCTGGTGGTCGCCCTCACCGTCGACCGCACCACCGGGTCGATCGTGGCGGGACCCGAGATCGCCTCGCGCGGGTTCGTCTACATGAAGGAAGCGGACGCGCTGATGGACGAGGTCAAGACCGCGGTGCGGGAGGCACTGGCCGCGCGGCGCGAGCCGGCGGTATTCGACCGGGAGCAGCTCGGGGCGACGGTGCGGAGCGCGGTGCGCCGCTTCGTCAACCAGCGCTTCCAGCGCAAGCCGGTGGTGCTGCCCGTGATCCTGGAGGTGTGATGGCCGAGAAGGTGACGATCGAAAAGGCATCGCCGGACCGGACGCCCGGTCAGAACGGCCACGGTCCCCGTGAGCCCCGCGAGGCGTCGCGCCCCGGGCCTCCGAGGCGGAGCGGCTCGCGGAAGAGCAAGGGCGAGCCCGGCCGCTGGGTGCGGGAGGCCAAGGGCATCCTGGCCCTGGCCTTGGCCGGCTTCGGCTTCGTGGCGCTCTACGCCTACGACCCGACCCTGCATCCGCTGGATCAGTCGAGCCCGGTGGGGCCGGTCGGCGGGTGGCTCGGCTGGGGGTCGTTCCACGCCTTCGGCTACGCGGGCTATCTCTTCCCGGTGCTGCTCACGCTCTACGGCGTCTCGGCCTTCGTGCGCCCGCGCATGGCGCACGGCTGGCAGGCGGGCGCGGGCCTCGCGATCCTCCTGGTGAGCGCGACCGGCATCCTCGCCCGCGCCTCGGACACCCTGACCGAGTTCCGCGTGCACAAGGGCGGGGTAGTGGGCTGGGCGGTGTCCGAGGCCCTCCGGCTCTCGATCGGCACGGTGGGCACGTGGATCATCCTGCTGGCCCTGATCCCGCTGGGCGTGCTGTTCGTCACGCGCATCCCCTACAGCGTGCTCTCGCGCGGCCTGCGCGCCCGCTTCGGCCGCCTACGCCGCCCGGAGGACCGGAAGGGCCGGAGCCAGGGCCCGGCATCGGCGGGGGCGCCGGCCACCGCCGCCGCGTCGCCGGCCGGCCTCGCCGCGGTCGAGCCGGAGCTGCCGCCGCGCCTCGTGGTGAAGGAGCCCCCCAAGGCCAAGTCGAGCCTCTCCGACAAGGGCCTCGCGTGGCAGGAGACGTTCGACTTCGGCAAGGGCGGGGCGGAGGCGTTCAAGCTGCCCGCGGTCGGCCTGCTGACCGCGCCGCCCGCCTCGTCGCTCCAGCGCACCCGCGAGGAGCTCGAGACCAACGCGCAGACGCTCAAAAAGAAGCTCCACGACTTCGGGGTCGACGGCCACATCGTGCAGGCGAGCCCGGGGCCGGTCATCACCTCCTACGAGTTCGAGCCCGCCTCCGGCGTGAAGGTGAGCCAGGTGGTGAACCTGGCCGACGAC
>Ga0070694_100001773_pt1 | contig 12773 bp, 11 predicted proteins | sample KBSK1251metaG_FD_65470 | JGI IMG/M metagenome (GOLD analysis project Ga0070694, IMG submission 65470) | Corn, switchgrass and miscanthus rhizosphere microbial communities from Kellogg Biological Station, Michigan, USA - KBS K1-25-1 metaG | ecosystem: Host-associated > Plants > Roots >... | reverse complement strand
CGCGGCATCCGCAAGGCGAGCGATTTTCTGATGGCGCTGCAACTGACCGGTGCATTCAAAACTACAGCGATGGCGAATCTGCAAGCGCAATTGCCTGCTCTCGTCATCGGCGGCGGATTGACAGCGATTGATACGGCGACGGAGTTGGCGGCGTACTATCCGATCCAGGTGGAAAAGACGCTGGCGCGGTATGAAACGTTGGCGGCTGAGTACGGCGAAGAGCAGGTGTGGAAGATGTATGAGGAGGAAGAGCGCGGCGTGATGCAGCGTTTCCTTGAGCACGGGCGGGCGGTGAGGGCAGAACGCGCACGCGCGGCTGCCGCAGGTGAAGCGCCGAACTTTGTGCCGCTCGTGCGCGAGTGGGGCGGCGTATCCATCGCTTACCGCAAAACGATTCAGGATTCGCCTGCCTACCGGCTCAATCACGAAGAGATCATCAAGTCGCTCGAAGAAGGCATCAACTTCATCGAATGCCTCAATCCGGTCGAAGCGGTGCCTGATGAATTCGGCGCAGTGGCAGCGCTCAAATTCGAGCGGCAGAAGCAGGATGAGAAGGGTAAATGGCGCAACGCGGGCGAGTTCATGACGCTGCCAGCGCGCACGGTGTGTGTCGCAGCGGGCACAAGCCCGAACATCATCTACGAAAAAGAGCAGCCTGGCACGTTCAAGCTTGATCGGTGGAATCAATTCTTCCAGGGCTACAAGTTGGTTGAGAATGGCGGGCGGAAGCTTGAGCCTGTTGGCGATGATGGCAATGAGATTGGTTTCTTCACTTCATACGAACAAGCTGGCCGCTACATCACTTACTACGGCGACAATCATCCGATTTACGCGGGCAATGTGGTGAAGGCGATGGCTTCGGCTAAAAAGGGGTATCAAGAGATCGTGCGGTTGTTCGCTGCGGAGATCGCTGGCTTGGATCCGGCGCAGCAATCAGAGCGCGAAGCGCAGTTCAACCAGATCGTCGCCACGCTCGACGATCAGCTCATCGCTCGCGTCGTGCGTGTTGACCGCTTGACGCCGACGATTGTGGAAGTGATTGTGCGTGCGCCATTCGCCGCGCGCAAATTCCACCCAGGTCAGTTCTACCGTTTGCAAAATTACGAAACGAACGCCGTGGAAGTTGACGGCACGCGGCTGATGATGGAAGGCATTGCGCTCACGGGCGCGTGGACTGATCCCGAGCAAGGGCTGCTCTCGCTCATCGTGCTTGAGATGGGCGGCAGTTCGCGTCTGTGCGCGGCGCTCAAACCAGGCGAGCAAGTCGTAGTCATGGGGCCGACCGGCGCGCCGACCGAAATTCCGGAAAGCGAGACGGTGTTGCTCGCTGGCGGCGGGCTGGGCAATGCGGTGCTCTTTTCGATTGCGAAGGCGCTCAAAGAACGCGGCAACCGCGTGCTTTACTTCGCGGGCTACAAGAAGCGCCAGGACATCTTCAAACGCGAAGAGATCGAAGCCGCAACCGATCAAGTGATTTGGAGCGTGGATTTCGGCGAGATGATCGAACCGCACCGCCCGCAGGATCATTGCTTTACCGGCAATATCGTGCAAGCGATGAAGTCTTACGCTGATGGCATGTTCGGCGAGCCGATGTTCAATTTCTGCGAAGTTGATCGCCTCATCGCCATCGGCTCGGATCGGATGATGGGCGCAGTCAAAGTGGCGCGCAAAACGGGCGTGCTCGCCGCCTACTTCAAACCTGAACATGTCGCCATCGGCTCGATCAACTCGCCGATGCAGTGCATGATGAAAGAAGTTTGCGCGCAGTGCTTGCAAAAGCATGTGGATCCGCAGACGGGCGAAGAATCCGGCGTGGTCTTCTCGTGTTTCAATCAAGATCAAAAGCTCGATGAAGTAGATTTCAAGAACCTCAACGACCGGTTGCGCGCCAACACCGTGCAGGAGAAATTGACCAATCTGTGGTTGGATCATCTGCTCAAGCAGGAGCCGCTCACGATGGTTTGAGCAGGAGATGTCGGGGAAACTTTCAGTTGTGGGTGATAAGTCATGAACACGCTGCCGGACAAGCTCGATCATCACACTTATCATCGCGGCGTGCGGCGCGTGTTGCTGCTCACGCTCGCGCTCAATCTCGCGGTGGTGGCGGGCAAACTCATCGCCGGGCTGCTGGCTGGAAGCTTGAGCGTGATCAGCGATGCGGTTCACTCCTCGGTGGATTCGCTCAATAACATCGTCGGCTTGGTGGTAATCAAGTATGCAGCGGCAGAGCCGGACAAAGAGCATCCTTACGGCCACGCCAAATTCGAGACGCTGGCGGCCTTCGCCATCGCCGGTTTTCTTTTCGTCACCTGCTATCAAATCTCCTTGAGCGCCCTGAGCCGTCTGTTCAACCCTCCTGACTCTCCGCCGGAGATAACCGCGCTCACCATCGGCGTGATCATGGTAACCATCGCGGTCAACATCGTAGTGACGGTTTATGAGCATCGGGAAGGAAAGAGACTGCGTAGTGAGTTCCTGATTGCCGATGCGATTCACACGCGCAGCGATGTGCTGGTCAGTTGCTCGGTGCTCACCGGATTGTTTCTTATCAGGCTAGGTTATGTATGGCTCGATCCGGTCTTCGCGCTCGGCGTGGCGATGGTGATCGCGTGGAACGGGTACAAAATTTTCAAGGCGACGGTGCCGGTGCTGGTGGATGCCAGCCCCGTTCCACCGGAGCGCATTGCGCAGATCGTCAAGAGTGTTCACGGCGTGCATTCGGTTCACGACATTCGCTCGCGCGGGCGCGGCGGTGAGATGTTTATCGAGATGCATCTGCATGTGCTGGCCGAAATCGAAGACGACCACATCATGACGCATGCCATTACTGAAGAGATCGAACGGCAGTTGGAGCGTGAGTTCGGTCACGTGGTGGCGACGATTCACGTTGAGCCGTTGCCGGTAGAGAAGGTGGGACGCTAAGCCTGAGCACAAGTTGCTGCGATTGCTTGGCGGGCATTGAAGATGCGCCAATGATGAAGGCGGTCGAACGTTAAGGCGAACGTTAAGGCGCTTGACCGCTCCGACGTCGTGAGCTACTATGCGTGTGTTGCGGGACTTCTGCTAAGTTAGTGCGCGGCAACAATTCAATTTGAGCCAATTCATTTGAAAGGGAGACTGATGCATTCACCTCGCGGCAGGCACGCTCGTCACAGTACGAGATTCCATATGCCGCAGGGCTAAGGTCACCCCCCTGTTACAGGCAGGTTCAAATGAAGTTGTCGTCACGGCCACGCGGAAGTCCCCACGTTAAGTTTCTAGCCTAACGCCTCGATCTGCCTCACGGTCATCAATTCAATCAACGGGTCAATCAACGGGTCAATCAGCGGGTTAATCAGTGAGTTGCGTGGAAAGGAAAAGTTTGGTGAAAGTTGGGATAGGACTCAAACACAGCCCGCAACATTGTGAGATCGAGATTTAATCATGAGAGTGCTACTGAGCGGGGATACGGTGGGGCGACCTGGGCGCCGAGTGCTGCAAGAGCGGCTGGCCGATGTGCGTCGCCAATACGAAATAGATCTCGTCGTCTCGAACGTCGAGAACGCGGCGGGGGGCTTTTCGATCACACCGCGCATTGCCGAAGAACTTTTTGCGGCGGGCGTGGATGTTATGACCTCCGGCAATCATATCTTCGATAAAAAAGAGGTGCTCGAATACATTGAGCGCGAACCGCGCCTTCTGCGCCCCGCGAATTATCCGCCGGGCGTGCCTGGCCATGGCTGCTGGGTTGGCCAGGTCAAGGGAGCGCCGGTGGCCGTGCTCAATCTGCAAGGGCGGGTTTTTATGCCGCCTTCGTCTGATGATCCTTTCCGTACTGCCGATGAGCAATTGGCCGCCATCGCTTCGCAAGCGAAAGTGATTCTGGTTGATATGCATTGCGAAGCAACCTCAGAGAAGATGGGCATGGGGCGCTATCTCGATGGCCGCGTCTCGGCTGTGGTTGGCACGCACACGCACGTGCAGACCGCTGATGAACAAATCCTGCCCGGCGGTACGGCGTATCTCACGGATCTCGGCATGACCGGCTCGCACAACGGCGTGATCGGCATTCAAACCGAAATCATTATTGAGCGCTTTCTGCGTGGTCTTGCGCCGCGGATGGAAAACTGCGATGGCGAGATCAAAATGAACGGGTTGATCGTGGATGTGGATGAGGCAACAGGCCACGCAACGCGCGTGCAGCGATTGAGCCTGCGTCACGAGTAATCAGCCATTACTTGAGATCAGAATGTCACGAGCAGAGATTGCCAATGTGGTCGTCATCGGCGGCGGGATCGTCGGCGCGGCCATCGCGGCTGAAGTCTCGCGCCATTATGACGACGTGTTCCTGCTTGAAGCGATGCCGCGTCTCGGCCTCGGCGCTTCGACGCGCAACAGCGGCGTGATTCACGCTGGCATTTACTATCAGCCAGGATCGCTCAAAGCCATGCATTGCGTGCGCGGAAGCAGAATGCTCTATGAGTTCTGCGAAGCGCATCGTGTTCCTTATCATCGGATCGGCAAGCTCATCGTCGCCGACACGGATGAGCAGCTACCGGCGCTGGAAGCGCTCAAGCAGCGCGGAGAAGGCAACGGCGTCGAGGGGCTGGAGATCGTTGGGCGCGATTTCATCCAGCGGATGGAGCCGAATGTGGTTTCGCCGGTGGCGCTCTATTCGCCGAATACCGGAATCGTTGACGCTGAAGAATGGCTCAAAGCGTTGGCCCGCGTCGCTGAAGCCAACGGCGCGTATTTGCTCACCGGCACGCGCCTGCTCGGCGCTGAAATCAAAAACAATTTAGTTCTCCTTCGCACTCCGCGCGAGGAAGTGGCGGCACGAGTCGTGGTCAATGCGGCAGGCCTTTATGCGGATGAGGTCGCGCGGATGTTCGGTTATGAGAAATACACGATCTATCCGTGTCGCGGCGAATACGCTGAGTTGCCGCCGAGCCGCAGCCATCTAGTCAACGGTTTGGTCTATCCATTGCCGATGCCGAGCGGGCACGGACTCGGCGTGCATTTCACCAAAAACCTGGCTGGCACGTTGCTGCTCGGGCCCAACGCACATTATGTGACGAGTAAAGATGACTATGAGCAGGGGCGGGCAGATTTGAATTCATTCTACCAATCAGCCTCGCGCATCGTTCCGGCGCTCAAGTTTGAAGATTTGCGTCTGAGCTACACGGGCCTGCGCGCGCGCTTACTGCCTGAGCACGATCATTCATTCGCCGATTTCGTCATCGGCCCCGACCCGCAATGGCCATTTGTGATTCACACTATTGGGATCGAATCGCCGGGCCTCACTTCTGCGCTTTCGATTGGCTTGCAAGTGAGTGAGATGGTACGCGAAGCACTCGGATAGTGATCGAAGATGAAAGATAGCAGAGAGCGATTTTCAATCTTCCATCCTCCATCCTCAATCCTCTACCTTCGACCCTCCATTAACTCGTCACGGGTCGCCGCCGTTTGAGCAAGCTGTTGAGCACAAGGAAAACGATGATTGCTGCTGCCACGCCGAGGCCGATCTTGGGATAATGCTGCTTGAGGAGTTGCGCAGCTTGATCGCCATATTGAACTGCCGCGATGCCTTCCAGAGCGAACCTGAATCCTCTGCCGATAATGAGCGCGAGAAGAAAGCGCCAGATCTGCATGCGGAAGACGCCGGCTGAAATAAGAACGATCTTGAACGGAAACGGCGGAGGCAAGACGGCGCCTAAAATCAAGCCCCACATATCGTAGCGGTTGAGCAAACGCAAAGCTTGCTCGCGCCGCTCAGCGCTGAATTTCCGCAATGCCGCTTCACCGCTCACGCTCCCGATCCAGTAAGGGATGAGCGAGCCGATGGTCGAGCCGATGACCGCCGCTACGACATAGAGCGGCATGAGCGCGTGCGTATGATGCGAGAGCGACATAACCAGCACATCTGGCCCGCCCGGTATCGGCAGAAGCGCAGCATCAAGCATGGCGATGAAGAAAATTCCCAAACTGCCGAAACTAATGAGTGCGGCTTGGAGTTTGATCATCACGCCACTGATTTTGGCAAGCAAACTTTTCACGATGCGAATGATTCCTTAGGTAATTTAACTCAATCTGTGTATGAAGCTTCGGTCTTATCTTTCAACAACCGGTTTGTTCGCCAGGAAAGCGCCCAGCGAACGAGAAAGAAGAGCGTGACCGCAGCTAATAAGATACCGAGCACTTCGAAGAAATGCTCCTTGAGAAAATCCTGCGCTTTGAGCACTTGATCGCGCCAAAAATAGGCCGCAATGCCCCAGGAGTAGTAGCGGACCATCCGCGCGACCAAGATGATCAGCGTAAAGCGCCCCACTGGATATTCAAGTGCGCCCGCCATAGCTACGAAAATCTTAAATGGCATGGGAGGCGGAAGCAGCGCCGGAATGACCAGCGCCAGCGCACCCCACCTCCGATAGAGCGCTTCGGCCCGCTCCAAGTGCGCCGGATGAAAACGCTTGACGATGAATTGCTCACCGCGGCGCACAATGCTGTAAAGGATCAAACAGCCAATCACCGAGCCAACCGCCGGAAAAAGCGGAAAGTAATAAACCTCGTGAGGATGCTGCGCCACGCGGCAGACAGTGATGTAATCGTTGATTTCAGGGAGCGAAAGGAGCGAAGAGTCAAGCAGGCCAACGATAATCATCAAAGGCGCCGCTGCATAAACTGGCATCAGGAGAACTTGGCTCCCAATGCTGAGAATCCAGTTTTTAAGCCAATCGAACATCTTCTCTTCGCAGTTTGCTGGCGATATAACGCCTCATCCTCCGGTGAAGGGAACTCCACGCTTGGAGGCGCTTCAAACCAAATGTTGTCAGAGGGGATGAGTAAGCAGCCCCACCGCTGAGGCAAGGGGCTTTATCCCTGTACTAGGCCGCACGTGTGGATGTTCCGAGACCTTAAGCGGGCTTACTAACGCTCTGGCTCGAATGTTTCGAGCCGCATTGATGTCGGCATGTAGTTCAAAACCACAGGCTCGGCACCGAAACTCAGATTGAGAGAGGCGATTAGCTTTTTCAGTATGACCACATTGCGAGCACATCTGAGATGTATACTTCGGATCCACCGGGACGACTGGCAGACCCGCAAGCTGCGCTTTGTACTCGATGAATGCTCTCAACTGGAAGAAAGCCCAACCGCTCATCTTCGCCCGCTGACTCTGCCTGAACCGTGCGCGGGTGCGGATGCCCTTCAAATTCTCAAGAGCAATTCCACATCCGGTGTCTATAGCTTTGGCAACGAGCTGTTTGGCAATTACATGGTTGGTATGTTTGCGGAATTTGGCTTCCGTGCCCGACGCCTTTTTCAGTTTTCGGCGAAGCTGCTTTGGCCGCGAACCTCTGGCCTTGCGTTTCTCTCCGGCCTGCTGAAGTTCCTGACGTTGATGGTGGCGCTTTTGCCGTACACGCTCAATGTCTACGCCGCTGAAGCACTCGCCAGCGGAGTCCGTCGCCAGATTCTCAGTACCCAAGTCAACGCCAATGAAGTCAGTCGCTGGTGTGGGCGTTTTGTCCGGCACTTCGACCGTCACGAGCAGAAACCATTTACCATCTTTGCGGCGGACAAGATCACATTGCCCGTAGTTTTGGCTGAACCGTTCGTGCTGATACTTGCCCATCACCAGCGGAACAATGACGCGGCCTTCGAGCGTCAGCAGGCTGACATGATCCATGCCTTTGAAACTCATCAGCCGCTGATCATAAGGAATACTGGCGTACTTTCTGAATCGTGGCTTGATCTTGCGGTCACGGCTGAAGGCTTCGCAGACTTGAGCCGTACAAGGAATCGCCATCTGAGACGAGAGACTGAACTGCTCACGCAATTGACGGTAGAAGAGTTGCTGAAGTTTGACCTTGTTGGCGGTTTGCAACGCGAAGGCTTCACGGGCCAGCCAATCGGCGGCGGCATTGAAGGCTTCCATCGTGGCGAGCAACTTTCGTTGCTGGTCACGGTCGGGAAAGAGTTGCGTTTGCAAGGTCAATTTCATCTCTGGCAGAGATACTACGAGGAACATCATTGGTCCCTTACATTGTGCTTTGCACGCTCTCAAAATTCCTCCCCACGGATAAATCCGCGGGCTTCCTTTTGAGGCTTTGGTGAAGGCGCAGCCACCTCAAATTTACATTCGCCCAAATTCACATGCGCTTGATGAAGCACTTGCCTGGGAGCTGTTTGATTTTATCCTTCATTTCCAATCCGAGCAATGCATTCATCAACTCAGGCGAACGCAGCCCGCTGGACATCAATAATTGGTCAATGTGTGAGGGCACATCCGCCGCTAAGAGAGTAAAGACGGCGCGTTCGGTCTCGCTCAATTCCACAGCTTCAAAGGCTGGTTGAGCTGATAAATCGCTCCCGGATCGAGCGGCGCGCTCAACACCAGCAATCTTCTCTTTCATCTCGTGTGGAAACTCTTCGATCACATCGCGCCAATGCTGCACCAGCTTCGCGCCATCTTTGATTAGATAATTCGGCCCGAACGAAGTCTGTGAAGTGATGTTGCCCGGTACAGCGAAGACTTCGCGCCCCTGCTCTTGAGCCAGCCGCGCGGTAATCAACGAACCACTGTGTTCGGCGGCTTCGATCACGAGCACCCCCAAACACAAGCCGCTCAGCACGCGGTTGCGATAAGGAAAGTTTTGCGCCAGCGGCGGCGTCCCTAACGGAAACTCGGAAACGATAGCGCCGCTCGCCGCAATTTCATCCGCGAGCTTGGCGTGTTCTTTCGGGTAGATGATATCGAGGCCCGTCCCAATCACGGCAATCGTGGTGCCTTTAGCTTCAAGCGCGCCGCGATGCGCCGCCCCATCAATCCCGCGCGCCATGCCAGAGACAATCGTCACACCCTGCTCAGCCAGATCGCGTCCCAGACTCGTCGCGGCGTTAACGCCATAAGTTGAGCATCGGCGCGAGCCAACGATCGCGACACAGGGACGACGATAGGCCGCATCCAGATCGCCGCGTACATAAAGCGCGATCGGTGGATCATAGATCTCGCGCAGCCACGATGGATAATTTTCATCTTCAAGAGTGATGACCGTGGCATGGAGTTGTTCGAGCCGCTCAATCTCGGCGTTAGCGCGTTCCAGAATTCCCGAATTGTGCAGTTCGCTGACTGTCTCCGGCTTGAGTCCTGTAGCTTCGAGTGCGGTGCGCGAGGCGGCAAAAACATTGGCGGGCGCGCCAAAACGATCCAACAGCAGGTTGGCAGTGCGCGGCCCGATACCGCGGATCATATTCAATGCTATCCAGTCTGCCAAGTCAGCGCGCATCTTGAGCTCCTCAAGTCCTCGCGGATTATACGCAAGGGCTGAACTCACGGCTAGAGGCAGACAATATTTTCACCAGTCAATATGACCTAAAACGGTGGCTGCGCAAAGCCATCCTCTAACTTATGCCAACTCAGCAAGTTACAGCTTCAATTCAAAAAGCCTCAGGACAGTGTTGAACAGATGAAGTAAAAAAATTTCCGGTAACTCTAATAACAAACAACAATTAAACATTTTTACATTTTTTGAACTTGATTCAATGCAATTTGCACGATATATTGCGCGTGCTTTTTCGGTAGTAGTTTCATTGGTCAAGATGAAGGCCACTAGTGATTAACGGGGCAATCACTGGTGGCCTTCTTTTTCATATTTACCAGCATTGATCCCAGCCAGACGATCGGGTAGACAATAAATTGTTGATTGAGATGATGGTCAAGGAAGGTAATTAAGGCGAGGAAAGAAGTTAAAGGAAGGGGCTGACTGCTCACTGGGTACAACCAACCCCTTCACGCCAAAGAACAAATCGAGAAGCGATAGCAGAGGCCAAACCGGCATCCGGCCACTGCCTTCTTACTCGACACCAGCAGATCTTGCTGACATGCAAAGAAAACGCGCAATGTATGAGTTCTTCCAAAACCTTTTTTGACTATTTCGCACCTATTTCATTAATCTCAAAGACTTCAGTGCCTCTCTCATCTTGAGCCGCTCATCAAGGCCGTCTTACAATGCGGTTGATCCAGCTTCAGTCTGGCTCGAATACAATAATGAGCGATCAAACCCAGCCAATCCCAGGAAAGACGATCACCCAGGTAGCGCAGCGCATCTTCGCCGAATTGCATCAAGCAATTCTCTCTCACGAAGGAGGCGTGCTGAGCATGGATGTGGATGCAGTGCATGACATGCGCGTGGCTTCGCGCCGCCTGCGTGTCGCGCTGAGCAATTTTGCGGCCTGCTGTGAATCGAGTGAGCGCCGCCGGATGCGGACGCTGTTGGGGAAACTGGCTGATGCGTTGGGCGGCGTCCGGGATTTAGATGTCTTAGTGTCCGCACTCAAGAAATATCAAACCGCGATTGAGCCAAACGAACGGAAATATATTGAGTCGCTGATCCGCCGTTTGCGGGCGCGCCGTCGCTACCGATGCCGCCGCCTGGAAACTTTCTTGCAAAGCGAGGACTACCTCATATTCAAGCGTGAGTTTTTGTCCGTGCTCAAACTTGATCACGCAGCACACTCAACCGAACATCAGGAAACAGATGGCCAAAGCGCTCAAAGTAAAGAGACACTCGCCGGATGATGAATGCTCTTTGGCCGCCGTGCGGATTCTGCGCACGCGGCTCAAGGAGTTTTACTCGCACTGGCGTGATCCCGATCAAACACCGATTCCGGCACAGCTTCACGATTTGCGGATTTCAGGCAAGCGGTTGCGTTATAGCGCCGACTCGCTACGGGCGCTCTATCCTGATCGTCTGACATTACTCATTGATCTGCTCAAGAAGTTGCAAGACCTACTTGGCGAGATGCAGGACTGCGCAACCCAACGCGCCGTGATCGAAGCCGACCTCAGGCGCCGCAGACAGCGTAAGCTGGGCCGAGGCGAAACCGCCGCGCTGAAACGGATCATCCAGCACTATCATGAGCGGCAGGCTAAAATTTTCACTGAGTTGACTGAACTCTGGCGCGGGATTTCCAACGAGAAATTTCACGCGAGTCTCAAAGACCTGATCTCGCACCCCAGTTCGCTAACGCTCGATGGCGAAGCTCCGCCTACTCACGATTGATCAGGCTGGCCACAAAACCCGCACCAAAACCATTATCAATATTCACCACCGTCACATTCGCCGCGCACGAATTGAGCATTCCGAGCAGCGCTGCAATCCCGCCGAAGCTCGCGCCGTAACCAATGCTCGTCGGCACCGCAATCACCGGCACGCCCACCAACCCGCCCACCACTGAAGGCAGCGCTCCTTCCATCCCTGCGGCGCATACTATCACGCGCGCCGATTGCAGTAACTCACGCTGACTGAGTACGCGATGAATCCCGGCGACACCGACATCGTAAAGCCGCTCCGTCCGATTGCCCATGACTTCCGCCGTCACTGCCGCTTCTTCAGCTACGGGAATATCAGAAGTCCCTGCTGTCACGATAGCGATAATTCCGCGCCCGCGCTCGGTTTGATCGCGCTTCACCGAAATCGTTCCGCTCGCTTCGTGAAAAACAGCTTCGTTGGCCATCATTCGCACGCGCTCATAAGCCGCCCGGTCGCTCCGCGTGATGAGCAAATTAGCCGAGTGTTCAAGTAACCGCGCCGCGATCCCGGCAATCTGTTCCGGCGTCTTGCCGCTCCCGAAGACGACTTCAGGAAATCCTTGCCGCAACGCACGGTGATGATCCACGCGCGCATAGCCCAGGTCTTCAAACGGCAAATGGCGCAACCGCTCGAGAACTTCATCAAGACTGCACTCGCCTTCCTTGAAACCGCGCAATAAATTTTTCAGGTTCTCTTGATCCATAATCCAACCCACGAGCTATGCCGGTCGCTCAATCAGCCTGGCGTTCCATTTTGTGAACTCTTCGTGACATAATTGCCAATCAAATCGGCTACGATCTCATTCGAGTAATAAAAAGGGAAGCATGGCGGTTATAGCGTGCCGGCGCCTTGCTTGACAAGGCTTCGCGGCGCTTCCTATAGTTGACCTTCGTTGAGCAAACACGCATGGTATGGCTGAAACAGCCCGCGACATCAAGATGAAATCCATCACCGTCGGCATCACCGGAGCGAGTGGCTCGATTTATGCACAGCGCTTGCTCGCCCATCTTGTCGAGAGCCGCGAGGTTGAGCGCATCCACCTCGTCATCTCGCAAGCTGGCGCCCGTGTGGTCAACGAAGAATTAGGGATTAATGTCGCAGGCACTGAGCGGCGTGTCGTCTCTGAACTGATCGGAACCGATTCGGACAAAGTTCAGTTGCATCCAGCGAATGACATCGGGGCCAGCATCGCTAGTGGTTCCTGCGTAGTTGATGCCATGATTATCGTGCCCTGCAGCATGGGATCGCTGGCTTGCATTGCCACTGGCCTCACGCGCGATCTGGTGCATCGTGCCGCTGACGTCATGCTCAAAGAAAATCGCCCGCTGATGCTGGTGCCTCGTGAAACGCCGCTGAACGCGATTCACCTGGAGAATATGCTCAAGCTCGCGCGCCTCGGTGTGCGGATCATTCCGGCCATGCCCAGCTTTTATCACCATCCGCGCACGGTTGATGATCTCGTTGAGCATTTCACGCACCGTCTGCTCGATCATCTCGGCGTAGAACACCAGCAGCGAACCCGGTGGGAAGGAAGCAGGAAAAAGTCATGATACGAAGCCTCAAGACCACACTTGAAATGATCAAGATCGAGCATACGCTCTTCGCGTTGCCCTTCGCCTTTCTCGGCGCAGTCCTGGCCGCGCGTGGTTTACCGACGCTTCATCAAGTGCTCTGGATCACGGTGGCGATGGTTGGCGCGCG
>Ga0070694_100001772_pt1 | contig 12777 bp, 11 predicted proteins | sample KBSK1251metaG_FD_65470 | JGI IMG/M metagenome (GOLD analysis project Ga0070694, IMG submission 65470) | Corn, switchgrass and miscanthus rhizosphere microbial communities from Kellogg Biological Station, Michigan, USA - KBS K1-25-1 metaG | ecosystem: Host-associated > Plants > Roots >... | reverse complement strand
GCTCGTCCCTCTTTCCGTTCACAAGCCTCCCTCCCAGGCCCGCGCGGTCTCTCTCTATATTGTCGCGAGGAGGATCGACTGCCGATTGCCTCCCGCTAGGAGGCGATCTCGGGGGGAGTAGCTAGTCCTAACTTATTTGTCCGACTGCAGATGAGACCGAAGGTTCTGCAGCGCCGCCGAGTCCGTCCGACGCCGCCGAACCGATTCGCGAAGAAGGGCAACCGCAGCGATCGCTTCGGGGGCCATCTTCATCTCGTCGATCTGGGGCAGCGCGGAAAGGATCTCCCATTCGGCCTCTCGCTCTCGTCCGAGAGAGAGCAGCGTTTCGGCGATAACGAGATGCAGATAGGTAACCTGCGCTCGCATCTCAAGAGCCAGATATGTCCGCTGCGAGGTTCTAAATGCGTCGCATGCCTCGTTGAGACGCCCTTGGGCCTGAAGCACGCCGCCAACGACAAGCTGCAGGTCCGCTTGGACAGCCGATGGAGACTCGTGATCGAGAAGCGAGACGGCCTCTTTGAGCGCCTGCATAGCGAAATCAAGACGACCTTCGAACTGGTAGAGATCACCAACCTCAGCAAGAATCTTTGCCCGAAGGAAGTTATTGCCTGTCAGGCATGCCTTTTGGTGAAGTCCTGACAGGAGAGTGATCGCTTTCTCGTGGTCGCCCGTCTGCTTCAAGGTCATGGCTAGGAGAAGGCGACACTTCACCGCTTCGACATTCATCCTAAGCTTGGTGAAGCTCGCCTCCAACGACGGGGTCAGTTCGAGAACATCCTGATAGCGTCCCATCTCGAACCTGAGAGCGATCCGGGCATACGCGACATTAGCTAGGCCTGGCGCAGGGTTCATCGTGTGCCGAAAACCGGCCTCAGCGCGGTCTAGCCACAGAAACGCCTCTTCTCTGCGGCCCAGTTGGCGAGAAACCCCTCCGGCGATTAGTGCCAGCTCGCCCAGAAAGTAATCTCGCTCATCGAAAAGACCCAATTCGCAATTCGGACGGGAGATCCATTGATAGATGTCGTGCGAGTCCTTGAGAACGGCTGCCGGGGTCAGATCGCGGCTCTCACGGAGAACGCTGACGATCCACATCAGAATGTCGGGACTGCCAAGACAACGCTCCCGCTCCTCTTCCGACCTCTCGTCGAAGGGAGCAGCCAGGTAGTCGACCGCCTCAAGCTTCGCTTGAGTCGGCGACAGCCACGCACTCCCGGTGGGAGTGGGGAACGGAAGGATCCTGGCGCTAGGACTCATTCGGCGTGCGGAAACTCAGCAGCTCAAGGCTGCGGGAGAAATCGCGTGCAACGTCGAGCGGTTCCCGATCCAAGAGCCTCTGCAGCTTTTCATCAGAGGTGCGAACGCCACTACCAAGCAGGTACCTCTGATACTCGCGGGCAAACTGACAGCACGCGACAAGTAGAAAGGGGCGGGCTTCGCGAGCGGAGGAGTTGCCCGGCCGGTAGCAGAAACGGAGGAACCAGACATAGAGATCTTTTTCCAGCTCGAGAGCCTCGGATTCGCTGAGCTGGTAGTGGGTAACGAGAGCGATGTGGATCAGGCCGAGCGTGTCTTGGAAGACCGCGCGAACTTCCCGCTCGAAGGCGTCCGCTGAGGCGGGAGCCATCGAATCGTCCGCTGCGTCCATTTTCACGATCTCCATATCTGGGAGCTGGGAAGAGACTAGATTCAAAAAAAAGAAAAAGCAAACCCCTGTTCCAAATTGCGCTTTTGGAATAGGAGCTTTATTTTCTGTTACTTAGTGAAAAGTGCGGTTACGTGGGTACCGACGTTCTGAAGGCGGTCATGCCTTACTCCTTTCGCTTAACAGCTCCGGGCCCACCTGCTCGGAGCTAAATCAAAACGGCAAGCTGGCGATCATCCCGGAATTCGGTGCGGCGTGAAAACGCCCGGTTTCATTGGGCTTTTCGACGGACGCCGGCCGGGCCCAGGACTACCGTGAGCTTGGGGTTCCCACCAAAAAGAGAGGGTGTCCCACCGAGATAAAAAGCGAATCGGGAGTATTCCAACACAGATTTTCGACGAGGGCGTCAAGAATTTTTGCGAATTGTTCAGTCGTACGACGAAGGTCGTAGAAAGTGTGCGCCGAGTCACCGTTCTGGGCCCGATCTGTGAGCCGCGGCACATTTCTCGCCCGTGAGGCGCGGTCAGACGCTTCGTTCGGAGGAGTGAAGTTGAGACGTAGCGACGCCGGCGCGCGAGCTATCCGTTGACGACGAGCGCGCGCAGGAGCCGATCCTGGAAGGCCTGCCCTGCCCCGTCCGAAACTCCGTTCAACAGGATCGCGAACACGTAGTTCCTTCCGGATCGAGCGCGCGCATAGCCGGCCAGCGTCGAAACGTGTTCGATGCTTCCGGTCTTCGCCAGGATCTGGCCGCGCATGATCGGGTCCTTCATCCGGTGCCGGAGGGTTCCCTCCGGTTCGCCCGCAACGGCCAGGGACGACCGCCATGCCGGTCCGAAGGACTGCTGGTCCATGGCGCGAAGAAACCGGACGAGGTCCCGGGCCGGCACGCGATTCGATGACGAAAGTCCCGAGCCGTCGCGAAGCGAGAAATGAGAGGGATCGAGCCCCAGCCCGGCGAGGAAGTCCTTCGCCAGAGCCACGGATCCGGGCCAGCTCCCGACCCCCTTTTTCTCGGCCGAAACCGTCTTGAAGATCTGCTCCGCGTAGAACCCCTGGCTCCTCTTGTTGCAGACCTCGATTGTGGGAAGAAGATCCGATTCGGTCGTCGCGATGGGGACCCAGAACGAATCCGGCTTGATCGGCTTCATGACGATCGGTCCGCTGATGGTGATCCCGGCGTTCTCGAGCCGTCGCTTCAAGGCCAACCCGAAGTACCTCGGTGGATCGTCGATCGTAATCGGCGTCGACCATGTCGCCGGGCGGAGAGGTACCGTGCCGGACACCGTAACGGCGTTGGATCCGACCGAGCGGGCCACGGCCACGCGGACCCGTCCCTTCCGGCCGATCGTGCGCGCCATCGTGACGGGGCGGAGGATGTCGACCGGGGGCTCGATCGAAACGCCCGCCGGACGGCCGGCCCCTCCTCCCGGGCGGATCGAGACCAGGACGACGTTGTCGTTGTACGAGAGCGCCGAGATCGGAGCCTGGTACCACCGCGATTCCTGTCCGGCAGGCCAGTCCGGGTTCCGGCCGACCGAGTCGAAGAACGAGGCGTTCAGGACCATTTCGCCGACGACCCGGCTGATTCCGGCCTGGCGGAGGCCATCCGCCCACTTGTCGAAGACGGCGTTGATGTTGTCGTCGTAGAACCGCCCCGAGATGTTCGGGTCGCCGCCGCCGACCACCAGGAGAGAGCCGATCAGGCTCCCCTGCCGGATTTCCCCCCGCCGCCAGAAACTCGTCCGGAACTTGTACTCCGGCCCGAGGTAGTGGAGAGCGGTGGCCGTCGTGATCAGCTTCGTGACCGACGCAATCGTCTCGGGAGTGTCGGGGGTCCGCTCGAACACGACCTCTCCGGTCTCCTCGTCCGCGATCTGAATCGAGATACCTCCGGCACGGCCCGGAATCCGTCGAGATGCTTCGTCGAGAGCCGCACGAAGAGCGGCGCCGTCGGCGGATCGAAGGGGCGTGGCGAGGAGACCGGCGAGGAGAACGGCTCCGATCCACCGGAGCGAGGAGAGGAACCGTAACACTCGGAAATTATAATGGGTGTGATGCCGCTTGTCCTCTTCTCCTTCATCCGCATTTCATCCAGTTGAAATTCGACGACGCGACCCGGACCTTCGAGGTCTCGGTCCGGGACCTCGCGGAAGAAGGGGGATTCCGCCGGGTCGGATTCGACCGGGGAGACGGCTGGCGCCGACTCGGCGTCGGGACCGAAGTTCACTCCCGCGTCCTCGCGTCGCGCCGGGAGGCGCACGACTCCTATCGCTGTGAGGTCCACCTTCAGGCGCGCGTTCCGGTGGACGACTGGACCGCCATCCTGACCGGGCGTCTCGACGGTTGCGTCGAGCGGACCGGCGGGACCTGGCTGATCGAGGAGTTCAAATCGGCCCACCTTTCGGTCGACGGGCTCCGTTTCTCGAGCCATGCGATCGAGAGAGACCGGCGCCAGCTGCTCGGGTACTGCTACCTGTGGAGGCGGCTCGGGCACCCGGAGGTCTCCGGCGCGCTCGTCTACGTCGACATCGCGACGGCTGAGGAGATCTCGCTCGCCGTCGCGTACGACGAAGAACAGTTCGACCGCGAGATCGAGAGCAGGCTCCGGAAGCTGCTCCATCTGTGGAAGGCGCAGGCCGAAGTTCGGAGACGCAAGGCCGACGCAGCGCGGCGGCTCCCATTTCCCCACGCGGCGCCCCGCGAGGTTCAGGCGCGGATCATCGAGGCGGTCGAGCATGCGGTTCGCGGGCACGAGGTGCTCCTCGCGGAGGCGCCCACCGGCTCCGGCAAGACCGCCGCGGCCCTCCACCCGGCGCTGGCTGCCGGCCTCGCGACCGGCCGTCAGGTCGTCTTCCTGACCTCGAAGACGCTTCAGCAGAAGATGGCGGTTTCCGCGCTCACGGCGATGAACGAGCGCGCTTTTCATTCTCTCCAGGTGCGCGCGAAGGAGCGGATGTGCGCGAACGACCGAATCCTCTGCCACGAGGACTTCTGCCGCTTTGCGCGCGACTATCCCGAGAAAATGGCGCGTTCCAACATTCTCGGCCGGCTCCGGGACACCTACTCCCACCACGACCCGGACATCGTCTTCGAAGAGGCGCGCCGCGAGGAAGTCTGTCCCTTTGAAGTGCAGCTCGAGCTCGCCCAGCGCGCGGACGCCATCGTCGCCGACTACAACTACGTTTTCGAGCCGGGTGTCGCGATGAAGCACCTCTCCGGAGAGGAGCTTCGCGATGCGATCCTCGTCGTCGACGAGGCGCATAACCTGCCTGACCGGGCGCGCCAGATCTTCTCGCCTGCTCTGCTCGAGGAGGATGTCCGCCTCCTGCACCAACGCCTTTCTCTGCAGCCCGGAGACCTCTTCGCCGACCTGACGGCGAGCGTCGAAGACCTGCTGGCTCTTCTCTCCGACGCCGCCGCCGACCTTCCCGAGGGGGACGCGATCGCCGAGATCGAGCCGCCGGCCGACCGGATCCACGAGTGGCGGGCGGAGTGGGAGCCGCGCCTCCTCCGCTACCTGGACTGGAAACGCGAGTCGAAGCTGGCGCTGCCGGAAGACCCCGTCCTGGATCTCCACTTCGCGCTCATGCGGTTCGCCGCCGTCCTCAACCTCTATGGGCCGGACTTCTCCTGCGTCGTCGAGCGGCGCAGCTCCGGAATCCGCCTGGCCCTCGTCTGCCTGGACCCCGCGCGCGCCGTGGGTCCGATCTTCCGGGCGGCCTCGTCCGCGATCCTCATGTCCGCGACGCTCACACCGCACTCCGCTATCCAGCGGCTTCTGGGGCTGCCGACGGACCGCACCTCGTCGATCTCGCTTCCTCCCCCCTTTCCGCCCGAGAACCGCAAGGTGCTGATCGTCCCCGAAGTTCGCACGACGTTCGCGTCGCGAGAGCGGAACTATGGTCGGATTGCCACGCTCCTGGGCTCGATGTCGGACGCGCACACCGGCAACGACCTCGTGCTCTTCCCCTCGTACCGCTTCCTGGCCGAGGTGGCGCAGGTGATGCCGCCAACGCGGGCCCGACTCATTCTGCAGCGCGCGGACTTCTCGGAGTTCGAGCGGCACCGGGTTTTGGAAGCCCTGATTTCTCCCCCACCCGAGGGGATCCTTCTCTTCGCGGTTTCCGGCGGCATGTACGCGGAGGGCGTCGACTACCCGGGGGAGGTGCTCTCCGGAGTGTTCGTGGTGTCTCCGGCGCTCCCGCAGGTCTCGTTCGAGCGCGAGCTCCTGCGGCGCTACTTCGAGGACCAGGAGGAGGCCGGCTTCGACTACGCGTATCTCCAGCCGGGAATGACGCGGGTCGTCCAGGCGGCCGGTCGGCTCATCCGGAGCGAGACGGACCGGGGCGTAATCGCGCTCCTCTGCCGCCGGTTCCTCGAGGAGCCGTACGCGAGCCGGCTGCCCCGGGACTGGTACACCGAAAGCCCCGCGGAGCTCGCGTCGCGCCGTCCCGCCGAAGACATCCGGGAGTTCTTCGAGAGCTACGGAAGCCGGCCATGACCCGGCGAAACTCTTCGAAGGGGCCGAAGCTCACGGTCGACGCCTGGGCGAGAGACCGCCGCGGCCGGATCCTTCTCGTGCGGCGGGGCCGGCCACCGTTTCGAGGGAAGTGGGCCCTGCCCGGCGGTTTCTGCGAAAACGGCGAAACGACGGAGGAAGCGTGCGCCCGGGAGGTCCGCGAGGAAACCGGGGTCGAGGTGCGCGTGGGCGGAGTCCGCGGGGTCTACTCCGACCCGAAGCGGGACCCACGCGTCCACACAGTCAGCGTCCTGTACGACGCGGTCGCCGTCGGGGGCAGGGTGAAAGGCGGGGACGACGCCGCGGACGCCCGGTGGTACTCGCGCCGCGACCTCGCCGGACTCGACCTCGCGTTCGACCACGGCCGGATCGTGCGCGAACAGCTCGCGCGCCGTCCGCCGAGCCCCGTCAGCGCGCGACGGGCTCCACCGAAGGCGCGGCGTCCTCGGCGCGGGCGGCGCGGCGCCGCTCGAGGATGATGCTCTCCCGCGCCGCGTCGAACTTCTCCTTGTGGCGCTCGATCTTCGACACGGCCGGATCGATCGAGGTCACGAGCGAGACGAGCTCCAGGTCGTTCGCGTTCATCAGGCTCCGCGAAACCATCTCCTGACGCATCCAGTCGAGAAGGCCGCGCCACATATCGCCCACCAGTACGACCGGCCGCTCGGTCAGGAAGCCCACCTGGAGCAGCTGCCACACCATGAAAAGCTCCAGGCTCGTTCCGATTCCGCCGGGGAAGATGACGAACGCCTGCGACATCCGAACGAAGTGGTGAAGCCTGGAGAAGAACGTCCGGTGCGCGGTCACCGTGTCGAGATAGGGATTCGCTTTCTCGTACGGGATCGAGATCGTGAGCCCGAAGGACCGGGTCTTTCGCGATCCGCGGGACGACGCGGCGCCTTCGTTCGCAGCCTCCATGAGACCGGGGCCGCCGCCCGTGACGATGTCACAGCCGAGCTCGGTCAGCCGGGACGCCAAATCGCGGACCTCCAGGTACTCGCGGTCGCCCGGCCGGATTCGCGCGCTGCCGAAGACCGCGACGCGATAGAAGCGGAGCTCCGCGGGGTTCAGCTCCTCGAGCTCTTCGATCGTGTCCCAGAGGCGCACGATCGTCCGGTCGATGATTTTTCCGACATCCGGTTCGCGGCGGACTTTTCTGGTGGGTCCCATAACGTTTCCGATCCTCTCGCCGGCCCCGGGAGCGGGCCCGCGCGTTCAGTCGAGCGGAGAGTTCTGTGGGGGCCTCGGTCGACCGACTGGAAGGGCGAGATCCTTCCGGATCAGTCGGAAGTCCGGAGGGTCACGGAGAACGCTCGCGAGAGAAGCCCGTCCTTCGTGACCGCCCAGACGGTGTAACGGTAGAAAGTGCCCGGGCTGGCGGCCGGATCGAGATAGGCGTAGGCAAAGGACTCCTCCGCCCGGTCCGAGGACGGCAGGATCTCCGGCCCGGTGCGCGCGATCTTGCCGTCGGCGAGAACCTCTTCCCGGAAGATCGCCCATCCGGCGAGCCCCTCGTGCGAAGTCGTGTTCCACCACACCCGCGGACCGTCCTTGCCGGCGGCCGCGTGCGCCACGAGGCCGGCGTACGGGAACGCGCCCGACTGCTCGAAGCCGACCGGCGCTCGGACCGCGGCGCCCGGGAAGCCGCCCGCGACCAGCCAATCGAGGCGTGCAACGCCGCCGAGCGGTACGCTGCGGACGTCACCCCGCGCCAGGAAAACCACGTCCGGCGGCAGGGCCGGATCGCGGTACCGCACGACGACGGCGCCCGAGCCGCCGTCCTCCGGCCACGTGACCCGGAGCGCCGGCGCGCCTTCGGCCGGCAGGAAGGTCCGATGGCGGAGCGCGAAGCCCGCCGGAGAGGCGGCGTCGAGGGCGCCGGACTCCAGGTCGAGCAGGCTCACGCGCGCCGGAGCAGGCTCCGGCTCCACCGTGGCATACAGCCTCGCGCCGAAGCGCAGGAGCGGCGTGTCCTCGGACTCCCCCGTCCGTTCCGCGTACATGCCGAGGAGCACCGGAAGGATGCCTTCGCCCGACTCGGACGCCCGTTCCCAGGCCGAGCGGAGGAGGCCCGAACCCGCCGACCGCGTCAGCTCCTCGAGGTACAGCCGGCCCAGCGTTTCCGGGTTCTTTTCCAGAGAGAGCTCGGAAGCTGCCGCGACGATCCGGGCGGGCTCGTGATCCTCTTCGTTCTCCGGCGCGGAGAGGAGTGCAGCTGCCGCCTCGGTGATGAACGTCCCGTCGGGCACCCCGTATCGGGCGAGCGTCGCGAATGCGATCTGTCGCGACACCTCCCGGACGATCTCGTGATCCGTCAGGCCGCGCCCGTCGAGGAGCACCGCCGGCCCGACCAGCCGGCCTCCCTCGACCGAACGGGAGGCGACCCGGCGCAGCCCGCCGGCTTCCTTGCGCGCCACGAACACCCGGACGGGCTCGCCGTCGGCGAAGGGGTAATGCCACCCCTCCCGCACGTAGAGGTCGTTGAAAAGCCGCCGCAGCTCGACGGAGAGGAGGCCCTTCAGGTTGGCGTCCTCGGCCTCGTCGAGGAGCACCGCGCGGCCGGGAAGAAGGACCTGGGGGGCGCCGAAGTTGCGGTAGGGGCTTTCGACCCATCCCTGGGCCGAGGGCTCCGAGAATGTCTGCGCGCCGGCCGCGAAACTCGCGAGCGCGAACAACACACAGCAAATCAGTGATTTGCGCACGTGACCTTCCCGAATTCCGAAGCCCATGGGCTTTTTAGAATAGTCGTCGGGCCTCGGCCCGTCAATCGTTTTACGGCCGGGGCGGCCCGGACGTTGGCCCGAGGGAACCCCGGCCGCCTACTTGGCGGCGGGGGTCCTGGCCTTGGAGGCGGTTACGGGGACCCGCACGACAACCACCGTAATGTTGTCGACGCCCCCCCGCTCGTTGGCGACGTCGACGAGTTTGCGGCAGAGACCCTGGGGCTCCGGATCCCCGTCCACGGTCGAGTGGATGTCCTCGTCGGACAGCATCGTGGTCAGTCCGTCGGAGCAGAAAAGGAACTCGTCTCCCGGCTGAAACGTCAGCTCCTGGAGGTCCGGCGAGACGGACGGCCCGCCGCCCAATGCGCGGGTCACGACGTTCTTCAAGGGGTGCGACTTCGCTTCCTCCTCGGTCAGGATGCCGGCCGTGACCTGCTCGTGCACCCAGGAGTGGTCGTCGGTCAGCCGCGTCAGTCTGCCGTCGCGGTAGAGGTAGGCGCGGCTGTCACCAACGTGGGCGAGGGATAGCGTCTTCTCGTTCAGGAGGCCGGCGACGACGGTGGTTCCCATCCCCTTCAGCCAGGGTTGCGCCGCGACGGCCGCCATGACCCGCTCGTTGGCCTTCTCGATCGCGATCGCGAGCCGGTTGCTGTTGAACTGCAGCTTGTGGTCGTACCGGAAAGGCCAGGTCGCCTCTTCCTTCTGCCGGGTCGCCGCGATGAACTCCCCGATCGTCTCGACCGTGATCTTGGCGGCCACCTCACCGGCCGCATGACCGCCCATCCCGTCGGCCACGATGAAGAGTCCCTCGTTCACGTCGAGGGCGTAGGCGTCCTCGTTGTGCTTCCGCTTTCGGCCCACGTCGGTGAGCCCGAACGCGTCGATCGTGAACGTTCCTCCGGCCATCGGCTAGGAACCCGTCCGCCGGAAAGACCGCGCCGCGACGGGCGTCACGCCTTGACCGCCCGCTCTGCCCGAATTTCCTCGATGGCCTTCCGCGCGTCGACCTCGTTGGGGTTCCAGCGAACGGCGTCCTGAAACGCCTTCTCCGCCTTGGACAGCAGTCCCGCCTGCCGGAACACCTTTCCCGCGTCCTTCAGGAGCGTCACATTGTGGGGGTCGAGGGCCACGGCGGCCTCGAGAGCCTTCACCGCAGCGCGCAGATCGCCGGCGCGCGCCGAAGCCACCCCCAGGTGGTGGTGCGCTCGGGGGTCCTTGGGATCGCGCTGGGCGGCGAGGGCGAAGTTGCCGGCGGCTTCGGCGTACGCCCCCGCCCGGAACGCAGCGTTGCCCTGCTCCAGGTAGTCCTGAACAACCGCATCCGAGGACGCGGTCGCAGACGACGCCATCATCTGATCCCGATCGTAAGCCTGACGGCGCTCCTCGTTGCAGAGAACGTTCACGGCCGCGGTCAGCTCCTGAAACCGCGTCTCGGCCTCCGCCTTCTGCTCGCGCGGCGCCCGATCGGGGTGAGCCTCGCGCGCGAGAGCCCGAAAGCGCTCGCGAATCTCGGCCTCACTTGCTTCGTGGCCTACGCCGAGCAGCGTGTAGTAATCGACGTTCTGAAACATTTCTTCCGAATTGATCGGAGATCGCGGGTCCTCGACATTAACATAAGGGAAACCGGTTCCTCGGGGCAAGCGAAGTGGACTGTGTTCCCGGTCACCGTCACCGCCGGCGAAGGACGAGAAGCTTGCGGGCCGAGGTCCGGAGAACCGGCGCGAGGTTGCGATCCCGGAACACCGCCCGGAGATCCCGGACCGAGAGCCGCTTCAAGAGCGGCAACGAGATGTCGAGCGGCGACCGGGGGTTTCGAACGAGGGCGAGGATGACCGCGGGCTTCCGCATCCAGTCGCGCGAAGCCGCGATACGACGATAGATCTCCTCGTCCAGGTTCCGCATCGCCGCGAAGCTCTCGACCTCGTTGATCGACAGAGACCGGGACTTCAGGACGGCGATGCCGATCAACTTGTTGGTGTCCCCGATGAGGATCCGGCGCTCCTCCTTGCTGCCCTTGTAAGCGAGAGAGATCTTCTCGCTGATGGTCATGAGGCCGATCCGACGGTAGATGGCGCCGATGAAGAGCGAGTCATCGGCGCTCTGTTCCGCGGAGTCCGCGGAAGGCGCCTCGTCCGCTTCCGCTTCCTCTTCCGCATCGAGGTCGTCTTCTCCGAGCCCGGCGTCGTCCTCGTCGCCGAGGTCTGCCACCCCGGCGGCCTCTTCCTCGGCGGCTGCCGCGCTTTCGGCCTCGGAGTGGAGGCGCCGCGCTTTCTTCTCGAAGAACTCCTCGTTCAGCTCCGAGAGGAGGCGGCGCCCCTCCGGAGTCAGCGCCGGGTTCTCGAGCAGCGCGGCGACGAGCGCGGGCCGTGCGAGCAGGCGCGCCTGGTTCGCGATCAGCGCTTCCTGGGGGCGGCCGGTCGCGGTGCGTGCCAGGAAAAGGAGAGTCTCGTCGCCCGTGACCCGCGACCGCACGACCTCTTCGAGAACGAAGGGGTCATCGGTCAGACGCGCGAGAGCGTCGAGCTCCGCCTCCTGCGGGTCTCCCCGCCGGACGAAGGCCGCCAGGCGATCCGGAGGGGCGGATCGCAGCGTTTCGAGCGCCATCGCCGCGGTCTCGGAGTCCGGGTCTTCCACGACGACGAGCAGGGCGCGGAGAGAGGAGTCGGGATCGAGAGGCAGCAGACCCCGGGCCGCGAATCGGCGGATTTCCAGGGGCGCAGTACCCTCCCGGAGAAGGGCAACGAGATCGTCGGGGAGAGCCGAATTCTCCAAGTCAGCCCGGATTATGGAACTTCCGGGGATCGGAAGGGCGACGGGAGTGGTTATCCCCGGGAGGGGGAATCCGGGAGAACGACGTTGCGCACGACCTCGCCGGGACGTCCGAGAGGGGCGAGAGGCCGACCGTCGAGGGAGACCCGCACGCCGCCGGCGTTTCCGAGCGTCAGGCTGAACGTCTTGCGCGCTTCGAATTTCCGGCTCGTTCCGGCCGAGATCGTCCCGCCGAAAACTCTCTCGCCGTCCGCGGAAATCTCGATCCAGGAGGACTCGTCGAACTCGAGCTCGAGCGCGACGCCGTTCGCTGTGGTCGTCGTCGTGGTTTCGAGCTCCGTCGCGTCATCGCGGATGAGCGGTGTCGGCTCGTTCGACGGCGCGACGTTCTTGAACGAGATCGGCTCGACGCGCGGCGCAACCGCCGAGTGCGCGACCTTCGGACGCCGATGCTCCGGGCTCGCGATGAGCCCGAGAAGGAGGAGAACGGCGGTCACGCATCCCAGGATCGTGCCGGCGGTCGAGCGACGTCCGCGCAGGAATCGCGAGCCTCCGTCTCCGGAATTGGGGAGACTCGGAACGGGCGCCGCGGTCGGTTGCACTTCGGCGAGATAGGCGTTGACCTTTTCGACGGGATCGAGACCCAGGTGGAGGCAGTAGGCTCGAATGAAGCCGCGGGTGAAGACGGGCGCCGGAAGCTTTGCGCGATCTCCCTCTTCGAGCGCGGAGAGAAGCCGCGTCGAGATCTTGGTGGCCGCGGAGATCTCTTCGAGAGAGACCTCCCGCAGGATGCGCTCGCGCCGCAAGTCGGCCCCGAAGCTGGCGCCCGATACTCGAGGATCTTTCATCCGTCGGAGGAAACCTGTCTCTTTTCCGGGAGCAATTGGGATCTACTCGATGCTAGTCCGCTGGAGCTCGTTCCGCAAGAACTCTTTGCGCAGCAGCCCGGAGCGCCGGGGGACTCTCCGGCTTCTCGGTGACCCGGGTGAGTTCCTCCCCCGTCGCGCCGGCGAGGAGGGCCAGGGCAGCCTCCTCGGAGAGAACCGGATTCGCCAGAAGGGCGTCCCGGACGCCCGGCCGGAACCGCCACCGGTGGTGGCGGGCCACGACGACCAGAACCT
>Ga0070694_100001770_pt1 | contig 12780 bp, 9 predicted proteins | sample KBSK1251metaG_FD_65470 | JGI IMG/M metagenome (GOLD analysis project Ga0070694, IMG submission 65470) | Corn, switchgrass and miscanthus rhizosphere microbial communities from Kellogg Biological Station, Michigan, USA - KBS K1-25-1 metaG | ecosystem: Host-associated > Plants > Roots >... | reverse complement strand
TCAATTAGCTTCTGGTTGGTAGGGCCAAGATTCGATCCCGAAGATGCCCCGGCATCGTACCCGGCAACGCCGGCGGCACTTGGTCTTGCATGAAAATAGCCTGGCCCGGAGAAGGGTTGACCAATGATTCGTGAGCCGATAATCGTGCCATCGCCGCGCCGGATTAGTTGCCCATTGGCCTGTTCCGGAAAAATCACCTGCGCCAGGCCGGTGACAACCAGCGGATAAACCAGGCCCAGAAGCACCGTCGTCACGATTGTCATGAGAACTGCGGTTAGTAGGTTTTTCATGTCTTTTGTCCGTCGTCCATAGTCAGTTGTCAGTCGTTAGTTGGCCAGTGGTTAGTCGCGGGTTTTGTTTGGAACTGGCCAGTTGGTTAAAACCTGCAACTGACCACTGACGACTGACCAATGACAAACTATGCCAATCCCATCGCATGAACGATCACGTCAATGATCTTGATGCCGATAAATGGCGCCACAATTCCGCCCAATCCGTAAATGAACAGGTTGCGCCTCAACAGAGACGCCGCGCTCAGCGCCCGATACTTCACCCCTTTCAGCGCCAGCGGAATCAACGCGATGATGATCAGGGCATTGAAAATAACCGCCGAGAGAATTGCCGACTGGGGAGTCTTCAAACCCATGATGTTCAGCGCGTTTAGTGCACCTAGCGTAGCCACGCCGCTGAACATTGCCGGAATGATCGCGAAGTACTTCGCGACGTCATTCGCAATCGAGAATGTCGTCAACGCGCCGCGCGTCATCAGGAGCTGTTTGCCAATCTCGACCACTTCGATCAGCTTCGTCGGATTAGAATCGAGATCGACCATGTTGCCGGCTTCTTTCGCCGCCTGGGTTCCGGTGTTCATCGCTACGCCGACATCGGCCTGGGCCAGCGCGGGCGCATCGTTGGTGCCGTCACCGGTCATCGCGACCAACTTGCCGCCGGCCTGCTCTTCCTTGATCAGCTTCATCTTTTCTTCCGGAGTCGCCTGGGCCAGAAAATCATCGACGCCCGCTTCGCGCGCAATCGTAGCCGCAGTCAGAGGGTTATCGCCGGTAATCATCACGGTCTTGATACCCATCTGACGCAACTGATTGAAGCGCTCAACCATGCCGCCTTTGACGATGTCTTTGAGTTGAATAACGCCCAGAGCCACGCGGTCTTCCGCGACCACCAGCGGCGTAGCGCCCTCGCGCGAAACTCTTTCCACAATCTCGGTTAAGTCAGCCGGCACCTTCGTCGCAAACTGGGCGAGATATTTGGCAATGGCGTCCGCAGCGCCCTTGCGTATTTCGCGACCATCGAGATCGACGCCTGACATCCTCGTCTGCGCAGTGAAAGGCACGAACCTGGCTTCATGTGAGGCTAATTCACGGCCACGCAATCCGTATTTCTCCTTCGCGAGCACCACGATTGAACGACCCTCCGGAGTTTCATCGGCCAGCGAAGACAATTGCGCAGCTTCGGCCAACTCCTGTTCGTTGACCCCGTCCAGGGGAATAAAAGCGGTGGCTTGCCGGTTGCCCAGCGTGATCGTGCCGGTCTTGTCGAGCAGGAGCGTATTCACATCTCCGGCGGCTTCGACCGCGCGCCCTGACATCGCCAGCACGTTGTGCTGAATGAGTCGATCCATGCCGGCAATGCCAATTGCCGAAAGGAGTCCGCCGATAGTCGTAGGTATCAGGCAGACCAACAGTGACGCCAGTACAAAAATCGTCTGCGGCGCGCTGGAGTAGATCGCGAACGGCTGCAAGGTGACCACCGCAAGCAGGAAAATTATCGTGAGACCTGCGAGCAGAATGTTGAGGGCAATCTCGTTTGGCGTTTTCTGGCGCTCGGCGCCTTCGACCAGAGCGATCATTCGATCCAGGAACGTTTCGCCGGGGTTCGAGCTGATGCGTACCTGAATTTGATCGGACAGGACGCGCGTGCCGCCGGTCACTGCGGATCGATCGCCGCCGGCTTCGCGAATGACGGGCGCCGACTCGCCGGTAATCGCCGACTCGTCAACAGAGGCCACGCCTTTGATGACATCGCCGTCACCGGGAATGAACTCACCGGCAGAAACTATGACAACGTCATCCTTGCGCAACTGAGCCGCCGGGATAACCCGGGTTTTGCCATCCGGCAGAAGCTTTTTGGCGATCGTCTCACTGCGGGTCTTGCGCAGGTTATCGGCCTGCGCCTTACCGCGGCCTTCAGCCATCGCTTCAGCAAAGTTTGCGAACAGTACGGTGAACCATAGCCATAGCGTGATCTGAAGTTCAAACTTGTGATTCGTGACGCCAAAAACCGGTCTGAATAAACCGTAGATAAAATATACGGTCGTGAGCACGCTACCGACTTCGACGACGAACATCACCGGGTTCTTCATCATGGTGCGCGGGTTGAGCTTGATGAACGAATCCGCGATCGCTCGTCTGACAATCACCCAATTCCACACGGCCATCCCTGTTTTCTTAATCATCGCCTTAATGTTCGACAAACTTTAGTTTGTCGTTAGTTCTCAACTCTCCCCACGACAGCGACAAACTCAAGTTTGTCGGACAAATTCAAAACGTCTTCCCCGCATACATCGAAAAGTGCTCGACGATTGGCCCCAGGCTGAGCACCGGAAAAAATGTCAGCGCCCCGACAATGACAATTACGCTGACCAGGAGCACGGTAAACAGCGGCGTTGTTACGGGAAATGTTCCCAACGACGGCGGCACTATTTTTTTCCGAGCCAGATTTCCCGCCACCGCCAGCATCGGCACGATCATCAGAAAACGCCCCATCAACATCGCCACGCCAAGCGTCGTGTTGTACCAATACGTATTCGCAGAAATGCCCGCGAACGCCGAACCGTTGTTTCCAGTTCCCGAAGTGAAGGCATAAAGAATCTCTGACAACCCATGAGGCCCGCCATTATTCAACTGCGAAAGCCCGAATCCGGGAGCGAGGACTGAAACCGCCGTCAGCACCAGAATCACGAGCGGGAAGATCAGGACGTAGAGCATTGCCAGCTTCACGTCGTACGACGCTATTTTCTTGCCCAGGTACTCCGGGGTGCGCCCCACCATCAATCCGGCAATGAAGACCGAAAGAACCACGAAGATCAGCATTCCATAGAGGCCGCTACCGACACCTCCGAAGATGATCTCGCCGAGCATGATGTTTGTGAGCGGCGCCAACCCGCCCAGCGGCGTGAAGGAATCGTGCATCGAATTCACTGCGCCGCAACTCGCGTCCGTGGTGACCGTCGCAAAGAGCGTGCTGTTGGCAATGCCAAAGCGCACGTCTTTGCCTTCCATGTTTCCGCCGGACTGACTTGCGCTGGCCACTTGATTCGTTCCCAACAACAGCGGATTGCCGCGCGCCTCTGCCCAATAAGCAGTCACCACCCCGGCAAAAAACAAGACGACCATTGCGGCGAGCACTGCCCAACCATGCTTCGGCGATCCAGTCATCCGTCCCAACGTGTAGGTCAGGCCTCCGCCGAGCGAAAAAATCAACAGCAACTGGATGAAGTTAGTGAGGGGCGTGGGATTCTCGAAAGGATGCGCTGAGTTGGTGTTAAAGAAGCCACCACCGTTGGTGCCGAGTTCCTTGATGACCTCCTGCGAGGCCACCGGGCCTTGAGCAATCGTCTGCTCAGCAATTGTTTTGGTTTCCTTCTGATTTGTGCCGTCAGGATTCGTCAGCGCATTGCCGTTCGCGTCCTTCTTGTCGACTTCGATCGTTTGCGGCTCGAGCAGTTTCACCGTGTCGTACGGCCGGAGATTCTGAATCACTCCCTGCGAAACAAGCAGCAAGGCCCCGAGGACGCAGGCCGGGAGCAGTAAGTACAAATTGCAACGCACGAAGTCTACCCAGAAGTTTCCGATGGTCTCCATCTCGCGGCGAGCTATGCCGCGAATGAAAGCAATTGCCAACACAATGCCGGTCGCCGCTGAGGCAAAATTGTGGTAGGCCAGACCGGCCATCTGCGTGAAATAACTCATCGTCACTTCCGGCACATAGCTTTGCCAGTTCGTATTGGTGGTGAACGACGCTGCGGTATTGAAGGCTGAACCCACGAAACCGCCGGTAGCGCTTGAGGCAGAATCAACTCCGGGAAGCTTCTGTGGATTGAATGGCAGATAGCCCTGCAGGCGTTGAATTAAGTAAAGCAGAACGAGTGAGACGACGCTGAACAAAAGCATCGCCGCCGCATATTCGGTCCAGCGCATTTCGCGCTTTTCATCGACGCCGGTCAGTCGATAGATAAGCCGTTCAATCGGCCGCAGCCCTGGATGCATAAACGTGCGCTCGCCATTGAAGACGTGGGTCATGAAGATGCCCAGCGGTTTCGCGATGGCGATGATCATCGCGATGAAGATCAGAATTTGTAACCAGCCGTTAAGAGTCATGAATGTGGCACAGACTTCGGTCTGTGACTCCTTATCAATTCGAACCCGTAAACACAGACTGAAGTCTGTGCCACTAAAATTTCTCCGGTCGCAGCAGCGCGAACGTCAGGTAAATAAGCAGCAGCAGCGAAACTGCCAGAATCACGAGTGTTCCAATAGCCATGTCGTTAACCTCACTCAAAAGTGGCACGGGCGTCCCGCCCGTGAGGCACGCGCAAGATGCGCGTGCCACGTCACTGCAACTTCTCGCACCCGCGCACGTAAGCGAGCGCGATTAGAAAAAAGAGAATAGTTGCTGCAATAAAAATCAGATCCATCATCTGAAAATCTCCATCAACGGTCGAAAGTAAATATCGTGGCAAAGATCAAAAGGTGCTGGCCCGGAGTGAGGCCAATGACTCCGGGACTCACAACCCTCCCTCGGAAGAACCCGCCATCGGGACCAGTCGATCGGTCGTAACGATGCTCCAGCCGAAAGATCGTGTTGGTCGATTGATGGTGCAGCTTGTACTCGATCGTTGTCGTAAAGGCTGCGACTGTCTGTCTCGCCAGTGTCCAACGGCCCCGGCTGTCCCACGCAACCTCGGGACGCACGGCGATGCTCCAGCGAGGATTCAGAATCCAGCGCATCGGCGCCTGGGCGGAGAACCACCAGGCGCGCGGTGCTCCCGGGGAGTCAACCGCTTCGGTCGAAAAGTTTGTATCGAAAGCTATCGTGCGTTTCTCAGTCTTGTGCTCGACGATCGTATCTGAGAGAAACCGCCAGAATTTGAATGACGTGTTCGATTGATGTGGGCCAACCAAGACGGTCTGCTTGACCGTTAAGCGTGAAGTCACGCTGATTGCCGCCTGGCCACCCCAACTCGGAACATGATTCGCTGTCGCCAGATGCCAGTATCCATTGACAACAAAGAATGTGCCCGTGACTTTCTTAGTGAACGGATAACTCACGTTCACGCCCAGCATGAAGTAAGGCGTGAAGTCAGCCCCCCACGGACGCGTGTAGTTAAAATTGTCCTTCGCGTAAAGCGAATCGTACCCGATAAAGCTGCTGAAGATTCCACCCTGGATCGTCAGACCCTTACCGACCGGCGCGAGATATGAAACGTTCGTCGGCCCGAGTTGGCGCAGGATCTTGTAGCCGTCCATATTCGGCGCGGTCGCTGAAAGGCCAAACAACTCCGCGTCCTTACCTGCTTGCGCAGTCAACTCCACCCCCCAACGTGAATCGTCGGTGGCTTTCTTCTTCAGATAAACTGCGGCCATGTTTATCTGCGGCCGATCGACATACCAGGTAGTGCCGCGGCTGCGAAAGACCTTGTTCTCCGGATGATTGAAATCGAGTAGATAACCGACGTCGAAAAATCCGCCGTAGTGCCATTTCGATTCTGCCGACTGAGTCTGAGGAGTCAGCGTTTGTGTTGCTTGAGGCGAGACCGACTCGGTCGCTGAACTCGTTTTTTCCGAAACACAACCTCTGTCTGTTGACGTTTTCTCGGTCGCGGTGTTGATTTCGGTCTTCTGACCTGAATCGTTTTCCAGCTTGCGACCTTGCTGTGTTTGGTTCGTGGCGTTGTCAACCGCCGTCGGTTGGGCGTGCGCTTTGAGAGACTGTGCCGCCAAACCCAGGACAAATAATTCCAGGCCTACCAGCATTCGCGACCAGAGATTGAGCCTTTTCGGATGAAGCCTCCTTTGTCCCTTTGATCGTACCGCTGAATTCATTTCCTGTTCCTCGTCACACATGAGCCTACGAAATCATCGATAAAAGCGGTGTAAATTGTTCGTAAACAAATCGTGAACGAACGACTATGTGGACACGCATTTTGCGCGGGTGCTTCACGGGCGGGACGCCCGTGCCACCTCCATCGCAATCAATTGACGATTCGCGCTGGCTAAGAGCTGGACGGCAGGATAGAGATCGAAAGATCGACTTTGCGATTATGAATTGATGTTTGATTTTACGGACGTGGGGCGTTCGGCAGTGGTTGGACTATTTCCCTGGCCGGAACCGGTAGCCCACCCACGGTTCGGTCAGAATGTAGCGCGGGCGAGCAGGATCTTCCTCAATCTTCTTTCGCAAGCGGCCGACAAAAACCCTGAGATATTCGGTTTGCTCGACATAGTTTCCTCCCCAAACTGCGCTTAGCACCGTTCGATGGGTCAGGACTTTTCCCGCATTTCGCATCAGATAGACCAACAGATCAAACTCCTTTGGAGACAAGTGAATCGCCTTGCCCGAAACACTGATTTCTCTGGTCTCAAGATCGATGTGAAAGTCCTGATCGTCGATGACTTTCTCAGGTTGCTCGCCCACAGGCGACCGGCGCAGGGCAGCCCTGACTCTGGCCAGAAACTCTCCCATTGCAAAAGGTTTGGTCACATAATCGTCCGCACCGGCATCGAGCGCCTCTATCTTGACGGCTTCATCGCTTTTGACGGACAGCACGATGATCGGAACAGTCGATATCGCCCGCAGCCTCTTGCACACTTCCAAGCCGTCCATGTTGGGCATGGAGAGATCGGTTATTACCAGGTCCGGAACCCACAGTTGAAAAAGCTCAAGCGCCGACTCGCCTTCTGATGCAACTCTGACGTCAAAGCCATGCTTCGTCAGGCCGCTCCGCATGACCATGGTGATCTGTGGCTCGTCATCGACGACGAGAATGCGTTTTTTACTTTCCATCATTCACCAGAATGTGGCACGCGCATCTTGCGCGTGTCTTCACGGGTGGGACGCCCGTGCCACAACTTCCATCTCAGTCTCCTCGTCTCCCACCGGAACTGTGAAACTTACTCGCGTGCCTGTACTTTCTTCGCCATCTTCGATCCAGATGCGCCCGCCGTGCGCCTCTACAATTCCCTTCGCGATCGACAGGCCCATGCCAATCCCCTCGGGACGTCCGGAACCGATCGGAACGCCCCGGACGTGGACGAACTTTTCAAAGACGCGCTGACGCAAGTGTTTGGGAATACCGCGCCCCTGATCGGTTACGGAAATTCGGACCATCTCGGCCGGAGCTCGATTCGCCTTGATAGTAATGCAGGTGCCCGCGGGCGCGTACTTGGTCGCGTTATCAATCAATGTGTAAATAACCTCGGCTACGGCGCGCGCGTCAACGCGAATCACCGGCAGTTCGCTCTCGATCAGGCTCCTGAGTTGATGTTGTTTCATGAGCGGCTCGGCGCGCGCGAGGGCCGCTTCAATAATTTCCTCAACTGCGCCCCAGTTGCGCGACAACTGCACGTCCCCGGCTTCGATGCGGGCCAGATCGACTATGCTTTCGACAAAGTGATCCAACCGATCAGCCTCGTCGCTAATTACCTTCAGCATGGTTCTCTGTTCGGCGGGACTAAAGCTCTCAGTCTGGCCATTTGCTTCGCCGTCTTCAAGCAACAAAGTGGCGGACGCTTTGATCGAGGTCAAAGGCGTTCTCAAATCATGTGTGATCGCATCGAGCAGAGCGGTCTTCATCCGTTCGCTGCGACGCAGCCCTTCAGCCTCGCTGGCGCGGTCAAAGGCTTCCTGAAGTTCCTCGTATAAACGGCGATTCTCGACCCGTCCTGATTCGGCTTCTTCAGCCCGGCGCTTTGCCCTCGCCGAAAGCTGGCCGACCGCCAGGGCCGTTATGAAGAACGCGGTCAGAGCGATCCAGTTCTGCGGATCGACGATACTCAATGTATGAAGCGGCTCAAGAAAAAAGAAGTTGTAGCAGAGCATTCCTGCCAATGATGCGAGCAGCGCCGGTCCGCTTCCCCGGATGATAGCCACAGAAACCACCACCAGCAGGAAGGCGAACCCCACCGTCGTCGTGTTGATTTCACTACGCAAGGGAATAAGGATCGCGGTCACGGCGCCGATGGCTAAAGCAGCCAGGATGTAGCCGGCCCAACGTGAACGGATTAGCTTACGGAACAAGGAGTTCAGTCTCCTCACAGATGCAGTAAGTACTCCTGCAGGACGTAAACACCGGCGCCGGCAAAATATCCGAGCGCGGCCAGCCAGCCGATCCTCTTGAGGTACCAGAAGAAGCTGACCTTCTCAATTCCCATTATCGCCACACCCGCTGCGCTGCCGATGATTAGCAGACTTCCGCCGGTGCCGGCGCAGTATGCAACGAACTCCCACAAGTAACTATCAGGCGGAAAATTGCGCAGGTCGTACATTCCCATAGTTGCCGCCACCAGCGGGACGTTGTCCAGGATGGCAGATAACACTCCGATGCTGATGACGATCAGACTTTGATTCGCGATCCTCTGATTGAGCAGCTGTGCGAAATGAGTGAGTAGCTGGGTGCTCTCCAACGAGGCGACCGCCATCAGAATCCCCAAAAAGAACAGAATGCTCGGCACATCGATTGTGCGAAGGGCATGCTCAACAGAGAGCTGCTGCTTCTCTTCCACGTCCTTCTCTTTATGGATGAACGCGGTAATTACCCAGAGAATAGCCACGGCCAACAGAATTCCCATGTAGGGCGGCAGGTGCGTGACAGTCTTAAAGACGGGCACCATGATCAGCAAAACAAGTCCGGCGAAAAGAACCAGGTGGCGCTCAAAGCGAAGATTGATCCGGCTATTATCCGTTTCGTCGCTGGTGGGTTTGGTGGCCTTACCCTTTGCCATAAGCGAAGCCACCGTCAGGGGAACCAGCAAGCAGACGAGGCTGGGAACAATCAACTTGATAATGATATTGCCGCTGGTAATTTGGCCTCCGATCCATAGCATGGTGGTGGTCACGTCTCCGATCGGCGACCATGCACCACCGGCGTTGGCGGCAATCACAATCATACCAACAAGAAACATCCTGTCTTTCCTGTCGGCGAGAAGCTTACGTGCCATCGAGGCCATCACGATGGCGGTAGTCAGGTTATCGAGCGCGGCGGAAAGAAAAAACGTCAGGAGACAAATGATCCACAGTAGTTTTCGTTTGCTGTTTGTGGTGATGCGGCGGGTGATGACTTCGAAACCATCATGAGCATCGATAATCTCGACAATCGTCATTGCCCCCATCAGGAAAAACAGAATGCCCGACAGATTGCCAAGATGATGAAGCAATTGTTCAGCGACTGCTTCCCGGTTTGCGGCGAACAGGACATACACGGTCCAACACACGCCGGTGAGCAGAGCACTCGCCGCCTTGTTGATCTTCAGCCGCTGCTCAAGCGCAACCGCCGCATAACCGAGCACAAAAATCGCTATGATGAGAACTTTCACTTGCCCTCAGGTTAAGCCACATCGGAGCAAGTCCGAATGACGCGGGCTCAGACTGTATAAGAGCCGGGCGCATTCTTGCAAAGATTTCACCAAAACCGCGGTATGAATCCCGAAGGGATTTCGTCCTCCAGCCCAGGGTGGCGTTTTTCAGCCAACCCTGGGGAGAAAAGAAATCAATTCGCAACCCTGAAAAGGGTTGTGTCGGTTTTGCATATTGCTTGACGGTCGCTGACGCAACCCCGTGGGGGTTGGATCTCCTGGTTCTGGCGTTCCCCAGCTTGGCTGAAAAACGCCAACCCTGGGCTGGAGGACTGAATCCCTTTGGGATTCCCCCATACCGGATTTACCGCTGATAAGAGCTGGAGAGTCAACTGAGTCAACTATGTAGATGCTTTTGCGAGCCTTGGGTCAACCCAGCTAAGGTGATCGAGCCCCGAAGAGTCTGTCGGAAAAAGCATTCTCCGTGCACACTCTGTGGAACTCTGTATCTTCTGTGGTGAAATTGCTGATGAAAGCATTCACCACAAAGGCACGGAGATCGCACAGAGAACCACAGAGATGAATTTTCCGACAGACTCCGAAGGGGCGACCCAAATTACCGGTAATCAACTCGAGCCTGTTTACTGACTCTCGGTCGCCGCTTCGCGGCTCCGAAATCTAACGAACCCTTACCCAAGACTCGCAAAGCCTTACCTTGGGCTTAACTCTGACCGCTGCTCCGCAGCTTGTTGAGGGGTCAGGTCGGCTTATTGAATCGCATGATTAACTCCTCAGGAACAGCGCGGTAATTTTAAGCATCCGTCCCGGCACCGTAACTATCTATTTTTCTGCTTTTGAAGAGACGGCGGGGCCGCCGCCTGAGACTTGAAGGATCCTGTCCCGATAGATCATGACGTAGAGTTTCTCTGCCAGGCTACGATCAAGTGTTTTTAGAACGGCGTACTGCTTGAGCGCGGCCTCCCGGTCCTTCAAATTCAGATTTACGATGCCGAGGTTCAGGAAAGCGGCGGCAAAGTCCGGCCTCAAAGTGGTTGCCTGCTGCAGCAGCTTTTGGGCCTCTTTGTAATTTCCCAAACGAGCGTACGCACAGCCCAGATCGTTATGCATTACTCCCGTACTCAGGTTGAGTTGTAATGCCTTCCGCAAGGAGACGATCGCATCCTGATATCTGACCAGCTTTAGATAGACCTGACCTAACGCCGCGTGGGCCTCGGCGTATTCGGGCTTCATCCTAATCGCTTGATTAAGATGGTCTGCGGCCTCCTCGTAACGGCCCACAAAGTAGTCGGCAGCACCAAGATTGCCGTAAAACTCAGGTTGATCCTTCTTGTCTTTGATCGCCCGTTGGAACCATTCGGTAGCGGCCCTGTATTCGTTTAACTGAAAGTAGATCACTCCCAGTTCGTTCTCCGCGTCAGCGTTATGTGGACTAAGCCCAATCGATCGCTTCACTGAGTCAGCAGCCTCAGCGAACAGATCAAGCCGCAAATATGTTCGGCCAAGGTCGTAGTGAAACCTGCTGTTGCCAGGGTCTAGCAGGACTGCGTTTTTGAAGGCAACAACAGCTTCATCAAGGCGGTTTATGGCCTCAAAGATCATACCCAGATTATAAAAAGCCGGCGCATAGTCTGGCCTAAGTGCAACTGCCCGTTTACCGGCCTCGATGGCCTCGTTAATTCGATTCTGGCGCGCATACAGAACGCAAAGGCTATTGTGCGCTTCTGCGAAACCTGGATTAATTTGAACTGCTCGTTGCAACAAGGCAATTGCGGCATCGTATTTTGCCGCCTGATATTGACGCAACGCGCTCTCGTAATTTTCCGTCGCGCCGGTCAACCCCGAGGCGTCGGTGAAGCCAAGTTTCAAAGGAACCGTCTGTCTCTGGTTCTGACCCTCAACGCGAACACTGCCCAATGCTCCAAAGAGAAACACAAACGCCAGACTTGACTGCGAAAGAAGCCGACGCTTCCGATCGCCGTGGCGCCTAACACGCCGGCGCTGGTAAATTGTGCTTCTCCTCACTGGCCGTTTCTGCTCACCGATCACCATACAACCTTGATTTCTATTCAATGCATTCCCCCTGATCGAAAATGTTTTGTGTGTCAGAAGCCCGACCGTAAGTGAGGGCTCGCTTGGACTTCTGATACGACTGAAAGAACTGAAGGGCCATCGCGGAAAATTCAAGCCAAAGGAGTGTAGGCGAATCTTCCCTGACCGAAGTCGCTACGGTTGCGATGGCCCTCCTTCAATCTCTCTCGGCAAGGACCGTACCGTGGCTCAACAAGCCGTGCGAATCGCTTGTCGTGCCGGCCTAAATCCTCGCAAACACGTGAATTGTTGATGGTGATAGTTGCAGTAGTGGCGTTATCCGAGGCGACTCGGCCAACGAATTTGTAAAGCCAACAGGAAGCAGACGACAAGTTTGTGACCTCGTCCGTTTTTGGCCTCCGCGAGCAACAAAGCGCAGCTGAGAACTTCTTGTTTTGGAGCCAAGTCTCTCGGAGGCTTAATCCCGTAGGGATGAAATGTTTATAGACAACGAGGATGTTTATGTTTCAGAGCTCCGTAGGAGCGCAATGTGTTTGGAGGTTTCGTTTCGCTCCTACGGAGCTTGGACCGATTTTTTCTTGGCTGCAGCTATAAACATTCTGCTCCTACGCAGCTCACAAAATATTTGGTTGAGGCTCGGCCACGCTATGTCTGTGTTGTTGAAATTGTTCGAGAAAACCATCCCCACAGAGGCACAGAGATCGCACACAGACGCTCAAATTCTCAGACAGACTCCTTAGCGAGGTTTAGCGCTTGATCTCGTGCGTGCCGCCAACAGATTAAAGACGCAGCTTGTGAAGTGACTACAAATTTGTCGGGAGGAAAGTTAACTCTGAATTAACGCGACTTAGCCGAGTGTTGCTCCGCGTTCCGCGTAGGTATGGGAATCCCGAAGGGATTCAGCCCTCCAGCCCAGGGTTGGCGTTTTTCAGCCAACCCTGGGGAACCGCAGAACCAAGAGATCCAACCCCGACGGGGTTGCGTCAGCGACCGGCAAGCAATATTCAAAACCGACACAACCCTTTTCAGGGTTGCGAATTTGATTTCTTTTCTCCCCAGGGTTGGCTGAAAAACGCCAACCCTGGGCTGGAGGACGAAATCCCTTCGGGATTCATACCGC
>Ga0070694_100001766_pt1 | contig 12784 bp, 8 predicted proteins | sample KBSK1251metaG_FD_65470 | JGI IMG/M metagenome (GOLD analysis project Ga0070694, IMG submission 65470) | Corn, switchgrass and miscanthus rhizosphere microbial communities from Kellogg Biological Station, Michigan, USA - KBS K1-25-1 metaG | ecosystem: Host-associated > Plants > Roots >... | reverse complement strand
CCGTGGCCCTGGCGATCAAGCTGACCAGCCCGGGCCCGGTCTTCTTCCGGCAGAGGCGGTGCGGCCGCAACGGTCGGGAGTTCTGGATGGTGAAGTTCCGGACGATGGTCAAGGACGCGGAGAAGATGCAGGCCGAGCTGCGCCCCCTCAACGAAGTGGACGGACCGGTCTTCAAGATCGAGAACGACCCGCGGTCGACCGCTCTGGGACGGTTCCTGCGCAAGTACAGCATCGACGAGGTGCCGCAGCTGTGGAACGTCCTGAAGGGGGAGATGAGCCTGGTCGGCCCGCGGCCCCTCGCGGCGCGGGAGATGCGATTCTGTCCGGCCTGGCGCGACGTCCGGCTCAAGGTGGAGCCGGGCATCACCGGCCTGTGGCAGGTGAGCGGCCGGAGCAAGTCCTCGTTCCACGACTGGATCCGACTGGATGTGGAATACGTCCGGGAACGATCCGTGCTCCTGGATTTCCAGATATTGTTCAAGACACTCAGCGTCGTCTTCCGGGCGCTGGGGTCCTCTTAACGGCAGCGAGGCCATGGCGAAAGGCGAAAGAATGTCGGACGATTCTCGACGGGAACAGGAGTTCGATCTCCGGGCCTATCTTCAGATTCTCCGGAACCGGAAGTGGCTCATCCTGGGATTCACCGCGGCCCTGACCGCGGCGGTGGGAGCCGGGACCGCCCTCCAGCCGAAGGTGTACGAGGCCAAGGTCACCCTGCTCGCAAATCGGGAGGCCCCGCGCCTGCTGGTCTCGGATCCCATTCCCGGAGATCGCGTCGGCCAGCGGGACTATCTCAAGACGCAATCCGCCATCCTGACGAGCCGGACCCTGCTCCAGGGGGCGGTCCAGCGCCTGATGAAAGAGGACTTCTACGGGCCGGTCGCTCCGGACAAGGTCGAGAAGACCTCCTCGGATTTTGCGAATGCTCTCCAGCCACGGACGCGGGTCGTGACGGCCGAGGACACACAGCTGATCACCGTCTTCGTGGAAGGGGGGGTCCCCGAGCGCGTGGCCCGCATCGCCAATGCGATCGCCGACGAGTACGTGGAGAGCAACCAGGAATCGAAGACGACGATCGCCGGCCAGGCGGTCGCGTGGCTCACGGCCAAGCTGGCGGAGCAGAGGATCAAGCTGACCGATGCCGAGGAGGAGCTGCGGAAGTACAAGGAGCGGGAGAACATCGTCGCACCGGACGATGCGGATCCGTTCTCCACGATCAATCTGAGCCGGATCAACGACGAGTATCTGACCACCCGGTTCCAGCGGATGGAGAAACAGGCCCGGCTGGCCGCCATGAAGCGGAACCGGGCGTCCCGGCCGGCGCAGGGACGCGGTCCCGCGGTGGAGTCGCTGGACGCCGAAACCGACCGGAAGGTGCGGGAGAGCCTGGAGGCCGAGTACATCCAGGCGCGCGTGGATCTGCGGAAGCTGTCGGAGCGATACGGCCCCGAGCATCCCGACATGATCACCCAGACCGGGAAGGTGGCCCGAATCCAGAAGGAGCTCGAGTCGCTCGATCAGCCGACCGCGCAAACCGAGACGGAGCCCCCCGTGACCTCTGCGCAGATCGCCGACCTGCAGGCCGAGGTGACCAGCCTGATCCAGAAGGAATCGACGCTGGACCAGACCTTGAAAGCGCACAAGAGTCAGGCGCGCAACCTGTCGAGGACGGGCGTAGCCTACTCGCTCCGCAAGCAGGCGGTGGACCTGAACCGGCAGACCTACAACGACCTGCTCGCCCGTCTCAACGACGTGCAGCTCTCCGGGCAGATCAAGATCTCCGCCGTGCGGGTCCTGGACCGGGCCGAGGCTCCCCGCGAACCGGTCGAGCCGCAGCCGGTCCGCAACGTCCTGGTGGCGCTCCTGCTCGGCCTGGTACTGGGAGTCGGGCTCGCCACGCTCGCCGAGAACCTGGATCGTCGCATCCGGAATCCGGAGGAGGCGGCCCGTTACCTCCGGCTGCCGCTCCTGACCGTCATCCCCGCAGTGGACTTGAAGACTGAAGTCGGCAAACCGGAGGGGAAGGCCGAGCTCGTCACGTTCCATCAGCCGAGGTCGCACGCCGCCGAGTGCTACCGGAACCTCCGGACCTCGATCCTGTTCTCGACCGGGCGGCCGGTCCCGAAGACGATCCTGGTCACGAGCGCGATCGGCGGAGAGGGGAAGTCGACCACCGCCGCCAACCTGGCCGTGGCCATGACCCAGAGCGGCCGGAAAGTCCTCCTGATCGACGCCGATCTCCGTCGCCCGGCCCTGCACCGCTATTTCGCGCGCGAGAAGGGCCGTGGAATCGTCCGCCTCCTGAAGGAAAACCGCCGCCTCGAGGAGGCGACCCAGGCCTCCTACGTCCAGAACCTGGACGTTCTTCTCTGCGATGCCGTTCCGAGCAACCCCTCCGAGCTGCTCGGGTCGGATCGGATGATCGAGGTGATCGAGCAGATCAAGAGCCGGTACGACGTCGTGGTGATCGATTCCCCCGTGATTATTTCCGTCCCCGACGCGCTCATCCTGGCGTCCCGCGCCGAAGCGGTCATCATGATCCACCGGCCGGGGGCCGCCGGCCGCGAGATGGTCCGGCACGCGCGGGAGAAGCTGGACGAGGTGAAGACCAACGTCCTGGGGCTGGTCATGAACAACGTCGACCTGAAGAAAGAGGGATACCACTACCCGAATCATCTTTATTACGGCTACGGGACCCCGGAAGCCGAGACGGCCAGGAAGGGCCCGGTGGGAAAGAAGGGATGAAGCTGGTCATCCAGATCCCCTGCCTCAACGAGGAGAAGACCCTCCCCGTCACCCTGGCCGGCCTGCCCCGGACGGTTCCCGGCGTGGACGTGGTCGAGGTCCTGGTGATCGACGACGGCAGCATGGACGGGACGGTGGAGGTGGCCCGGCAGATGGGGGTCGACTACCTGGTTCGATTCCCCCGGCACCAGGGGCTGGCCAGCGCGTTCCGGGCGGGGCTCGAAGCCAGCCTGCGGCTGGGAGCCGACATCATCGTGAACACCGACGCGGACAATCAGTATGACGCCCGCGATCTGGAGCGGCTGATTCGGCCGATCCTGGACCGCAAGGCCGACCTGGTGGTGGGGGATCGCCAGGTCCAGGGGCTTCGTCACATTTCGCTCATCAAGAAGCTGCTGCACCGGCTGGGGGATCGGGTGATGGAGCAGTTGTCCGGGATCGAGCTCCTCGATTCCACCAGCGGGTTCCGGGCCTACAGCCGCGAGGCCGCGCTGCGGCTGAACGTCTTCTCGAAATTCACCTACACCCTGGAGACGCTGATCCAGGCCGGCAAGAAGAACCTGGTCGTGGCGCACGTCCCGGTGCGGGTCAACGAAACGCTCCGGGCGTCCCGGCTGTTCCCCAACCTCTGGACCTATTTGAAGAGGTCGGCCAGCACGATGGTCCGGATCTACGCGATGTACGAGCCGTTGAAGGCGTTCTCGTACCTCGGAACGGTGGTGGGCGGGGTCGGGGCCGTCCTGCTCCTGCGGTTCCTGTATTACTTCGTGATCGCCGGCGCGGAGCCGGTCGGCAGGGTGCAGTCCCTGCTGGCCGGTGCGACGCTGGCGGCGATGGGGCTCGGGCTGGTCCTTATCGGCGTCGTCAGCGATCTGATCGCCGCCAACCGGCTCCTGACGGAGGACATCCAGTACCGGATCCGCCGGCTGGAGCTGGAGAGCGGGCGCCGGGGCGGGGAGAGGATCGAGAGCCTGTCTCCCAAGGCGGCCGGGCCGACGGCGGTCGCCGGAGGGAAATCATGACGAGCAAGAGAATTCTCCTGACCGGCGGGGCCGGATTCATCGGGTCCCACCTCGCGGCGGCCCTGATCGGGCGGGGCCACCAGGTGCGGATCCTGGACATCCTGGATCCCCAGGTTCACGGCGCCGATGCAAGAAGGCCGGCGCCCGAGGGGGCCGAGCTCATCCAGGGCGATCTGCTGGACTCCGCCGTGCTGGCCCGGGCCCTGAAGGGCGTCGAGGTGATCTTCCACCAGGCCGCCTCCGTGGGCGTGGGCCAGTCGATGTACGAGGCCGCCGCCTACACCCGGGTGAACAGCCTCGGAACGGCCATGCTGATGGAGGCGATCGCCACGCCGGAGTCGCGGGTCGAGAAGGTGGTCGTCGCCTCGTCGATGTCGATCTACGGAGAGGGGCGGTATCGCTGCCCGCATTGCGGCCCGGTGGCGCCCCTGCCCCGCAGCAAGGATCGGCTGCGCTCCGGACTCTGGGAACCCCCCTGCCCCGCGTGCGGGGTGGACCTGGCTCCGCTCCCCACCGACGAGAGCAAGCCGCTCAACCCGACCTCGGTCTACGCGGTGACCAAGCGCAGCCAGGAGGAGACGGTCCTCGTGATGGGGAAGTCGTACGGCATTCCCTCCGTGGCCCTGCGCTACTTCAATGTCTACGGGCCCGGTCAGGCGCTCTCCAACCCCTACACGGGAGTGGCGGCGATCTTCTCGAGCCGCCTGCTCAACGGGAACCCGCCCTGCATGTTCGAGGACGGGGCGCAGAGCCGCGATTTCGTGCACGTCCAGGACATCGTCCGGGCGAACCTGCTCGCCATGGAGAAGAGCGAGGCCGACTTCGAGGTCTTCAACGTGGGGACGGGAATCCGAACCTCCCTGCACGAGCTGGTGCGCGGCCTGACGCTGCGGCTCGCTCCGGACAGGGGGCTGGCCCCGAAGGTCCTGGGGACCTTCCGCGAGGGGGACATCAGGCATTGCTACGCGGACATCGCCCGCATCCGCACGCGGCTCGGGTACGAGCCGTCGATTTCGCTCGAGCAGGGCTTCGACGACCTGGTGCAGTGGGCCAGGACCCAGAAACCCCTGGATCGATACGAAGTCGCCGCGGCCGAGCTGGCCTCACGGGGCCTGGTGAGCGGAATCTGAATGGAACTCACAAAACACGAGGACGAAGGGAGAACGACGACGATGTTCAGAGCCTTAGTGACCAATCCACCCTGGCCCGGTGACGGCTACGGCGCGCGGGCTTCGGTCCGGTGGCCGCACAAGCGCAAGGACAAGAAGCTGGAGTACCCGATCTTCCTCTCCTACGCGGTGGCGCTGAGCCGCCAGGCCGGCGTCGAGACGGGCTTCCTCGACGGAGTCGTCGACGAGCTCGGAATCGAGGCGTACGCCGGCGAGGTGAACCGGCGCGCGCCCGACTTCATCGCCATGGAATGTTCCACGCCGTCGATCGACCACGACCTGGCGTCCGTTCGCGCCATCAAGAAGCTCCGGCCGGGGACCTTCGTGGCCCTGATGGGCTCGCACGCCACCTATTTCCACCAGCAGCTCCTGCAGGAGAATCCGGAAGTCGACGCCATCATCCGCGGCGAGTTCGAGATCACCATCCGGGAGACCGCTCTCGCCCTGAAGAACGGGACGCCGCTCTCCGGCGTTGCGGGGCTGACCTTCCGGGACGGCGCATCGATCCGGGTCACCCCCGACCGGCCGATGGACTTCGACCTGGACAGCTGGCCCTATCCCGCGCGGGACATCGTTCCGATCGAGAAGTACCAGACGGCCCAGTACCAGGGGACCAACGGGACCTTCATGCTGTCGAGCCGCGGCTGTCCGTACCGCTGCACCTTCTGTCTCTGGCCGGGCACGATGGTGGGGCGGGACTTCCGGGCCAGGAAGGCGGAGTCCGTGGTGAACGAGATGGAGCATCTCGTGAAGCAGCACGGCGTCGACGACATCTACTTCGACGACGACACGATGACCATCGACCGCGGGCGGCTCCTCGAGATCTGCCGGCTGATCCAGGAACGGGAGCTGAAGGTCCACTGGATCGCCATGGGCCGGGTCGACACGGTGGACGAGGAACTGCTCCGGGAAATGCGCAAGGCCGGCTGCGACAACGTCTACCTGGGGGTCGAGTCGGGCTCGCCGGAGATCCTGAAGCGGCTGAAGAAGGGGATCCAGCTCTCCCAGGTGACGCAGGCGTTCCGCGCCGCACGCAGGGCCGGCATCAAGACCCAGGCCTTCTTCATGCTGGGAGGTCCCGGAGAGACGAAGGAAACCCTGAAGGAGACGATCGAGTTCGCGATCAAGCTGGACCCCGACAACGCCCAGTTCGCCGCGGCGGTCCCCTATCCCGGCACCGAGATGTACGAGGAGTCGGTCCGCAAGGGATACCTGAAGGCCAAGACCTGGGAGGATTACGCGGCCCGGGACATCGTCCTGGAAACGGAGACGCTGTCGCGGCTCGACCTGGAGAAGGCCCGCCTCGAGGCGTATCGCCGGTTCTACCTGCGACCCACGTTCATCCTGAGGACCCTCGGGCGGCTGACCAGCATCCGTGAGATCCGCCGCGTCTTCCGGGGGAGCCTCTCCATCTTCAGCCGCCTGATCTACTTCTCCCAGAACGTGCGGCGCAAGACGCGAGGAGTCCCCGTGGCGGAGCCGGAGCAGGCCTGACGTGACGGTCTGCTACTGGGGAACCTACGATCGCGACTACCCGAGGAACCGGATCCTGATGGCCGGCCTGCGGGCCAACGGGGTGGAGGTCCGGGAGCTTCACTTCGCGCTCTGGCGAAGTCCGGCCGACAAGGTGCGCCGGGCCGGATCGAGCTGGGTCCGCCCCGCGCTCCTGGCACGGTGGGCCTGGGGCTACGCGGTCCTGACCGTGCGCTTCTTCAGGTCGCCGCGCCCGGATTTTCTCTTCGTCGGGTACTCGGGGCATTTCGACGTCTTTCCGGCCTGGTGCCTCAGCCGCATCCGTGGAGTCCCCCTGGTGTTCGACGCGTTTCTCTCCCTGTACGACTCGCTGGCCCTGGACCGGGGCACAGTCGCGAGAGACGGCTGGCGAGCCCGGTTCCTGGCGGCGGTGGATGGCGCCGCCTGCCGTCTCGCCGATCGCGTCCTCCTGGACACGCGGTCGCACGTGACCTTTTTCTGCGAGACCTTCCGCCTGTCGCCACAGAAGTTCTGGGCGCTGCCGATCGGCGCCGACGACAAGGTGTTTCGGCCCGGCCCCGAAGCCGCCCGGAACGGGCACCCCTACACGGTTCTCCATTTCGGGCGCTACATCCCGCTGCACGGACTGGAGACCGTCGTCCGGGCCGCCCGACAGCTGGAGGAGGGGGATGGCCAGCCGGTCCGCTTTCTGCTGGTCGGGGACGGGGAGGGGAGGCGGCGGATCGAGGACCTGGCCCGGTCGCTCGGGACCACCTCGATCGAATTCGCGGACACCCGCACGCCGGAAGATCTGGCCGAGAGCATCCGTCGGGCCGATCTCTGCCTGGGGATCTTCGGGGTCACGGACAAGGCGGCCCGCGTGGTGCCCAACAAGGTGTACGAAGCGCTCGCCTCGGGCAAGCCGGTGGTGACCGGTGACTCGCCGGCGGCCCGCGACTTCCTGACCGACGAGGTGGACTGCCTCCTGTGCGAGCGCGGGAATCCGGCTGCTCTGGCCGGTGCCATCCGGCGGCTGCAGGGGGACCCGGAGCTCGCCCGCAGGCTGGGAGACAACGGTCGCCGCCGGTTCGAGTCCAGGGCGTCCCCCGCGGTGATCGGCCGGGACCTGGTCGCCAGGCTGAATACCTGGCGGGAGGAGGAGAGACGTGCGGCCTGATTCACGCTGGCGGAACGAATGGATCTGGGTGACGGCCCTCCTGGGGCTGGCGCTGCTCCTGCGCGTCGGCGTCGTCCTGCGCCAGCCGGCGGGGTTCTACTTCGAGGACTCCCTGGATTTCGACAAGGCCGCGCGGGCCTACCTGGAGACCGGACATTTTGATGCCCGGTATTACCGGTCCCCCGTCTACCCCCTTCTGCTGGCGGCCTGCTACCACGTGTTTGGATTCTCACTCACCCCTTTCCGGATCCTGCAGGCGCTGTTCACCGTCGCGCTGTGCGTGTGCGTCTGGCTCCTGGGCCGGCGCTATTTCGGCGAGCGGGCGGGTGTGATCGCCCTGGCCGGAGCCGCGCTGTTCCCCGTGCACGTCATCCTGCCGGGGATCGAATATCCCAGCGTCCCGGGGATGTGCCTGATCTGGATCGCCTTCGCGCTGTTCGCGCGCGGACCGGGCGAAGAGGAACGGAAGCCGGCGCGAACCGTCGCCGCCGGCGCGGCGGTCGGCCTGGCCATCTTGTTCTTCGAGGGAGGGCTGGTGGCGGCCTTCTTCCTGATTCTCTGGACGCTGTCGGAGCGGCGCCCGATGCGACTCAGGACGCGGACCGCCGCGACGGTGATCCTGGCCTGCCTGGTGACCCTCAGTCCATGGCTCATCAAGATGGCTCGCGCCAACGACTACAGGCCCCTCGTCCTTCGTGCCGGCATGCATCTTCCCGCCGCTCCGGGATCGACTCCGCCCCTGTGGCAAGGGAGCGGGGAGAATCTCCTGAAGGCCAAGCTCGCGGGGTTGGCGGACCATCCCGGCTGGACGGTCGGCTACGTGATTCATGAGTTCTGGCACTTCTGGGATCCCTATCCCGACAGGATGGTGGCCGCGGACGCCGCATTCCGAGAGGGACTCCACAAGAAAGATGATCGAATGGTGGTCGAAAACCCTCTGGTCGGGGACGCGCCCCGGATGGGCTACGCCATCGGGTTCACGCTGCTCCTCGCAGCCGCCCTCCTGGGATCGCTCCTGGGCGGCCGGGTGAGCCCGCACGCCGGCTTCCTGATCGGGTGGCCCATCGTACTGGGAGCCTGCTACGCGCCATTCTTCACCCAGATGCGCTACCGGATCCCTGCGGATCCGGCCCTGGTGATCCTGGGAGCCGTGGCCGTGGAGTACGCCTTGCGAGGCGCCCTGTTCCGCGAGGTCTGGGCATCGCTGCGGGCCCTGTGGGAAGGGTGGAAGCGGATCGCCCTGAAGATCGCGGTGGTGCAGACCGCCATCCTTCTCTTCCTCCTTTTCGCACTGGTCCTGGGTCCCATCGGGCTCCTCATGAGGCTGTTCCGGAGCGATCCGATGAAAGGCCGGAAAGCGCCGGGGTCCTTCTGGAACCTCCGGGAGCGCACCCGGGAAAGGATGGAGGAATGCAGCCGCCAGTTCTGAGGGGTCGGCGGGGGACTCTCTTTTTCGCATTCGGCCGAACAATTCGGCCCGAATCGGTGTAGGGCGGCATGGCAGAGACGGAAACGGTGCGAAGATCCCGGCGGCGGAACGGCTCCGAAGGAGAGCGCCCGTCCGCTCCGGAGCCGGATGTCATCCTGACGAGCCGGGAGGCCAGGCTGCTGCTGAAGATTGGCAAGACGAAGCTGCACGAGCTGACGCGACGCCGGCTGATCCCGGCCTATCGGATCGGGGGCGGCAAGACCTCCGGTCTGAGGTACTGCCGCAGCGATCTGCTGGAGTGGCTCTACCGCCAGAGAGTCGGTGGGTGAAAGACACGAGACCATGACTTACAGCCTGGCTGATCTGACCTGGGACCTGAAGAAGGCCTTCTCTTTGCCCGCGGGGGAAGTGGTGCGCCGACTCTCCGGCCGGGCGGTGCGATACACGCGAAGCGTCCGGTACCGACGGCGCGCTTCCGGCCTCTCCGATGCGGCGCTGCTTTCCGCACTGGCCGCGCCGTCGGCTTCCGTGGCGGACCTCGTCGCTCAGCGCCTCCGCGGCGAGCCCTTGGTGCCGGCGTCGTCCCGGTGCGCCCGGACGGCGGAGTTTCTCCGGGACGAGGCCCCCGGCGCCTGCGAGCCGATCCTCGCGGCGGCGCACCTGGCGGCGGAGGGCACGTTCGATCTCCTTGGGTCCGGACCGGTGCGGCTCGGACCGAACCCGGACTGGCACATGGATTTCAAGGCGGGGAAGCGCTGGGACCGGACGGCCTATTCCCTGGACATCGTCCAGACCCCCGACCGCGGACACGACATGAAGGTCCCCTGGGAGCTGGCGCGCCTGCAGCACCTGCCGACGCTCGGGATCGGCGCGGCGCTGGGCCGGGTCCCCGCCCTCCGGGAGCGGGCCATGTCCCACATCGCCTCGTTCCTCGCGGAGAACCCGGCCTACCGCGGCGTCAACTGGAACAGCGCCATGGACGTGGCGATCCGGGCTTCACAGATCCTGGTCGCGGAAGGGTACCTGAGGGGAGGGGGAGACGACCGGTTCTGGGCCGACCTGCTCAAGTCCCTGCTCCTCCACGCCCGGTTCGTCAGAGACAACCTCGAGGACGGGCCGGTCCGCGGAAATCATTACCTGTCGAACCTGGCCGGGCTGTACCTCTGCGGTCTGGGCCTGCCGGAGTTCCGGGAGGCCCCGGGGTGGAGGGAGTTCGCCCGGGAGAGGCTCTGCTCCGAAATGCAGCGGCAGGTCACGGCGGACGGGCTGGATTACGAGGCGTCACTCTCCTACCACGCGCTCGTCGCGGAGATCTTCCTCTTCCCGGCGCTCCTGGCGTCCGAGAAGGGGAGAGCCTTCCCCCGACCCTACCTGGAGAGATTGGAGAAGATGCTCGAGGCTGTGGCGATCCTGATCCGTCCCGACGGATCGCTGCCGCAGATCGGCGACAACGACGACGGTCGCTTCCTGATCGTCTCCCAGTACCATCGCCCGCGGCGGGACTGGAGACCGCTGCTCGCTCTCGGCGCCTACCTTTACCGCCGGGCCGAGTGGCTGGCACTGGCCGGCGACGCCTGGGTGGAGGGAGCCTGGGTGCTGGGAGAGCCGTTCCTGACGTGGCGGAAATCGCTCGAGGCCCCGCGCGCCGTCCCCGGCTTCCGCTGTCACGCCTTTCCCGACGCGGGGATCTACCAGCTGGGCGCCGGGAGCATCCAGATGGTGGTGGACGCGGGGAGCGTCGGACAGAGAAACAACGGGAGCCACGCCCACAACGACACGCTGGCGTTCGATCTCTTCGCTTTCGGCCGGGAGGTTCTCCCCGATCGGGGCACCGGCAGCTACACCCCGGACCTCTCGCTGAGAAACCGGTTCCGCTCCACCGGCGCCCACAACACCGTGCGGGTGGACGATCAAGAGATCAATCCCTTTCCCGAAGAGCCCTTCCGCCTGATTCCCTCGGACTTTCCCCGTGTCCTGCGGTGGCGCCTTGGCAGGACATACGCTTATCTCCGGGCGGAGCACTCCGGCTACCGGCGCCTTCCTGCCCCGGTCGTCCACCGGCGGAGCATCCTCCTGGACAGCGCCAGGGGGAGCTTCCAGATTGAGGATCGGCTGGAGGGGGCAGGCAGGCATCGGTTCCTCGCCAGCTTCCATCTGGCCCCCGGCTGGAGCGTCGTCCCCGGTGAAAATGGCTGGACGGCCCGGAGCCGGGAGGAGGGGCCTGCCCTGACCCTCCTCTGGAAGCGACGACCGGAAAACGCCCGCGTGCGGGTGGAGGATGACCTTCATTCCCCCTCGTACGGCGTGATGCTGAAGGCCCCGGCGGTGCGGATGGCATGGGAGGGGGAGGCGCCATGCAGTATCCGGTACGCGCTGACCATGGAAGCAGGAGCGAAGGGATGAAGCCGTTCTCGATTCGAAGGGAGACAAGACGTTGAACATTCTGGGAATTTCCGCTTTTTATCACGACTCGGCGGCCTGCCTCATCCAGGACGGTCGTCTGGTGGCCGCCGCCTCCGAGGAGCGCTTCACCCGCAAGAAGCACGACGAGGCGTTCCCGCACGAGGCGATCAAGTACTGTCTCCGGGCGGGGAAGATCACCACGAAGGACATCAACTACGTCGGTTTCTACGACAAGCCGTTCCTGAAGTTCGAGCGCCTCCTGTCCACCTACCTGTCCACCTTCCCGCGCGGGCTCCGATCCTTCTCGAAGGCCATGCCGGTCTGGCTGAAGGAGAAGCTGTGGATCCCGCAGATGATCCGGAAAGAGCTGGATTACGAGGGGAAGATCCTCTACACGGAGCATCACCTCTCGCACGCCGCCAGCGCCTTCCTGGTCAGCCCGTTCAAGGACGCGGCCATCCTCACGGTGGACGGAGTGGGGGAGTGGGCGACGGCGAGCTACGGCGTCGGGAGGGATCGGGAGATCGACCTGTTCAAGGAAATCCGCTTCCCGCATTCTCTCGGCCTGCTGTACAGCGCCTTCACCTACTACCTGGGATTCAAGGTGAACAGCGCGGAATACAAGGTCATGGGGCTGGCCCCCTACGGCGTCCCCCGCTACGTCGATCAGGTGAAGAAGCTCATCGAGATCAAGGACGACGGAAGCTTCGAAATGGACATGAGCTACTTCTCCTACCACTACGGCCTGAAGATGACGAACGGCCGGTTCGCGGATCTCTTCGGCGGCCCGCCGCGCGATCCGGAATCGAAGCTGGAGCAGAAGCAGAAGGACATCGCCGCGTCGGTGCAGAAGGTCACGGAGGAGATCATGCTCAAGATGGCCTCCTATCTGCACCGCGAGACGAAGATGGAGAACCTGTGCATGGCCGGGGGCGTGGCGCTGAACTGCGTCGCCAACGGCCGGATCCTGCGGGAGGGCCCGTTCAAGGATCTGTTCATCCAGCCCGCGGCAGGGGACGCGGGAGGCGCCCTGGGAGTGGCGGCCTACATCAACCATTCCCTGCTGGGCAACCCGCGCACCATCCGCATGGACGACGCCTACCTGGGCCCCGAGTACGGCGAGGAGGAGATCCTCGAGACCCTGAAGAAATACGGCGCGCCCTACCGGCGCCTCGAGCGGGACGAGCTGGTCCGTCAGGTCGCGGCCCTCATCGAGGGGCAGACCGTCATCGGCTGGTTCCAGGGGCGGATGGAATTCGGCCCCCGGGCCCTGGGGAGCCGCAGCATCATCGCCGACGCCCGGAACCCGGAGAACAAGGACGTGGTGAATCTCAAGATCAAGTTCCGGGAGAGCTTCCGGCCGTTC
>Ga0070694_100001765_pt1 | contig 12785 bp, 10 predicted proteins | sample KBSK1251metaG_FD_65470 | JGI IMG/M metagenome (GOLD analysis project Ga0070694, IMG submission 65470) | Corn, switchgrass and miscanthus rhizosphere microbial communities from Kellogg Biological Station, Michigan, USA - KBS K1-25-1 metaG | ecosystem: Host-associated > Plants > Roots >... | reverse complement strand
GCCAAGGTGCGCCTCGTCATGCTGACCCGCCGCCACGCCGACACCAGGCACGCGCGCGACGCGGGCTACGACGCCTGCCTGGTGAAGCCGGTGCGCCAGACCGTGCTGTACGAATGCCTGGTGAACGTCATGGCCGGCCGGCCGCAGGAGGCGGTCGCGGCCTCGCCGGTGTCGCTGCCGGCGCTGCGGCCTCCGGCCGGGATCCGCGGCGACATCCTGGTGGTGGAGGACAACCTCATCAACCAGCAGGTCGCGCTCGGCATCCTGCAGATTCAGGGCTACCGGGTCAGCGTCGCGAACAACGGCAAGGAAGCCCTCGAGGCCTGCGCCCGGGGCGCCTTCGATCTCATCCTGATGGATTGCCACATGCCCGAGATGGACGGCTTCGAGGCGACGATGGAGCTGCGCCGGCGCGAGCAGGCCTCGGGCGCCAAGCGCGTGCCTATCGTCGCGCTGACCGCCAACGCCATGGCGCAGGACCGCGAGGAATGCCTGAACGCCGGCATGGACGACTACCTGAGCAAGCCATTCAGCATGCAGACGCTCCAGGACATGCTCGACCGCTGGATGCCGCAGGCCGGTGCCGCGCAGCCGGCGGGCGCGGCGCAACCGCAGGCGGCTGCGCCGGCGCACGCCAAGGGCGCCGGGATTCTGGACCGGCAGGTGCTCGACCAGCTCGGCACCCTGCGCACCAACGGCAGGCCCGAGCTGCTCGCCCGCACGATCGAGCTCTACCTCGTCGAGTCGCCGAAGCTGGTGCAGAAGCTGAAGCAGGCGGCGAGCGCGAACGACGCCCCGGAGATCGCCCGTTCGGCGCACTCGCTCAAGTCGTGCAGCGCCAACGTCGGCGCCACTCTGCTGAGCCGGTACTGCGCCGACATCGAGGCCTCCGCGCGGCGTTCGGACACCAAGGAAGCGCGCAGGCTCTTCGCCAAGCTCGAAAGCGAGCACGGCCGGGTGCAGTCCGCGCTCAGCGCCGAAGTCGAGCTGTTGACGAACGAAGCCTGAACGGCATGGGTCACGCCGATCTCGAACTGCAGGAAAGGCTGCTGGACAACACCCCGGTCACGGCCGGCCTCTATATCGCGCACGTCGCGGTGCCGTGCCGCGACCTCGAGGAGGCCGCGCGCTGGTACGCCGAGGTGCTGGGCGCCCAGCCGGTGCGCAAACTGAAAGACCGCGTGACCTTCAGCTTCGGCGGCGTGCTGCAGCTCGTCTGCCACCTCGAGCGGCGCGCGATCGTGCACAACCCGCGTGCCTACCCGCGGCATCACGGCCTCACGTTCCTGCGCATGGAAGATTTCGCGAGGATGCGGGACCATGTGCTCAAGTCGGGCGTGAAGCTCCTGGTGCGCCCGACGCTGCGGTTCGCGAACACCGCCCACGAGCACCAGACCTTCATGGTGGCGGATCCTACCGGCAACGTAGTCGAGTTCAAGTGCTACGTTCGACCGGAGAACAGCTACTAGGTTACGAGGATCGCCCGGTAGTCGTTGACGTTGGTGCGCGTCGGGCCGGTAGTCACCAGGTCGCCGAGCGCGCCGAAAAATCCGTAGCTGTCGTGCTTCGCAAGCAGTGCCTTTGCGTCGCGTCCGCGCTTCATGCTGTCCGGCGACAGCACCGCGCCGGCGTTGTCCTCCGAGCCGTCGATACCGTCGGTGTCCGCGGCGATGGCCCAGACGCCGCCGGTCTCGATTCCGAGCGACAGCAGAAATTCGCAGCAGCGGCCGCCGCGACCGGCTTCGCCGCGGATCGTGACCGTGCACTCCCCCCCGGAGATGAGGGCCACTGGCGGGTTCCACGGCCTGCCGTGCTTGCGGATTTCGTTCACCACTGACGCGAACACCTTGGCCACCTCGCAGGCTTCGCCGGTGAGGGTGTCGCCGAAGATCACCGGCTCGACGCCGTTCGCCCTGAATACCGCGGCAGCGGCCTCGAGCGAGCGATGCGCCGTCGCGATGACCCTGTTCTCGACCCGCACGAACACCGGGTCGCCCGGCTTGGGGGTTTCGTCGGCGCCCTTTTCCAGCCGCAGCTTGACGGCGCGCGGCGGCGAGACGCCGTAGCGCGCGAGGATCTCCAAGGCGTCGGTGTAGGTGGTGGGATCCGGTGCGCACGGCCCGGAGGCGATGTGCGTGGGATCGTCGCCGGTCACGTCCGAGATGATGAGCGCGACGACCGGCGCCTTGCAGGCGGCGGCGAGCCGCCCGCCGTGAATCGCCGACAGGTGCTTGCGCACGGTGTTCATTTCCTGGATCGCCGCGCCGCTGCGCAGGAGCCCGCGCGTGACGGTCTTGAGCTCCTCCATGGAGATATCAGGCGCGGGAAGAGACAGCAGGCTCGAGCCCCCGCCGGACAGAAGGGCGAGGAGAAGGTCGTCGGCCTGAAGTTGTTTTGTCTTTTCTAAAATCTCTCTCGCGGCGGCCTCGCCCGCCTCGTCTGGCACAGGATGGCCGGCCTCGATCACGCGGATCTTCCGGGTCGGCAGGGCGTGACCGTAGCGCGTGATCGCTATGCCCTCCAGGTCGCCGCGGTAGCTCTTCTCAGCCGCAAGCGCCATGGAGGCGGCGGCCTTGCCTGCCGCGGCGACGAAAGTGCGGCCCGGCGGCGGCGCCGGCAGGTGCGGCGCGAGAATCTTCAGCGGGTCGGCCGCCGCGACGGCGGCGCGGAAGCTCTCCTCGAGCAGGCCCCGCATCAGGCGGGCGCGAAGCTGAGCTTCGCGGCGTCCGGCCCGAGGTTGAAGTACTTGGGATACGTCTCGCTGAAGACGCGCCGGATCTCCTCGGCCGGGACATCGGCGTAGGCGCCGCGATCCCGCACGTATTCCATGTGCCTGCGGTTGTCCTCGTCGAACGGGTGGAACAGGGAATCGGTCACCCCGTCGAATTCGAGCGGCTTGACGCGAAACCGGGTGCACAGCGAGAGGTTGAAGGCCGGCGTCGACTTCACCCAGCTTCCTTCGAGCAGGAGCTCGGTGTAGCCGTGGAACACGAAGAGATCCGTGCCCATCTTCGCGGTGAGCTCGGGAGTCGTGATGTGGTTCCTGACGTCGGCGTAACCCACGCGCGCCGGGATGCCAGCGGCGCGCGCGCACGCCGCCAGCAGCGCCGCCTTTGGCACGCACCAGCCGCTGCCCTGCTCGATGCAGACGGACGCGCGGTAGGTGTCGTCGAGGGTGAAGTTCTGGAACGGGTTGTAGCGGATGCGGTCACGCACCGCGTAATAGAGGGAAACCGCCTTTTCGCGCTCGCCTTTTCCTTTTGAGTGCTCTCTGGAAAAAGAGATCACGGCCGGGTGATCGCTGTCGACGAAGCGCCCCGGTCTCAGGTATTCGCTCATTTGTCGAGCTTCATGAGCCTGCGCGTGGCGGCGAAGAGCGGGCTCGCGTGGTCGGCAAGGCCGTCCACTACCGAGAAGTGATGCGTCCCCGGCATCGCGACATCGCCGGCGAAGGCCGCGCGCCAGCGCTCCGCGATGAGCGCGTTCTGGCGATGGAACTCGCTCGATTCGTCGCCGCCGACGCACGTCATCACCGGACAGCGGGTAGCGGGCATCATCAGCGCCGGCGACACACGTGCGGCAGACGCCTCGTCCAGGCGCAGATCGGGCTGCAGGAAATCGACCTGGACGAGCGGGCGCAGGTCGTACACCCCGCTGATGGCGAGTGCGCCCTTCCAGAGATCCTTCGGCAGGCGCCGGTCGAACGCGGGCCACAGCGCGCACATCATCATCGCGGCGAGATGGCCGCCGGCCGAGTGGCCGCCGACGTAGAGGCGATCCTGGTCCATCCCGTGCTCCTCGGCGTGCAGCCACAGCCAGCGGCTGGCGCGCAGCATCTGCTGGACGATGTCCCCGATGGTGACCTTCGGGCACAGGTCGTAGTTGACCACCGCGAGCGAGATGCCCGCATCCACCAGCGCCGGCGCGAGGAACGAGAAGTCGCTCTTGTCGAGCGAGCGCCAATAGCCGCCGTGGATGAACATGAGGCAGCTGCCGTCGCCCTTGCGCGCCGGGAACAGATCGAGCTTCTCCCCAGGCATCGCGCCGTAGGCCAGATCAAGCTGCGAGCTCATCCGGCTGCGCACCTGCGCAGAGGACTGCTGCCAGCGTGCGAAGTACACCGGATGGTCGGGAACGAGCTCGCGGTTGTTGTATTCGCGGCTGAGGGAGGCCTTGTCGGGCGCGTTCATCCCGAAATTCTACGTTCGGGCGACCGGCTTCAGCCAGACGACCGGCTTGCCCAGCGCCTGCCCGAGGTGCTTGCCTTCCGGGTCGGCCAGCGCCGCCTCGCGGGCCTTGCGGATGGCCGCCGCCTGCTCGCGGGCGTCGGGCGTCGGGGGGTTCTCGACCAGCGCATCGACAATGGCGAGGAAGTTCGCCCTGCCGCGCCGGTGGGTCTCGCCGTAGCCCTTGATGAGGCGTGCGCAGTCCGCCACCTCGAGCGCAAGCGCCGCGTCGCGTCGGGCGGCCTCGGACACGAGGGAAAGCCAACGCTCGATCAGCGCCTGCTCCTCGTGATAGCGGTAGCTGAAGGGGCGCAGCGGCCGCAACCAGGCGAGCGAGCGCACCAGCAGGAAGCCAAAGACGCTGCTCGTCTTGATGTGCATGCCGACGTTGTAGGCGTCGAGCTTGCCGCGCTTTTCGGCCCAGCCGACGAGCTTTTTGCCAAGATACCTCGGCAAGACAGACGCGAATTCCTCGATGCCGGGCTTGAGATAGTCGATCACCACCACCGGCTCGCCGTTCTTCGCGCCCGCCTCCTTCCGGATCCTTTCGAAGCGCGAAGCCCGTGTCTTCAAGTCGGCTACGCGGATGATGTCTTCGTATGCCATCCACAGCGCGAGATGGCGCGCGACTTCGGCGGCAAGCCTGCCCTCGCCGTCGAGGAAGGGCTGCATGCGCCGCTCGTACAGCTTGGCGTAGGCCTCGCCCTGGTACTCGCGCAGCCGCTTCAGCGCGAGCCGCATCACTTCGTGCAGCTCGGTCGCGCGCCGGGGCGCAGCCGGCTCGCCCGGCGCGGGACGCTGGCCGAGCGCGATCTCGCAGCCGGCGGCGAAGCCGCGCAGGCTCGCTTCGGCCCCCCGGCCGCCCTGGCGGATCGCCTGCTCGCAGGCCTCGCGCGCGAGGGGAAGCACGCCGCTTCCCGCCATGGCGCCGAAGAGCACGGCGTTGATCACGGTGCCGTTTTCCTGTGCGAGCTTTCGCATGTCGAAGAGCAGCGAGCGTTGCGCGAGCTGCCTCGCCGCCTTCACGACTCGCTCGCCGTCGTAGCGGCCGTCGGCCATCTGCATCTTTTCGACCGTCGCATAGATGCGGTGCGTCGAGGCGATGAGCGTGGTTCGCTCGGGGCTCACATAGCCGTTCGCCATCGCGCGCCCGGCTTCGACCAGCTCGGAAGCCACCATGATGTCGACGTTGCCGGGGCTCGGCGTCAGCGAAAGCACCGGTTCCCTGCCACCCAGCTCGGTCTTCCTCGCCGGAAAGATCTCGAGGTAATAGGTCGTCGCCCCGGTGCGCTGCGCGACGCCGGGAATCGACGTCGCCTGGGCCGGCAGCCCGGACTGGGTGGCGGCCTCCATCAGCCAGTCGGCCATCACGCCGCCGCCCTCGCCGCCAAGGGCGGCGATGAGGATCGTGATCGGACGTTCGGGAAGAGTCATGTGAACAGGCCTCTGAGCTTCGCTTTGAATCGGTCGAATGCGCCCGGGTTCTGGATCACCTCGGCGCGGTAGAACGACGGGCAGAGCACCGCGGCATGCGCGTTTTCGCCGCACAGGCCGCAGCCGACGCAGCCGTCGATCACGGTCGCGACCGGGTCGCGGCGCAGGGGGTCGGGGTTGTCCTTGACGGTGAGCGTCGGGCAGCCCGAGAGCCGGATGCACGAATGATCTCCGGTGCAGGTGTCTTCATCGACGCCATACTTGACGCGAACCGTCCGCCTGCCCGCGGAGAGATCTTTCGCGACCTGCGGCTTCAGCCGGCGTTGCCGCTCGAGCTGGCACTCGCCTTCGGCGACGATCACCTTGAGGCCCTTTTCCTTGGTGGTCATCGCGTCCTTGTAGACCTTGGCCATCTCGCCGACCTTGTAGTTGTTCACCGTGCGCAGCCACTTCACGCCCAGGCCAGTGAGCGTGTCTTCGATCGTGCGGTCGGCGTGCACCGAGCTCTGGCCGACCGCTACCATGCGCGCGTCCTCGGGCGGCGAGGAGAGCAGCTCCTGCGTGCCGGTGGCCGAGGCGTAGCCGTTTTTCATGATCACCAGCACGCCGTCGCCCTTGTTGAGGAGGTTGGAGGCGACGCCGGAGAGAAGGCCGTTGTGCCAGAACCCGCCGTCGCCCATCACCGCCACCGCGCGCTTGGACGACATCGGCCCGACGCCCGCCGCAGCCGCCAGGCTCATGCCGTAGCCGAGCAGCGTGTTGCCCTGCGAGAAGGGCTCGAAGCTGGCGAAGGCGTGGCAGCCGACGTCCATCGAGACGTGCGGCCGACCGACGTCCTGCGCCACCAGCTTCATGGCCGAGAACACCGGCCGCTCCGGGCAGCCGACGCAGAAGGTCGGCGGCCGCACCGGCAAGGGCCCCAGGAGGTTGCCCGCGCTTTCTCTTGTTTTCCTGATTCCATCCAACCAGGCGGCGCCGCGAGCGGTATCCAGGTGGGGCGCATGCTCGGCGAGGAACTTCGACAGGCCGCGCACCAGCGACTCGACGTTGTACTCGCCCGCCATGTGCATGCAGTCCTTGCCGTGCAGCCGGACCGGGGCGTCGACGCGGCGCAGGACGGTGGCGATCTCCTGCTCGATGAATTCGGGCTGGCCTTCCTCCAGGACGAGGACTGCGCTCTTGTCCTTGCAGAAATCGATGATTTCCTCGGCCACCAGCGGATACACCACGTTCAGGACCAGCGTCGGCAGCGGGCAGGCGCCGAACTGGTCGCCGAGTCCCATCAAGCCGAGGGAGCGCTGCAGGCCGTTATAGAGGCCGCCCTGCACGATCAGGCCGACCTTCTCTTTGCCTTCGAAGATTTCATTTAATTTGTTTTGCCTGATGAATTCTCTGGCTGCCGGCAGCCGCACGTCGGACTTGAGCTTCTCCTGCCGGAACGTCGCCGGCGGATGCGCCAGGCGGTCGTAGATGAATTCCTTCGGCGGGCCGTCGAGCTGGTGCCGGGTGGAAACTTCCGGGGCGAGGTTTTGCTTGCTCTTGAAAGATCCTCTTACATGACAAGCCCGGATTCGCAGCTCCATCATCACTGGCGTATTCGAGGCTTCCGAGAGCTCGAAGCCTTTCTCGACCATGTCGACGATGGTGGAAAGGTTGGGCCGCGGGTCGAGCAGCCACATGAGCGACTTCAGCGCGAAGGCGTGGCTGCGCTCCTGGGCCACCACGCCGCCCTCGCCGTAATCCTCGCCGAGCACGATCAGCGTGCCTCCCATCACGCCGGCGCTCGCCAGGTAGGAAAGCGCGTCGGCTGCCACATTGGTGCCGACGATCGATTTCCAGGTGACCGCGCCGCGCGCCGGATAGTTGATCGAGGCACCGAGCATGGCAGCCGCGGAGGCCTCGCTGGTGCAGGCCTCCACGTGTACACCGAGATCGTCGAGGTAGTCGCGCGCCTGCACCATCACGTCGAGGAGGTGCGAGACCGGCGCGCCCTGGTAGCCGCCGACGTAGGACACGCCCGACTGCAGCAGCGCCTTCGTGACCGCGAGAATGCCTTCGCCGTGGAAGGTCTCGCCGTCGCCCAGCTTCAGCGCGCGGATTTCCTCAGTGAACTGACGTTCCATGCCAGAGGTTTCTCAAGAAGAAAACCAAGCGGTCCCAGGCGTTCGGGTTCTGCACGACTTCGGCCCGGTAGAAGGACGGACAGAGCACCGCGGCGTGCGCGTTCTCGCCGCACAGCCCGCAACCGACGCAGCCGTCGATCACGGTCGCGACCGGGTCGCGGCGCAACGGATCGGGGTTGTCCTTCACGGTGAGCGTCGGGCAGCCGGACAGCCGGATGCACGAGTGGTCGCCGGTGCAGGTGTCCTCGTCGACGCCATATTTCACTTTCACCACTCTCTCGCCCGAAGAGAGCTTCTTCGCATTGACCGGCCTGAGCTTGCGCTGGCGCTCGAGCTGGCATTCGCCTTCGGCAACGATGACCTTGAGGCCCTTGTGATCGGCGGTCATCGCTTCCTTCAGCGTCTTCGCGACTTCGCCGACGCGGTAATTGTCGACGGTGCGGATCCAGTCGACGCCGATGCCGGCGAGGGCGCGCTCCATGCTCATGTCCGGCGAGTGGGTCTCGCTGTGCTGCGGCGAGGAGGGCAGCTCCTGCGTACCCGTGGCGGAGCTGTAGCCGTTCTTCATGATCACCAGGATGCCGTCGTTCTTGTTGAACACCGTGTTGGCGATGCCGGTGGTGAGGCCGTTGTGCCAGAAGCCGCCGTCGCCCATCATCGTCACAGTGCGCTTGGCGAACATCGGGTTCACCGCGGAGTTCGAGGCGAGGCCGAGGCCGTAGCCGAGCACCGTGTTTCCCAGGTTGAACGGCGGCAGCGTCGAGAACAGGTGGCAGCCGATGTCGGCCGAGAGGTGGAACTTGCCGGTATCGCCCTCCAGGATCTTCATCGCCGAGAACACCGGCCGCTCCGGGCAGCCGACGCAGAAGCCCGGCGGGCGCGCGGGCAGCCCGCCGAGGAGGTCCGCGGCTTTTTTCTTCAGCGAAACAATCGGATCCATGAATGGCGAGCGGCCGAGGAACTTGGCGATTCCGGCCAGCACCACCTCGCCCGTGTACTCGCCGGCCATCGGCAGCACGTCCTTGCCGCACATCTTCACGTCATTCGAGCCGTAGCGCCGCAAGGTGGCGAGCACCTGCTCTTCGATGAAGGCGGGCTGGCCTTCCTCGACCACCAGCACTTCCTTCTTCCCGCTGCAGAACTCGACGATCTCGTCCGGAATCATCGGGTAGGTTACGTTCATGCAGTAGATCGGCACGCGCGAGACGCCGAACACGTCCGCCAGCCCCAGCGTCTGCAGCGCGCGGATCACCGCGTTGTACATGCCGCCCTGGCAGATGATGCCGACGTCGCTCATTTCTCCCACGAAGAACTCATTCAGCTTCTTATCTTTTATGAAAGAAACGGCGGCGGGCCAGCGCACGTCGATCTTGTGCTTTTCCTGCGCATAGGTGGCGGGCGGCAGGCAGATGCGGCCGTAGTCGAAGTCCGGGGCCTGAAATTGATTTTTCTTGGAATAGAGGCTTTCCCGGTTGCTCTTCGTCTTGAAGCTGCCCTGCACGTGGCAAGCGCGGATGCGCAGCTCGAGCATCACCGGCGTGCTGGAGGCTTCCGAAAGCTCGAAGCCCTGCTCGACCATCTCGACGATCTTCGGCAGGTTGGGGCGCGGATCGAGGAGCCAGATCTGCGACTTCATGGCGAAGGCGTGCGTGCGCTCCTGGATGATCGAGGCGCCCTCGCCATAGTCCTCGCCGAGCACGAGCAGTGTGCCGCCCTTGACGCCGGCCGAGGCGAGGTTGGAGAGCGCATCGGACGCCACGTTGGTGCCGACGGTGGACTTGAAGGCCACTGCGCCGCGCATCGGGTAGTTGATCGAAGCGCCGAGCATCGCCGCGGCGCCGGCTTCGTTCGCGTTCGTCTCGACGTGCACCCCGAGGCCGTCGAGGATATCGCGCGCGTCGTTCAGCACGTCCATGACGTGCGATACCGGCGCGCCCTGATAGCCGCCTACGTAGGCGACCCCCGACTGAAGCAGCGCCTTGGTGACTGCGAGGATCGCCTCGCCGTGGAAGGTCTCGCCGTCACCGAGCCTGAGCTTCTCGACTTCTTCCTTGAACGATCTTTCCATTAGACCAGCACCTTAGGCAACCACACGGCGACCGCCGGAACGAAGAACACGAGCGCGAGGAGCAGCAGGCTCATCGCGATATAAGGCAGCACGGCCTGGAAAATGTGCCCCATCCTCACCGCCGGCGGCGCCACGCCCTTCATGGTCATGAGGAGCAGCCCGTGGGGCGGCAGGAGCAGGCCGAGCTGCATGCAGATGAGGAACATGACGCCGAACCAGACCGGGTCGACGCCGTACTTCACGACCAGCGGCATGTAGATCGGCAGGGTGATGAGCATCATGCTCACCTGCTCGACGAACAGCCCGAGAAAAATCAGCAGCAGCATCATCAGCGCGATCACCCCGAGCGGCGGCAGGCCGAAACCGACGATCATCTCCACCAGCCCGTTGCTCGCCCCCGAGAAGGACAGGATCTGCGAGAACGTGGTCGCGCCGAGGATGATGAACAGGATCATGCCCGAAATGGCTGCTGTGCCCCGCAGCGCGGCGACGAGATTTTTCAGGGATAGAGAGCGATAAAGAACGGCAAGAACCATGGTGAAGAACGCGCCGATCGCGGCCGATTCGGTCGGCGTCGCCCAGCCTGCCGACATCGACGCCACGACGACAGCGAAGATCGAGACCAGCGGGATCACGTACTTTACGAACGGCCGGAGCTTCTCCCAGCCGCGGTGCTCGGTAAAAGCGGCGGTCGGTGCTAGCGCCGGGTTCATCCTCACCCGGGCGATGATGTAGATCACGAACGCGACGCTGAGGATCAGTCCCGGCATGACGCCGCCGATCAGCAGCTTCGAGATCGAGATGCCCGACAGGCTGCCGAGCAGCACGGTGAGCGCCGAGGGCGGTATCAGCATGTCGACCGCGCCGATGGCCATCAGCGGCCCCGTAGCCATGGTCGGGTGATAGCCGCGCGCCAGCATCACCGGCAGCATCAGGCTGCCGAGCATCGCGGTGGTGGCGATGGTCGAGCCCGAGATCGCCGAGAACACCGTGCCGGCGACGACCGCGACGACCGCAAGCCGGCCCGGCACCTGCCGGATGAGGCGCTCGACGCCCTCGATCACCTTCACTGCCAGGCCGGTGTGGAACAGCACCTCGCCCATGAGGATGAAGAGCGGGATCGGCGTGAGCGAGAAGCTCGCCACCGAGCTCACCGAATTGCGCGCGAGCTGCACCAGTCCCGGCTCGCCGCCGAGGAACAGCACCGCGCCGAGCAGGTTGATGACCAGGAAGGAGAAGGCGACCGGCAGCCCGAGGAAGAGCAGCAGCGTCGATCCCCCGAGCATCAGCCATGCGGCGGCGTCCCATGACATGCCTTACCCCGTCGACACCGCGTCGTCGCGCGGCGCGCGCGGGGCGAACCAAAGCCGGCGCATGCGGAACAGCATCTCGAGGGTCAGGCAGGCGAAGGCGATCGGCAGGACGCTGAGCAGCCACCATTCCGGCGTCACCAGCGTCTTGATCGACAGCGACCCGGCCTTGAAGCTGGCGAACGCGGCGCGCGCGCTGTACCAGAAGATGATCGCGCAGCAGGCGAGGCCGAGGATGTCCACTGCCCACTCGAACAGCCACCCGACCCGCGGCGGCACGGCGCGCAGCACGATGTCGACGCGGATGTGCTGGCCGCGCCGCAGCAGCCATGGCGCGGTGAGCAGAGTGACCAGGAACAGCATCGCTTCGGAGATTTCCGCCGACCACGCCAGGCCGGCGACCCCGGGAACGACGCGCACGTTACGCAGGAACACGTCCGCGCAGATCATGAGCGTCATCCCGAAGACCAGCACGCAGGCGGCCGCCGCGAAGAGCTCCAGCAGCCGCCCGTATGCGCGCTCGATGCCTTGCATCTATTTCGCGAGTACTTTTTTCAGGGCCTCGCCGTATTGCGGGCTTTGCTTGATCGCGTTTGCCCAGCCGATTTCCTTCGCCTTGTCGACGTATTCCTTGCTCGTCTTGGCGTCGAAGTGGATCGTCTGGATGCCGGCCTCGGCCTGGCGCTTCGCTTCCTGCTGGTTGTAGGTCTTCCAGAAGTCGTTCTGCTGCTCGTAGCCGAGCGCCTGGCGGTCGAGATATTCGCGCGCCTTCACGGGCAGCCCTTTGTACTTGTCGAGATTCATGACCAGTCCCACCTCCGCGTTGTAGAAGCCGGGGTCGACGCGGAACTTGGTCTTCTCCTGCCAGTTGAGGTCGAACAGCGCGTGGATCGGCCAGCCGTAGCCGTCGATCACGCCGCGCTCGAGCGCCGTGTACACCTCGCCGGGCGGCGTGGTCATCACCTGCGCGTTCATCGCCTGGAAGAACTCCCGGTAGACCGGCGTGATGCGGATCTTCAGGCCGGTGAGGTCGGGCTTGTCGATCTTCTTGGTGAGGTAGAGGTGGAAGGGCGTGAACTCGACCACCTTGGCGAGGTAGCGCATGTTCGCCTTCTCGGCCCAGATCTTGTTGATCAGGTCGTAGCCGCCGTTCTTGCGCTGCTCGGCGGCGCTGGTCTCGGCAAGCTTGAGGATGTCGGCCTCGGGCATGACGTTGGTGTAGAACGCGCCGGTGGTGAAGCCGATGTCCACCACGCCGCTCTGCACCGCCTTGCCCACCTCAAACGTCGGGATCGCCTTCGGCCCGCCGATGAAGTTCAGTTGCAGCGTGCCCTTGCCTTCCTTGTTGACTTTCTCGATCCATTCGAGGGTGCGCTTCACGTAGAACTGGTTCTCGGGGAACGCGCTCACAACGCGCAGCGTCACTTCCTGGGATTGCGCCGGTGCCGATACCAGCGCCGGTCCGAGGGCTAGGGCAAGGCAAAGAACGCGCTTCATTGGATTCGATTCCTCCTCTGTAGGGACAGCGAGGTTAGGCGCCGCGCGGTTTATTTGTCAAATCAATGACGCTCATGATATGAATCATCGCTGTGAATGTTCAGGACATCGACCTGAACCTGCTGCG
>Ga0070694_100001763_pt1 | contig 12788 bp, 8 predicted proteins | sample KBSK1251metaG_FD_65470 | JGI IMG/M metagenome (GOLD analysis project Ga0070694, IMG submission 65470) | Corn, switchgrass and miscanthus rhizosphere microbial communities from Kellogg Biological Station, Michigan, USA - KBS K1-25-1 metaG | ecosystem: Host-associated > Plants > Roots >... | reverse complement strand
GGAAAATGGACCCGCGCGGACGGCTGTAGGCCGAGTCGATGTCCCAACCCAAGCCCCGCCGGCTCAACACCGCTTCAGGTCCTTGGGGCGTTGTCATGAGCCGGACGGTCTGCGGGTTGAACAGCCGCACGCCTTCGAGCTCACCGCCGTTGAGCAGCATCCGCGCGTAGCGCGCCAAATCGGAGGCCGTGGTAAATAGACCCGCATTCCCCGCCACCCCGCCCATCCGCCGTGCCGTCGGATCGTGCACCAGCCCGCGCAGCATCCCGTTGGTGGTCTGCTCGGTCGGCGCAATGCGCCGCCAGAGATTGGTCGGCGGAAGAAACGTGGTGTCGCGCATCCCCAGCGGCAGGAAGATCTCCGTTTCGGTGAACTCCTCCAGCCGCCGATGCGTGACGCGCTGCACCACTTCCCCCAGCAAAATGAAATTGATGTCGCTGTAGAGGAAGAATGTTCCGGGCGCATTGGTCGCTTTCTCCCGGCAAGCCAGGCGAATCCCGTTGGTGTAGCCGCTCCACTCTGGGCGCGCGGGGATTCCGGCGCGCAAGCCTGACGTGTGCGTCAATAGATGCCGCACCCGAATCTGCTCTTCCGCGAATTCCGGCAAATACCGGCGCACCGGTTCATCCAAGCCGACGTCGCCGCGCTGAATCAACAGCATGACGGCCGGTGTGGTGGCGACGACTTTGGTCAGGGATGCGGCGTCGAAAATGGTGTCCTCGGTCATGCGCTCGCGTTCGGGGACGAGCGCGCGCTGTCCGAGGGCCCGCTGATAACGGAGCCCGAGCCGTTCCAAGTGCAGGACGGCGCCCGGAAGTAGCTTCTCAGCGATGGCATTGGTGATGGCAGATTCCATCTCGGCCAGGCGACTGGCTTTGAATGACGGGGCCGCTAATGCCGGCGCCGTGAGGCAACTGAACAGGGCCGCAAAACAAATGAGGCTCTGCGCGCGAATGGAGGCGAGCGCGTGAATCAGTCTTCGGTCCGGCAGCTCAGCAATAACCATAACGCGGCGACTCTGACAAAGGTCAAACGCGGTGGGAAGCCGGAGGTTGGTTTCGGGACAGAATAGCGTTCAAGGCGAGCTTCCCTTTGTCGGGAACTTTCTCGGGAACTTTGTCGGATAGGGCCGGCAGTTTGGACATTTGCCATTCAGCCTGGAGGGCTGCCAGAAAGTAGTCCGGGGGTCCCGGAGACCCCCGGCAACGAGTCGATTCGATCCTGCACCCCGGAGGGGTGCCAGAACTCTTGCCACCGCTTAGACTTCTGCCAGCGGCTCGCTGGCGTCGCCGAAGCGGTCGAGATGCACTTCCATCTTGTCCATCATGGAGAGGAAGAGCCGGCACATCTGGCGATTCGGCTTTTCGCGATAATCGAGGACGCGGCCGCCTTGGATGCGGCCGCCGCCGCCGCCGAGCAGGACCACGGGCAACTGCGTGGCATCGTGGCCGCCGGTCAGCATGCTGGAGCAGAACAGCAGCATGGTATTCTGGAGCGCGGTGCGTTCGCCCTCCTGGATGGCATTGAGCTTGGCCGCAATGTAGCCGACCTGGCTGAGGAAGAATTGATTGACCTTCAGCCAATCCGCCGTGTCCGAATGGGAGAGCAGATGGTGAATCATGTAATCAACCCCCAGGTTCGGGAAACGCAGGGAGGAATGGTCGTTATTCAGCTTGAGGGTGCACAGCCGTGTCGTGTCCGTCTGAAACGCCAGCACCAGGATGTCGCACATCAAACGCATGTGCTCGGCGATATCCTGCGGAATGCCGTCGGCCGGGCGCGGCAGATTGGGCTTCTGCAGCGTCGGACGCCAGCCTTGCAGTTCGCCCCGTTTCCCGGCGTGTTCGATCCGCAGTTCGACTTCACGCACCGAATCCAAATACTCATCCAGCTTGCGCTGGTCGGCCGTGCTGATCTGGCGCCGCAGATCGCTGGCGTCGGCCATGACGGCATCCAGCACACTCTTGTCGCCGCGCTGCACTTCGTCCTTGAACAACCGATCAAAGGCGAGGGCCGGATACACCTCGAGTGGCGTCGGCGTGGTGGGGCTGCTCCACGAAATGTGGGAGCTGTAGAGCATCGAATAGTTTTTGTGGACCGCCGGGTTGGCCTTCTCGCATCCCAGGACGAGACTCGGGACTTTGGTGGAGCGTCCATAGCGCTGCGCCAGGAGCTGATCGACACTCGTGCCCGAGCGAATTTCGCCGCCGGAAGCCAGGGGCGCGCCGGAGAGCAAATTGCCGGTTTGCGAGCTGTGGATATTGCCCTTCTGAGCCTCCGCGTTAAACAGGCCGCGGATGAACAGCATCTGGTCCCGAAACGGCTCGAGGGGTTGGAGTACTTTGCCGAGTTCCAGGCTCTTGCCCTCGCCTTTGGCCCACCATTCCTTGCTGTGAAAGCCATTGCCGGCAAAGAGCACGGCCAAGCGAACTGGGGCGCTGCTGCCCGCGCTCGCTGCCGCTGCCGGCGTGTCGCCCCACACCGGAAGCGACTCCAGCCACGGCAGGGCCATGGTCACACCCAATCCCCGCAACATCGCCCGGCGGGACAATCGATGAGTTGTCAGCGCGTTCATAAATCAATTTTGCCTCTCGGCCACCAACGGACGGTTGGAAAGCTGCCTGGCCCGTCCCAGGGCCTATCCGAACAGTTTCCGGTAGAATTGGCGAACAAAAACATCGCGGCGTTTGATCCGCATGTGCTGGCGCACTCCTCTGCGATTAATGTGGCCTGAGTCACGACACGCATCATATAAATTGACCATCGACAGTCAATCGTCCGCAAGTCAGGAAGCCAGTCGGTCGGCAGGTAAGTTGGTATTCAACCGCCGCCGCCTGCGTTGAGAGCCGACCGGTTGACCACCGCCCTTTTGATCACTGATTACTGATTACTGACAACCGACCACTGACCACTGTCCGACTGCCAACATGCGATTGTCCAAAACTGAGGTGCTTGAGCTTTACCGGAAGATGCAACTCATCCGCCAATGTGAGGAGGAGTTGGCGCGGTGTCATCAGCGGGGTTTGATTCACGGCGCGTGCCACACCTATGTGGGCCAGGAAGCGGTGGCGACGGGGATTTGCTCCCAGCTGCGCGCGGAGGATGTGCTCTTCAGCACGCATCGAGGGCACGGACACGCCTTGGCCAAGGGCGTGTCGCCCTTCGAGCTCATCGCCGAACTCTTCGGACGTGAAGGGGGCTGTTCCCGCGGGCGGGGCGGAAGCATGCATTTGTTTGCTCCCGAGATTGGTTTGATGGGCACGAGCGGCATCGTGGGACCGTCCCTCCTGCAAGCCGCCGGGGCGGGCTATAGCTTCAAGCTGATGAAATCCGAGCGCGTGGCCGTGGCGTTCTTTGGCGATGGCGCGGTGAACAACGGGGCGTTTCACGAAGGCTTGAACATGGCCGCCATCTGGAAACTGCCGGTGTTGTTCGTGTGCGAGAACAATCAGTTCGCCACCGAAGTCCCCTTCGCCTACGCCGCGGGCAATCCCAGCGTGGCCTCACGCGGCCCTGCCTATGGAATCCCGGCGCGTGAGGTGGACGGCAACGACGTGCTGGCAGTCCGCGCCGCGGCCGAAGAAGCCGTTCGCGGCGCGCGCGCAGGGGAAGGCCCGACTCTCCTGGAATGCAAAACCTACCGGACGCGTCCGCACGCCGAAGGGATGGGCGATTATTCCTATCGGACCCGGGACGAAGTGGCCGCGTGGCGGGAACGGTGTCCGCTTCGGCGACTGCGCGATATCGCCGTGCGGGAACAACTCGCCAGCGAGGCGGAGTTGGATGCAGTGGACCAGGCAACGCAGGCCGAGATTGCCGAGGCCGTGGCGCGGGCCGCCGCCGCGGCGAGGCCTTCCGGCGCTTCGGCGACCACTCATGTTTATGCGGAGCCACCCCGCGTTGTCACCCCACCGCCCGCGCCCGGCGAACGCGTGCTCAGTTTCGGGGCGGCCACGCTGGAAGCCCTGGAGCAAGAGATGCAGCAACACCCTGAGATTTTCGTGTTGGGGGAGGGGATTGGGGCGCGCGGGGGCAATTTTGCGACCACCAAAGGACTCTTCGCAAAATTCGGCGCCGAACGTCTTTGCGACACGCCGATCTGCGAGCGGGGATTTGTCGGCCTGGCCTGCGGAGCGGCGATGACCGGCACACGCCCGGTGGTGGACTTCATGTTCATTGATTTCATCAACGACGCCTTCGGCGAAGTGATTAATCAGATTGCCAAGATACAATACATGAGCAGCGGTCGACTGCGCATGCCGTTGCTGTTGCGCGGCTGCGTGGGCATCGGGCACTCGGCGGCCACTCATCATTCCGGCAGCTACCACTCCATCTACGCGCACATCCCGGGCTTGCGCGTGGTGATGCCCTCCACCCCTTACGATGCCAAAGGCCTGCTCACGCATGCTTTGCGGAGCGACGACCCGGTGCTTTTTTTGGAGCATCGCGAACTGATGGCTACCAAGGGGGGGGTGCCGGTGGGCGATTACGAGATTCCATTTGGAACCGGGCGCGTGCTGCGCGAAGGAGGCCAGGTGACGGTCGTGGCGCTGGCCTTGATGGCTCACCGCGCGCTGGCTGCCGCGGAATCCCTGGCGCGGGAAGGCATCTCCATTGAAGTCATCGATCCGCGCACCGTCTCGCCGTTGGACACCGAAAGCATCCTGCGCTCGGTGGCAAAGACCGGACGGTTGCTGGTCGCGGACGAAGCGTTTGCTCCGTGCGGTGTGGGCGCAGAGATCGCGGCGCGAATCGCCGACGCCGGATTCGATGAGTTGGACGCGCCGGTTCGGCGGTTGAATGGCGCTTTCACGCCCACTCCCTACAGCCCGCCCCTGGAGCAAGCTGTGGTTCCGGGCATTGTAGACATCTCCCGCGCCGTGCGGGAACTGATGGCGGAGTGAGGACACTCGCCGGAATCGCACTCGCAAACTCACCGCGCCCGTTCATCTGCCACTATGACCTTTCGCATCGCCTATTCCGAGTTGCACAAACTGGCTGAGGAAGCCTTCCGCCGGGCTGGGCTGGCCGACGACGACGCGCGCACCGGGGCTGATGTCCTGGCGGTCACTGATGCCTGGGGCGTGTTCACGCACGGCACAAAGAATCTCGCCGGTTATCTTCGTCGGCTTCAGGCGGGAGGATTGCGTCCTCGCGGGCAGCCGCGCGTGGTGTCTGAGGGACCAGCGTGGGCTGTGGTCGACGGAGATTCTTCCCTCGGCATGGTCACGAGCGTTCTCGCCATGCGCAAAGCCGTGGCCAAAGCCAAGGCAAGCGGTCTGGCTTACGTCGGGGTTCGCAACAGTTGCCATTTCGGCGCGGCGGGTTATTACGCCTGGCTGGCGGCGCAGGAAGGTCTGATCGGCATCGCCATGGCCAATGACATTCCGTCGGTGGCTGCACCGGGTTCGCGCGGCGCGATTACCGGGAGCAACCCGCTGGCTTACGCCGTGCCCGCCGGCAAACACCGACCCATCCTCCTCGATATGGCGATCAGCACCGTGGCCGGGGGCAAGGTCTTCGCGGCGCGCGCCCGTGGCGAGCCGATTCCCAACCATTGGATCATCGACGCTCAAGGGCGTCCGACCTCCGACCCGAGCGGGTTCCCCACGGTGGGCGCGTTGCTGCCGATGGCTGGTCACAAAGGCTATGGCCTGGCGCTGCTCATCGAAACGCTTAGCGGGATCCTGAGTGGCGCCGCCATCACCTGGGGCATCCATAGTTGGTCTCATCACGATGCTTCCTTACAGACGCTGCATGGCGCCGGCTTTCTCGCCATCGATGTGAAGCTCCTGCAGGAGCCCGAGACGTTCACCCGGCGCGTGGATGGTCTCATCGACGAAATTCATGCCGCGCCCCGCGCCGACGGTGTGCAACGTCTCTATGTGCCTGGCGAAATGGAGTGGGAACGCTACGACACCGCGATGCGCGAAGGGATTTGCCTCCCGTCGGATGTAGTCGCCAATTTGAAGGCCGCGGCTGAGATGGTGGGGCTGAAGTTGCCGGAGGGGGCGGAGAGCTGACGCGTTTTAGCCACACCTGAGAGCCGCCGGCAAATCATCAATTCCCAGTGACCAGTGACCACCGGCTATGATTCTTGTTGAGAGCAAGGGTCCCTGGCACGCCTCTGGGGTGCAGAATCGAATCGACTCGTAGCCGGGGGTCTTCTCCCGCCACGGCGGGATGCGACCCCCGGCTACTACCTGGCAGCCCTCCGGGCTGAACTGCGAATGGGCGGGTGTTTTGTCTGCACGCACTCACATCCCTTCCACCTTGAATTTCACGAGCAAGTGCACTACAACAAGAGCGCCTCGAAAGCCACGCGCCCTGGTCATGCCAATCGTTCACCTCCGTTTGCGCTCTGTTTTGCTCGCGCTGCTGTGCCTTCCTGGCGTGGCATTGATTCCGCAAATCGCCATCGCGGCTCACGCGACAAATCATGTCGTGGTCAAGTTCAGGTCCACCGTCCGGGGCCAGCTTCGTGCCGTCTCACGGCCGGCCCAACTCCAGGAATTGCACACCGCCTTGGGGCTTCCGACCGGCACCGAGCTCGTCGAGCCTCCGCTGCATCGACTGCTGCCGCCCCGGGCGGCCGTGCGCAGGCCGGGTGAACTCGACCTGGCCCAATTTTTCTACCTTCAGCTCCCTCCGGGTTTGGCGGCCGAAGACGCCGTCCGCCGTTTAGCCAATCATCCATGGGTTGATTACGCGGAACTCGACGGCATGGGCACCGGCGGCGCGATTCCCGATGACCCAAACTTTTCCGGGCAATGGCATCATCAAAATGCCGTGACGCCCTCCGCTTCGATCCATACTCCACTGGCGTGGGATATCGCCGTGGGCTCAACGAATATAATCGTCGCCGTGCTGGACTCGGGATTGACCGTGACGGAGGAGCTCAGTGGACGTGTTCTTCCTGGATTTAACTTTGTCTCCTCCACCACGGACACGACGGACGACCACGGGCACGGCTCGGCGGTGACGGGGACGCTGGCCGCTTCGGGCAACAACGGGATTCAAGTGGCCGGGGTGGATTGGCGCTGTCGCGTGCTGCCGATGAAGGTGCTCGATGCGAGCAACAACGGGCTTTATTCCTGGTGGTCTCAGGCCATCGATCTGGCGGTCGAACGCGGCGCCCGCGTCATTAACCTTTCGGCCGGCGGGAGCGGTTCAAGCACCGCGCTGACTACGTCGATTCTCAATGCCATTAGCCGCGGCGTGATTTTTGTGACGATCACACACAATGACGGCACCAATGTCATCCGCTACCCGGGCAACCTGAGCGAATGCATCACTGTCGGCGCCACCGACCAGGCCGATCGCCGCGCCATTTTCAGCAACTTCGGCCCCCAGATGGATCTGTGCGCGCCGGGAACCAACATCGCCACGGTCGGGCGCAGCGGGTCGCTGGAACGTTGGTGGGGAACATCCTTTGCCGCCCCGCTCGTCTCCGGCGTCTGCGGATTGCTCCTCTCACTTCGGCCGGAGCTAAACCAGAACTCCGCGCGGGCGCTGCTCTGCCTGGGCGCGGAAGATCAAGTGGGCGGGAGCACGGATGTGGCCGGGTTTGACAATTATCACGGCTGGGGCCGCCTCAACGCGCAATACACGTTGGTGCTGGCAACCGCCCGGTTGCAGGCCACACGCGGTTCCAACGGAACGACGGAACTCTCCTGGTCCAGCCCACCCAACAGCGGCACCCGCGAGCCGTTTCGAGTGGAATACCGGAACAGCCTCGACAGCGGAGGTAGCTGGACTACCGCCACCGATCCGCGCGGCTACCGCTATACCTCCGACCGCACGTTCTGGACCGATACCAACTCAGCCCCGAGCGTGAGGTTTTACCGGTTGCGTCTGCGAACACTGCCGTGAGTTCAGAAATTGAGGCCGCTGGCGTTTTTGGCCCGCTGCAGAACCTTGCTGGCCACGGCGCGCGCCCGCTCGGCGCCGTCGCGCAAAATCTTGTGGACATAACCAAGGTTGGCCGCGAGTTCGGCGCGCCGGGCGCGGGCTGGGGCGAAGTAATTCCGGTAATGCTCGAACAACGCGTTCTTCAGGTCCCCGTAACCGAGACCGCCGGCCCGCAGGCGCGCTTCGTAATCGGCGGCCACCTCCGGCGGCGCCATTAATTTGAGCAGTTGCACGGCGATATTCTTGTCGGCATCCGGCTTTGGCTCCTGCGGCGTGCGGCTGTCCATTACGATGCTCTTGATCTTCTTGAGCGCGGCCTTCTCCTCGCCAAAAATCTCAATGAGGTTGCCATAGCTCTTGGACATCTTCTGGCCGTCGGTTCCCGGCACGACGGCGACGGCCTCGCGAATGCGCGGTTCGGGCAACACGAAGGTCTCGCCATACAACGCGTTGAACTTGATCGCGATATCGCGCGTGACTTCGACGTGCTGCTTCTGGTCGCGTCCCACCGGCACGATGTTCGAGTCGAAAATTAAAATGTCCGCCGCCATCAACACCGGATACGCGAAGAGCCCATGATTGACCCGCTCCAGATCACCATCGGCCAGCCGGGCCTTCTTGTCCTTGTAACTGGTGCACTTCTCCAGCAAGCCCATCGGCGTCACTGTCGTGAGCAGCCAGGTTAGCTCAGCGACTTCCGGCACGTCCGATTGTTTCCAGAACACGGACTTGTTCGGATCCAGACCGCACGCGAGGAAATCGAGGGCCGCGTCCAGGCTGTTGGCCCGGCGTTCAGCGGGGTCGGTCAGGCTCGTCATCGAATGATAATTGGCGATGAAATAAAACGCTTCGCCCTGCGCTTGGAGTTCGATGGCGGGGAGCATCATGCCAAAATAATTGCCCACGTGGAGCGCCCCACTGGGTTGGATGCCGGACAGAATTCGCATGCCGCCGAGCATACGGCCCGCAGGCTGAAACCTCAAAGGACAAATGGCAGGCCGGGAGATTCGGAGGGCGTTCAGGCGCGCGACGTAGCGCAGGCTTGGAAGCTTGGAAGCCTGCGCTACGTCGACGTGCTTTGGTCAACTCGGGGTAGTGCCGATGCGCCCTGGGGCCACTTTATCTCCGGACTAGCGCGATACGAATTCCGAAACTCAGATTCTCATTTTGGGCACGCTGCTTTCCCTCACCAACGAACCGGCGCTTGTTCAAACCCGCGTTGCACTTGAGGCGCGGATTCGCCAAGCCGCCTTGCTCAGCCTGGAGGACCGTTGGAATTGCGTTCGGCTAACTTGCTGAACTCGTCAATTAACGAATGGCTGGAGGCCACGTGAGCGAATTTCACCGCATCCAAAGCGGTTTTGATCACCGTCGTCTCCAGCACAGCAAAAAAACGAACGTGCCTGCGTCGGCCCACCCGCCTGACCCATGCGTAGCATTTTCGCGTGCGCCCCGTGGACCGAGTGGCAAAAACCTCCACGTCCCCTTCCCAGATGATGCGGCCCAGGCCATTTTCGACGACATGCACCGTTTCGAGATGTTCCACCTCGCAGCAGTGCAGTTCGTTAATGACCCGTCGGAGCATGGCAATGCGCGTGGCACGCCGCTCATCGCCAGTCAGCTCGGTCCTAATTACGTCCATTCTACGAAGCGCCAGCCTAGCGAGGTCCGTGCCACACTAGATATAGGGTCATCACCTACCGATCTCAGGTTATTACCTACTAGACGCGCTGATTTTCCTGAGGTGAATCATGCAGCGTGCAATACGAAAGAGTGCAACTTGCAACTTGCATAACCACCTTACTCAACGAAGCGAGCTGCTTGTTGATGGACGATGGAACGTTGCCCGGATGGCGCGGTGTCGTTGGCTGCCCGTGTCACCGGTGACATAGTAGCCGCCCCAGCGTTCGCGAATCGGTGTGCGGTGGGTGACCATCACGCTCGAGCGCTCGTCCACCTCGACACCGCCGCATGCCTGGAGCGCGGCGCCGCAGCCCATCATCGACACCGTCACCGAGCACACCGTCGCCGTGCCGACCGCCGGTGTGACGACGTTTTACCGGTTGGCACATTCGTAGCGCGCGGTCCGGGGCGACGTGGCGGCGGCGGCACCCCGGCGCTGGACCAAAGGCTGAAATTGCGATATAAGCTGGGGCATGTTGTCCCGTTTTGCCGCGGTTGCGGTGCTCGTGTTGTTCTCGGCGCCTGTGTGGGCGGGAGGCGTTTACTGGACCGATCGCGGAGCCAGCCAACTTAAGCGCATGAGCTTCGACGGCTCGAATCTTCAGACGATCCCCTTGAGCGGTGCGGTCACGTCGCCAGGCAGCAACATCCGCGGGCTGGCGGTGGACGGCTCCAGCAACCGGCTCTTTTGGGCGGACAACGGCCTCGATCGGTTGCTGCGAGCGAACCTCGATGGCTCGGGCAGCACCATTCTCTACACTGTGCCTGGCGGCAATTCGTTCCCTGCCGATGTTCGGCTCGATTTGGCCAATCAGCTGTTCTATTGGTGCGATCAACTGCGCAATGTCATCCAACGTTCCAATCTCGACGGTGCCAATGTCGTGAATGTCATCACCAATGCCGCGGCCACCGGGCCTTACTTCATGGACCTCGATTTGGCGGCGGGGAAAATTTATTGGGGCGATTTTGGCGGAGGCGCCATCTATCGGGCCAATCTGGACGGCTCATCCCGCGAGACCTTGCTGACCGGGAACAACAACACGCGCGGCGTGCGCGTCGACCCACGGGGCCAAATGCTCTATTGGATCAATCGCGATGACAAAAAGGTTCATCGCTGTCCGTTGGCGGCGTTTACCGGCGGCACGATCCCATTGACGCATCCCGCCGTGCAAACGCTTTACACCAATCTCGACACGCCGCATGGGTTGGCGCTGGACCTGCGGGCGCGCAAACTCTATTGGGCCGACACCGGCACCAATCCAGGCAATGGCGAAGGCGGACAGTCCATTTGCCGCGGCGATATCGATGGCAGCACGCCCTTGGAAATTCTCGCCACCGGCCTTGAGCCCTGGGATGTGGATTTGGATTTGCGTTGCGCCGATTATGCCGAGTGGACCCGCCGCTGTTTCCGGCGCGACGCCAACCCGTCCGATACCGCTCCGGGCGCCGACCCGGACGGCGATGGGATTCCCAACGCGGTGGAATACGCCTTGGACCTGCCTCCTCTCTACGCCGACCGCTCCGAATTGCCCGCCGGCTTCATCGCCGTCGGACCGACCCAGGCGGATTATCATGCCATCACCTATCGTCGTCGGCTGGGCGCGAGCGACCTGACTTATGCCGTCGAAGTGTCCACCAATCTCACGCAGTGGACCGGAAACAATCCCGTGCCCACAACCGTGGAACTGTTGCCAGTTCCTTTGGGTGACGGGATGGAGGCGGCGACAGCGCGCACGCTTTACACCATCACCGGCCGGCCCGCGCACTTTCTAAGACTTGTCGTCACGTTGGCCCCTTGAACGACGTTGAAAGTTGAGCGTTGAGAGTTGATTGAACGTTGAACGTTGGAACGTTGAGAGTTGAAAGTTGACCCATTCCCTTGTCCCAAATTCCCTTGTCCAATCTCACCGGAATCGAGGTTGGAAGCGCCGAGTTCACGTGTAAGGCGCAGCATCAAAGTCGGGACGTGACAATGGAATTGGGGACACAGGAATTTGTTTCCGTTCACCGAAGCGCGCGAAGGAGACAAACGCCTGAGTTCCAGCCAATCCGTCGCGCTCTTCGTGGCCTTCTGTGGATTGAGCACCGGAAGTCGCAACGCTTTGAGGTAAATCCGACAAACTTGGCTAACCGGAGGCCACGGAGGTGCCAGAGGCGGCTTTCAGGATGACCCAAAAGCGGCTGCCGTGGCCGGGTTGCGATTCCACGCCGACGCTCCCGCCCATTCGTTCCACGGTTTTCCGCACGATGGACAGGCCGATGCCGTTTCCTTCGTATGCGCCGTGAGGATGGGCCCGGGTGAACAAATCGAAGATGACCTGGTGCGATGCATGGGCCAAGCCGATGCCGTTGTCCTCGACCCAAAGGCGAACCGTCTGCTCGGGCAGACGTTCGGCGCGAACGCGAACGAGTGGCGGCACGCCCGGGCGCGTGAACTTGACGGCATTGCCGAGCAAGTTGGAAAGGATCTGCGTGAGTGCAGCCGGGTTGGCCAGAATCGGCGGAAAGTCTCCGTGCACTTCGATCGCTTTGCGATGCGCTTGAAGGTGAGGGTACGATTCGATCACATCCCGAATGACAGCCAGCGGCTCGACCGGTTGCAGTTGGAGGTCACTGCGGACGACCCTGCTGTAATCCAGCACATCTTGAATCAGATCATCCAATCGTTGGGCGGCGTTGATGATCCGGTCCAGGTAAGTCTTGCCTTCTGAATCCAGAACGGAGCCGTACTGTTCGTGGACGATTTGAGAAAACCCTTGAATGCTGCGAAGGGGCGCGCGCAAGTCGTGCGCGATGCTGTAGGAAAAGGCTTCGAGGTCTTGCACCGTCTCGAGTAATCGATGGGTGCGTGCCTCCACGATTCTCTCCAGTTCCTTCATGTGTTCGGCCAACTGCAGGTTGGCCGCTCTTCGATCCTCCACTGCGGCGGCGAGCAACAGGCTGCTGAGACTAATCGTGCCGATAAATACCATCAGCGAGAGCAGGCCCCCTTTCGGGTCAGTCTCGGCGAATGGGCCTATCCCATGGGTGGTCCCCACAATGGCGAGCAGCGCCGTGAGCAAGAGCGACGAGGTCGCGCCGGGCGGACCATATTTGAACGCCGCCCACAGCAAGGGCAGCAAAGTCAGATACTCGGAGTGGGGCAGGACCGCGGCGGAGACAAACCCTAACGCGGCAGAGGCAAGAACGGCCCC
>Ga0070694_100001761_pt1 | contig 12795 bp, 11 predicted proteins | sample KBSK1251metaG_FD_65470 | JGI IMG/M metagenome (GOLD analysis project Ga0070694, IMG submission 65470) | Corn, switchgrass and miscanthus rhizosphere microbial communities from Kellogg Biological Station, Michigan, USA - KBS K1-25-1 metaG | ecosystem: Host-associated > Plants > Roots >... | reverse complement strand
CGCTCCACCGTCTCCACCAGCGGACGGCGCAGGTCGGTGATGTGCACGGCGGTCGCCAGCTGATTGGCGAAGGTGGTGATCGTCAGAATGTCCTGGCGGCGGTAGCAGTGCTTCTTGTGGTGCTCGAGCTCCAGCGTGCCGATCACCTGATCCCCGAATTTGAGCGGTACGATCACCAGGCTCTGCACCTCGAGGGGCGCATCGGCAACGCGGTGGTCACGCGTCACATCATCGATCACCACGGTTAGGCCGCTCGCCGCCGCGGCGTCCCGCAAAGCAGTGATGTCTTCGGACGGTTCGCCCCGCCCTTCCCGCCCGCGCGCCGACCGGTGGGCGAGCGACATTACGCGGTCGTGCAGGCGGTAGATCCGGAAGTCCCCCCAGTCGACCAGGCGGTGCGCCAGCCGCTCGATGCGCTGGAAGGAATCTTCCAGACTGATGTTGGCGGTGATGACCGCCTCCATCGCGTGAATCTTGTTCAGCTCCTCGGCCGAGATGGCCTCTTCGATCATCTGCTTGAGCAAGAGGCCCAGGAAGGTGAGCACCAGACCGACGAGGATCCACGCGCCGAACGACCAGGCCACCACGGCGCCGACAAAGATCGTGGCGGCGAGCAGCGTCGCGGCGTACGCGATCACCTCGTAGCGCACGATCATGAGCCGCTCGGCCGGTTCCAGTTTGGCGCGGATGATGAGACTGAAGTAGAAGAGCACGCGCCCGAACACGAAATAGGCGAGCGCATAGCCCGCGAGCGCCGGCAGCAGCTCGATGTGCATGACCGGGATCGGGATGCCGTCGACCACCATTCCCAGCCAGTTCAGGATCGTCGCGTAGACACCGTAGGCGGCGATGAGTGTGATCACCTCGCGCCCCAGGTTGATCCACGCCACGCGCAGCGGTTTGCGCTGCCAGATAGAGTCCGTCACGGGAACCGCGGCGGCGATCGCCAACGCCGTCGCGGGCAGCCCAACGAGCAGGCTTCCCGCCAGCGCCACCAGGCCGGTTTGCGTGAGATACGAATACTTGCTGAGCGGGACGGTCAGGCCGCGCAGCGCCACGGCGGCGCCGAACATCACCACAATCTCGGGGATCTGGCCGAGCCAGCGTGGGTCCGCGACGAGCACCGCCCCCAGGACCACGGTACCGATCCAGGCGAGCGCCTGGCTGTACAGCGCGACGAAGCGGGTGATGCTCACGCGTGCACCGCGGTCGCCAGATCGCGCACGAGCCGTTCCGCAGCCGTGACGCCGCCGGTGGCGAGCGCGTCCATCAGCGCGCTGCCGACCACCACCCCGTCGGCATGACGGGCGGCGGCCTGCGCCTGCGCCGGCGTGGAAATGCCAAAGCCGACCGCGACGGGCAGAGGGGTCACCGCGCGAATGCGGCGCACGTGCTGCTCGAGATCGCTGGGCACGGTGTCGCGCGCCCCCGTGACGCCGAGCCGTGAGATGAGATACACGAATCCCGTGGATGTTTCCAACGCGGTGCGCAGGCGGCGGTCATCGGTCGTGGGTGCCACCAGGCGAATGAGGTCGAGCGCGCTGGTCCTCACCACCTGCTCGACGGCGGGATCGGCACCCGCCGGAAGGTCCGTGAGGATCACACCCGCCACGCCTGCGGCCCTGGCGTCCCTGGCGAAACGCTCAACGCCGTACGCCATCACTGGATTGAGATAGGTCATGATGACGACCGGGACCTCGAGTGCCGCCTTCCCCACCAGCTCGAGTACCCGCGCAACGGTCATTCCCTGTTCGAGCGCGGCCTGCGTCGTGCGCTGAATCGTGGGCCCGTCGGCGAGAGGATCGGAGAACGGCACGCCCACTTCGACAAAGTCGGCGCCCGCCGCGACGACACGGCGCAGCGTCTCGAGCGAGACATCGGAGGTTGGAAAGCCCGCGGTGAGATACGGGATCAACGCCCGCTGCTTCCCCAACGCTCGCCACCGCTCGGCGAGGGGGGAACGGCGCTCAGACAAAGTAGTCGCTGACGTTGATGCCGTATTTGACCGGGTCGGTGACCTTGACGATAGTGCGCGGGTAATTGTTGTTCGCATCCTTCTGCGACAAATCGATGACGGTACCCGGCTTCAGGAGCGCACCATCCGGCGTCGTCACGATCCGGACCACGGGACGGTGGACGTGCGCCACATCGGGGTTCGCCGTGTGGACCAGGGCCACCTCGTACGTGTCGAGAATGACGCAGGTGCCGACGGGATAGATCCCGATGAGGTTGATGAAGGCCTTGACCACGACCGGATCGTACCCGCGGCGCGGATTCTCCCACATCTCCTTCAGCACCTGGTCGGGCTGGATCGGGACGGTCTGGTACACGCGGCGGCTCGTTGCCGCGTCAAATCCATCCGCTACCGCAATCACCTTCGAGTAGATCGACAGCAGGCGCGGGCGAATCGACTTCGGGTAGCCGGTGAGGTCGATCTTCATGTGATGCTCGTACGCGACCACCATCCCCCGGTAGGGGATTTCGCCGTAGCCGCGCAGCCCGAACAGCGTCAGCACGCCCAGCCAGGGATGGGCCTGCATGATCCGCCATTCTTCTTCGGTGAGGCCGCCTTCCTTATTAAGGACCTCGAGCGGGACCCGGGATTTGCCGACGTCGTGGAACAGCGCCGCCATGCCGACGTCGTAGAGCTGCAGCTTGCTGAGTCCGAGCTTGCGACCCAGCGCCACCGAGAAAATGCAGACGTTGACCGAGTGGGTGAACGTGTACTCGTCGTAGTCGCGCAGCGTCGTGAGCCCCACGAGCGATGACTCGTTGTTGAGCACCTGATCGACGATCGCCTGCACCGCCCGCTTGACCTTTTTCACGTTGGCGGTGCGGCCCATGCGAATCGAGTTGATGACTTCCTTCGTCACGGCCACCGAGCGTGCGTACGTGCGCTTCGCCGCCTCCTTTTGGCGCTCCTCTTCCTCGACGTCTTCCTCGGCTTCGAGCGGCGGCTCGACGCTGATGAACGAGACGCCGGCGTCGCTCAGCTTTTGCGACAGCTCGAACAGCTTGTTCGGATTCGCCTCTTTTGCCGCGTAGGCGAGCAGCAGCGACACGAAGATCTGGCACTGGCGGCGGTCCACGCCTTCGTCCATGCGCACCGCGCCGACGCCGCATTGCTGAAAGACGTTCAGGATGTGGGAGAATGACGCGTAGTTGTCGAGGTCGAGGCGCAGGCGCGTCGAGTTCACAAAGATGAACTCGCCCTGGATGCGGATTTCGAGCTCGCGCTCCACGTCCAGCAGCTGCTTGGTCGTTGCCGCGAGGTCGTCGAGCGCCTTCTGGACCTGCGCGTTCTCGATCGGATACAGCTTGAGCGAGCGGAACGCGGTGTACATCACGATCAGGAAATCGCGACCGGCGTGGCGCAGGAAACCGTCCGTGGTCTGGACGGTCTCCATCATCGAGGGGCGTTTCTCGCCGCCGGCGGGCGTCGTCACGTGGCAGGCCCGACTTCGCGCAAGGCGCGATTCACCGCGTTGCGGACCAGCGGCTCCTTGTCCTGCGCGACCTTCTGCAGCACGTCGCGCGCCGCCGGCGTGCGAATTTTCCCGAGCGCCATCGCGGCGCAGGCGCGGGTTTCCGGATCCTCCTTGCGCGCGAGCAATCCCCCCCTGGCGACCAGGATTTTCTCGAGCGTCGCGATCGCGGTCGCTCCGGCGAGCGCGCCGTATGCTTCGAAGAACGCCATCTTTTCGGTGAGGTCGGATCCCTTCAGCTTGGATCCCGTCACCGCGGCCTCGATGCGCGGGAAGGCGTTGCGATGGCCACGCTGCCCCAGGAACTTCACGGCCGCAATCCGCACGTCGCGCTCCTGATCGTCGATCGCCTTTTCGAGCAGCCGGGTGGCGCCCGGGCTGCCGATCATCGTCAGCGCTTCGACCACCGCCAGCTTCAGATCGCGGTCGCCGTGCTCGAGCAGCGGGCCCATGCCGTCGGGCGCGCCGTTCAGCTTGAGCCGGCCCGCGAGGCGCACCATTTCGAGCTGGACGGCGCCATCCTCGCTGCCCAGGGCTTTGAGCACTTCTGCCGCGTGCCCCTGTGCGAGCCGCTCGGCCGATGATTGCACCAGCCCGCGCACACGCTCGTTGTGCAGTCTGGGCAGCCAGCCCATGAGGGGGCCCAGCGCCTCCGCGCGCAGCTCGCTGAACAGCTCGGTGAGATCCTCTTCCGTCGGGTGGCTCGTGGCCTCGTCGAGCGACTGGAGCAGCTGCGACAGCGCGTCGGTCTGCGACAGCCGTGAGGGGAGGACCTCGAGGATCTGGCGATGCTCGGGGATCAGCTCGCGAGCGCGCTGCAGGATCACCTTACACTCGCGCAGGATGTAGGCGACCGACCGGAAGTCCCCGGCGCCGAGCAGATAGGGAATGAAGTTTTCGACGATCGAAATCAGCTCCGCGCGGACCGTGCCGTACGTCTGCAGCTCCAGCAGGTCGAACAGCATGGCGAGCACGTTGCGGCGCAGGTCCTGCGCGTACTCCCGCGAGACTTCCTGATGGAGGTATTCGATCTCCTTATCATCGAGGAAGTAGAGCGTCGTGTCGAAGTCGTCGACCGACACGAGCCCTTCGCGCTTGGGCGGCGCTTCCTCCTCGACCTGACGGCGCGTGGCGGTCGGGTCCGGCCGGGTCGTATCGGCTTGCTCCGGCAAGTTGAGGTCCGACCGCTCGATCGGAACCGCGTTCTCGCTCGCGAGCTCGCGAAACGTATAGCTGACGAATTGAAAGTCCTCGGCCCACAGCAGCGTCAGGAGATCATCGGGCGCGTCCGCCTGCAGGTTCTTGGCCTGCTGCAACACCCCGAGGAAGCGGACGATCTCGACCTCTTCGACCGCGGGCTTGAACGTGAGGGAGCGGACGCCGTCCTTGTAAAGGGTCCACGCAATGCTTTCGTTGCGCTGGTCCTGGCTATAGACGACGTGATCTTCCCAGCGCATGGCCGTTTCGCCGATATCGAAGATCAGATCGTCCGTCGCTTGCCAGATCTGGCGGAAGGCGGTGCGGATGTTTTCAACGGCGCGCTGATAGACGGGATTATTCGGCAGGTACAGTTGCGTCGCCCGCATCCCTTTGCTGAGGACTTGCATCAGCTCCTCCACCTGTGACGGTGGGAGGGCCAGCTCGGGGATTTGGGACGCTGGATTCGTCAGAGCGCGGCTCCCGTAAGCTCGGCGACCATGGCGACATCTTTGTCGCCGCGGCCGCTCAAATTGATGAGGATGAGATCGCTGGAGGCTCGGCGGCTCTTCATCACCCACGCGATCGCGTGGGCACTTTCGAGTGCCGGGAGTATGCCTTCCAGGCGCGAGAGCGCGGCAAAGGCATCCAGGGCCTCCCGATCCGTCACGGCTTCATACAATACCCGCCCTGTGTCTTTCAAGAAAGCATGCTCCGGACCGACGCCGGGATAGTCGAGGCCCGCCGAAACGCTATGGGCCGGCTGGACCTGACCATCGGAATTCTGCAACAAATAGCTCATGCTTCCATGAAACACGCCCGGCCGGCCCGCGCCGAGGGTTGCGGCGTGGCGCTGTGTGGCAATCCCTTCGCCCGCGGCTTCGACCCCGACGAGCTTCACACTTGTGTCTCCGAGGAACGCGGTAAAGATCCCCATGGCGTTCGAGCCGCCGCCGACGCAGGCCACCACCAGACTGGGCAGACGCCCAAACTGCTCGAGCACTTGGGCTCGCGCCTCGCGTCCGATCACCGACTGAAAATCGCGTACGAGACGCGGGAACGGATCGGGCCCCACGACCGATCCGATGATGTAGTGGGTGGTTGTCACATTCGTTACCCAGTCACGCAGGGCTTCGTTCGTCGCGTCCTTCAACGTGCGCGTCCCCGAGGTGACAGGAACGACCTGCGCTCCCATCAGCTCCATGCGGTACACGTTGAGCCGTTGCCGCCGCATGTCTTCTTCACCCATGTAGACCACACACTCGAGTCCAAAGCGCGCGCACACGGTTGCCGTGGCCACGCCGTGCTGCCCCGCCCCGGTCTCGGCGATGATGCGTTGCTTCTTCATGCGTTGCGCGAGCAGGACCTGCCCGAGCGTGTTGTTGATCTTGTGGGCGCCCGTGTGGTTCAGGTCTTCGCGCTTCAGGATCACCGGCGCGCCGACCTGCGCCGAAAGCCGTGGCACCGCGGTAATCGGCGTCGGACGGCCGACGTAGTTGCGCAACAACTCGTCGAGCTCCGACCAGAAACGCTTGTCGGCGCGGGCTGCCTCGTAGACAGCCGTCAGCTCCTCGAGCGCTTGCATGAGCGTCTCGGGGACGTAGCGGCCTCCGTAGGGGCCGAACCTGCCGGTGGCCGTGTTAATCACAGGTATCACGTGCGACCTCCTGTCTCACGCTTCACGCCAACCAGCGCCCTCACCGCTTCCTCGGGATCGCTCCGACGCGCGACGCTCGTCCCCACGAGAACGCAGTCGGCGCCCGCGGCGGCATAACGCTCGACGTCCGCGCGACGGTCAACTCCGCTTTCGGCGACGACCACCACGCTTGAAGGAATCCGATTGATGATTCGCTCCGCTTCCCGCATGTCGATCGCGAACGTCGAAAGGTCGCGTGCGTTCACACCGAGGGCGGCGGGGCTGGCCGCCAGCGCCGCATCGACTTCTGCTTCGGCGTGAACCTCGACGAGCGTTCCAAGGCCCCACGTGCGGGCCGCCGTGGCCAACGTGTGCAGCTGCTCGGCTGGGAGGATACGCGCGATCAACAGCACCGCGCTCGCTCCAGCAGCGCGCGCTTCCATTATCTGCAGCTCATCCAGAATGAAATCCTTGCGCAGGACCGGCACGGAAACCGCCGCCGCGACACGAGACAGATCCTCGAGCGATCCCCCAAAGTGCGGCTCCTCGGTGAGCACCGATATGGCCATCGCGCCGCCGCGTACGTAGGCACGTGCGTGGGCGACGGGATCCAGATCGACCCGGATGGCACCCTGCGAGGGCGACCGGCGCTTCACTTCCGCAATCACTCCCACGGTGGCGTTCTGCTCGCCCGGGAATGGACGGACGGACGGCCCAGCCGCCGCTCGTTTTTCGAGCTCCGCGGACCTCACACGCAGGGCGGTCACGCGCGAGCGCGCAGCCGCCACAATAGCGTTTAGCGAGACGCTGTGCGGGTTATCTGACATCCTTGCGTTCGGTCGATATTCGGGTAGATTAGATCTTCGGTAAATTTTCGGGAGCGCAAATGCCGGTCACGCGTCGCCAGCGCGAGATCCTCGACTTCATCACGAAGCACCTCGATGAGAAGGGCTATGCCCCGAGCTTCGAGGAGATCGCGCGTCAGTTCGGCTTCCAATCGCTCGCCACGGTTCACGAACACCTTACCAATCTGGAACGCAAGGGATACATCCGCCGCACGCACAACGAAAGCCGGGCGATCGAAGTCGTGCCCCCGAAGGGTCAGACGGGCGCAACGGAGTTGCCGCTCCTGGGTCTGGTCGCCGCCGGTCAGCCGATCGAGGCGATCACGAACGATGAAACGATTGCCGTTCCCGACGAGCTGCTCCCCCGGCGCGGCCGCAGCTACGTTCTGAAGGTCCGCGGCGATTCCATGATCGACGAGCACATCAAGGATGGCGACTACGTCGTCGTGCAGGAACGCAATCAGGCGGACGCCGGTCAGACCGTGATCGCGCTCGTGCATGGCGAAGGCGCGACCGTGAAAAAGTTCTACCGTGAGCCCGGTGGCTGGATCAGGCTGCAACCCGCCAACGACTCGATCCAGCCTCTTCGCATCAACGAACGCGACGTGATCGTTCAGGGCGTCGTCGTCGGCGTCATCAGGAAATACTAGCCGTCGCCTTGCGCAGCCGGTCGAGCGCCGCACGCGCCGCCCCGGATGCGACGACCTCACGGGCCCTGCCAATCCCCTCGGCCAGCGAGCCCGCGATTCCCGCTACGTAGATCGCCGCACCCGCGTTCAGCAGCACCGCCGCCAGTCCGGGCGGATCCGCTGAGCCATTCCCCAGAATTCGCTCCAGTCGCTCCGCATTTGCCGCAGGGTCCCCGCCCTGCAGCTCCGCTGCGTCCTTGATGCCGAGGCGGAACCGCTCCGGATCGATTTCCCAGCGGCGGACTGCGCCGTCCTTCACCTCCCAGACGTCGGTGATACCCTGGGGCGAGATCTCGTCCATGCCGATGCGCCCGTGTACCACCAGCGCGTGCTCGGCGCCGAGCCGCACGAGCGCGTCGGCGACAAGACTCGCGCGATCGGCGTCGGCGACACCCACGACCTGCCGGCGCACGCCCGCAGGATTCGCGAGCGGGCCGACGAGATTCATCAATGTGGGAGTCCCCAACTCACGCCGCACGGCGCCGACATGCTTCATCGCGGGATGAAAGTTGGGTGCAAAGAGGAAGACGACGCGTGCGTCGTTCAACACGCGCCGCGCGGTGGACGCATCGAGCATGATGCGCAGTCCGAGCGCTTCGAGCACGTCGGCAGATCCGCAGCGGGAGGTATAGGAGCGATTCCCGTGCTTTGGTACAACAGCGCCCGCGCCGGCCGCGACAAAGGCAGCGACGGTCGAGATGTTGAAGGTGGACACCGCGCCGCCGCCAGTGCCGCAGGTATCGACCAGGTGATCGTGGGCCACATCGACGCGGACCATCGCATCGCGCAGCGCGCGGGTCGCGCCAGCCAGCTCGTCGGCGGTTTCGCCTTTGGCGCGGAGCCCCATGAGCAATCCGCCGACCTGCGCCGGCGTCGCCTCGCCGCTCATCACGATGCCAAAGACTTCGGCGGTCTGACTCTCGGTGAGCGACTGACGATTGGCGAGCGCCACGAGCGCGCGGCGCAGTGGTGAGGCATCCATGCGGAGTTAAGGCTATCACCCTTGTCAAATAGTGACAACGAGTTGCATCTTTCCTCCCGTGCCAAGCCGCCCCTTTCTCGCGGTGATTCAATACGACGGGGGGGGCTTCGCGGGGTGGCAGCGGCAATCCAAGGACCGCACGGTTCAGGCGGAGTTCGAGGCAGTGCTGGAGCGCCTCATGGGCCGGCGGACGCGGGTGACGGGAGCCGGCCGCACCGATGCGGGCGTTCACGCCCTCGGCCAGGCGGTCAGCTTTCTGGGGAGCGAGCGGTGGAGCTCCGACGAGCTGCGTCGCGCGCTCAACGCACTGCTCCCGCGCGAGATTTGGGTCCAGCGCGTGCACCTGATGCGCCCGGGCTTTGATGCGAGACGAAACGCAACGGCACGGTGCTATCGGTACCTGATCGGAACGGACGAGGCTGCGGCGTCGCCGTTCCGGAAGCCGTACGAATGGGCGCTGAGTCGTGCGCTCGATGTCAGCGCGCTGGAGAGCGCGGCGGCGGCTCTTCTGGGAGAGCACGACTTTCGCGGCCTGGCGGCGGCCGGTGCGAACACCGCCCATTACCGATGCCGCGTGGCGCTAGCCGACTGGGCGCCGCGAGCGGACGGAATGGGGATGGCGTTCACGGTCGAGGCCGATCGGTTCCTGCATCACATGGTGCGGTTCATCGTCGGCACCATGGTGGATATCGCCCTTGGCCGGCGCCCGCCGGCGGATTTCCCCCGTCTGCTCGCTGCGACCGATAATCTGGCGGCTAGTCCGCCCGCCCCACCTCAGGGTCTGTACCTCGAGGCGGTGCACTATCCATCGGACCTCTACGCCGAGGAGTCGAACGCATGAAGTTTTTCCTCGACACAGCCAGTCTCAAAGACATCAGCTGGGCGACGCAAGCCGGGCTGATCGACGGCATTACGACCAATCCCTCGCTGCTTGCCAAGCAAGCGGGCGATCTCGATCCGCGCGACGTGCTCAAAGAGATCTGCTCGCTGGTCGAGGGGCCGGTTTCGGCCGAGGTTGTGTCGGTCGATGCCGAGAGCATGGTGAAGGAAGGCACCGAGCTCGCCAAGATCGCCGAGAACATCGTCGTGAAGATTCCCATGCTCGAAGCGGGGATGGTCGCGGTCCGCCGCCTCGCGTCCGCGGGCATTCGCACGAACGTGACGCTCTGTTTCTCGAGTGTGCAGTGTCTGATCGCGGCCAAGGCGGGCGCGTCGTACGTCAGTCCCTTCATCGGTCGTCTCGACGACGTCGGCCAGGAAGGCATGGACGTCATTCGTGAAGCGCGGGCGATCTTCGATAACTACAACATCGAAACCGAAATCCTGGCGGCATCGATTCGGCATCCCCGCCACGTCGTCGAAGCGGCGATGATCGGCGCGGACGTGGCCACGCTGCCGCCCGAGGTCCTGAAAAAGCTGCTGCTGCATCCGCTCACCGACCGCGGCCTCGAGCAGTTCCTCGCTGACTGGAGCAAGCTCGTCGCCCGCGCGAAGGCAGCGGTTTGAACTGGGTTTCTCCGCTCTCGACGCGGTACGCCTCGCCCGCGATGCAGGCGCTCTGGGGCGAGCGCCGGCGCATTGGGTTATGGCGGCGGTTGTGGCTCGCATTAATGGAAGGGCAACGGGATTTGGGACTAGGGATTCCCGAGGCCGCCATCGCGCAGCTGCGAGCGCATCTCGACGACGCGGACCTCGACAAAGCCGCCGAATACGAACGTCGCCTGCGTCACGACGTCATGGCCCACATCCATCAGCTCGGCGACCAGGCGCCCGCGGCCCGTCCGTACATCCACCTCGGCGCCACCAGCGCCTACGTGACCGACAACGCCGACTTGCTGCTGATGCGCGAAGGGATGCAGCTGCTGCTCGGCCGGGTCGGCGCCGTGCTCGTCGCGCTCGGCAAGCAGGCGCGCCGCTATCGCGCGGTTCCCTGTCTCGCCTACACGCACTTTCAGGCGGCGCAGCTCACCACCGTCGGTAAGCGCATGACGCTCTGGCTTCAGGATTTCGCGCTCGATGCCGAAGAGCTGCTGCATCGGATTGCCACCATGCGGTTCCGTGGCGTCAAAGGGACGACCGGGACTCAGGCGAGCTTTCTCGAGCTCTTCGATGGTGATCATGCCAAGGTCGGCGAACTCGACCAGCGAGTGGCGCGGGCGATGGGATTTGACGCGGTGTTCCCGGTGACCGGGCAGACGTATACGCGCAAAGTGGATGCGCAGATCCTCGCGGTGCTCTCGGGTATCGCGCAGTCTGTCGCGAAGTTCGCGACGGATCTGCGGCTGCTGCAGCACGAAGGGGAAATCCTCGAGCCGTTCGAGGGCGAACAGGTCGGCTCGTCCGCTATGCCGTACAAGCGCAATCCCATGCGTGCGGAGCGCATGACCGGGCTCGCCCGATTCGTGATCGAGCTGGAAGGCAATGCCGCGCACACGGCCGCGGAGCAATGGTTGGAGCGGACGCTCGATGACAGCGCGAATCGCCGCCTGGTGATCCCGGAAGCGTTTCTCGTGACGGATGCGCTGCTTGTGCTCGCGACCAATGTCGCGGCTGGGCTCGAGGTCCGGGAGGCGACGATCGCCGAGCACGTGGTCGACGCCATGCCCTTCCTCGCGACCGAACGGCTGCTGATGCGGGGTGTGAAAGCCGGCGGCGACCGGCAGCATCTGCATGAAGTGATTCGCAGTCACAGCCTCCAGGGCGGCAAAGACCTGCTCGACCGCCTGGCCCGCGACCCGGAATTCAAGCGCCTCGGTGTGCGAGCCAACGCTGGTGAGCTCGATCCCGCCGGCTACGTGGGACGCGCGCCCCAGCAGGTGGACGACTTCCTCGATCGCGTACTTCCCGACTTGATGCGTTCCATTCAGGCGACCGCCCCAACGGCGGCCGCAGCGGAGGTTCAGGTATGACCGGTGTGTTGGCCCAAAGCAGACTGCCGCTTCCTTTGCTGCGGCGCGGCAAGGTGCGCGAGGTCTACGAAGTCGACGACGCGACACTCCTGCTCGTCGCGAGCGATCGCGTGAGCGCGTTCGACGTGGTCATGCGTGAAGCGGTGCCGCACAAAGGCGCCGTGCTGACGCAGCTGAGCGCGTTTTGGTTCGAGCGGTTGAAAAACGTCATGCCGCACCACTGTATCACCGCCGATGTCGACACAATCGTCACCCGGCTGCCGGCGCTGGCGCCGCATCGAGACGAGCTGCATGGCCGTGCGATGTTGTCGCGTCGAGCCACCACGGTGCCGTTCGAGTGCGTGGTCCGCGGCTACATCTCGGGCTCCGCGTGGGCCGAGTACAAGCAGTCTGGGACGCTGGCCGGCGAGGCCCTGCCGCAGGGGCTCGTCGAGAGCGCGCGGCTCGATCCGCCCATCTTCTCTCCGGCGACGAAGGCTGAGCAGGGCCACGATGAGAACGTGACCTTCGAACACGTCGTCCGCGGCCTGGGCCGCCCGACCGCGGAGCGGCTGCGCGACGCGAGTCTCGCGCTCTACTCCGCCGGCCGCGAGTACGCGGCGGGGCGCGGCATCATCATCGCCGACACGAAATTCGAGTTCGGAACCACGGCGCAGGGCGAGCTGATTGTGATCGATGAGATTCTGACGCCCGACTCCTCGCGCTTCTGGCCGGCGGACCGCTACCAGCCGGGCCGCAGCCAGCCCAGCTTCGACAAGCAGCCGTTGCGCGATTATCTCGCGGACCTGAGGAAGCAGGGCAAGTGGAACGGCGACGCTCCACCCCCGCCGCTCCCTGCGGACGTGGTGAATGCAACCAGTGAGCGGTATCGGGATGCGTACCGGCGCATCACTGGGAAAGAATTGGAGTGAGGGACCCGCGTGAAAACTCACAGGCTAAAGCCTGTGCTCGGCGAAGCGTTGTCCTTAAGGACAAGGATTGCCGAGCACACCCTTCAGGGTGTGAACACGGATGAGGGTGGCCCGTGAAGGATGGCCGTTTATCGCGGCGGC
>Ga0070694_100001760_pt1 | contig 12799 bp, 10 predicted proteins | sample KBSK1251metaG_FD_65470 | JGI IMG/M metagenome (GOLD analysis project Ga0070694, IMG submission 65470) | Corn, switchgrass and miscanthus rhizosphere microbial communities from Kellogg Biological Station, Michigan, USA - KBS K1-25-1 metaG | ecosystem: Host-associated > Plants > Roots >... | reverse complement strand
GTCGAGGGCGGCGGTGTAGAGGGCCTCGGCCTGCCGGCTGTTGGTCTGCAGGAAGGCGTTCGCCGAGACCTCGAACTCGAGGCCGAGCAGGCGTTCGACGATGCTGGCCCCACCACGCAGGACACGCTCCTCCTCGCCGAAGGCGATGTTGGCGCGGGAGCGGTTGAGGAGCAGCGTGACCGATCGCACGGCCGGCGAGAGGTCGGCCACCGCGCGCGCCCAGGCCTCGAGCCCGGGAATCTCCTCCGAGGCCGCAACCAGGTGCACCGCGCACTGATCGGTGGCCGGCAGGTGGCGCACGGTGAGATAGCGTGCGACGCCGGTGTGATGGCGCGGATCGTAGGCGCGCCAGCCGGAGGCCACCGCGAACTGCTGCGTGAGGCGCACGATCGCGACCGCCAGCTCGCTCGTGAGCAGGCAGGTCTCGAGCGGGAACACGCGGTCGAACGTGCCGCGCTCGTGCAGGCCCAGCACCGGCACCCCGCCCGCATCGGGGTGGAAGCTGAACTCCATCTTGTTCCGGTAGCCGAACGTGGCGGGCGCGGGGGTGATGGGCAGCACCGGGGGGTCGGCGATGCCCCCCAGGTGGACCAGGGTCTCCCGCACCTGGCGCTCCTTGAGCCGGCACTGGGCGGTGTAGTCGAGCTCCTGGAAACGGCAGCCCCCGCAACGCTGGACATGCGGGCAGGGCGGAATCACCCGGAAGGGGCCTTCCGACAGGAGCGTCCCCAACCCTGCCTCGGCATGACTGCGTCTAACTCGGGTGATGCGGGCCTCGACTTCGTCCCCGGGAAGCCCGCGATCGATGAAGACGACCCGGCCATCGTGCCGGGCGAGTGCCTTGCCACCCAGCACCACGTCGGTGACGGTCAGCCTTAACAGGTCATTGACCTTCATGGGTTTGGGCTCGGGGAACACAGGCTGGGCGGGGAACTTCCGGGAACCACCGTGCGGCGAGAGGCGTCTGTACAACTGCACCCCTGCAGGCCCAGCGTCTCTCCGCGCACGCTAGCACAAGGAGGAAGAACGATGCGAAAGCGGAGGATCGTGTGGGCGGCCTGCCGGACTGCGCTGCTGTCGCTGGCCATGGCGTGGGCCATGGCCGGCCGTGCGGCGGCGCAGTCGAACGGGACACCATGGCTCGGCGTCACCACGCAGGAAGTCACGGACGAGCTGCGCGACGGACTCGACTACCAGGGCAGCGGCGTGATCGTGAACCGGGTCGTCAATGACAGCCCCGCCGACCGCGCGGGCATCCGCAAGGGCGACGTGATCGTGAACGTCAACTCGCGCGTCATCGATTCGCCCGAGGAGCTGACGGACGTGATCCGCTCGTCTCGCATCGGGCAGAGCGTCACCGTGACCGTGGTGCGGAACGGCTCGCGCCGCTCGCTGACGGCACGGCTCGCCGAGTGGCCCGACAGCATGAGCAACCGGGACAACTCGGACGACTCGGGCGACTCGGAGTGGGACACGCCGACGCCGCCGCGCGCGCCGGAAGCGCCCCGCGCACCGCGGGCCCCGAAAGCGCCCAAGACCCCGCGGGCGTACTCGTTCGAGTGGAACGGCGACGACTTCGAAGGGCTCGGGAACACGATGAACATGATCCAGATGGGCCGCGGCCGCCTCGGCGTGCAGGTCCAGGATCTGAACCCGGGTCTGGGCGATGCGCTCGGCGTTCCGGACGGCGAAGGCGTGCTGATCGTCGAGGTGCTCGGGGACACGCCGGCGGAAAAGGCCGGGCTCAAGGCGGGCGACGTGATCACGCGCGTGGGCGACACCTCGGTGGGCGATGCCGAGTCGCTGCGCCGCGCGCTGCGCGATCGCGACGGGCGCGTGTCGATCTCGGTCGTGCGCAAAGGCGCGCGCCGGACGGTCGACGCGGAGCTGGACGCGAGGGATACGCGGCGCGACGTCATCCGCCTGCGCCGCGGCGACGCGCCGACGATCATGCGGGTTCCGAACCTCCGCAGCCGCACGATGAAGGACCGTGCGGACAGCGACTCGGACCGCGCCGAGATGGAGCAGCAGATGCGTGAGCTGCGCCAGCAGCTGCGCGAGCTGCAACAGAAGATGGAGGACTTGGACAGGAAGTAGGCAGCATACATCCCCCAGAAGCCCGCGCGAGCGGGCCGCCGCCACCGCGGAGGGGGAGCGTCGATCCGACCTGCCCCACCAGTACGGTGCCAGCAAGGGGCGAATCATCGGGCGGGAAGGTGCAGCGCGACGCTCCCCTTACGCGGCGGCGGACGGAGAGCCCGGCCAACGATACGCTGGCCGGGCTCGTTCCGTTTCTCGGCTCCGGCCCGCGCCCGCGCCTTGCACGCGATTGGCGGCGCCCCGTAGGGTGCGGGGATGCTGGGTCTGGAGCCACGTTTCTGTCTGCGGTGCGGGACGCGCATGGTGCGGCGGCTGGAGCACGGGCGGCCGCGCGCGACCTGTCCGGCGTGCGGATTCATTCACTACCGCAATCCAGTGCCCGCGGCGGGCGTGATCCTCTCGGGGCGCACGGGCGTGCTGATGGTGAAGCGCCGGTACGAGCCTGCGGCCGGCGCCTGGTGCCTGCCGGCAGGGTTCATGGAGTGGGGCGAGACCCCCGAGCGCTGCGCGGTCCGCGAGCTCGAGGAGGAGACCGGCATCGTCGCCCGGCTGGTCGGGCTCGCCGGCGTCTACGCGGGCGTCGACGATCCGCGCGCGCGCACGTTGCTGATCCTCTACGCGGCCGAGCGCACCGGTGGTCGGCTCAAGCCCGGCGACGACGCGATCGAGGCGCGCTACTTTCCGTGGGCGAAGCTGCCGCGGAACATCGCATTCGCCTCGCACCGGCGCGCCCTGGCCGACTACGCCGCGCGCGGCTGATCGCCGCGGCTACGCCCAGGCCGTCGCCCGCCGCGCGATCTCCTGGCCGCCGAGGGTCATCGCCAGCAGCGAGCCCGCGAGCATCGCGCGGTCCAGGTCCATGTCGTCGAACGGGAGCCCGCCCGCCTTGTTGCTCAGGTTGAGCACGCCCACGACCCGATCGCTGTGGACGAGCGGGACCGCGATGAACGAGTCCGAGTTGTAGACGTCCTGCCCGGTGTACTGGACCGCCTGGGCATCGGTCTTGACGCGCACGAACAGCGGCTTGCGATTGTGCGCGACCCAACCCGAGATGCCCTGGCCGATCCGCACCTTCACCTTGCTCGCGATCTGCGGGTCGATGCCGCGCTGGGCGGCGATGCGCAGCGTCTCGCGGTTGTCCAGCACCATCAGACTGCAGCGCTCGACGCCGAAGTGCTCGCTGAACCACGACACCATCGTGGCCGAGATGTCCTGCGGGTCGTGCTCCTGCGAGAGCACCTGGAACACGTCCTTCAGGAACCCGACGGTACGCTGCAGCTCCGTCATGCGCTCCTGCGACAGGGTCAGCTGCGAGCAGGCCTCGTTCATCTGCAGCGTCGCGGCCGAGGACTGCTCCTCGAGCGCGCGCAGCTGATCCTTCACGCGCGAAAGCTCCTGCTTGTACTGGCTCGAGTTCCGGTCGAGCAGCTCGATCTCGCGCGTGAGCGCCTGGAGCTTCTCGGCCTTGGCGAGGTTCTGCCCCGAGATCTCGGCGGTCTGGCCGTTGAGCCGGCGGATGCGCTCCTGGAAGTCCGCCGCTGCGGCGCCCGCCGACTTGACCGCGTCCGCCTCGGGGCGCGACCGCGCGGCGCGGTAGAGGTGCTGCGCGAGCGCCAGCGCCGCCATGCTCTTCACCGGCACGAGGTCGCCCACCACGCGGCTCCCGAAGGCGCCTTTCTTGGGGCTCACGATCACGAGCATCGCGAGCAGATCCTCCTGGTCCGCGAGCGGCAGGCACACGCACGACTGCCAGTCACGGATCGGCGTCAGCGCTTCGAGCGACGGCGCTTCGGTCGGATCGGGCTCGTAGAACGGCGAGTTCTGGAACAGGCTCGACAGCAGCGAGCGCCGGTTGGGCGCATTGAAGAATGCACTGGGGTGGAAGAACTTTCGCACGAGCCGGGCGGGCAGACGGTCGACGGGCAGCGAGACGTCGCGGCGCACCAGCCGGTGGCCCTGGCGCTCGTAGATGCTCACCAGGGCATCGAGGCTGACGTCGTAGAACCCCAGCGTCGCGCGCCAATCCGAGCGCACGGCCTGCAGATAACCGAGGAATTCGAAGACCACCGCATCCGCATCCTTGGAGCCGGAGAGGCGCTGCGAAATGTCTCGAAGGTCGAACTTGGACATGGGCTGCTCTCCCGCGTTCGGGGCCTTGGGTGTTGGGGACCGCCGGAACAGGCAATGCTCATGCCGTGCGCTTCCACGCCACGGACCGTGCATTCCGCCATGCCACGTCGCGTGCTAGATTGCGGCCGACGCCCCCGCTGAGCGCCCATGAGGAGATGCGAACCATGCCCCGACTGACCGCCGATCGTCCCGTCCTGCGCATGACCTCCGAGCTCGGCAAGGTGATGGCCGCCGCGCGCTCGCGCGAGCAGGCGGGCCAGCGCATCATGCATCTCGAGCGCGGCGAGCCCGACTTCGACACGCCGCCGCACATCGTCGAGGCTCTGGCGCAGGCGGCGCGCGCCGGCGAGACGCACTATCCCGATCAGCGCGGCACGATGGCGCTGCGCCAGGTGCTGGTCGAGAAGCTGGCGCGCGAGAACGACATCCGCTGCGCGCCCGACGACATCGTCGTCACCAACGGCGGCACGCACGGACTGTTCCTCGTGTTCCAGGCGCTGCTGAGCGAAGGCGACGAGGTGCTGGTGCTCTCGCCGCACTGGATGGCGATCCCGAAGCTCGTCGGCTTCACGTCGGGCGCCCGCATGCGCACGCTGCCGGCGTACATCGACCTGCTCGACGGTACGCTCGATGCGGCGGGGTTCGGAGACCGCTTGCGCGCGGCGATCGGACCGCAGACGCGCGGCATCTACCTCAACACGCCCAACAACCCCACCGGCGCGGTGCTCGCCCGCGAGCAGCTCGAAGCGCTCGCGGAAGTGGCGACCGAGCGCGACCTGTGGGTGATCAGCGACGAGGCCTACGAGCACCTGGTGTTCGACGGCGGGCGCCACGTGAGCCTCGCGAGCCTGCCCGGCATGGCCGAGCGCACGATCAGCGTCTACACGTTCTCGAAGTCGTACGCGATGACCGGATGGCGCGTGGGCTACGTCGTGAGCCCGCCCGGACTCCGCAGCGTCATGGGGCCGCTGCTCGCGTTCTACACCACGCACGGCGTGTTCCCGTCCATCCAGACCGCCGCGCGCGTGGCCGCCACCGGGCCGCAGGACGCGGTCCAGGCGATGCGGCGCGCGTATCAGGAGCGGCGCGACCTTCTGCTCGAGGGGCTGGCCGGCACGTCGGCGATCCGGGTGCCGGTGCCGCGCGGAGCCTTTTACGCCTTCGCCGATGTCGGCGCCGCGATCGGGGTGCGCGACGTGTGGGCGCTGGTCGAGGAATGGCTCGAGCTCGGCGTCGCGGTCCTGCCCGGCACCGCGTTCGGCCCCGAATACACCCACTGGGTGCGGCTCTCGCTCGCCACGCGCCGCGAGGACGTGGTCGACGCCGCGGTGCGCCTCAAGCAGCACTACGCGACGGTCGGCACGCGCTGAGCGGAGGACGCGATGGGCTTCTGTCCCGAGTGCGGCGCCTCGTACGAGCCGGCGGTGGTCGCGTGCCCGCGCTGCCGCGTCGTGCTGGGACCGGAGCCGCCACCCGCGCACGGTGAGCCCGAGGTCATCCACCGCGTGCCCGATGCGGCGGCCGGGGCATTGCTCCAGGGAATGCTCGAGCACCACGGCATCGACACCATCCTGAGGAGCACGGCGCTGCCGGGGTACGGGTCGGTGCGTCGCGACTGGTCCACCTCGTCGTGGGGCGAGCTCCTCGTGAGCCCGCCCGACGCCGCCGAGGCGCGTGCGCTCATCGCCGACTACCTGCTGGCGCTCGAGCGCGGTGGCCAGGTGCGCGACGAGGACGTGGACGACGAGCCCGGCGAGTCCGGCGGGCCCCTGCCCGGCGACATCTAGCGCGAGGGCTTCGCGAGCGGCGGCGCGCCCTGCCCGAACACGAAGACCGGAAGGGCCGTGCGCCGGTTGATGTTCTCGGGAATGAGCGCCGGAGTATTGGCGTTGAGCGGGAGGAGCCCCTCGACCGGATCGAACCCGAACCGCGCCGCGAACTCGCGTCGGGGCCGCACCCAGGTGAGCGCGTTCGGATCCTGCACGTAGAGCCGTGGGTGCTCGCGGTCCAGCAGCTGGTAGCCGCGCAGCACCGCCGCCATGTCGTGGCGCCAGAGGACGATCGCGTCCTCGTCGGGCAGCGCGCGCCACGCGGCGTGGATCTGGCCCTCGATGATCCCGACGCCGATGCGCAGCTCGGTGGCGAACTGGAGCCACCCCCAGGCCAGCGCCGTGATCCCGGCGACCGTGATCACCAGCAGGGCCGGCACCAGCGCTCTCCGGCGCACGAGCCGCGCGCCGAGCAGCGGCACGGCGAGGAGGCCGATCGCCAGGTTGGGCTCGAAGTACGACGACGGATCGGCCACACCGTAGGAGAACCCGTACACGGTCTGGATCACGGCCGCGGCCGCCATGCCCCACAGCGCCAGGCGCTCGGGCGGCCGGGCGAGGAACGCCGCGACGAGGAGGGCCGCGAGCCCCGGGAACAGCACCGGGTAGATGGCGGTGCGGAAGAGATCGAGCTGGACTCCCTGCGGCGCGAACTTCCCGAGCAGATCCCGGTACTCGGCGCCGGTGAGGTGCGCGATCACCGCGCGCGGCGACGGGGTGAGCACCGGCCACTGGAACACCGCCGGATGCCAGGCCCGGTAGACGATGAACCCGTCGCTGGCGAGCGGCACCAGTGCCGCGCCGAACGCCACCGCCGGGAGCCACCATCGCCAGCGCCGCGCCCGCACCACCGCCGCGGCGACCGTCACCGTGAGGGGTGTCATGACGAGCACCGACGTGGCGTGGTGCGAGAGCCCGACGCCGCAGACCAATCCCCACGCCGCCGCTCCGATCGCGACACGGCGCGCGCCCGCCTCGCCCCGGGGCGTCTCGCGCGCCGCGGCGCGTACCAGCGCCAGGGCGAGCAGGCACGCGCCGCACACCCACGCGAGGTGCCAGCTGTAGACCTCGGCCAGCATCGTGTCGAACAGCCACGCCGGGTGGAGCCCGATCAGCGCGGTGGCCACGAGCGCCAGGATCGCGCGCCCCAGTCGGCCGACGCCGGCGCCAGGCGGGACGACACGGCAGGCGAGCGCGTGGAACAACGCCATCGCGACCGCCCCGCCCGTGGCGCTCCACAGGTTGGCGGCGTGGGGCCAGGCCACGCCGAAGCGGTGCAGCAGCACCACGAACGCGTGCCCGACCAGGGTGTAGAGGGGATAACCGGTCGGATGCGCGGCCCCCGCGACCGCGAGCACCAGCGTGAACTCGCCGCCGTCGGTGCCGCCGCAGACGCGCGGGGCGAGCAGCGCGTAGACCGCGCCGAAGACGATCCCGACCGCGGCGGACCACCCCAGGGGGACGGGATCCTGCCGGGGCCGCGCGGTGGGTGCCAGGGGGCGCCGGGTCGGGGTGGGCATCGGCACCGGACTACATCACATCGGGTCGCGCGCTGGCCAGACGCGTGGGCGCCGCGGATGCCGGCCGCGGCGAAGACCGGTAGAGTTCAGCCGCGGCGGCCGCTGCGGGCGGCGCGCTTGAGCTCTTCGGGACTCTCCTCGTCTGCGGGCATCTGGTCGTCGCCGACCTCGATCACGAAGTCGCCGGCGATGCGCTGCGGCACGATCACGCGATGGAGCGCCAGCCCGAAGACCTCGTCCATGCTGGAGACCGGAATCATCTCGAGCTGCGCCCGCACGTCCTCGGGCACGTCGTCGAGGTCCTTCACGTTGGCGGCCGGGAACAGGATCGTCTTCACGCCGGCGCGGTAGGCGGCGAGCGCCTTCTCGCGCAGTCCGCCGACCACCAGCACCTTGCCGCGCAGGCTCACCTCGCCGGTCATGGCCATGTCGCGGCGGATCGGCTTCTCGCTCAGGACCGACGCGATCACCAGCCCCACCGTGATGCCCGCCGAGGGACCATCCTTCGGCACGCCGGCGGCGGGGAAGTGGATGTGGATGTCGTAGTTCGAAAACGCCTCGGCGTCGATCTCGAGCATGTCGGCGCGCGAGCGCACGTAGGAGTGCGCGGCCTGCACCGACTCGCGCATGACCTCGCCGAGCTGGCCGGTCGTGACGACGCGCCCGCTGCCCGGCATCTTCAGGGCCTCGACCACGAGGATCTCTCCGCCCGCCGGCGCCCACGCCAGCCCGTGCGCCACGCCCACCTCGTCCTGGCGCTCGATGATCTCGGGAGCGAACACGCGGTGGCCGAGGTAGCGCTCGAGCGTCTCGGGGGTGACCGTGTGGCGGCGGGTATCGCCGGTGACCCGCGCACGCGCCACCTTCCGGCACACGGTCGCGATCTGGCGCGAGAGGCCGCGGACGCCCGCCTCGAGCGTGTAGTGACGCACCATCGCCCGCAGCGCCTCGTCGGGGATCGTCACGTCGCGCGCGAGCAGGCCGTGGTCGTGCAGCTGCCGGGCTACGAGGAAGCGGCGCGCGATGGCGAGCTTCTCGTCTTCGCTGTAGCCGGGGATTTCGATGACCTCGACGCGCTCCTGCAGCGCATCGGGGACCATGTCGATGTTGTTCGCGCACAGCAGCAGCACCGCGTGCGAGAGATCGAACGGCAGTCCGAGGTAGCGGTCGGTGAAGCGGGCGCAGCTCTCGGGATCGAGCAGCTCGAGGAGCAGCTCCATGACCTGAAGTCCACCCTCGCCCGAGAGCCGGTCGACGCCGTCGATCATCAGCACCGGGTTGCGCACGCCCGCCTCGCGCAGCGCGCGGAGGATCTTGCCGGGCTGCGCCGCCGGTGCGCTGCGCGAGACACCGCCGAGCTCGTCGATGTCGCTCGTGCCGGAGACGCTGATGCGGACGAACGGACGCTGCAGCGCCTGCGCGACCGCGGCACCCAGCGACGACTTGCCGGTTCCCGGCGGGCCGACCAGGCACAGGGCCGGTCCCGGCAGATCGGGCTTGAGCCGCCGCACCGCCAGGTACTCGAGGATGCGCTCCTTGGCCTTGGTGAGGCCGAGGTGATCACGATGGAGTGCGGCTTCGACGCGGCGCAGATCGGCATCCTCGGGAGCGCCGACGTCCCACGGCAGCGACCACAGCCACTGGAGATAGCCGCGCACCTGAGCCGCCTCGGGGGCGCTCGTGGGGAGCCGGCGCAGGCGGTCCATCTCGCGCTGGGCCTGGCGTGCGATGTCGGTGGGAAGTCCTCGCGGAGGCGGCGCTGCCGACCCCTCGGGAGCGCGGGCCGTGCCCTGGGGGGCGAGGCCATTGCCCAGACCCTGCACACGCAAGCCCTTCCGATTCGTCGCCGATCGGGAACGCAGGGATCGAGCCATGGGTGCCTCGCAAGGGTATGGGGCGGGGAGCTGCCAGTCCTGGGTTGCCGGGCACCCACCCGGCCCCCGCCCTTTGGACAAGCAATTCGCCGGCCGGAATCCGGAAGATGGCGGGGAGCGGACGGACTGGCGGCCAACCCGTTACCAAACTTGAGTCTCGCGGCGGCGAGCCCCGGGATTGGCGGAAAGCGGGAAGGGGTGCTCTGGGAGAGGTTGGGCCGCGCGGCGTTGGGGGGCGGCCCGATCTGGGCCAGACCGCGCAAGGTCACGAAAGTGCCATGCGGTGTTGCAGAGCGCACGACGGGGGTGTCACGTCCCTGAAAAGCGGAAGCCCCGCCCACCCGGGCGGGGCCTCCGATGTTTCGAACCGTCGGGAATCCCGACGCGCCGGCTAGTACCGGAAGAGGGTCTTCACCTTGCCCCACGTCGCCCTGTCGTTCGCGACGGGGATGTCCTCGCCGGTGACCACGATGTCGTCCACGCCGATCTCGTCATCGGTGCCCGGGGAGTTCGTGGTCATGATGCGCAGCTCGACGTCCGACTGGTTGTTGCACGCGCCCGGCAGCGGCAGCGAGAACGCCGTCACCTTGGTGCACTCGCCGGAGAGGCCGTTCGCCTGGTTGATGTAGCCGCCCGCGATGTTCGTCCACGCGCCGGCGCCGCCCACGCGATACTGGGCGTTGAACTGCTGCGTCGGGCTGAACGTGCCGCAGTCGATGTCGCGGAGGTTGTAGGCGAGGTTCAGGTTCTGCTTACCGACGCTGCTCACGTAGATGATGATGTGCGGAGCGTCCGCCGTGCCCGAGCCCTGCATGGCGACGGTCGGGTTCGCGATGCCGTCGAACTCGATCGGACCACCGCTCGCGAACGTGGTCGGGTTGCTCTGGTTCGCGAACACGAAGTTCGACGTTGCGCCGTAGTCCGTGAGGATCGTCTGGGGATCGACGCCCGACGTCGACGTGGTGTTGTCGTCGCCGAGGAATCCGACGATGCCCGGGACGCCGGACCAGTCGTTGTTCACGGTGATCAGGGACGTGTTCGTCCAGTTCTGCGAGAACGGAAGCGTCTGATCCGTGTTGTTCCCGATCGCCATGACTGCCGCGACGACCAAGGCCGCGAGAACCAGCAACGGGGTAGCGATCTTCTTCATGGTGCTCTCCTCGTGGATGATGCATCGGTGATGCGGGGCTCGCAGAGCGATGCTCGTGCAACCCGATGAGCGGTACAACGCGGGCGATCCGACCGAGCGCAGCCTTCCGCTCGTGCGGCCAGAAGGACCCGGGGATCCGCGCTCACGGGCGGCGGCAAGACCGGGGGCCAATCCAGCGGCCCAAATGCATGCTGATGCCGAGGTAAATGCTATTACAAGTGCCTTGCGCCCACAAGATTGAACTGGGATTTGGCGGCCTCTGGAGCGTCCGCGGCAGGCGAGTTTCACACCGCTGAACGGAGCGGCGCCCGACGGCGGTCAGCGATCCGCGGTGGCGGTCGCGGCGCTCCGGCGGAACGGACTCCTGCCCGCCCGAATCCAGGTGCTCACCGCCGTCACCAGGAGGAAGACGGCGAACGCGCGGACCAGCCAACCATGGGGGAGCATCTGGGCCACCCACGAGGCGGCCGGGGCGCCAAGGGCCGCCCCGACCGCGAGCGTCGGGACGAGCGCCCACTTCACGTTGCCGTTCCTGGAGTGCTCGAACGCGGCCGCGGGGCCGGTGACCAGGATGATCGCGAGCGAGGTGCCCTGGGCCGCCTGTTGAGTCATGCCGAACACGAGCGTGCAGGCCGGCACCACGAGGGCGCCGCCACCGATCCCCATGAAGCCGGCGAGCAGGCCGGTCGCCAGCCCCAGCCCCAGACAGAACCCGACCGCCGCCGGCGAGGACAGGCTGTAGTGCCCGGCGGCCGCCGGCGCCTGCCAGAGCAGCCGCACCGCGACGATCACGAGGAAGATCGCGAACGAGCGCCCAAGCCCGCGCGCCGAGACCCGCGTCGCCCAGCGCGCGCCGAGCGGCGCGCCGACGAGGCTGCCCAGCGCCACGATGCCCGCGGTCGCCCACGCCACGTTGCCGTGCATCGCGTAGACGATGGTTGCGGCGATCGCGGTGCCCGCGATCACGGCCAGCGAGGTGCCGTGCGCCGCGTGCTGCGTGAGGCCGAAGAAGCCGGTGAGCATCGGCACGAGGACGATGCCGCCGCCGACGCCAAAGAGTCCGCCCGCAACCCCGGCCGCGGCCCCGGCAATCAGGCCGCGAACGCGGTCGCGGGCGGTCATCGCGGCGCGATCGCTAGAGGCCGCTGGGAGCGACGGCGAGCGTCGTCGTGTGCTGCACCATGCGCACGACGTCGGCGAACCGCGTGGCGTTGGTGGGTGCGCCCATCACCACCGCGATCATGTCGCGGCCCTCGGTGCGGACCCACGTGGCGAGGCAGTAGCCGGCCTGATGGATGAAGCCGGTCTTGCCGCCGCGAATCTCGTAGCGCCCGTAGAGCAACCGGTTGGTGTTCGAGATGTGGTGCAGCCGGGTGCGATTGCGCGCCGACACGCTGCGGAAGTCGTAGCCGCGCGTCGTGCTGATCTCGCGGATCGTCTCGTTCGCGGCGGCGGCGCGGAGCAGTCGCGCGACGTCGGCGGCGGTGGAGACGTTGCGCTCGTCGAGCCCGGTGAACTCCACGAAGCGCGTGCGCGCCATGCCCAGCTCGACGGCCTTGCGGTTCATGCGCGCCAGGAAGTCCTCGGGCGGCAGGCCCGACTCGCGGGCCAGCACGCGCGTCGCGACATTGTCGGAGCACATGAGGCTCATGTGGAGCAGGTCGCGCAGGCTCACCTGCTCGCCGCGCTTGAGCTGGGTGTGGCCGCCACCATAGATCTCGGCCTGCGTCACCTCGACGACCCGGTCGAGATTGGGGGACTGCTCCAGGAAGACCTGCGTGGTCATCAGCTTGGTGAGGCTGGCGCAGGGGGCGGCCGTGCCGGCGTTCTTCTCCCAGAGCACCTCACCGGTGGCGGGGTCGAGCACGACGGCGTTGCGGGCCCACACGACGCCCCCCGGCGGGGCGCGCCGGGCGCGCCGGCGGGCGCTGCGCTTGGCGCCCGGCTTCCGGGCGGCGGTGGAGGCGGTGTAAGCGGGCGTGGACTCTTGGGTCTTCGGGGTGGCGGCCTCGGCCATCGTGGCCGGGCACGCCGCCAGGACGACGAGGAGCATGGCTCCCCAACGTCGCAGGGCGCGTTGCGACATGAACATGACCTCCATGGACCCCCGGGCGGGGGGCCGAAAGAACCGAACCGTCCTTGGTATCGGCGAGAAACAGCTTCGTACTTTAGCGGTGTGCTCGCGGGGTCGTCAAT
>Ga0070694_100001755_pt1 | contig 12814 bp, 10 predicted proteins | sample KBSK1251metaG_FD_65470 | JGI IMG/M metagenome (GOLD analysis project Ga0070694, IMG submission 65470) | Corn, switchgrass and miscanthus rhizosphere microbial communities from Kellogg Biological Station, Michigan, USA - KBS K1-25-1 metaG | ecosystem: Host-associated > Plants > Roots >... | reverse complement strand
CCAGCGCGAACCAGACGGCGATGAGGGTCACGACGCCCACGGCCGGCATCGTGCGCCGGCGCCAGGCGCGCGCGCGCTTGGCCGCGAAATACTGCGCTTCGGCGGCGGCGAGCGCTGGGTCTTCGATCGAGTTGGCGGCGATCGCGGCGGGCTGCGCCATCAGCAGGTCTCCAAAATGCCGCGCAGACGCGCGGCGAGCTTCACGAATTCGGCCGTGTCGCGGAGTGCCAGGCGGCGCGGCAGCGGGAAATCGACCGGAACGAGCTCGCGCACGCGCCCCGGCTTCGAGGCCAGCATCAGCACTTGCTGGCTCAAGAACGCGGCCTCGTAGATGCTGTGCGTGACGAACAGGATCGTGGTCTTGGTCTTTTCCCAGATACGCAGCAATTCCTCGTTGAGGCGGTCGCGCGTGATCTCGTCGAGCGCGCCGAACGGCTCGTCCATGAGCAGGATCTTGGGATCGCCCGCCAGCGCGCGCGCGATCGAGACGCGCTGGCGCATGCCGCCGGAGAGCTCGTGCGGATAGGCCTTCTCCCACCCCGCGAGGCCGACCAGCTCGAGCAGCTCCCGCGCGCTGCGGGCATGCGCCGGGCGCTCGCGCCGCCCGCCCACTTCGTGCGGCAGCTCGACGTTTTCGAGCGCGGTGCGCCACGGCAGCAGCGCCGCGTCCTGAAACACGAAGCCGATCGCGCGCTCGCGCCGGGCCTGTTCGGCGGTCCGGCCGAGCACGCCGACGCGCCCCGCGGTCGGCTTGACGAGATCGGCGATCACGCGCAGCAAGGTCGACTTGCCGCAACCCGAAGGGCCGACGAGCGTGACGAAGCTGCCCTGCGCCAGTGTCAGCGACACGTCCTGCAGGGCCGTCACGGAGAGGCGGTCCGTGATGAAGCGGACCGTGACCTTGTCGCAATGAACCGCCGGCGCGAAGTTGCTCCGCGCAGAGGCCGCTAACGCCGTCGCCGCCGGCGCCGTCAAGGCGGGTTAGCCGATACGCGGGCGCGCCGCGTCCGTCGCCTTCAGATTGTCGAGCGTCATGACTTCGTTCAAGGCGGGCGTGCGCTTGCTGAACTGGCCGAGCTCCGAAAAGAGCTTGATTTGGCTCTCCCACACCGCGGCATCCATGGCGCCCCAGCCGTTCTTCTTCGTGTTCGCGTTGAACACGTAGGAGAGCATCACGTCCGCGGCTTCCAACTCGTCCTTGAGGTTGAAGTTAGGGTATTCCTTGATCAGCAACTCGACCGCTTTTTCCTTGTTGGCGGCCGCGTAGGCCCAACCCTTGGCCGTGGCCCGGATAAAGGCGTTGACCATCTCGGACTTGGTCTCAAGCGTCTTCGTGTGCGCATAGAACGGCAGAGCGTAAAGCTGCACACCGGCGTCCCAGAGCCGGAGATCGACCCGCTGGTCGCCGACGACGCGGAGCGCGCTCGTGTTGGTCTGCCAGCCCGTGATCGCGTCGACCTGGCCGGTCATCAACGGCGTCATGTCGGCGCCGATCACGATCACCTGCACCTGCTTCGGATCGATCTTGTGCTTGGCGAGGAGCGCGCGAAACAGAATCTGCGCGGTGGCCTGCATGCCGATCTTCTTGCCGATCATGTCTTGCGGCGTCTTGATCGGCGCTTTCTTGAGCGAGAAATAAGTGAAGGGATGCTGCTGCGCGCCGGTGGCGAAGCACTTGATCGGCAGGTCTTGCGAGATCGCGAGCATGATCGACGGGCTGGACGACACCTGGCCGATATCGGTGCGGCCCGCGGCCACGACGGCGACGCCGTCGATCGACGGTCCGCCCGGCTGAATCTTGAGATCGAGCTTCTCCGCTTCGTAGTAGCCGAGCCGCTTGGCCACCACTTCGCCGAGGTTGTTGCCGCTGGCGAGCCAGCCGAGCTGATACGTCACCGTTTGGGTGCCGCCCTGCGCCCGCAGTGGAATCGACATGATCGACGGCCCTGCCACGGCGGCGCTCGCCGCGGCACCCGCCTTCAGGAAATTGCGGCGATTGAACGAAATTCGTGAAGAATGAGCCATATTGCCCTCCCTCTATGGCAGTTCCTCGATCCTCGGCCCGATATTGCTCGATTCCCCGGCGCGGCGCCAGATGGGGCGGCGGGGCGGCCCTTGACACGCCGTTGGGCCGGTTTCACAGTTTTTGCGTTGGGCGCCTCATCGAGGGGGAGCGTCAGCGCCTCAATGGCCATCCGCGACATCACGAGCCGCGAGCTCACGCTCTTCGGCGACATCGTCGGGCGCCTCGGCAGTCTGCCGCCGAGCGCCGATGTGCGCGTCAGCGTGTTCAGCGATATCGTGCGCCTGGTCCGCGGCGATTTCGGCGCGTCCTATGTCTGGCAGGCGGCCACCGGCGAAAGCAAAGACGCCGTCAACTTCAACATGGATCCGGCGAATCTCCGCCGCTACGAGACCTGGTTCCAATTCCGCGACCCGATGACCGCCAAGCTGCGCAGCCGCCGCACCGCGACGCCGGTGGACGCCGTGATCCCCCAGGCCGAGCTTGAGCGGACCGAGTTCTTCAACGACTTCCTCGCCCGCGATCGCCTGCATCACGGCATCAACATGTTCGTCTTCGACGGCAAACGGGATCTCGGCGACTTGCGCGTTTGGCGCGCGCGCGATAGGCCCGATTTTGGCCGGCGCGAGGTCGACATCTTGAACGCGCTGCGGCCGTTCCTGCGCGATGCGCTGCTGCGAATGCGCAAGGACGAATCTGAAAAGCTCTCGCCGCGCCAGCGCCAGGTCGTCACCTTGGTCGCCCGCGGCTGCCGTGACCGCGAGATCGCCCATTTGCTCGGCATCGGCTTCGGCACGGTGCGCACCCACCTCAACCATGCGATGGATAAGCTCGGCTGCGCGAACCGGGCCGAGCTCGCGGCCACCCTGAGCCGGACAGACATGCGGCCATCGACATTAATGTAGATGGCGGGGCGCTCGGCCGGGTTCTAGAGTGCAAGGCAAGCGTGCGGATGAAGGGCGGAGCCGCAAGGCTCCCATCGCGCGGCCTCGTCGTTGCGGAAAGGGCACTCTCGATGGACCAGACAGCGCTGACGGCGACCGAGGCGCTGAAGGCCATGGGCGAGGGCAAGCTTTCGTCATCGGAGCTCACGGCGACGCTGCTGGCGCGCTGCAAGAAGCTGTCATCGCTCAACGCGTTCATTCATCTCGATCCCGACGCGGCCAAGGCCGCCGCCGCCGAAGCCGACAAGCGGCGGCGCGGCGGCAAATCCGGCGCCCTGGAAGGGCTGCCGCTGGTCCTCAAAGACAATATCGATACGGCCGCGATGCCGACCACCGGCGGCACACCGGCTTTGCGCAATCATCGGCCGAAGAACGACGCGCCCGTGGCAGCGCGGCTCTTGACCGCCGGCGTCGTGGTGCTGGGCAAAACCAATCTGCACGAGCTCGCCTACGGCATCACCAACAACAACGCCGCGTTCGGCCCCGCGCGCAACCCTTACGACCGGGAGCGCATTCCGGGCGCCTCGAGCGGCGGCACGGGCGTCGCGGTTGCGGCGCGCATGGCGCCGGCCGGGCTCGGCAGCGACACCGGCGGCTCGGTTCGCATCCCCGCCGCGCTTTGCGGCATCGCCGGCCTCCGCCCGACGCTGTTGCGCTGGCCGCAGGAAGGTATCGTGCCGATCTCGCATACGCGCGACACGGCCGGCCCGCTCGCGCGCTCGGTGGCGGATCTGGCGCTGTTGGACGGCGTGGTCACCGGCAGCGCGCTCGCCGAAGCGCCGGCAAGCCTCAAGGGACTGCGCCTCGGCGTGCCGCGCGGCCTCTTCTGGGAGAATTTGCACCCCGATACGGCGAAGATCGCGGAAGAGACCTTGAAGGCCTTGGCCAAAGCCGGCGTCACGCTGGTGGAAGCCGACATTCCCGATGTCGGCGCGCTGGATCAGGCGGCCGGTTTCCCGATCGCGCTCTATGAGACCGTCGTCGATCTCAACCGCTATCTTGCCGATCACGAGACCGGGCTCGATTACGCCAAGGTCGTGGCGCAGGTGGCCAGCCCGGACGTGAAGGGCATCTTGCAGAGCCTGCTCGGCGAGGCGGCGGTGCCGGAGCCGGCCTATCGCGAGGCCCTGTCCGTGCACCGGCCGAAACTGCAGAAGACCTGCGCCGATTATTTCAAGCGCGAGCGCGTCGAAGCCGTGATCTTCCCCACCACGCCGCTGCCGGCCGCCAAGATCGGCGAAGACGAGACGACCATGCTCAACGGCGCCGCGGTGCCGACCTTCTTCACGTTCATCCGCAACACCAGCCCGGGCAGCGTCGCCGGCATTCCCGGCCTGAGCCTCGCCGCCGGGTTGACGCCCGCGGGCCTGCCCGTCGGGATGGAACTCGATGCCCCCGCGGGCACCGACCGCCGCCTGCTCGCGATCGGTCTTGCCATCGAGGCGATATTGCCCAAGCTGCCGCCGCCGCAGCTCAACTGACGTGGAGAGCGGCGCACTGGTTCTGGAGGAGGCCTAGCGATGCAGAAGAAATCCGTTACCCGCCGTGGTTTCGTCGCCGGCGGCGCCGCCCTCATGGCGGCGCCGGTCGTCTTGCGCTACGCGCGCGCCGCCGATCCGTTCAAGGTCGGTCTGTTCTATGCCGCGAGCGGCCCCGCCGCGCTGTTCGGTCCCACGCAGAAGGCGTCGTGCGAGCTCGCGATCGAGCAGATCAACAAGGCCGGCGGCATCATGGGCCGCGAGATCCAGCTCCACCTCGCCGATGCCGGCGGCCCGCCGGCGGAATCGACCAAGACGGCCGTGCGCCTGATGGTCCAGGAGAAATGCGATCTGTTCATCGGCTCGCACGACAGCGCCACGCGCGAGGCCCTGGTGAGCACGATCAAGGCCCGCATTCCTTATATCTACACGCCGATCTACGAGGGCGGCGAATGCGCGCCCAACACCTACGTGCTGGCTGATACGCCCGAGCAGCAGGTGCGCCCCACGATCGAGCTGCTCACGAAAGAGAAGGGCGTAAAATCGGTCTACCTGATCGGCAACGACTATGTTTGGCCGCGCAAGACCAATGACCGCGTGAAGCAGTATCTCGCGGCCGGCGGCGGCAAGGTCATCGGCGAGGAATACGTGCCGCTCGGCGCGCCCAACAAATTCGAGGAAGCCGTCACGCGCATCAAGGGCGCCAAGCCCGACGCAGTGGTGGTCACCCTCGTCGGCGCCGACAACGTCAACTTCAACCGCACCTTCGCGGGCTTCGGCCTCGACAAGGACGTGCTGCGCGCCTCGATGCTGCTCGAGGAGAACACGCTGCTCGGCATCGGCGCGGAGAACAGCAAGCAGCTCTACAACTGCATGTCCTATTTCTCGACCGTGCCCGGCGCCGCGCACGATGCGTTCAAGGCCGCGTACAAGGCCAAGTTCGGCGAGAAGGCGCCGCAGCTCAGCATCATCGGCGTCGACTGCTACGCCGGCGCCTACTGCGCTAAGGCGCTGGTCGAGAAGGCCAAGGGCACCAAGGCCGCGGATCTGATGGCGGCCTCCGAAGGTCTCGAGATCATGACCGCGACCGGGCCGGTGACGATGCACAACCGGCATCTGGACAAGCCGATGTATCTTGCCGAATGCGAAGGCACCAACTTCAAGATCATCAAGACCTTCGAGGGCGTGAAGTCCGGCGAAACCTGCAAGCAGGCCTGATCCTTGCATCGCGGAGGCGGCCGCCGCTTCGTGCGCGCGGCCGCCGGTCCGGCGGCGCGGAATCCCGGCTGATGCGCTAGCGAAGGCTGCCGCCGCGTGGATCCGCTCGTCACGACGCAACTGCTCAACATTGTCTTCGGCATCGCGACGCTCGCGGTGCTGGCGTTGGGCCTCGCCATCGTCTTCGGCCTGCTCGGCGTGCTCAATATCGCGCATGGCGAGCTCGTCATGGTCGGCGCCTATGCGGCGTGGATCGTGCAGACCGCAGGCGCGCCCTACGTCGCCGCCGTTCCCGTGGCCATGATCGTCTGCGGCTTGCTCGGCTGGGTGATCGAGGCGGGGCTCATCCGGCCGCTCTATGCCCGCCCGTTCGATACGCTGCTCGCGACCTGGGGCCTGAGCCTGCTGTTGCGCAAAACGGCGGAGGCGATCTGGGGCCTCGGCTACAAGAGCCTGGCCTTGCCGATGCCCGGCACGGTCGACGTTTTCGGCGCCGCCTATCCGCGCTACCGGCTCATGCTGATTGTCGCCTGCCTCGCCGGCATGACGGCGCTGGCCGTGTGGTTCACGAAGTCCGGCGCGGGCACGCGCATCAAGGCGATGGTGGCCAATCCGGAGCTGGCGCAGGCGGTCGGCATCCGCACCGGGCGCCTCGCGCGCAACGCGTTCATCGCGGGCTGCGCGCTCGCCGGGCTCGGCGGCGTGATGGTGGCGCCGCTCACGCCGGTGCACCCGTTCATGGGCATCGACTACATCCTCGACAGCTTCTTCGTGCTGGTCGTGGGCGGGCTCGGCAGTATCGCGGGATTGCTGGCAGGCGCCGGCATCATCGGCGGGCTCGGCAGCCTGGTTTCGGCGATCACCGACCGCACCGCCGGCTACACGACGGTGCTCGTGATCGCGATCTTGTTCCTCTGGCTGCGTCCCCGTGGGCTCCTGGCTCGCGCATAGCGCCGCGGTCGCGGGCGTGCTCGTCCTCCTGCCGTTCGGGCTCGGGGATTTCGCTGCGTACGAGCTCGCGCTTTATTTCCTCTACGCGATCGCAGCACTCGGGGTCGGGCTCTGCTGGGGCAGCGCGGGCTTCCTGCCGCTCGGCCAGGCGATGTTCGTCGGCATCGGCGGCTATCTCTCCGGCCTCGCGCTGATCCAGTTCAAGGGCAGTGCGCTGCTGATCGTGCTGTTGCCGCTGGCGGCGCTGCTGCCGGGTCTGCTCGCGTTTGGCCTCGGCCTCATTCTCTTCCGCGGCCGGCGCGAGACCGGGCCGTATTTCGCGCTGATCACGCTCGCGCTCAGCCTGCTCGCCTTCCAGATCGCGAATGGATGGAATTCCGTCACCGGCGGCTTCAACGGATTGAAGAGCATTCCCGGCCTGCCGGGGCTCGGCGATTTCTCCGATGCCTATTGGATTTCCGCGGCGGCGCTGGCGGCCGTGATCGCGGGCACGAGCTGGCTCTTGCGCGCGCCGCTCGGCGTGCTCTGGCGCGCGATCGCGCAAAACGAACGCCGCGCCGCGTTCTTGGGATTCGACGTGACGCGGGCGAAGGCCGTCGTGTTCGGGCTCTCGGGCGTGCTCGGCGGGCTCGCCGGCGTTCTCTACGCGCCGCAGCAGAACTTGGTGACGCCGCAGCTCGTCGGCTTCACGCTTTCGGCCGAGCTCGTGATCTGGGCCGCGGTCGGTGGCCGCGGCAGCCTCTACGGGCCGATCCTCGGCACCGTCCTCATCGGCGTCGTCACGGCGGAGCTGCGCAACCGATTGCCCTATTGGGAGGTGTTGCTCGCCGTCATCTTCATCGTCGTGGTGCGCTGGGCGCCGCAGGGCCTGGTCGGACTGCTCCAGCCGATCGCGCGCCGATTGCGGCGCCCGGAGCGCGGCGCGCGGCTCAACGCGCCCCCGCGCCAGCTTGCCGCGCGCACGGCCGCCATCGCGTTCCAAGAAGTCGCCGCCCATGCCGGACCGGTGCAGATTCTCGACGGTTTGACGCTCGCGGCCGGAACGGCGGGCATCACCTGCATGATCGGGCCCAACGGCGCGGGCAAGACCTCGTGCTTCAACCTCTTGACCGGCGAGCTGCCGGCCTCGCACGGATCCGTGCGCTTCGACGGGCAGCCGATCACGGGTTTTGCGCCGACGGCGGTGACGCGGCTCGGCATCGCGCGGAAATTCCAGATCCCGAACGTCTTTCCCGATTTGACCGTCGCCGAGAATCTGCATCTCTCGCTTTGGGGCGGGCGCGCGCGGCCGCGCGATCTCCTGAAGCTTTCGCTGCATCGGTGGACGAGCCCGCTGTTGGACGAGCTCGCCCGCCGCTATCCGTTTCTCGCCGAGGGCGCCAGCCGCGCCGGCGACCTCGGCCACGGCGAACGCCAGATCCTGGAACTCGCGATGGCCCTGGCGATGGAACCGCGCCTCCTGCTCCTCGACGAGCCTTGCGCCGGGCTTTCGCCCGAGGAGACCCGCCAAGTGATCGACGTCATCCGCTGGGCGAAAGCGCGGCTCGATCTCGCGGTAATCATCATCGAGCACGACATGAGCCTAGTGAAGGAGCTCGCCGATCACGTGCTGGTGCTGCATCAAGGCCGCCTGCTCGCGGCCGGCAGCATCGCGACCGTGCAGGCCGATCCCGCCGTGCGCGCGGTCTACGCCGGCGGCACCAAATGAGCCCGCCGGTGTTCGAGTTCTCGGGCATCGTCGGCGGCTACGGCAGCAGCGTGATCCTGCGCGGCATCGGCGGCGGCGTGGCGCCCGGCGAGGCGCTGTTCGTGCTCGGGCGCAACGGCGTCGGCAAGACGACGCTGATGAAAGTGCTGATGGGCTTTCTTCCCTGCCTTGAAGGCTCGATCCGCCTCGAAGGCCGCGATATCGCCGCGCTGGCGCCGCCCGAACGGCGGCGCGCCGGCATCACTTATTGCCCGCAGGAACGCGCGGTATTCGACGAGTTGAGCGTCGGCGACAATCTCATGCTGATGGCGCCGCCCGATGCCGCGGCGCGGCTCGCGCTTTTGGCCGAGCGCTTCCCGCTGCTCCGGGCCCGGCGCGAGCAACGTGCCGGCACCTTGAGCGGCGGCGAGAAGAAGATCCTCTCCTTCGCGCGCGGCGCGATCGAAGATCACCGGCTCGTCCTGCTCGACGAGCCGACGGAGGGTGTTCAAGCCGAAAACATAGAGCGCATGGAGGCGGTGATCCGCGAGCAATGCGCGGGCGGCACGGCGTTCGTCATCGTCGAGCAGAATCTTACGCTCGCCGAGCGCCTGGCCGACCGCTGGCTGATCATGGACAAGGGGCAAGCCGTCTTGAGCGGCAGCGGACGGATCGAACGCGACGAAATAATTGGGCATATCCAGGTGTAGCCGCGGCCCGCAGACGATCGCTACGGGCCGGCCCGCGGATGCATGGGCGCCAAAGTCGGCGCGTCCACGGTTGCGTAGAGCGGCGCCGCCGCGCGCGGGCGCGCCCAATGCAGAAAGTGCAGCGCTTCGCCGACGATGCCGCGGCGGAACGCGAGAACGCACAGCGTGAAGATGACGCCCTGGATGACGATGACCCACGATCCCGCCTCGGCGAGATAATTGTCCATCGCGACGATGATGAACGCGCCGACGGCGGGCCCGAGCTTGGTGCCGATCCCGCCCACGATAGCCATCAGCACGACGAGGCCCGAAATGTACCAGCCGACGTCGGAGAGCGTCGCGAGCTGGAAGACGATCGTCTTGGTGCTGCCGGCGACCCCGGACAGCGCGGCGGAAATCACGAACACCAGCAGCCGGTACTGATTGACGCGATAGCCGAGCGAGATCGCGCGCGTCTCGTTCTCGCGGATCGCCTTCATGATCTGGCCGAACGGCGAATGGATGATGCGATAGAGGATCGCGTAGCCGATCAGGAAGATCGCGAGCACGAAGTAGTAGAGGTTCAGGCTGGAGTTGAGATCGACGAGGCCGAGGAAATGGCCGCGCGGAATGTTCTGGATGCCGTCCTCGCCCTGGGTCCAGGGCGCCTGCACCGCGTAGAAGTAAACGATCATCGCCAGCGAAAAGGTGATCATCGCGAAATACATGCCGCGACGGCGGATCGCGAGGGCGCCCACGATCAGGCCCAGCAGCGCGCCGACGGCGCCGCCGGCAAGGATTCCGAGTTCGGTCGGGAAGCCCCAGGCCTTCACCGTGTAGGCCGTCGCATAGGCGGCCGCGCCGAAGAAGGCGGCGTGACCGAACGACATCAGGCCCGCATAGCCGATAAGCAATCCGAACGCGATCGCGAAGAGGCCGTAGCAAAGCGCCTTCATCAGGAAGATCGGGTAGAGGACGAACGGCGCCACCAGCGCCAGCGCGAGCAGCAGAAGAGTCGTCGCCCGCGCGAGCGCGCGCGGCGGCGCCGGCACGTTGACCGCGTGGCCGGCGCCCGCCGGCATCTCGGTGCCGAACAGCCCCGCCGGCCGCAGCAGTAGGATGATGCCCATGACGACGAAGATCGCGATGCTCGCGGCCGGCGCGTAGAACACCTTGGTCAGGCCCTCGATCGTGCCGAGCAGGAAGCCGCCGATGATGGCGCCGCGGATCGAGCTCATGCCGCCCACGACCACGACGGCGAAGACGATGGCGATGATGTTGGAGCCCATCACCGAGCTCACCTGGAAGATCGGCGCGACCATCACGCCGGCGAGGCCCGCCAGCGCCACGCCGAGGCCGTAGGTCAGCGTCACCATGCGCGGAACGTTGACGCCGAACGCTTGCACGAGTTCGGCATTCTCGGTGCCGGCACGCAGATAGGCGCCCATGCGCGTGCGCTCGATCGCGAACCAGGTGCCGACGCAGACGAACAGCGAAAGCACGATGATCCAGATGCGGTAGTAGGGCAGGTACACGAAGCCGAGCTCGAAGCCATCCGCGAGCTCGGCCGGGATCGAATAAGGCTGGCCCGAGCTGCCGAAGCGCTGCCGGAAGATCCCCTCGATGATGAGCGAGAGGCCAAAGGTGAGCAGGAAGCCGTAGATGTGGTCGAGCTTGTAAATGCGCTTCAGGAACAGCCGCTCGAGCACGAGGCCGGAGAGGCCGATGACGATCGGGACGATGACAAGCGCCGGCCAATAGCCGATGCCGGCATAGTTCAGCAGCATCCAAGCGCAGAAGGCGCCCATCATGTATTGGGCGCCGTGCGTGAAATTGATGATGTTGAGCAGGCCGAAGATGATCGCGAGCCCGATGCTGAGCATCGCGTAGCAGGCGCCGTTGATCAGCCCGAGCAGCAGCTGGCCGAACAGTAGCGAGGGCGCGATTCCGAGAAGTTCGGTCATGCGCCGGCTCTAAAGGGCGCGGCCGGTGCGCCGCGCCCTGCGGTCCATCGTCGCAAACAAGACGGCGCTGGCTATTTCACCAGGAAGCATTCCTTGTCGAGCGGGCCGAACGCCTGCTCGCCGGGCAGCGTGGCGACGAGCTTGAACACGTCCCACTCGTTCTTCGACTCGGCCGGCGTCTTCACCTGCAGCAGATAGATCGGGTGGATGACCGTGCCGTCGATGCGGATGTGGCCCTTGCCGTGCAGCACGTCGTCGGTCGGCATCTCCTTCATTTTGGCCACGACCGCGCGCCCGTCCTTGGCGCTGCCGAGCGCCTTCACGGCCTTGAGATAATGAAAGACCGAGCCATAGACGCCCGCCGTGAACTCGTTGACCGAGATCTTGCGCGGATGGCGCGGATTGAAGCGCTTGGCGAAATTGCGCGTGCTGTCGTTGAGATCCCAATAGAACGAGCTCGCCGTGTAGAGGCCTTGCGTGAGCTGCAGGCCCGCCGCGCGCACGTTGTTGGCGGAGAGAACGAAGCCCGCGAGGCGCGGGCCGCCCGGCCGGATCAGGCCGAACTCGCCGGCCTGTTTCAGGAAGTTATTGAGATCGGTGCTGTAGGTGGCGAGGCCGATTACGTCCGCGTTCGAGGCCTTGGCTTGCACGACGAAAGACGAGAAATCGGCGAGGCCGACCGGATGCGCGACGGTGCCGACGACGCGGCCGCCGAGATCGCCCACCGCCTTGGTCGCATTCTGCGTCAGGTCGCGGCCATAGGTGTTGTCGGTGTGGATGAAGTACCAGGTCTTGTTCTTGCCGTCCTTCATCAGCGCGCGCGGCAGCGTGTGCGAGGTGACGAAGGTGTCGATCGTCCAGCGGATCGTGTTGGGCGAGCATTGCGCGCCGGTGAGCTGCATCGTCTGCGAGCTCGAGGGCATGAACACCTTGTTGGCGTCGCGCGCGAGTTTGTTGACCGCAAGGCCGATCGACGAGTTCGGCACGTCGACGATGGCGTCGACGTCCTCCTGGTCGAACCAGCGCCGCGCCACCGAGACGCCCACATCGGGCTTCTGCTGGTGATCGCCGGCGATGATCTGGATCTTCATCCCGGCGACGGTGCCGCCCATGTCCTCGGCCGCGATCTGCGCGGCCAGAACCGAGCCCGGGCCCATTTCGTCGACGGCGACGCTCGACATGTCGGTCAAGACGCCGATCTTGAGGACTTTCTCCTGCGCGGATGCCGGAAGCGTCAGCGCCAGCGCAAGCAACGCTCCGCCGAGAGCGGCCGAATATGACTTGGTCATGGTTCCTCCCCAGCAGCTTCGGTTTTGGCCGCGATGGCGCGGCGGATCGAGCACTGTTGCAAAAACAATGTCGCAAAATCCGCAGCGGCGTCAATCTAAAACCGATTTTCGTATTTGCCTGCCGTCGGCGAGGGTGATCGGCCCGCTGCAGAACCTCTCCTTGCCGAATATCTTCAACGGATCAACGGAGTAGGTCGTCGCCGCAGCCTCGGAGCGCAGGTCACCGCGCCTTCGTCGGCAAGTCCGCGAGCTTTATTTGCCCGCGAGATGGTACAGAAAAACGAAAATCGTTTTTCAATTGACGCTGCATGCATCCGCGATGACAATGAACGCGGTATGCATCCTCGCCAACCATGACCGCCCACGACGGCCCGATCGCGATCGACCTTCGCCCCGAGCGCGGCGGCGAGACCGGCAGTGCGCGCACGTTGGTGTCGGCGATCTATTCGCGCATGCGCGCCGATATCCTGAGCTGCCGCTATCCGCCCGGCGAAAAACTGCTGATCGGCCCGCTGAGCGAGCGCTTCGACGTGAGCATCGCCTCGGTGCGCGAGGCGCTGTTCCGGCTCGT
>Ga0070694_100001750_pt1 | contig 12820 bp, 12 predicted proteins | sample KBSK1251metaG_FD_65470 | JGI IMG/M metagenome (GOLD analysis project Ga0070694, IMG submission 65470) | Corn, switchgrass and miscanthus rhizosphere microbial communities from Kellogg Biological Station, Michigan, USA - KBS K1-25-1 metaG | ecosystem: Host-associated > Plants > Roots >... | reverse complement strand
TGGCCGCGGATTTGATTATTGGGAATCGGGCATGGATCTGGGACTGGGGAACGATTACTACGACAGTTTCATTGCCTATCAGAAATTGCTACTCAAGGAATTCGACCGCATGACGGGAGAGTACGGTTTCAGCGTAATCGATGCCAGCCGTCCGGTCCGCCGGGTTGCGAACGAATTGCGGCGCAGGATTAGTAAAGTTATCGAAGACAAGCCGGTCGAACGTGATTCGGTTACGAGCGTGAGCCCGAAAGAGAAAGAGACACCAAAAACTGAAACGCCGGTTAAGGTGAAACCGGTGGATACGACGGTCGCCTAGAAAAAAGATTTTGGAGTGCGGCGACTCGTCGCCGCTTTGCGTTAGTAGCAATCTAACGTGCGGCCAAAGCGGCGACGAGTCGCCGCACTCCAAAGAGGACTCTGAAAATCGCCTGATGAAAATTGCCTGCATCGATGTTGGCTCGAACTCGATCAAGTTAGTGGTGGTCGATGCTGCTGCCAGCGATTCGTTTGCCGTGCTCGCGCGTGAAAAAGACGTCGTGCGCCTGGGGCATGACACTTTGCGCCAGGAGCAACTCTCGCCCGCGGCCATCCAGCGCGCGACTGAATCGATCAAGCGTCTTCGCTCAATCGCCGAAGCCCGCGGCGCGGAACAGATTTTTGCCGTAGCTACCGCTTCCGTGCGTGAAGCTCGCAATTCGGCCCAGCTCATCAAAGAAATTCAACGCAAAGCCGGAGTTTCGCTCGAGGTCATTCCGGCGATTGAGGAGGCGCGCTTGATCGGACTGGCCGCGGCCCAGGGTTGCGCAGCGACCAACGGTTCAATTCTCAACATCGACATCGGCGGCGGTTCAACCGAAATCTCTCTGATGCGCGAGTCATCGGCGGTGGCGTTGATCTCGGTGAAGCTCGGCGCGGTAGGCCTCAGCGAAAGTTTCATCAATTCTGATCCGCCCAGGTCTAAAGAATTGAAAGCCTTACGCGAGGAAGTCCGTTCCGCAATGGAGCGTCCGGCGCGCGAATTAAAGGGCATGAAGTGGCAACAAGCTACCGGAACCTCGGGCACTATCGTGGCGATAGGTACTGCATTGCGCTTGCGAGCTCTGAGCCAGGATGATCGGCGGTCCGAAGGGGCTCGGCCGGCGGGCGATGAGATTGCCTTTGATAAACTCACGCGCTTTAACGCACGCACGTCAGAGATGAATGCCGGGCAACGGCGCGCGCTTCCGGGCATCAGCAGTCAACGATCGGAAATCCTGATCGCCGGCGGCCAGATTCTCGAGGGTGTGATGCAAGCTCTCAAGATTGACTCGATGCGGACGTGCAGTTGGGCATTGCGCGAAGGGGTGCTCATTGATCGCTTACGCGAGATTGAAGACGAATCGAGTCCGCCGCTGCCTGACTTGTTGCCGGATTACCGGCTGCGCGGCGTGCATGCAGTCGGCCGGCGGTTCGGCTATGAAGAGGTGCACGCGCACCAGGTCGCGCGTTTGGCGGAGAGGATTTTTGGCTATCTGATGCGCACGGGAGCGACCGAGCTTAACCGTCATCACCGGACGCTGCTTTCGGCTGCGGCACTGCTGCACGACGTCGGTTATCACATTGCGCACGAATCTCATCACAAGCATTCGCTTTATCTGATTAAGCATTCTGAGCTGACTGGTTTTTCCGAAGCCGAGCGCGACGTGATCGCCAATGTTGCGCGCTATCATCGTGGATCGGATCCCAGAGAGCGACACGAATCGTTCGGCGCGTTGAACGAGGCGGATCGCGATACGGTGATACAACTGTCGGCGATACTGCGCATCGCCGACGCACTTGATCGACGACATGACAGCCGCGTTAACGATTTGCGTTGCGTCCGTAACGGACGGGTCGTGCACATTGAGTTGCAGTCAACGGCGAACTGTGAACGGGAAATACTGGCCGCTGAACAGAAGCGCGAACTGTTCGAACAGGCATTCAATTGCCGGCTTTCATTCGGCCGCCGGGCAGCGCTAAAACGAGCCTGATGTAGCGCAGACTGTCCAGTCTGCGTGGTGATTGAGGAAGGCGCAGGCTGCACAGCCCGCGCTACATCTTTCTTATGAAAGGCAAACACATCGAGGGATTGGATTGTTCGGCTGCGGCTGACGATATGATCCGTCATGTGTTGCGCGCGCAGGTCAACGGAATGTGCGCGGTGCGCAAGCTGGCCCTGACTTTTGCGGATCCGGAAGGCGTTCACCAGATGCGCGTGCTGTCACGCCGCCTACGCAGCACCATCGCCGACTTTGAACCTCACATGCGCAAGACCCGTCTGCCGCTTACCAGGCTCAGGGCAATCGCGCGCAGTCTCGGCGACGTGCGCGACGAAGATGTTGCGCTGGCCGCCCTGGAGAAATTGAAAGTGGAGTCGCACGGCGCCGTGGCTCAGGGAATTGATATCCTCGTTAGCGAGCGGCAAGCGCGTCGCGACCAGGCACGGATCGATTTGCAAAAGGCAATCCGACGTTCAACGATCGCCGAGCTGCTCGAAGAATTTGAAAGACGACTGAGTCCTCCCATTCCGTCGCCGGAGAAACCTCTGGCGCCGGCAGAGACTCTCGCTTTACCAACATTCCGGAGCATTGGCGTACGGGTTATCAGGACGCGTCTCAAGGAACTCCGGGCTGCGAGTCACCACATCTACTTTCCCGCGGAGATCGATGAACTACACGAATTGAGGATTCTGACGAAAGGTTTGCGGTACGCCTGCGAATTGTTTGTGGCGTGCTGGGGTCAGGACATGCGGGCGATCGCGAAAGAGATTGCGCAACTGCAAACTTCCCTGGGCGAATTGCATGACTGCGATGTCTGGATGGCCGATTTAGGCACGCGCTTGAAAAAAATTGCCCGAGGGGTGCAGACCGATCCTGAGCAGATGCGGACCACCGCGGCTTGCACCTGGCTTTTGAAACATTTCGCGAAGGTCAGGACTGAACATTATCGCGACGCGGTTGGCCGCTGGCAGCAATGGCAGACGGATGGATTTCTGAATAGCCTCACGTCGCTGCTTGGTTCAGGATGAAGTGGCACGCGCATCCTGCGCGTGACTCACGGGCGGGACGCCCGTGCCACCTGAGCTCACCGAGCAAGCGAGACGCTTGCGCTCCAGTCCGTTCACACTCTCGTTCCCGCCAGTCGTATACTAAAACTGTTGTGGCGAGAATTTCGGGCCTCGAAAAAAGAGAAGCTCCCTGGCATCTTCGTTGGTTTTACGGCGTCATGCGAAAGATGTTCGGCAAGGACCTGACGCCCGTTAAAATTCAGATGCGCAAGCCGGGCCTTGTCTGGGGCGGCGTCGCGATGGAAGCTGGGCTGGGTCGTAAGCGTCGTGTGTCTTTGCGTTATATCCAGCTGGCGAAAGTGCGTACCGCCGCCCGCATCGGTTGTCCGTTTTGAGTCGATATCAATTCTGCTGTAGGCAGAAAGGCCGGATTGAGTGACGAGAAGTTGCTGGCGGTAAAAGGCGATGACCGCACGCCCTTCAATGCGAAAGAGCTACTGGTGATCGAACTCGCGGATACGATGGTCGTGGCGCCGGCTAACATTTCAGATGATCTCTACGCGCGCCTGCTCAAGGAGTTTTCCGAAGATCAGTTGATCGAGTTGAGCGGGCAAATCGCTTTCGAGAATTTTCGAGCACGCTTGAACAGGGTGTTCGACGTCGAGAGCGATGAGCTTTATCATCCCGGTTCGGGAGTGGCACGGGCGTCCCGCCCGTGAAGCCACGCGCAGGATGCGCATACCAATGACTAGTTTGCCCATAGCGTGTAGCCTTACGAGCGCCGAACTTCAGGAGCGTCGTCGCACAGTCCTGGGAACGCTGCGTAGCGCCATGCTCGAAGTGGAAGAACTTGCCGATGGCTTTGCGTATTCGTTTATCTCAGAGGGAAGCCGCTTCAAAGAACTGGCGGACATGATTGATCTCGAGCGCCAGTGCTGTCCCTTTCTACAGTTCCGCGTAACCGTAGCGGCCGGTCACGGGCGGCTGACTTTGGAAATCACTGGACCCGAAGGCACGAAAGATTTTCTCTTGAGCACCTTCGAATGGGGGAAAAGCACCCCAGAGACGTGGGTACCGTAATGAACGAAACAATCCAGGCGTTTATCGAATCAATCAATGCGCACGATGTTGAGTCGCTCGCGAAATTGATGAGCGACGATCACGTCTTCATCGATGCGTACGGTAATGAAATGCAGGGCAAGGAAACAATGACCGCAGGCTGGCGCGGCTATTTCGAGTGGTTTCCGGATTACTACATCGAACTTTCTGAGATATTCCAAAACGGCGAGTCATTCGCGCTATTCGGTTTCGCCGGCGGATCGTTCAAAGGAAACGACGATGCCGAGTGGCGTATACCGGCAGCCTGGAAAGCGATCGTGAAAGATGGGCGCATCGCTCTCTGGCAGGTATTCGCTGATACGAAGATTCCGTTCGAGATGATGGAGGGCGGCAACCTGTAATTACGGGAACCGTCGGCGGTACTCGTCCGAGGTTATGAATGCTTTCACCATCTCAGCCTCCACGAAATTACCGTCGAACTGGTTCAGTTTGTTTAGCCAGAACTGAAAGCCCGCAGCGTCCGCGTCGCGACGGAGATATCCAAAGTACTGCAAGGTGACGAAAGCTTCGTTGAAGACCTTGCGATCAAAGGCCGGGTGCTCGATGATCTTTCGAAGCACACTGACGCGACTGAGACAACCGATGGTGAAGGGACAACGGTCGAGACTATCGACGATTTGGTCGCGTTCAGCTTGCGTCGGGGTAACGCCCTCGGTTTCAAACAGCTTGTCAACGTACTGCGCATTAGTGAGCCCGCTATAGCGCGCCTGAAATTCCGGCCGGTTGAAAAACTGAGAAGTATAAATGTCCTTGTTACTGCTGAGTCTAATCATCCAGGGGTCATTACTGGCCACCACGACGTTCCTGCCGAGTGCGGCTGTCTCGGGAACGAATTCGGCATATGTCGGACTGCGGCCGAGCGCACCCTTGTACATCCGATAAAGGTAATAGCCCGTTTCCTTGAACTCAATCGAAAGCAGGAAGGCAGCCGAAACGTTGATGCGGCCAACCTCGAGGCAATTGGCGTCCATCCCGCAATTCGCAAGATTATTGGTCCAGAAAGCGAAGCCACTGCCATCAGCTTCACGCGATAGGAAGTCGCGATAATGCTGTGTCACGAAAAAGCAGGCGCCGTCGATTGGTTGCGCAGCCGGCGGCGTTGCGATGATCGTGAACTGAATCTGTTTGACCGTCGCGTTCCACGACTTGAAGTTAAGCGTGTAGGTGCCGGGCTCAAGCAAGCCTATGTCAAAGTTTTTCTCGAAGGGAACGACCGCGAGTGTGCGTACGCCGGTCCATTCTTCGACGCGCGCATCGAGGGAGATCGTCTGACCGTTGCGCGATACTATCGGCGTCTGAATGACGCGATAACCGCTGTCGCTAAACAGCCAACGCGAATTGACCGTTGTTTGACCCGTACAACTAAAGACCGACAGTTGCATAGGGACCACGCGGATGGGCTCAGCAGGCACCCACGCGTCGGTTTGCGCGAATGCCGGCACGCAACATAAGAAAACGATCAGCGTTGGTAATGCGAAAGTACGATTTAGAAGGTTTCGATACATATCTACCCTCTGGCGAACGTTATGATTGGAAGTGGAGGGCCGGGAACTAAACGCATTTTATAAAGGCAACCGGCAGAATGCAAAGCAGTGAGATGTCCGACAAGCTTTAGGTTGTCGACGCCTGGGCGACACCCTCTACGCCGGCATTAGTGCCCGAAACTCTTTTGGCTCCTCGCCAAGCCATTCTGGATGCTCAGCCGTGCCGTCGAAGATTGAAGTCGTCTTGAAAGGCTCGTACTGACCGGTCAACGCTGCGTCGGCTGTCTTTGCCAGCATGGCATCCAATTCCTCTTTGCTCACGGACGGAAAAGTTCGCACGGCTTCGAATGCCTGCTCCAGAATTTCCAGGGTATCTATGCCGGTAATCACCACTGAGGTCGGCAGAGACAGCGCGTAGTGCAAACATTCAATCGGTGTCACAGTGTTCGACTTTAACAGGATGCCGTTCCCCATGCTCTTCATGCCGAGGACGCCGATATTTTGTTTGACCAGTTCGGGGACAACTTCTTTGGCAAAGCTGCGATAGTGAGCATCCATGAGGTTCAGGGGCATTTGCACGGCGTCGAATTTGAAACCGTTTTGCCTGGCGACTTCCAGCATGTGCAGGTGAATGTGCGGATCCTTGTGGCCGGTAAAGCCGATGTAGCGGAGCTTGCCGGCGGCTCTGGCTTCGACGAGCGCGGCGTTCGCGCCATCCTCATGAAAGATGCGATGCGGATCTTCGAAGCGCAGGATCTCGTGATGCTGGACCAGGTCGAGGCAATCAATATCCAGGCGCTCGAGTGATTCGTCGAGTTGCTTTACCGCCTCCTTTTTTGAACGGCCATCAATCTTGGTCATGACAAAGGCTTGGTCGCGATAGCCGTCGCGCAAAGCTTTACCCATGCGCTTTTCGCTGGCGCCTTCGTTGTAATCCCAACAGTTGTCGAGAAAATTTATGCCCCGGTCCAGGGCTTCGCGAACAATTCGAATGGCCAGCTCTTCATCGACGTGCTTAAGTGCCAGATGCCAGCCGCCTACACCGATGGCTGAAACCCTTTCGCCGCTGTTGCCCAACGTTCGATAGATCATTTGCGTCATCAAACCGTTCCCGTGTCGCAATAGTATTACGAAGTGGCGAGGGTACGCACGCCTCTGGCGTGCTTGTGACGCAGATCATCGAAAGCACGCCGGAGGCGTGCGTACCGCAAAAAATGGGGCTATGTCGGTGAATGGCTGCCGACATAGCCCCTCCCTTGTTCGCAGTGCTTCCTGGTGACGCATCCTAGCTCACCTCTGCTAAATCCAAGTTAAGCGAGTGTGAATTATTTCTTAACGGTACGCAGGCCTCCGGCGTGCTTAACCCCAACCCACTGGAAGCAGGTCAGAGGCAGAAAATCACATCAACAATGTTGCGTGCACCATTGTCGCTTTGCCCCAGCGCATTGCGGTAAGGCTCTGCCTTGCCGTGAATCACCGAGCTTTCCTTGAGGCTACGCCTCGAATGGTCCGAGGCGTAGCCTCAGATTGAAATAAGAGACTTGCCCGGTAAGCCGTAGGCTTACCGCTATGTACGGCGGCAAAGCCGCTTTCCGTCAAAATTTAACGCCGAGTTTTCATGCCGTTCACGTCGTCTTAACTCTTTCTTGCCATAATCGGCCCTGGCAATCCAGATAGTTCAAACAACTTCTTTGACCGCGTCGTAATCTAAATGAGCAGGACGGGGTCATCGCCCAGAGAGGTTTATATGAGCGCCAGACAAATCGCTTTGCCGTTTCGATCGAAGCGTATCGACAAAAGCATGAATCAAAATGAGGATCTAATCGGCCGATCATACGAAGAGGACGAGGCGATCGTTACTGTCATCGGACTTTGTCTTAATGACGATCGTCGCGTAATGGTCCAGAGAGATATCGACGGCCGGACGTGGTCGATGCCTGCGTGGTTGATGCGCTTGATCTTCATGGAAAGAAATCGGAAACGGGCGGCGTAATAGGGTACGCAGGCGTTTCGCCTGCATCGCTGAGGGTCCAAATCAGCAGGCAGGATGCCTGCGTACCGAAGGAGTCGCGATGACAATTCTGCTTGAAGATGCTTTGCCGGAACCGGAACTTGCTTCGCCGGCCATGGTCAAGTGCAGTTGGTGCGGCGAGATCATTCGTCTCGACGGGAGCGAACTCGCACTGGCGATGTGCCAGACTTGTTATGACCGGATGCTGGGAGAATTCCTGCGAGCCCAGCAGGCTAATCAGACGCCGACTCGCCCCAGCGACCGTTAGCGTTTCCGGCGTGTGACGCTCCTTCGATGAGGCTGCTATGTTCTGATCGATCACGGCGGGCTTGTTAGGGTTGAGGTCAGTACCGGGAGCGGTAGCGACCGGGTCCAGTCCGGGACGATCGCTCTCTCGGCTGGCGAGCTGGACCCGGTCGCTATCGCTCCCGGTACTGACTCCATTACGAAGAGGTTAGCCAGGACTAATCGTATCAACGAGCGAGAGCCTTGGGTTAAAATCAACCCATGCCGAAATATCTCGATCTCGAAACCTGGCCGCGCCGCGATCTCTTCGAATTCTTCCGCGGGTATCAGAATCCCTACTTCAATATTTGTACTCGGCTTGACATCACCCAGCTGGTGGGAGTTCTGCGCGATCGGCCCGGTGTCAGCGTTTCGCTGGCCTACCATTATTTCGCTTTGCGGATCGCTAACGAGATCGAACCATTTCACTATCGTCTCGAAGGCGACGACAGCGTGATTATTCATGGAGTCATCAACGGCGGAACGACCGTGCTGCTGCCAAATGAAACTTTCACCTATGCATATTTTGACTACCATGAAGACTTCCACCAGTTCATAACTGAAGCCGGAGAAGCCATTGAGAAAGTTCGGGTCGAGGGGTCGCTGAAGCCGACGATGCGTTATGACCTGATCTACTTTACGACTCTGCCCTGGGTGTCCTTCACCAGTTTTGCGCATGCGCGTACGCCCGGCCGTGGTGAATCAATACCACGAATTGCTTTCGGTAAGTTCCTGAGAGACGGCGATCGTATTCACTTGCCGATTTCCGTCGAAGTGCACCACGCTTTGATGGATGGATTGCATGTGGGCCGTTTCTTCATATCGCTGGAAGAAGCGCTGGCAAAGCCCGAGAATTATCTTACCTAGATCCGAAACCGAAACTCGGTAATCCTGGGTGATTCAGACTGGTCAGAGACTGTGTTTGCCGTCCTGTCTCATTGGCACCGTCGCTTTAGCGCGGTGACTCTGATGCCCGACAAAAATCGGAAACCGTTTAAACGGTTTCCCTTCTACTCGCAAACACTAATCACCGGGCTAAAGCCACGGTGCTAATAAGAGAAAAGAAATCAAATTCGCAACCCTGAAAAGGGTTGTGTCGGTTTGAATATTGCTTGACGGTCGCTGACGCAACCCCGTCGGGGTTGGATCTCTTGGTTCTGCCGTTCCCCAGGGTTCGCTGGAAAACGCCAACCCAGGGCTGGAGGACTGAATCCCTTCGGGATTCCCATACCCGCGCGGCAGAATTTATTGACACGATCCCGAGCCTTTCACTAAGATGCGATCCGCTTCCTGGAATTAATCCCCCCTGAAAAGTTTGGTAGTCAACGCGGAGTGTTTCGCCTCGCACTGAAGAAACCGATCCAAGATTCAAGTCAGGAGAAACCTATGCACACCACGCTGTTTACGTCCCTGGCCCGCTGGGCGAAGGGGCTCGCTATTACTTTGCTTGCCGTTTTGTCTATCGCCTTACCGGTTGTGGCACAGACCCAGATCACGACCGGCACAATTCAGGGCACGGTGGCCGACGTTAACGGCGCAGCCCTACCCGGCGCGAACGTCGAAATTAAAAACCTGGACACAAATCTCTCCAAGACCTTAACGACAGACGAAAGCGGTCGCTTCGTAGTGTTGGCCCTACCACCGGGAAAATACTCGGTCACAGTTACCAAACAGGGATTCAGTACCGCCGTAGCTGAACGATTGGATCTCACTGTCGGGCAGGCACTGAATCTTCCGGTGGCGTTGACTGTTTCTTCGGTACAGGAGCGCGTCACGATCACGGCGACGCCGACGGTTGATACTGTGAAAACGGAATCCAGCACCACAATCAACGAAACCACCGTGAACACAACTCCAATACTGGGTCGCAAGTTTGAAGACTTATTGACGTTGACGCCGGGAGTCAGCATCGTCCAGGGCCCCGATGGAGATGAAATTACCTTCGCCGGCCAGCGCGGCGTTTTCAATAACGTCAGTTTGGACGGTGGTGACTATAACAACGGTTTCTTTGGCGAACAGTTGGGCGGGCAACGCGCAGCGATCGACATTCCGCTCGATGCGGTGAAGGAATTTCAGGTCGTTGCTACCGGAGCGACTGCCGAGTTCGGGCGCACTGCGGGCGGCATTATCAACGTCATCTCGAAATCGGGGACCAATGACTTCCATGGCAGCGCCTTCTATTTTCAGCGTCTGGAAGCCCTGACGGCAAACGCCTCAGACGGTCAACCGCTGACAGATTTCAATCGGAAACAGTTTGGCGGCACCGTGGGCGGTCCGATCAGCAAGAACAAAGCTTTCTTCTTCTTTGCCTTTGAAGGCATCCGCGAGAAATTGACGCGCGCGAACCTGAGTGTGCCGATCGGCGCGCCTTGTCCGGTTACAGCTCCAACGATAGGAGCGAACGAAGCTCTGATAAACAGCAGTGCCGACTGCCAGAGGCTCGCGCTAATCAACTTCATCAGAACCACCAGAAACCAGGAAGAAGGACTGCCGGTTCCGCATAACATCAATAACGAAGCGATGCTCGCCAAGGTTGATTGGGACCTAAACCCGGCGAACAGGTTGGCGATTTCGTATAACTTTGACTCTTCGAAGAACACCAACCAGACCTTCGACGTGGCGACGTACGGAAACTCGGCGAACGGCATTGAAGGCCCTTCGAAGATCAATAACTTCAACGTCAATCTGTTCAGCTCGCTTTCGGCTAACAAGCTGAATGAAGCCCACTTTTCCTACACGCGCGAGCTGCGGCCCCGGAATGCCATTCCTTCGAACGTGCCGGCTGATACGGCCATGGGTTTTGCAACTTCATTTCGCTTTGGCCAGCCCTTCTTCCTTGAGCCAAACGTTGACGAACTGCTTTGGCGCACGGATGTGAAGGACAACTTCTCGATCATTCACGGTAACCACACCATCAAGTTTGGCGGAGAGTGGTTGCACACACTCAACGATCAGGTGTTCCGTGGGTTTTTCACCGGCCGCTATATCTTTGATAGCGTCAGCGGCTTTTTGCGTTACGCGTCGCCGTCGGCTGCCGGCGGGTTTGGACCAACCGTAGCCGAATGCTTTAACAACACTTCCGGCGCGTTCACAGGTTGGATCACTCAGGGCGCTCCGTTTAATCAGGCTTGTCCAGCAGGAAGCAGCATTTTTGGTCCGGCCGGAAGCGGGCTTGGGGGGCCGCTGCTGCTGTACTTACAGAATGGAATTCCGACCGGGATTGCGGGCGTGCCGAGACCGGGCGCATCGACTATCACCAACAACGACTGGTCTCTGTTCGTCCAGGACAAATGGCAGATTCGCTCGAATCTCACCTTGAATTACGGTTTGCGTTGGGAGGCGCAAATATTTCCGCAGGTCATAGTGCCGCCTGCTCAGACAGCTTACGGAGCATTGTTGAGCAATCCGCTGTTTCCTTCTGACGGCACGTTGCATAGCCCGAAGAAAGAGTTCCAACCGCGCGTGGGGTTTTCCTGGGACGTCTCAAAAAAAGGCACTTCTGTAATCAGGGCAAGCTATGGAATTTATTATGGCCGGCAGAACATGCTTTCACAGGTTGGCTCGATCACGGATAACGGTGTGCAGCAATTCGGAATCTTCTGCAACTCGACCTTTGCGTTCAACTGTTTCGGCGCGGCGAACGCGCCGCCGACCTGGCCGGGTATCCAAAACGTGCCGCCATCAGGAGGCATTCCCTTTGGAGCTTCGGTGCGCGTTTTTGACAAGAACTACGCGAACCCCAGGATCTACACCACCAACGCTCAGTTCGAACAACAGCTAACTCACGATCTCTCTTTGTTTTTTGACTTCACTCACGCGCAGGGCGTTCATCTCACCCGCTTTCTCAATTACAACCGGACCGGTCCGCTGATGCCGGCTACTCCCTTGTTCCCGACTCTGGGTGATGTTTTTGTGACCAGCGCCGTCGGCAAGTCGGTTTACAACGGGTTCACCGTGGGCATGCGCAAACGCATGAGCAAGCGCTATCAGTTCGAATGGAACTACGTTCTGTCGAAAGACAAGGACGATGATTCTAACGAGCGCGATCCTTTTACTGATCGCTCGCTCACTTTTCTTAATCTCAGTCTCGACTATTCGGTCTCGGATCGAGACATCCGGCACAAGTTCAACTTCTATTCGTTCGTAGAGATGCCCTGGGGATTCGAGGGTAATTTTCGCGTGCAGGCCCGCAGTGCGCAGCCAATCTCAGGTACCCGCACTGCAACCAACCCGGCGCGAAACACTCTGCGTAAGGACAACGCTTACTTCTCGTTCGATTGGCGCATTCAGCGTCCGTTCAAGTTCGGCGAACGTTATGAGTTGATTCCGATCCTGGAGATGTTCAATACCTTCAACAATGCGAACAACATCAACCCGCTGAGCACGCCGGGCCTGTTCAACTTTGACGGCTTCCTGCGCCAGGGCGTGGGCGATCCGCGGCAGTTGCAGTTGGCCGTGAAGTTTACGTTCTAAGTGGCACAGACTTTAGTCTGTGATCTGTTCGCAAGTAGTATGAATAGGCGCGAAGGAAATCCAAGTTTCTTCGCGCCCTCGTTTTCAATTGAGCTCTCCTCGTATCATTCACACCGCGGCTTTAGCCCGGTGGCCAGAACGCCCTTGGGGACAACGGAAACCGTTTAAACGGTTTCCCATTCAGACGAGGGCGTCTCATCACCGGGCTAAAGCCACGGTGGGAATAAGAGGCGAGACAGAGAAGTTATGGACAACGTTCATGAGCAAATTGAAGAGATCGTCAATCGTGAGACTCGCGCCTGGGACACTCAGGACGCGGAATTATTAATGACCATCTTTCATCCAGACATGGTCTGGCCGTGGCCGCGCACAGTGCAGTCGCACGATCCGATTGATTGGGTAATCGAATGGGGCCGTTACGAC
>Ga0070694_100001749_pt1 | contig 12828 bp, 11 predicted proteins | sample KBSK1251metaG_FD_65470 | JGI IMG/M metagenome (GOLD analysis project Ga0070694, IMG submission 65470) | Corn, switchgrass and miscanthus rhizosphere microbial communities from Kellogg Biological Station, Michigan, USA - KBS K1-25-1 metaG | ecosystem: Host-associated > Plants > Roots >... | reverse complement strand
CATTAGCCGTCACTTCTTCTCGCACCCGGTCGGGTAACTTGCCGCCCTCACGACCACGGGCGAACTCAATAACCCAGCGCCCGCCGACTTCCTGATCTCCTTGTGGGAGTTTGGCGGTGGCTTGGTGAACATCGCTATAGCTGGTCAACTCATCAATTTTTTGGCTGCCGCCCATTGCGGTCACGACCTTCGCCAGCAGTTCACGACCTCGCTCTTCTTCTTTCAGGGTGGCTTGCCACGGAGGATGCGCCGACTGTTGAGCGCCCACTGTCATACTCGCCACGATGCCTGAAACCAGCGCTAGCATGGCTATGCTTTTGGAAGCCTGGCTCTTCAAGAGCATCTGCAAAACGAAGCTTATGTTCTGCCAGAGTGTGTGCATGGTCTCCTCCCATTTTGTTTTTGTTACTCTCAAAACACTTTCAGCCACTGCTTGCCGTCCCACTCCTACGTGTCGGTGGCCCAAGAGCGAGTAGAGGTTTCTCCGCCATACATCACGGCTCTGCCACGGGCCGCGTCATAGGCCATGACGTGATGATCGCGCGTACCGACGCTGGTATCGGCCATCTGAGACCAGCTTTTTCCATCCCATTCCCAGGTATCGCCCTTGAGATCTTCAATTCCTCTGTTCCCGCCATAGAGGACAATTCTTTTTCGGCGCGAGTCATAGACGGCGCCGCTCATACTTCGCGCCATAGGGCCTGAACCCGGTATCAGCACCCATTGCTTTCCATTCCAACTCCACACTTCCCCTAACTCAGGTTGATAAGGCGACTGGTACCTATCCAACAGAACCACCTGACGCAATCGTTCGTGGTAAACCAGACAATGCCCTATGCGCGGGCCTGGGGCCGCAGCACTCTGTTGGGATTCAACTGGCTGAGCGGACGCCGCCATTCTCGTTCGCGAAGCAAAGTTGAAGAGCAAGAGCAATGAAACTGTCGCGAGCATGAAAATCGCTTTCATAAATTGCTTTCCTCCCAGGTCTTTATTTTCGCTCTGTTTTCTCCTTGATCGCTTTGAAAGTCTCCCCGACGTTGGGATTGATAAACCAGCCTTGAAAACGATACCTACTCACCGGGTCATCATGAGCAAATTCCTCAATGAATTTGGTCAGATCCACTTTCTTCCGGGTGCTTTCCAAATCCAGACCTTCAGCGACCGCCGCTTTAACTTGCGTTTGCACCGCTTGCAGCAAGCTCATTACTTTTTGCAGGTAGGCTTTGCCCTGCTGCACTTCTCCATGTCCGGGGATCAAGTATTCAAAATCGAGTTCGGACAGCTTGCCGAGCGTCACGAGCCACGCCAGCGGTTTGACGGAGAAACCATAAGGAATGGGTTCGGTCACCATATCCCCGGTGCAGACGATTTTCTCTTGCGGCAAGTAAACGACCACGTCCCCAGGCGTGTCCCCATGACCGAGAAAGAGCAACTCGATTGTGCGCTGCCCACGATAAAACGTCAGCTTCTGCTCGAAGGTAACGGTGGGCAAAGTAATGACGGCCTGACGATACTCTTCAGTCCTGGAATAGATGTCATCGTTGGCATATCGTTCCCAGTAAGCGATGACTTGATCGTTGCCGGGCTTGCCTTCCTCGCGCAGCCGCTGATACAGCTCTTCGCTTCGCTCTTTTCGGGTGTCAAAGTTTTTGATCGTGTCGGCCACGTAAGAGCGTCCGTCACGATCCAGATTTTCGCGGGTCTTGGGATGCGCGATAATTTCAATGCCGGGGAAGGCTTTGACGTACTCCTGATTGCCGAGCGTGTGATCAACGTGATCGTGGGTGTTGATTAGATAGCGCACGGGCTTGGGAGTCAGCTTTTTGATCTCCGCGATGGTGTTCCGCGCTGCCAGCGGCGCGCCGCCCGCGTCTACGACCACGACATCTTGCTCGTTGATGATGATCGTGACATTGCCTTCGACAAAATAACGTAGTGGCTCAGGCCGATAGGCCACGTAAACATTTTCTTTGACCTTTCTGAGCTTGACGGCAAAAAGGTCAGAGGACTTACCCTGTCCGTGCAAAACTGTGGGCCAAGCCAGTAGGAAGAGAAAAATTGTTACTTTCAGTTTCATAGTCAGCCCCTTACGCTTGAGTATCACGCCTCGCTTGTCAGGTCTAAGCTACTTGATCTGCGCCCACTGCTGGCCATCCCACTCCCACGTGTCATCAAAGAGCTTCCTCCCATCCTCGCCGCCGTAGAAAACGAGTTTGCCGCGCGCCGCGTCATACGCCATGGCATGCAACAGCCGTTTCCCCGGCCCGGTCGTTTTGATTTCCGTCCAGCTTTTGCCATCCCACGACCACATATCCGCGAGCACATTGAGTCCACCCATGTCGGATGTCCGCACTCCGTCGCCTCCGTACAAAAGCATGACGCCAGCGCGGCTATCGAAGGCCATGCGATGGTGGCTGCGCGGCGGCGGCCCTTCATCACTGAGCTTGCGCCAAGCGGCCCCATCCCATTCCCACGTATCGTTGTGCGACCTTCCGTCTTCGCTAGAACCGCCAAAGAGGAACACCTTTTGGCGCTTGCTGTCGTAAGCCATCGCCGAATGTATGCGTCCGCCAGGCCCCGGCACAGCAAACTTCGTCCACTTCACGCCATCCCATTCCCAGGTGTCTTTGGCCCAAGAGCGGTTGGAGTTTTGTCCGCCATACATGACGGTTTTGCCGCGCGCCGCGTCATAGGCCATCGAGTGATGATCGCGCGTCCCGACGCTGGGATCAGTCATTTGACGCCAGCTCTTACCGTCCCATTCCCAGGTGTCGCCTTTGGTGTCTTCGTAGCCGCTGTTTCCAACTCCGCCAAACTCGACTACTTTTTGGCGGCGAGAGTCATAGACGGCTCCGCTCAGACTTCGCGCCGCAGGGCCGGAGCCAGGGATTAAGCTCCATTGCTTTCCATCCCAACTCCACACTTCTCCTCGCTCAGGTGTATATGGCGGTTGGTATCCATCGAGCAGAATGACTTTGCGTTGCTGCTCATCGTAAACCAGACAATGTCCCTCGCGCGCACTCGGTTTCGCTGCCGTCTGTTGGGCTTCAACTCGTTGAGCGGACGCCGCCATTCTTGTTTGAGAAGCAGAGTTGAAGAGCAGGAGCAATAAAACTATCGAGAGCGTGAAGATTATTTTCATAGCTCATTCCCTTTTCAGACCAGCCACCCGAAATGACAGCGGCCACTTGAGGCTCGGGGTGAGTCTGCTGGGCGCTGAATTTGGGTGATGGAGTTGGCCGGTCGCACACACAGCGCACGCTGAGCGCATAAGTTTTGGTAACCGGACTGCGATAGATCGTGCCGATGAAATAGCGAGCAGATAGCTTGCTCTCAGAAGCCATGATCCGATCTTTATGATGTGTGCCAGGTTCAGCATAAACATGGCGACGCCTCGCTCATGGGCTGGGTTGAGTCTGGTTATTTCAAATCGAGAGCCATGATCGTCTTCCGGTCGCGGATGTAGAGCGTGGTGCCAACTAGAGTGGGCGGCGTCCAGGCATTGTTTTTGAGGAGTTCGACTTTCGCATGAATCTTCAAGCCGGTGGGCGTTGGCGTGGCCAGAATCAGATTGCCGTCTTCATCGAGCGCGATAAACCGGTCGCCGATGTAGAGTAACTCCGCCTTGGCCAAGTTTCGATCACGCCAGAGCACTTGCCCGGTTTTGACATCCACGGCAGTGAGAGGCGTGGGGCCGAAATCGCCGCTCGTCCCATACAAGGTATCGCCGAGCCGAATCACATTGCTGAAGTGCATGCGCATGAGTTTGTGCGCCCAGACTTCTTGCACCGTGGTTTTGTCGCCGGTTTTCGTCAGCTTCAGGACAAAGCTTCCGCCATCGTAGGCAGATGAGCAGAACAGGAGATGATCGTCGCCCCAGACCGGGGTACTGGCATTGACGCCCTGCGAATTTCGATGCGGGTAACTCCACAACAAATCGCCGCTATTCGGCTCAATGCCAACCGGGCCTTCGTTCATGAAAGCGACGAGCTGGTCTTGACCATCCACCTTAATCAAGATCGGGGAAGCGTAGGAGAGCTTGAAATCATGCTTCTTCCACACAATCGCGCCGTCTAGTTGATTGAAGGCGATGATTGAAGCGCCCGGTGCCCCCACCGGGACGATCACCGTATTTTTGTAGGTCACTGGGGTAATAGTATAACCGCGCGGCCGATGAAAGCCTTTCAAGTCGGCGTAGAGGTCGTATTTCCAGATGACCTTGCCGGTTTTCTTCTCCAGGCAGTGGAACTTACTGCTCGCGCCGACGGCGAAGAGCAAATCGCCCGCAATGATCGGCGTCGCGCGCGGTCCTGGCCCCTGTTCCAAGTCATATTGCTTGGTAAATGGAGCATCGTAGGCATACTCCCACAAAGTCTTCCCAGTAGCGGCAGAGAGTGCGATGACGACATCCTGCTCGCCCTTGCGATACATGGTGTAGAGGATGCCTTTTTCAACTGAGATGGAAGAGTAACCATCGCCCAGGTCACGGCTCCACAACCGGCGCGGGCCGGTTTCGGGCCAGGAGGTGGCCAGTCCTTTCGCCTCGACTTTGAAGTTTCCGTTCGGCCCGCCCCATTGCGCCCAGTCAGAGGTTTGAGCCAAAGCCGAACCGGTGAGTAACAAAAACATTCCGACCAGGCAGCTTATAACCGATAGAAGATTGCTTGGTTCACGTTGTTGCCAATTCATACTGACTATCCTTTCATCTCCAGTGTGCCCATTTCATTTTGTTTACGTAACTGCACAGCCTGGGAGCGCACGCGAGCCGCGTGCGCTCCCAGGCTGTGTTTACTGTCTGATCGGTGGCTTGGGCCGTTCGAACAGGGCGGGATCAATTTTTTCGTTGATCTTGATTGACTCGAAAACCCAAGACTGTGTCGGCTCCAGCTTGTCGTTGAAGGTGCCGCTGATTTTGAACGGCAGCGTCATGCCGTCAATCTGGCGAAAGTCAGAGAAGACTTGGGCGATTTCGCCAAAGTCGAAATTCGGCCCGCGCCCGCGATAAGCGAGGCGCAGGAGGTGGCCTGAAGCTGGCTCGATGCCGAGCGTCAGCGTTAAGCCGTCGAACTCGACGATGACCTGTTCGAGCATCGTCTCGCCCAGTTTTTTAGGCTCAGCGGCGCTGGCTTTGAAGACCGCGCTATGGCGCGCTCTGAGAATCGAGAGGAGTGTTAGCTTGGTCTGTTTTTCTAGCCTTTCTCGTTCTGGCGGAGGCATGGACATGACCCGATTTTGGAAAACACCAAAGGCATCCTTCTGGGCAATGACAAGTGTCGGACTGGGGGAACTGGCCGTTTGTTCTCTCCGAATCTGACCGGGAAAAATGATCGTCGTCGAGTTCTTGACCTCCGTTGCTACTCTCCGGCCATCCGGTCCCCACATCAGTTCTGCTGTCTTGCCGACCTCTTGATAGCTGGTGAGGCCGTCTATCAAGGCTGGGCCGCCGATCGCAGCGACAGCTTTCTCGATCAGCAACGCGCCCTTTTTGAGGGCTTCAGGCGAGGGATTGATTTTGGGAGCAGACACTGAGGTCTCAAAAAAACTTTCCGGCGCCGCCGCGAATGCCTTTTGACATTCAAAGCTGTGGAGAGCATAGATGCGCTCTTTATACACGAAATAGATCTCGGACTCCCTGACTCGATTAGTCTGGCCTTCCCTGGGACAAGCCCCATTGAGTTGAATCTCATACTGCTCTGGCGACTGCTCGAAGCGAGCTTTATTTTCCGCAGTGGCAAAGAGATATTTGTATGGTCCTCGCAGGGTTGAGATGTTGAGGTTGCCCTGCACCTCTTTCCCCTGAATGAGCAGCACTGGGTCTAAGCCCAGGAGCGGAATCTCCGGCTTCGGGTTTGGCGGCGGCCCACTCTGTGCGGCCAGCGCCAGGTTGGCGTCGTGACAAAAGGCGAAGACGACGATGCCGCATAAGAGCAGTCGCCCACACGTAAGGAGAATCTGTTTCATGGTAACTTCCTCCGATTTACAGTTAGTGTTTGCCCGTGGCTGCCCAACTACTCAAGCCGACGTCTCCAACGACCAGGCAAATAATAAAAGCTGTTCTCGCTCTGGGCCGTTTCATGCTTAGTTTCCCGCCGCACCGGTCGTTCGTTTGAGGCTCAGGATCTGGCGCACCTGAGTCATGGTGGCAAAGCCCCGGTCGTGAAAACCGTAAATCCGTGCCGGCTGGAGCTTGTTCTTGAGCAACCAGTCGCCAAAGAATTTCATGACCTTATCGCGCGACGGATCTTTGGCCGGAAATGGAGTGAGTCCGCTGAAGTAGAACAGATCGCCCTGAAAAAGGATCTTTTCCTGCGGCAGATAGACCACCACATTCTCTTCCGCGTGCGGGCTTTTGCCGAAATTGAATAGCTCGACCGTCCGTTCGCCATCGGTGATGACTCGCTTCCGGTCGAAGGTCTCGATTACCACGGGGCGAGGCTGCCCGGAAAATCTATCCGGCATGACGGTGTATTTGGCGGCGGCAAGTTTTTCAAAATAGTCCTTGTTGCCGGGCGTGGTGAGCAGGCTTGCGCCTTCAGCCAGAAACGCTCGTGCTCCGCCTGCATGGTCGCTATGGAAATGCGTGACGGCTAAATAGCGGATGGGCTTATTGGGGATTTTCTCCTTGATCTTCTGGATGAATCTTTCGGTCATCTGATCGCTGCCCGGTTGCGCATCAGCCGGAATTCTTTCAAGTGTCGGGTGCACCGCCGGAGCTTCGACCGCGAGAATGAAATCCTTGAACTCGATAAACATCGGGTTGAGGCTTCCAATCAGGAAAATAAAGACGCCTTTGGCAACCTCTGTCGCTTCGCCGACCGGCATCAAGTAGCTGAGCATCTGGTCAGATATTTGGAAGGCGGCGGCCGCTTTGGGAGAATCCGCTTCGACTTCCGTGAACTCGATTTCGCGATAAGTTTTCCCCGCTAAGAGAATCTTGTAGCCAGCGGGCGCCCAGCCTAATTTCGGATCGCGGCGATAAGCCGAGTAGACGAATTCGACTACCGCGTCTCCGAGGCCGGGAAAATCCATCGTGTATTCGTACTTCGAGAGCAGATGCGTGTCGGCGGCAAAAAACAACGTGAGCACCGTTTTGGTGCCCGGCAGTGGAAAACCGATCACGTCGTGCGGTTTTTCGGCATAGCTTTGATTACCAACCCAACGCAGGTTGGACGCCTGAGTGGCGGCTTCCAGTAAAAGCAGGTGAGGGATCGAGCGAGCCATGCGTGCTCGCTCGGCTGACGCTGAAGGATCGCGGCGAATCTGGCTGATAAAATCGTCCTGCAAATCCAAAATCGTTCGCTCTTCGCCCGCGTACATCCAACGCCGCCACCGGGAGCTGCCATCGTGCCGGCCTGTGCGGTGTTCATAAAGAACCTTGTCTTGCGACGGCAAGGCCGCAATCGTCTCTTCGTGGAAAGCTCTGGTCGGCGTAGCCGGATCCGGCCCCTGCACGGCAGTTGAGCGAAACTCGCTGCCTTTGCCTTTGAAGAAGAGTGAATTTAAGGCCCGCAAACGCTCAAGCCCGCCAAGCGCCTGCAACGCCTGCTCAAGCGCTTGCCGCGCTTTTTCATTTCCATCAGCCTGGGCAAGGGTCAAACTTGGTTCAGATGAAGTCAGAACCAGTGAAATGCAGAGGGTGAAAAAGACTAAGACCGCTCGGTTATTTTTCATACTTTCACTTAACTGCTCAGCTCTGTGAGCGCACGTAAGGCCCGGGCGCTCACAGGGCTGAGCGGTTGCCTTTTCACTTAATCAACTGCTTCACGCCGTCGGCGATAGCCTCAGGTGTGTCTGTGTGTTTGAACCGCGCTTTGACCAAGCCTTGCTGATCTATGGCATACAGGAAGGTTGAATGGTTAACGTGGTAGCCCGCTGCCGAATCAGACTTCTCGATTTCGTAATGTGCCTGATACTGCTTGACCACTGCATCAATTTCTTCTTTTGTGCCGGTCAGGCCGATCGCGCCGACAGAAAAATATTGAAGGAAGTCTTTCAAGGCATCCGGTGTATCACGCTGCGGGTCCACGCTCACAAAAACAGTCTGCACTTGTTTTTGCTGGTCACCCAACAGGTGATAGACATGTTTTACTTTGCCCAGCGCCACCGGGCAGGCCTCCGTGCAGAAGGTATAGCCGAAGAACAGTAACGTTACTTTGCCGCGCAGTTGCTGAAGTTGAAAGCGCTGGCCGTGGTGATCGGTCAAAGTAAAATCGCCGCCGAGTCCGGCCAAGCTTTCCGCTTTCGCTTTTTCATCTGCCGTCGCCCGATGCGAGCAACTGACGGTCAAGCAGAGCGCCGTTATCACCGCGAGCGCGCACCAACATGCTGACAATCTGCGAATCATGGTTGTCTCTCCCGCAAGCAATTCGGATCTTACAAATTGCGTTTTTTGACCACCGCTTGAATGGTCTTTTCGGTGGAGTTGCTGAACTGTAAAGTGAAAGAAACCTTGTCGCCTTCTTTGAGCGGCTTGGTCAGACCGATCAACATCAGGTGTAAGCCGCCAGGTTTCAACTCCGCCTTGCCGTGAGCCGGGATGGAAATGCGCTCGATCTTTTTCATTTCCATGATCTCATTACGCATCTCCATCTTGTGCATCTCCGTCGCGCGTGCGGCGTCGGTCTTGGCTGCGATCAGCGCGACCTCTTTGGCGGTGTGGTTTTCGATGACCATAAAAGCCGCAGTGGCTTTGGCTGACGGTGGCCCCTCCGGAATCCACACATCATTGACTATGATTTCGTCGGCTTTGGAGCGCGACGGAATCGAAGCGCTGCCGGTGATGGCGAGCAGGCTCATGAAGATCAAGCAGAGAATCAAAATTCGACGCATGGGAAATACCTCCTTTGGGGCTACTGTTTGATTGTTGGCTGTGGCTTTTCAAAAAGCGCCGGATCAATCTTGGTGTTGACGCTGATTGATTCGATAGTCGGTGACTGATCTTTCCATGGCTGGTCGTTGAAGGTCGCCGTGACTTTGAAGGGCAAGGTCAGGCCATCTACAGTGCGGAAGTCAGAAAAGACCTGGACGAATTGACCGAAAGTGCCATCAGGCCCGCGGCGCGGATATGCAAGGCTCAGCAGGCGTCCCGTCGCCGGATCAATGCCGAGCGTGTAGTTTGTGCCGTCAACCTCGACCGCTACCTGCTCGATTGTCGTCTCACCCGCTTTGCCGCTGCCGATTGCTGATGGATTGAACCCCGCGCTCTTTCTCGCGCGCAGGATCGAGAAGGGCCGCCGCTTGATTTCCCGCTCCTGCTCACTCTTGGAAACAGGGTGCACTGGTTGCACACCGTTGGGCCCCAGGTTGAATGCCTCACTCGGAGTGATAACTGATGCGACTTGTCTGATCGCGGCTGGATTGTTGAAGTCAGGCGAGACTTGCTCAAAGCGAATACGGTCTGGGAAGAGAACCGTCAAAGTGTTTTTGAATTCGACCTCATTCATTCTTACGGTTCGCCGGGTGACGGTCTTTTCCTGATAACTGGTCAGGCCGTCCAAGCGCGCCGCGCCGCCCAAAGCTGTGACTGCCTGTTCGATGAGCGCCTGTCCTTTCTTCAGTGCTTCGGGCGCTGCTGCTTTGCTCTTGGCGCTGCCTTCAGGCGCGAGGTACTTTTCCGGCGTCGCATCAAACCTCTTCTTGCAGTCTGCGCTGCCAAAGATGTAAATGTGGCCTTGATAGACGGAGTAGGTGTCAACATTGCCATAGACGGGCGGCCCCATTCTGGCGCAGGCTCCGTCCAATTGAATCTCGTAGCGAGTCGGGTCTTTCTCGAACGCCGCTTTGTTCTCCGCGTTCGCAAAAAGGTATTGGTACGGGCCGCGCGTGACCGTGATTTTGAGATTGCCCATGACTTCTTTCCCTTGCACCAGCTCGATGGGATCGAGCCCTTCGAGCACCGGCATCACCTTGTCGTTCGATGATTGAGCCGATGCAATACCGCTGACGCTCAGCCAAACGATGACACTGAAGATCAGGGCTGGGACTGATCTCCTCAGGCCTTCAAAATAGCTTTTCATAATTTCCTCCGTTTGATGCGTTGAGAACTTGTGTTGCAATTGACCATGCGCACTAGCTGCTGATCGTCGTGCTCCGCGACACGCAGGGCCAAGAAACCAACCGACATTCGCCGCGCGGGCCTGGTTGCCTTGGCTGACTCAGCCGAGTGGCTGCTCGCCTGTGCCGTCGGCGTTCATCACGAAAATCTTCCACACGCCTTCGCGCTTTGAGCAGAACACTATCCGGCGGCCATCCGGAGACCACTTCGCAAACCCGTCCTGATTGCTTGTCAGCCGTATCAGCCCCGTGCCATCAGTGTTGATCACACATAGCCTTGACGATGCGCTGAATAAAAATCGTCGGCCATCAGGCGACCAATCGGGAGAGCCTGCACCAAGGTCGCGCGTCACCTGAGAAGGCTCTCCTCCAATGGCTGGCACGACGTAGATTTCTCCCTTTCCCGTGCGGTTGGATGTAAAGGCAATCTGCTTTCCGTCAGGCGACCAGGCCGGGTTGTAACAGGTGCCGCCAGCTGCGAGCAGCTTCTTGCCAGTGCCATCCACGTTCATGACCCAGATCTCTTGCTCGCGCTTGCCTACTGGCCGCGAGGAGTAAGCGATGCGCTGGCCATCGGGTGAAATCGCTGGCATGTAGTCGGCCGTCTCACTGTTTGAGACGTTACGCGCTTCGGACCCGTCAGCCTTCATGGTGTAGACCTGAAGGTGGCCGTCGCGCTGAGAGACAAAGACGATGGTCGCGCCATTCTTAGTCCAGGCGCCGTCCGAGTTCTGGCCTGGATCGCGCGAGAGTTGCCGTAAACCAGAGCCATCGGCGCCGACGACGAAAAGGTGATAAGCGCCTCCCACTTCTCGTTCAAAGATGATCTGGCGGCCATCTGGCGACCAGGCTGGGTTGAAACTGTCACCGAGGGGAGTTTGCACAGGGCTCGCGCTTGGCTTCTGCTGTCCGTCCGCAGTCCCTAGCCAGCCTAATGCGATTATGAAGACCAACGTTATCCGTAGCTTCGTTTTCATCTGAGAGACTCCTTATTGCTAATCAATAAGAGAACCATTGATCGCTCTCTTCACCTCCTGCTCAGCGGTTGAAGAACGATGTTATTGACACCATGCTGAATTTCATCTTTGTCACGCGTGATCGAGACCACCGGGTGATTTCCCTTTGTCGCCCAATCGTGCCAGTAAGGCGTCATGCGCGGATCATCTTCAAAAACCATTTGGAACCGGCGCTCTTGATAACCTTGAGCGTTGATCTCGAAGTGAATGTGCTCCGGGATGCGCCACTGCTCGCCCTGGCGCTCCGGCGTGCCCGGATAGCCGCCCGGACGGATCGTGCTGAACTCATAGCGCCCATCCGTGCCGCTTTTCATCAAGGCGAAGAGGCGGGCATTCGGTTCATTCATGACTCTCGCCTTGGTGTAATGTCCCTGCGCATCGGTCTGGAAGACGTAGATCACGGCTCCGGCCACCGGCTTGCCGCTCGGGTCGCGGACCGTGCCGGAAACTTCCAGCCGCGCGCCCGGTTCATCCGGCGTGACGAGTGATGTCTTGCCCGGCCTAGCATAACGCCGCAAGATTTCTCTGATGCGTTGCCCTTGATCGTCCGAGATGGGATTCGGGCGATTGATCAGGCGCTTGAGCGCTTCTCTGGCAGTGGCATCATCGGGATTGCTCTCGATGGCTTTGCGATAGCGCTCAATGAGCTGATCCTCTTGTTTGCCCGCGTGAGCCAATTTGAAAGCCGCCGTCACGATTGACGCGCTCTGGCCCCAGCGGTTTGGGATTAGGTTCTCAAACATTTCAGCGCCAGTCTTGGCTCGAATTGCCAACCCCAGGCTCATGGCCGCGACGGCTGCAAAGATGAAGATGACATGCTTGAGGATCGCCATACTGCTTCTCGCTCATTCTCCGATCAGCCGTCGCTCTTTCCCGCTGTTCAGGTCGTAAATGTAAAGTCCCGACTTCTTATCAATTGAGGAGATGGCTTCTTGCTCTGAAGGCATCTTTTATTTAGACAAAGATTCGCTTCGTTTTCTTCCCGGTTTAATCGGAAAGAACGAGAACCATAGATCATCTGCTTCCTTGTCTCGCAGTCGTTTGAAATCGTCAAAGCACACTTCCCCGAGCCCTCTCTTTCACTCACACTGAGAGAGCGCATATAGCTTCAATGCTGGTTGACAGCGATAGCTGCCGTCTTCAGTGCACGGCAGGCCAACAAGGATGCGGCCTCGCTCAGCGGCTCTCTGGGGTGGCGTACATCCTCAAAACTATCTGACGCCGTTCATTCGCTGCGCAACGCGATCATCGGATCAATGCTGGTCACGCGGCGCGCGGGCACCAGACACGCGATCATGGCGGTTGCGGCGAGCACTAATGACACCGCTAAAAATGTCAGCGGATCGGTCGGTTCGACGGCGAACAAAAAAGTCGTTAGCATTCTAGTGAGAGCCAGCGCGGCCAAAGACCCGATGGCGAGGCCCATGAGTGCTGAGACCATGCCTTGTCGTAAGACCATCCACAGGACACTGTGCGGCGTGGCTCCGAGCGCCAGGCGGATGCCCAATTCGTGCTTTCGTTGATTGACCGATAACGCCATCACACCCGCGATGCCGGCGGCGGTAATGATCAGCGCGATCAGGGCAAACGAACTGATGAGCAGCGTCGTCAGGCGCGGTGAAGCCAGCGCTTCACTGCGCGCTTGCTCCAGGGTCGTGATCTGGTTAATCGCAGTCTCCGGTTCTATTTCGTGAACCACGCCCCGAATCTCTCTGACCAGACTCGTGGGATCCGCCGTCGTGCGTGTCAGCAAAAAACT
>Ga0070694_100001748_pt1 | contig 12828 bp, 7 predicted proteins | sample KBSK1251metaG_FD_65470 | JGI IMG/M metagenome (GOLD analysis project Ga0070694, IMG submission 65470) | Corn, switchgrass and miscanthus rhizosphere microbial communities from Kellogg Biological Station, Michigan, USA - KBS K1-25-1 metaG | ecosystem: Host-associated > Plants > Roots >... | reverse complement strand
CCGCCAGCCCCAACTCACGGGCATTGCGCCCCAGCACGCGCTCCTGCGGCTGGTTGAGCAAGCGTTCGCCCGCGCGGTTGACCAGCCGCAGACATTGCTCGGCGTCGAAGGCGAACACGGCCACGGCAATCTCTTCCATCACCGTGTGGAGCAGCGCGGCCGCCTCCTTGGCCCCGAGCCTTTGCTCACGCAAAGTCTCGCTAAGGATATTCACCTCCGCCACCACTTCGCCCAGCGCGTCAAAGCGCCGGCTGCCTCGGGCGCGAATGGAGAAATCCCCTTCCCGCAAAGCCGAGAGGATGTTAGCGATGGTTTGCAATGGGCGCACCACCCGGCTCTGGGCGATGGCCGCCACACTCCACCAGAAAAGAATCATCAAGGCGCTGCTGGTCACTTTTGTGGCCGTCGCCCAACCCGTCTGCCAGAGGCAAATCAATCCGACGACAAGCGCCGGGCAGCCGGAGAGAAGGACCAGCGCCAAAAGACGCGTTTCATACCGGATCGTCACAGTTTGTATTTCTCGAGACGCCGATAAAACGCGCTACGGCTGAGGCCGAGCGCCTCCGCCGCTTTCATGGCATTGCCGTCGAAGCGCGCCAGTGTCTTGCGGATGAGATACGCCTCGACTTCTTCGAGATTCATATCCTCCAGGCGCGCGCCGCCGGCCTGGGCGGCTTGCAGGCCGAGGGCTTGCTCCGAAATCGTCCGACCGCTGCTCATCAGCACGGCGCGCTCTATCACGTGCTGCAATTCGCGCACGTTCCCCGGCCACGCATGCGCCGTCAACGCCCGCAACCCCTCGGGCGTGAAGCCATCGAAGTCCCGGCGATATTTCCGCGCCTGCGCGGCCAGGAAATGACTGGCCAGCGCCGGGACGTCTTCCGGTCGTTCTCGCAGTGGGGGAAGGTGGATTTCGATAGTGTTCAAACGGAACAACAGATCCTGCCGAAACTTCCCGGCGGCGACTTCGGCGCGCAGATCGGCGTTGGTGGCGCAGAGCACGCGCACATTGGCCCGGCGTGTGCGGGACGAGCCCACCCGCTCGAATTCGCCCGTTTCGATGACTCGCAGCAGCCGGGTTTGCTGGTTCATGCTGAGGTTGGCGATCTCGTCCAGAAACAACGTGCCGCCGTGCGCCAATTCAAACCGGCCTTGCCGGTCCGCTTTGGCATCGGTGAAGGCTCCTTTCACATGGCCGAAGAGTTCGCTCTCGAACAGCCCTTCGGCAAACCCGCCCATGTTGACCACCACCAAGGGCTGACCCGCCCGAGCCGAAGCGCGATGCAACGCCCGGGCCACCACGCCTTTGCCGGTCCCGTTCTCCCCGGTGATCAGCACATTGGCATCCGAAGGGCCCACCCGCTCAATCAACTCGCGCACCGGTTGCATAGCCGGCGATTGGGCAATGAGATCCTGCGGACGTTCCTCGCGCAGCATCTGGTTTTCGGCCTCCAACCGTTCCCCTTGCCGCAGCGCCCGTGCCAGTTCGACCTGGTTGCGCAGGATGGCCAGCAACCGTTCGTTTTCCCACGGCTTCTGCACGAAATCACGCGCGCCGCGCCGAATCGCCTCCACCGCCAAATCCACACTGGCCCACGCCGTCATCACCACCACCGGCAACGTCCGATCCAACGCATGAACCTGATCCAACAAGGCCAAGCCTTCCTTGCCCGACGTCGTATCCCGCGCGTAGTTCAGGTCCATCAACAACACGTCGAAATCACGCGAACTCAGCATCTCCAGCACCTTGGCCGGCGCATTCACCGACTCCACCTGATACCCCTCTCCTTTGCAGAGCAGATGCAGCGCCTCGCGCACATCGCGTTGATCATCGGCAACCAGGATGCAGGCCTCGGAAACGGGCATGCCCCGATAATGCCGCGTTGGCCCTCAGTTCACAAGCCGGACAAATGGGACCAATGCCAGATGCCAAATGACAAATGACAGATGGTGGATGGCGAACGGAAAACGGAGAGCGGCGAACGGAGAGCGGCGAACGGAGAGCGGCGAACAGCGAATGGCGAATGCGGGATGCCTATTCGCCACTCGCAGCTCGCGGCTAATCGTCCAACACGGTGTCCAATGGACCGGAGCGCAAGTGGGTGGTTACGCCGCCAGGAGGCCGCCTCGACCCCGTCGCGGACGTCGGCCGGCGCCGCGGAGGCACCTCAAGCTGGAACCCCAGAGCGGTCAACGCGCTTGCGTCAGGAACGCTTTGAACCGCCAGGGACGAGGCAGCCCCGTTTTTCTTGGCGGCGGCGAACTCTGCTATCTGTGCTTCCAAACGGGAGCGCTGCACCGAGGCTTGATGACAGGCCAAGACGACAATCCCGGCGACGAACGTGCTGCTCACCAGCAGCATGAGGTGAGCAAACCATGGAATCTCGTCTTTCATCGTTGCGATGCTGTCAGGATGACCCTTCCCGCAAGTCGCCGCCCCCTCGGCGCCGAGCCCCGAGAGGAGAATCAAGCCTCGCCAGCAGTTGGAAACTCAGATACATTCGTCAACTTCAACGGGCACGTTGAGACGTTCTTGCAAACATTCTTTCAGACAATCGACACACACTCAAGATTCTTTGAAAAAACAGGTTAGCCGCACCGTTTAAGCCTGCGATGCCCAGCGATCCCTCCGTCAGCCCAGACGAGTTAATCCCTACCCGGGACAGCCTCCTGCTCCGTCTCAAGGACTGGCAGGACGACGCCAGCTGGCGGGATTTCTTCAATACCTACTGGCGTTTGGTCTACGGGGTGGCGCTGAAAGCCGGGTTGACGGAACAGGAAGCTCAGGAAGTCGTTCAAGAGACGGTAATTACGGTGGCGCGCCATATCCCCGACTTCAAATACGAACCCAATGTCTGTTCGTTCAAAACCTGGCTCCTGAACCTCACTCGGTGGCGAATTGTCGACCAACTCCGGAAACGCCCAAAGAAGGTTGTCGTCGCCACCCGCTCGAACGGGGACGGTGCCGCCACCGCCATGCTCGAGCGCGTCCCGGACCCCGCCAGCCTGAACCTGGACGCCGTGTGGGACAAGGAATGGGAACAGCACCTCCTCTCCGCCGCCATCCAGTCCGTCAAACGCAAAGTCAACCCGGAGCAGTATCAGATCTTCCATCTCTGCGTGTTCAAGGAGTGGCCGGTGCAAAAGGTCACACGGGAGCTGGGCATCAGCGCCACGCGGGTCTACCTGGCCAAGCATCGCGTGGCTGCCCTGCTCAAACGCGAAGTGAAATTGCTGGAAAAGAAAATCAATGGAGCCACTAATCGTTGAAGCCATATCCGGGCTGACTGATGCCAGACCATTCTCCAGTAGCTCCGCCCCCGGCGCTTCCCGGTTACACGCTGCTACGGCGGATCGGACGCGGCAGTTACGGTGAAGTCTGGCTGGCCCGCCATCAGGCCGGCGAATTCCACGCCGTCAAAATCGTCTATCGCAGCACCTTCGAGGACGATCGCCCCTTCCAACGCGAACTCTCCGGCATCCAGAAGTTCGAGCCTGTCTCCCGCAGTAATCCCAGCCAAATCAGCATCCTCCAAGTCGGCCACAATCAAGCCGAAGGATACTTCTATTACGCCATGGAATTGGCCGATGGCGCCGAGCCCGCCCCGGACGGGTTTCCTTCCGCCTCCCAACGCCCCTCGGCGAATTCGGCAACTGCCGCCGCGGCATCGCCATCGGAGTCGGCGCAAGCCATCGATCCGCTTCATTACACCCCGAAAACTCTCAAGCTCGTCCTGCATCGTCGGGGACGGCTCTCGTTTCAGGAGTGCGTCGAAATCGGCCTCGCCTTGGCCACGGCCCTGGAACATCTGCACCAGCACGGCCTGATTCACCGCGATATTAAGCCCTCCAACGTCATCTTTGCCGGCGGCGTCCCGAAACTGGCCGACATCGGACTCGTCACCGATGTGGGCGCAAGCATCTCCTATGTCGGCACCGAAGGATTTCTTCCACCCGAAGGTCCCGGCACGCCCCGCGCCGATCTCTACAGCCTCGGCAAGGTGCTCTATGAAATGTGCACAGGACGCGACCGGTTCGATTTCCCGGAGTTGCCGACCTTCACCCAACGGAGCGAGGCCAAAAATCAGCTGCTCGAGCTGAACCAGATTTTTCTCAAGGCCTGCCAGAACGACCCGCGCAAACGTTATGCCTCGGCTCAGGCCATGCGCGCTGATTTCGCACTCTTGCACAGCGGCCGCTCGCTTCGACGCGCCCGCGAGCGGGCGCGCCACTTGGTTTGGGCGCAATCCGTTGCTCTCGGTGTCGTCGTCGCCGCCGCCTTGGTCATGCTGGCGCTGTGGCTGCGCCAGCAGCGCCAATTCGCGCAATGGCAACAAGAGCGTGACGTGTCCAACCGGGCCCAACGACTCTCCTCGTCCCTCACGCGGGAAACCACCGAGCAACTGACCGACGTTTCCGTTCTCCGCGGCGAGGAATTCAAGCAAGAGGGCGATTACCTTTCCGCGTTGTTATGGCTCAGCCGCGCCCTGGCCCAGGAACCCCCCAACTCCGACCGGCGCCCCTCGCTCGAACAGCGTTTGCGAGACGTGTGGACTTTGTGCCCCATTCCCATCGCGATTCTCACGCACGCCACCTATCTCACCTCCGCCAGCTTCAGTGCCAACGAATCCAGAATTATCACCGCCGGCGATGCCCCTGCCGCCCTGATCTGGGACGCCACGCGTTGGGTCCCCATCGCCCAGCTCAAGCCTCCCGCAGCACGCCTCGAATTGGCGTGTCTCAGCCCCGATGGCCAGAGCGCCCTGACGCTCGATGCCGAGGGCAACGCCCTGTTCTGGACGCTCCTGCCACCAGCGCCCTTTTCATCCGGGTTCACACCCGCCGAACCCTTGCGCTTCGCTCAATTCCGTTCCGACCGACGCCAACTTCTCGGGATCAGCCGCGCCGGCCACGTCCTGGTCTGGGAGGTCAGCAGCCGCCGACTCCATTTCACCCTCAAAGGAGACGCTCCCTTGCGCGAAGCCAGCTTCAGCCCGGATAACCAGACCATCGCAACGTTGGACGAGACCGGACAGCCGCAAATGTGGGAAACCGATTCGGGCCGCCTGCTCGCAACCGTGGCGGCAAAATTCTCGAAGGCTGCCGGACTGACGTTCAGTCCTGACTCACGCCGTGTCGCGCTCCGGGCGGGTGCGAGCGCGCACGTTTGGGAGACGCGCTCAGGGTTGCTCAATCCGCGAGCCTTCACGCATGACGCGCCGCTGCATTCGTTGTCGTTCAACCTCACCGGTGACAGCCTGGCCACGGCCGGCGAGGACCGAGCTGTCTACCTCTGGGATCTCTCAACCGGTGCACGCCTCGGGGCGCCGTGGCATCACCCCGGTCCGGTCCAACGAGTAACCTATTCACCCGACGGACAAAGTCTCGCGTCGGCCTGCGGACGGCAAGTCCGGTTTGTCCGCAATACCGGCGCCATCGGCGTTGCCGCACTCAACGCCCGGACGCAGGTGCTGGCGACGTTTTCCAAAGACGTCGTCGACCTGGCCTTTAGTCCATCAGGTCACTTGCTGCTGGCGGCCAGTGCGGACGGCACGGCCCGCTGTTTCCTGGTGAACCAAACGGCAGGCTGGCTGCCGCCACCTGGCGGACCAGACAAAGAGTGGACATCGTGGGCGCAACTCCTGGCGGGTCGGCGCTTCGGCGGAGAGGAAGGACTGGTTCCACTCACGCCGCGTGAACAGGAGGAACTCTGGAACAGAATTGGCGCGCCGGCCCGGGGAACGTTGGCCGCGCACAAGCTCGTCAACTGGCATCGGCACGAAGCCGAAGCCTGTGAGACCCGCGGTGCCTGGCCGGCCGCGCTGTTTCATTGGAAGGCCGCGGCGGCGCTGCAGCCTGGCGAATCCTCCTTCCGTGACGGCGTCGCGCGAGCCAACGCGAATACAGCCAAACAGCCGGCGGGTCGCCAGGAGGCCAGCGAGCGTCACGTCCCGGAGCGCAGCCCCGAGGCAAGCCCACGGCAATTGGATCTCACCTCGTTCTACAACGCCTCTCTGCGAGACACTTGGCTGCCGACGAACGTCGTCGCGTCCGGCAATGACTTGTCGGAATTGCCCGTCGGCCTTAATAAATTTGGCGGAATCTCCTTCGACGTCCGCGGCATCATCCAGCTCTCCGGTACCGCTCTCGAGACGTTAGGCGGCCGCTTCCCTCGGGAAATCACAAACATTCCTGTGCATCAGACCTGTCGCCGCCTTCATTTCCTTCACGGCGCTGGCTGGAGCGCATTGGCCGGCGTTCCCATCGCCACCTATCTCCTTCACTACGCTGATGGCGAAACTGCCGAAGTGCGCGTGGTTTACGGACGCCACCTGCGCGAATGGTGGTCGCCCGCCACCGCCGCCCCTGTGCCGCTCGGCGCCGCCGTCGCCTGGGAAGGCGCCAACGCCGCCACCCGCGCCGTGGGCATGAAATTGCGCCTCTACCAAATGACCTGGCCCAACCCACGCCCCAACGTCGAGATCGCCTCCATCGACTTCCGCTCCACCATGGAATATCCCGCCCCCTTCCTCCTCGCCGTTACCACGGAGTAGGAAGACTTTTCTACCACCGCGCATGGAATTCCGTCTTGTTTCAGTTGCGGCTCTCCGGCGCTGGCTAATCCGTGGTTGACAGGCATTCGCTCCACGCCTCCACGAGGCACGGCACGTCGGCCGGTGGTTTCGCGGCCAACGCTCGCGCCGCCGTCCGCTGCCACTCCTGTTCGGCCGCCGAGAAATATTCGAGCGGAGAGCGTCCATCCACCCGCGCCAGGAGGCACGCCACCGCGTGCCGTACGGCGCGGCCGCGCAAACCAGGGGCCTCACACACCACGGGCGCGGCCGTCTCATAGGCCTGCCAAAACTGCCATCCCGCCTGCAGCAACGCCGCCCGCGCGCCCGTCACATGCAGCGCTTTGCTCAGCAGATGCGCCATCGCGAATCCGAGGTCGAAGGCGGGGTCGCCAAAGTGGATGACCTCATGATCGAGCAACACAATCCGGTCATCGCGCACGAGGACATTTTTGGGACTGTAGTCACCATGGACAAGACTCACCTGCACCGCGAGCGTCTCGGCGATAAGGTCCTCCAGAAAAGGAGCAAGACTGGGAGAGCGCCGCACGACGAAGCGATAGTAAGGTTCCAACCGGAGTGTTTCGAAGAAGGACCGGTCGCCGAAGAGAGGCTTCAACTCCTGGCGACGCAGACGGGACTCCTCGTGCACGCGCCCCAACAACGCGCCGAATTGTTCCACGACCGTTGGCACCACGACGCCCCGCAACAGCTGCGCTTTCCAATTCTCGTGCGGCATCGGCACAGCCTCCATGCCGAGCAGAAATTGTTCGTGGTCCTCGAACACCAGCGCCGGCACCGAACCTGCCGGAGCCAATCGCCCCAGCCATGCCAAACCCAGCGCTTCCCGATGAATCCTGGCCGGGTCCGAAAACCAATCCTCCTTCACCCGCAGTTTGGGCAGCGCCTGTTTCAGCACCCAGGCGAAACGTCCTGTCTGTTCCACCCGAACGGTGCGGTTGGACACGCCTCCGCCCAGTGGCGTGCAGATGGCATCATCGCCTGGGCCTAATCGGCCCGTTGCCCGCAAGTAAGCGAGCAACGCCTCCGTGTTTTCGATGTCCAACTCTGACGCCGTTCGAGCCACGCGCGAAACTTAGTCAGGCATTCGACAAATAACGAGCCAATGTGTGTGCAATCGCGTTCAGGCCGTGCCCTCGACGCGGCGACGTCGCGCAGGCTTCCAAGCGCTTCCAAGCTGGCGCTGCGTCCGAAGTAGCGCGCCGCCACTGGGCTTGCGCCGGTGCTCGCGCAAGCTATCATGGCGCGGCGATGAAACGGCGACGCCTCCACGAACACTACGCCGTGGTCGCCTTCTGAACTGGAGAACAGACTATGGGCTTGCTCGATTACCTCAAGACTCAGCTCCTGGAGATCATCCAGTGGCAGGACGATTCCCGCGACACCATTTCCTGGCGGTTCCCCGACGAGGACAAGGAAATTAAGCGCGGCGCCCAACTCATCGTGCGCGAATCGCAAATGGCGCAGTTCATTTACCTGGGCCAATTCGGCGACACCTTCGGCCCCGGCAAACACACGCTCGTGACGGAGAACATCCCCATCCTCTCCACCATCAAAGGCTGGAAGTATGGTCTGGAGTCGCCGTTTAAAGCCGACGTTTATTTCGTCAACACGCGCGTCTTTATCGGCAACAAATGGGGCACGGCGAACCCAATCATGCTGCGCGATCCCGATTTTGGCATCGTGCGCCTGCGCGCCTTCGGCACTTACGACTTCCGCGTCGTGGATGTCCGCACGTTCTTGCGGGAAGTCGCCGGGACGGACGAGAATTTTCGCATCGAAGAATTCGCCGATGCCATGCGTTCGCGCGTAGTGAGCCTGTTCACCGATGCGATTGGCTCCGCCAAGGTTCCCGCGCTCGACGTGGCGGCGCGCTACTCCGAACTGGGCGAAGCGCTCCTGCCGCTCATCAACACCGCCATCACGCCGAAATATGGCCTGGAAGTGCTCAGCTTCATCGTCGAGAACGTCTCCCTTCCCCCCGAAGTCGAGAAAGCCATCGACAAACGCTCCAGCATGGCCGCCATCGGAAACCTGAACGATTACGTCAAGCTTCAGATGGCTGAAGCCGTTGGCCGCGGAGACGGCGGAGGCGGTGGCGCCACGGCCACCACCGCCGCCCAACTCGCCGCCGGCCTGGCCATGGGCCAGCAAATGATGCAATCGCTGAACACCCCACCATCCCTGCCTGCCTCCGCCACGGCCGCCGCAGCGCCCGCCGCCGCCTTGCCTGAACTACTCACACCCGCCGATGTGGCCAAAGCCCTGGGTGTGACCGAAGCAGACGTCATGGCCAGCCTCACCGCCGGCGAACTTAAAGGTAAAAAAATCGGGTCCGCCTGGCGGATAACCCGCGCCGCGCTCGATGAGTTCCTGCGCAGCTAGTGGAGGAGGAAGTCCGGAACGTCCGTGACCACCGAGTCGACAGCCCGCCAGAAATTCAGTTGCCCGGCCTGTGGGGCGGAGGCGTCGTGGAATCCCGCCAAGCACGCGCTCATCTGCGGCTTTTGCGGCACAACGTCACCGGCGCAAATCGAACTGGACGCACAGGGCCAGGAAGTCATCCGCGAACACGATCTGGTGGTCGCTCTGCGCCAGGTCCCCAACGAGAAACGGGGCTGGCAAGCCGAGAAAAAATCGGTGCGCTGCCAGAGCTGCCAGGCCATCTCCGTTTTCGATCCGGCCCAGGTGGGCAAACGTTGCGACTTCTGCGGTTCCAGCGCCCTGGTGCCCTACGAGGAAATCAAAGCCGCGTTTCGTCCGGAAAGTCTGCTCCCCATCAAACAATCCGAAACCGAAGTGCGCGAGAGCATTCGCCGCTGGTACGGCACGCGCTGGTTCGCGCCCAATCGTCTCAAGCGCGGCGCCATGACCGATCAGGTGCGCGGACTCTACATCCCTTACTGGACCTTTGACGCGCAAGTGCACGCGCGCTGGACGGCGGAATCGGGTTATTACTATTACGAAACGGAGAGTTACACCGACGCGCAGGGCAAACGCCAGACTCGCCAGGTCCAGCGGGTGCGCTGGCAGCCCAGCGCTGGCTCCTTAAGTCACTTTTTCGACGATCAACTTGTGCCCGCCTCGCGCGGTGTTCAGCCGGACCTGCTCCGCAAAGTGGAGCCGTTCCCCACGCGCGAATTGGTTGCTTACAACCCGGGCTATCTCTCCGGCTGGGTGGTGGAACATTACCAAATCGACCTGCTGTCGGCGGCACAGCAGGCGCACACGGCCATGCAGGCGGAGATTCGTCAGCGGTGCGCCGCGCAGGTGCCCGGTAATACCCATCGCAACCTGGACGTGGAGGCCGATTACTCCAATCAAACCTTCAAACACATTCTGGTCCCGATCTGGCTGCTCACCTACACGTTTGGCGCGCGCAACTTCCAGGTGGTGATCAACGGTTACACCGGCCAAATCGCCGGACGCTACCCAAAGAGCTGGATCAAAATTACCCTCGCCATCCTGGCCGTCCTACTCGTGGCCGGCATCGTCGCGCTGCTCGTGCGGCAGCGTTAAACAATTCCTCGCTTCCTAAGCTTGGCTTTACTCCGGCTTGTGCTCCGTTACCATCGGCAGCGATGAATTCGCTTCGGGAGGAACCAAAAGCGCCGCGCCACCCACGCCGCGGATTCCTCTCCCGTCGGGCTGCCATTCAAGCCGGAACCATCGGGCTGATTGGTTTGGGGACGAACCAACTGGCGTCGCTCCGCGCCCTGGCCGCTTCGGCCGACAAGCCGCGTGCCCGCGCCCGCGCGGGCTGCTTTTGCCGTGGTCGAGCGAGTCGTGGGAATTGGAGGAATTTCGACAAAGTTCGCGACGAAGTTACCGACAAAGTTTGTTCCAATACCCTCTCTGGGACAGACTCTAACTGTTCCGCGCTAGCTCTCCCGGACTGTCGCGACGAGCGCCGTCTTCAATTGCGCCACCAACTTCTCATGGGCGGCGTTCACTTCCGCGTCGGTGAGCGTCTTCTCCAGACTGCGATAGGTAAATGCGTAGGCCACACTCTTCTGTCCTGCGGGCACGTTCTGTCCCCGAAACACGTCGAAGAGTTCGACCGTTTCGAGATTGGCCGGCTTGGCCTGGCGCACCGCCTGGAGAACGTTCTCATGCGTGAGCGTCTCAGCCACCAGCATGGCGACGTCACGGCGGATGCCAGGGAAATGCGGCAACGCCTTGAAGGAATGGGAAGGATTCCGGCGCGCCAGCAGCATATCCAAATTTAGCTCAGCCAGAAAGACTGCGTCCCGCAAATCGTACTGTCGCGCCAACGCAGGCTGAAGCTGGCCCAACTCGCCCAGCAGCAGCTTGGCCCCAAGTTGCACCGCAGCCGATTCCACAAACAGTGCGGTTGGTCCGGCTCGGCGCGCATACGTCAAACCGCGTAACCCGAACTGATCGAAGAATTCGTCGAGACACCCCTTCAGATCGTAGATATCCACTTTGGCGTCGCGCCCGGCACCCGACCAGAACGCGGGCGCCCGCTGTCCAGACCAGGCCACGGCCAGGCGGCGTTCCTCACGAAGACTTTCGTTGGCCTGCTGAAACACCCGCCCCACCTCGAACAGCGCCGCGTCGTTGTTCTTGTGGCGAAGATTGTGCCGAAGGGAATCGAGCAGTCCCGGAAGCAAACTGGGCCGCAGCACATTCATGTCGTTGCTCAGCGGATTGGCGAGACGAACCAGTTGCTCGTCGGTCGGCACGGTGCGGCGGGCGGCTTCCTCGGCGATCAGCGTCTGGCCCTGTGCCTCGTTGAAGCCCATTCCGGCAAGAAGCCGGCGCGCTTCGGCGAGCTGATCGTAGACCGCGTCGAAGGCGTTCGCGCCGATGGCACCACGCGGGGGCGTGCTGGGGATGCGGTCCACCCCATACAAACGCGCCACTTCCTCGATCAAATCAACTTCACGCTTCAGATCCACGCGCCAAGTAGGGATGTCGAACGAACAGGTTTCGTGCGTCTGCCCGGTGGCTTTCAGGCCGAGCGCGGTGAGATAGCCCACCTGTTCGCCATGCGGAATGGCCACGCCCAACAGTTCCTTCACCTTGGCATAACGCAGCGTCAGCTCCTTGGTGGTCACCGAATTGGGCGCCACATCCACCGCTCCAGGCACCAGCGCACCACCCGCCGTCTCAAGGATCAGCTGGGCACACCGGCGGCTGGCCCAATCTGTAATTCCGATATCTGCGCCGCGCTCAAAGCGGTAACTCGATTCACTGCGCAACCCGAGTCGTTTGCTGGTCCGCCGGATGTTCTGCGGCTGGAACCAGGCGCTTTCGAGCAGCACATCCTGCGTCGTCGGCTGAATCTCGGTGTTCTGCCCGCCCATCACTCCGGCCAAGGCGATCCCCTTGGTCTCATCCGCAATCAACAGCACCTCAGGCGTCAGCGTCCGCTCCTGCCCATCGAGCGTCACGAAGCGTTCGCCTTCGGTGGCGCGCCGGACCACAATGGTAGGCTTGCCGGAAGCGGCGGGAGCGATGAGATGAAAATCAAACGCGTGCAGCGGTTGGCCGGTCTCCAGCATTACGTAGTTGGTCACGTCGACCACGTTATTGATGCTGCGAACGCCAACCTTCTCGAGCGCATCACGCAACCAATCCGGGCTGGGGCCAACCTTAACGCCGCGCACCAAGCGGGCGACGTAACGGCCGCACCACTCCGGCTCCCGAATCACGACTGCGACTTCGTGCTCGATGGTCGCGCTTGAGGCGGCTCCCACCACCGTCACGGGCGCGGCGGCAACCGTTACTTCGGGCAGGCGCAGCGGCGCATTGGCCACAGCCGCCAGTTCGCGGGCGATGCCAATCACGCTGTTCAGGTCCGGGCGATTGGGCGTGATCTCCAAGTCATAGATGACATCGCTGGCCGGACGGCCCAAATGCTCAGCGAACGGTTGCCCGACGCGGGCGTCGGCCGGCAGGATGAGCAGCCCTTCATGATCCTCGGAAAGGCCAAGTTCCCGCCCCGAACACATCATCCCCTGCGATTCCACACCTCGAATCTTGCCGACTTTAATGGTGAACGGCTCCTTGTCGCCCGGCTTGGGCGGCAGCGTCGCTCCGGGCAGGATGAGCGGGACCTTGTCGCCTGGTTTGAAGTTCTGCGCGCCGCAGACGATCTGCCGCTCGCCCTGACCATCGTCCACGCGGCATACCGAAAGCTTGTCGGCGTTGGGATGTTTTTCGCGTGTGACCACGCGCGCCACCACGACACCCTCATAGGACCCGCCCA